>Ga0182014_10000681_pt1 | contig 45991 bp, 35 predicted proteins | sample 612S2DmetaG_FD_120489 | JGI IMG/M metagenome (GOLD analysis project Ga0182014, IMG submission 120489) | Permafrost microbial communities from Stordalen Mire, Sweden - 612S2D metaG | ecosystem: Environmental > Terrestrial > Soil > Wetlands > Permafrost | place: Sweden: Stordalen | collected... | reverse complement strand
CGCCAATTGCTAAGCTTCGAGTGAGTTCCACAGGAGGCCCCTTGCCCGCGACCGCTCAGAAATCCGCTCACCAATCCGATTCTCCATCGGCTCGCCCATCATCGACTCGCACATCAGTGATCAAGATTCTGTATGCCGAGAGTGACGAACCGACGCTCTCCGCCCAAGCCGCCGAAATGCAAAAGGCTGGCCATCACGTGACCACTGTCCTCAATCGCCACGCGGTTCAGGACGCTTTGCGCTGCGACGCTTTTGACCTCGTCATCCTCGGGGCGACTTTGTCCAAGGACGATCGCCATCACCTGCCCTACATGGTGAAGAAGGCTCACGAAGGAACGAAAGTTTTGGTCATGCACGCTGGCACGCATCACCACGAAGTCGACGCCGTAGTGGATTCCAACCTGAGCATGCAGCGGATACTGGAACGCATCGCAGCCCTGCTGCAGCCCGAGTTGGCCAGCTAGCGGCTCATCGAGTTTCCGCCGCACAAAAAAAGGTCTGGCCGGGGATGCTGAGAGAGTGGCACCAGGCCAGACCACTTCCAGTGAGATAGCGATCATTTTCACCATCCCAATCGCGCCAGTTGTCACACCAGCGTCAACTCGTCGTCAATTTTTCCGCGCGGCGTCGTAGAGACGACCGCTTGCCGCGCTGAGACCATGCAAGCCTCGCCTCAACGCCTGGCTTCTTCCAACTTGTCCAAGAGGATTCAGCAGAAATTTAAAATGGGCCGCCAGCCAAGAAGCGGTGACTCTTCCTTGGCTATCGGCCCATTCGATCCGGACTGGGATCGGAGGTGATACCTACATCGTAGACCCCCCGCCTCGATTGTCAAGCATCATCTTTTCGCCTCCAAAATGGTCTCAATTTGGGAAATTTCCCCGCAAAATAGCCCTCCAACCATTGACACCTTCCTCGCCACAATGCTATTTTTATTGGTTTTAGAAGCGGCTCTTCTTCAGGCAGAATCTGCCAGTAAGATCATCAAGGATTCGATCGTCAGTTCGGTCATCAGCCCATGGAACAGACACTCCGACAACTAGGCGAATTACTGCTCGGAGCCATTCCCACCGTCCTTCTTCTGGCGACGCTTTACGTCCTCTATACGTTCATCGTCCATCGCCCGCTCACCGCCGTGCTCGCCGAGCGCCGCAGCCGCACCCAGGGCGCGATGGAAAAAGCACGAGCCGATATCGCCGTTGCCGAAGCCCGCACGGCCGAGTACGAGCAGAGCGTCCGCGAAGCCCGCCAGAAAGTCTTCAAGAATCAGGAAGCCCGCCGCCAGCAGGCTACCCAGTTGCGCACGCAGGCCGTGCAACAAGCCCGTGCCCGGGCCCAGGAGCAGGTGAAGCAGGCCCGCGCCGCCATGGAAGAAGACAAACAGCAAGCCATGGCGAAGCTGCAATCCGACGCCGCCAGACTCGCCACCGATATCGTGCGCACCGTCATGCGCCCCATGGCGTCGCCCAGTCAGGCCGGTGGCCAATGAAAATGCGCTCTGGCTTCGTATCAGGGCATCGCTTTAGCGATGCCGCAAAACGCCCGCTGTCGACCGCCCCTTTAGGGGCTGCGGGGCAAACGGTGTCGGCTATTCTCCGCCTGCTTTCGGTGCTCGCCCTCCTGGCATTCTTGTCGCTGCTTCCTGCGCAACTCGCCTGCGCGCAGAATCAACCAGCGCCTCCTCCCTCCACATCCGCCGCCCCCGGCCAAAACACGATCAGTGGTGACCTGACGCATGAGACCCGCGAGTCTACCGGGGAAGACCAGCAGGAAGAGAACGCAAATCTGAAGTACTCGGCCCCAGTGCGTTGGCTGGCGCGCAAGACCGGTTTGAGCATCCATCACGCACATCTGTTGTTGCTCTGGGTGAACTTCACCATCATTGTCGTCATTACGTTCTGGGCCGCGCACAAGTACGTGCCCGGCATGTTGCACGACCGCGGCGCATCCATCCAACTCGCTTTGGAAGAAGCGCGCGCCGCCAGCCACGATGCCAATCGCCGCTTAGCCGACATCGAGAATCGTCTCCGCCAGTTGGACGTCGAAATCGGACGCATGCAGGCCACCGCGGAGCACGAAGCCGCAGACGAGGAAGGCCGCATCCAGAAGGCTGCCGAAGAAGATATTCGTAAAGTCGTCCTCGCCGCCGAGCAGGAAATCGCCACCGCCGCCAAGCAAGCCCGCCGCGAACTGACCACCCACACCGCCGGCCTCGCCATAGCTTTGGCTCGCCAACAGATTAATGTCGATTCCAATACCGACCAGGTTCTGGTCCGCACCTTCGCCTCGAAGCTGGCCTCGGATGCTTCTTCGCACGATGATATGAAGGTAGAAGGCCGCGAGCCACGAGCCACGAGCCACGAGCATACCGGTCCGCTCGAAGCCCGCAACTCGAAGCTCGAAGCTGATCACGACGGCGGAAAGGACGGCCGCTAGCCATGGCCTCCGTGGTCGGCACCTACGCTCGCGCCTTCGCCGATGTAGTAATGACGGCGAAAAACCAGATCGATCCCGCGCGCGCCCTGGTGGAGTTGCACAGCATCGAAGCCCTGCTCAAGGAAAGCGACCAACTGCGCCGCGTCCTGGAAAACCCGTCCATCCCCGGAGACCGGAAACGCGCCGTGCTCGACGCCGTTACCGGGCGTCTAGGCACGACCAGGCAGGTGCGGAATTTCGTGGCCGTACTCACCGATAACCGAAGGCTGCCGGTGTTCAGCGAAATCGTCAAACACGTAGAGCAGGAATTGGACAACCGCCAGGGCTTCGCCGAAGCGCAAGTGAGCGCAGCCCGCCAGCTAAGCGACCCAGAGAAACAAATGCTGGAAGCCGAAATAGAAAAACTAACCGGCAAAAAAGTCCGGGCAAAATACGAACAAGATGCGACCCTGTTAGGCGGAGCCGTAGTACAAGTAGGCAGCACCATCTACGACGGGTCGGTAAAAGGCCAGTTAGAAAGAATAAGGGAGCAGTTGGTGGAAGGCTGACAGTTTCGAGCCACGAGCTGCGAGCTAAGAGCAAGCCGGTTCGCTCGCAGCCCGCAGTTCGAACCGTGAAGGAGCAGGAACAGCAAACGACGAACAGCGAACGACTAACGACTAGCGACCAACGACTTTATGCCACAAATCAAAGCAGACGAAATCACCCAACTAATCCGCGAGCAAATCGAGAACTATGAATCGAAAATCGCGGTCGACGAAGTCGGCACCGTCATCACCTTGGGCGACGGCATTGCCCGCGTCTATGGACTCGACAAAGTGATGGCTGGCGAGTTACTAAGCTTCCCGCACAACGTCGCGGGAATCGCCATGAACCTGGAAGAAGATCAGGTGGGCGTGGTCATCCTCGGCGAATACACCGAGATCAAGGAAGGCGACGAAGTCAAGCGCACCGGCCGCATCATGAGCGTGCCCGTGGGCGACGCCCTCATCGGCCGCGTCGTCAATTCGCTGGGCGTCCCCATCGACGACAAGGGCCCCATCGCCACCGATAAGTTCATTCCCATCGAGCGCCTCGCTCCCGGCGTCATCGCCCGCCAGCCGGTGCGCGAGCCCATGGCCACCGGACTCAAGGCCATCGACTCCATGATCCCCATCGGCCGCGGCCAGCGCGAATTAATCATTGGCGATCGCCAGACCGGCAAGACCGCCGTTGTCCTCGACACCATCATCAACAACAAGGGCAACAACCTCATCTGCATTTATAACGCCGTCGGTCAGAAGCGCAGTTCGATCGCGCAGGTGGTGAAGATTCTCGAAGATGCCGGCGCCATGGAGTACACCATCGTCGTCGCCGCTTCCGCGTCCGAGCCCGCTCCCATGCAATACATCTCGCCCTACGCGGCTTGCGCCATGGGCGAGTTTTTCCGCGATTCGGGACGCCACGCTCTCTGTATCTACGACGATCTTTCCAAGCACGCCGCATCCTATCGCGAGATATCGCTCTTACTCCGCCGCCCTCCCGGCCGCGAAGCCTATCCTGGAGACGTTTTCTATCTCCACTCGCGTCTGTTAGAACGCGCCGCTAAGTTGAGCGATAAGAACGGTGGAGGATCGCTAACCGCGTTGCCCATCATCGAGACCCAGGCGGGAGACGTCTCCGCCTACATTCCGACCAATGTGATTTCAATTACCGACGGGCAGATTTATCTGGAGACCGACTTATTCAACCAGGGTGTTCGCCCGGCTGTGAACGTAGGACTCTCCGTAAGCCGTGTAGGCGGCAGCGCCCAGATCAAAGCCATGCGCCAGGTAGCCGGAACCCTGAAGCTGGAACTGGCCCAGTACCGCGAATTAGCCGCCTTCGCCCAGTTCGGCAGCGATCTGGACAAAGCCACGCAGCAGCAACTCAATCGCGGCAAGCATCTGGTGGAACTCCTGAAGCAGGCACAGTTCAGCCCGCTCCCGTTCTCCAAACAAATCCTGATCATCTTCGCCGGCACCAGCGGAGTGCTCGACGACATGCCGGTTGAGCAGGTGCGCGATTTCGAGCAGGATCTTTACAAGTACGTGGAAACCACCAACCCAGGCCTGCTAAACACGATCATGGAGAAGAAGATTTTAGACGACAATCTAAAAGCGGAAATATCCAGAGTGATAAAGGAAGCAAAGCAACAATTCATAGATTCAAAGCAAGCAGCAAAGTAGTACCCAGTTGCCAGTACCCAGTACCCAGAGACGGCGAAACTGGGTACTGGGTACTGGCAACTGGCAACTGATTTATGGCAAACATTCTTGACATACGGCGCCGCATCCGCAGCGTGGTCAACACGCGGCAGATCACTAAGGCCATGAAGACCGTCTCCGCGGCCAAATTGCGCCGCGCCCAAGAAGGCGCTCTCGCCGCGCGTCCCTATTCGCAGATGCTCACGAATGTTCTCAAGTCGCTAGTCTCACGCGCCGATGTCTACGATCCGCTCACCGGAGATCCGCGCCATCCGCTGCTCGCCGAGCGGCCGGAAACCAACATCCTGCTGATCGTAGTTACCGGAGATAAAGGTCTGGCCGGCGCCTTCAACACCAATATCCTGAAGATGGTGACGCGATTCATCGAGTCCAAGCCGGACGGAACCATCGACGTTGAATGTATCGGAAGAAAAGGCCGCGACTTCATGCGCCGCCGCTATCCAACCGCCCCACAGGAAGCCTCCGCCGATGGAGCGACGAACGTCCCGGCCAGTGGAGAGACGGCTGCCTCGCCCGTCCACTCGGAAACTGAAGCGGTTCCTGCCCGCGCCGGTCGCGTGCAAATCGTAGGCGAATATGTAGGAGTTCTCGGCAAGGTCGACCACAATTTTGCAAATACCCTCACTCAGAGCGTGATCGCCCGCTACTGCCGCGGCCAGATTGACGCCGTCTACATTCTTTTCAACGAATTCAAGTCGGTCATCGCCCAACGCCTCGTCGCCGAGCGCCTGCTGCCCATCAAAGAGATCGGAGAAGTCGACGTCCAGATGGCGGAGGAGCCTTCGCTAGAGGAACGCCAGCAACGCATCGAAGCGGCGAAGTCGGCAGGGGTCGGTCTGCGGCCGGCCGATACCAAAGCCGTCGATGAGGCGGCGGCCAAGATCGCGACCTCGCCGATCGATTACATCTACGAGCAGAAGCCAGAGCGGCTTTTCCGGGGTATTCTGCCGAAGTACATCGGCATTCAGATTTTTCACGCGCTGCTGGAATCCGTAGCCGCTGAGCACGCCGCCCGCATGACCGCGATGGATGCGGCCACCATCAACGCCAGCGATATGATCGATTCGCTGACGCTAATTATGAATCGCGCGCGCCAGGCCAAGATTACAAAGGAAATTATAGAAATAGTAAGCGGAGCGGCAGCGCAGTAAGAACGCTGCTAGCTGCTAGCTACTAGCCGCTAGCAACCCCGTGAAGTGAGAGAAGATTTTGATCGCTAGTAGCCAGAAGCTAGTGGCCAGTAGCTGAGGTCTTATGTCAGAAAATATCGGACACGTAATCCAAATCGCCGGCCCCGCCGTGGACGTGCAGTTTACCGAATCGGCCATGCCTCCCATCTATCAAGCGCTGAAAGTGGTCAGTGACGGCTTCACCGTGCCTTCCCCCATCAGCGTCATTCTTGAGGTGCAGCAGCATCTCGGCGAAGGCCGCGTGCGCTGCGTCGCCATGGAAGCCACCGAAGGCATGGTGCGCGGCATGAAAGCCATCGACCAGGGCGGCCCCATCTCCGTTCCCGTCGGCCGCGGCACGCTCGGCCGCGTGATGAACGTCATCGGCGATCCCGTGGACGATCTCGGTCCGATTGCCTTCAACAAGAGAATGCCGATTCACCGCCTCGCTCCCGCGTTCGATGAACAATCGACCACGGCCGAAATGTTCGAGACCGGCGTGAAAGTAATCGATCTCATCCAGCCGTTTTTGAAGGGCGGGAAAATCGGCCTCTTCGGTGGCGCCGGCGTCGGCAAGACAGTAGTCATCATGGAACTGATCAACAACGTAGCCAAGCAGCACGGAGGATTTTCCGTATTCGCGGGAGTCGGCGAGCGCACCAGGGAAGGTAACGATCTCTGGATCGAAATGAGCGAGTCGGGAGTCATTAAGCCCGGCAAGCCCGACGAGTCCAAAGCGGCCTTAATTTACGGCCAGATGACCGAGCCTCCCGGAGCCCGTCTGAGAGTGGCGCTAACCGCGCTAACTGTAGCCGAATTTTTTCGCGACGAAGAAGGCAGCGACACACTCCTTTTCATAGATAATATTTTCCGTTTCACCCAGGCCGGCAGCGAAGTATCCGCTCTATTAGGAAGAATGCCGAGTGCCGTAGGTTATCAGCCTAACTTAGCTACGGAGATGGGCGAGTTACAGGAGCGCATTACTTCCACGAAGAAAGGGTCGGTGACTTCGGTGCAGGCGATCTATGTGCCGGCCGATGATTTGACCGATCCGGCGCCGGCGACAACGTTTGCTCACCTCGACGCCACAACCGTGCTCTCGCGTGCCCTTACTGAGATTGGGATTTATCCCGCGGTAGACCCGCTGGCTTCCACTTCGCGCATTCTGGATGCAAGAATTGTCGGCCAGGATCATTACGATGTGGCGCAGATGGTTAAGAGAACTTTGCAGACCTACAAAGATCTGCAAGACATCATCGCCATTCTGGGCATCGACGAACTCAGCGAAGACCAGAAGGTGACGGTGGCTCGCGCTCGAAAGATCCAGAAGTTCCTTTCGCAGCCGTTTTTTGTGGCCGAGCAATTCACCGGCACTCCCGGGCGCTACGTGAAGATTGCCGACACGGTAAAAGGCTTCCGCGGCCTGGTGGAAGGGAAGTACGACGACATTCCCGAACAGGCTTTCTACATGAAGGGAACGATCGACGAAGTGCTGGAGACGGCGGAGAAGATGAAAGGCTCGGCAGCGTAAGAACGGTCGCTGGTCGTTAGTCGTTGGTCGTTGGCAAGATGCCAGCGGCTAACGTTTTGGACTGAAGACTGGCGACGAACGACGGACGACGAACGACTAACAAGCAAATGGCCGATACTTTCCAACTCGAAATTGTCACTCCTTCCAGGCTCCTGGTGAAGGACGTGGCTGAGGAAGCGCAGATCCCGGGTTTATGCGGCTATCTGGGGATTCTTCCTGGGCACGCTCCTTTGATTACCGAACTGGCCGTCGGTGTGATTACCTACAAGGCGAGTGGCGAGACGCACACACTGTCGGTGGCGTGGGGGTTTGCGGAAGTGCTGCCGGACAAAGTGACGATCCTGGCGGAAACGGCGGAGCGTCCGCAGGAAATTGACGTGGAACGCGCGCAAAAAGCCAAGGACCGGGCCGAACAACGTCTGAAGAGCAGCGATCCTCAGGTGGACTACATGCGAGCGGAAGGCGCATTGCAGCGCGCTGAAACGCGTCTGAATGTTGCGAAAGAAAAGTAGCCTTTGGTTTAAGGGCACGGTCCTAATAATCATCCCCCTGCCTTTTCAACAACTTACCTCCATAAAATCCCCCATTTCCCCGCTCAACCCCGATTTTCTCCCCTTCGTTGCCTTCTTCGTGCGTAACTTTCACGGTTTCAATAGGATCAGAGTGACCCATTCCACGCATCGAACCTTCCAGGTTTCTTCGTGGAAAGTCGATTTACGCAGGTTCCCGTACGCGGGACCGCGGGGACAGTTCTAACTCCCAAAGTGGAGGAAAGCGAGAGCAGAATGCACAAGCCGATTAAATATGTTGAGAAGGCCGTGACCGTTGCCGCCACCGGCGCATGGGCAGTTTTTGAACGACTCAACCGCATTGCTCCCAATCAGGCGCCGATTCCGAAGTGGTCCGAAAAACCCTTGCTCAAGTCCTGGGAAAAATCGAAGCCGCCGCTCGGTTGGCCGCGCTCCACCGATTCGCTGTGTCCCCGGTGCGTGCCTGAAATCCGTCAGCAGATTCTTGACGGGCATCTCCCGGTCGACGTTCTGATGAACGAGAAGGTCGGCGAGATCAAGGCCCAGATCATCGAACGCGACGGCAAAATTTGGATGGTCAAGGACTGCCCCAAGCACGGGCACTTCGAAGACCTGATGTCGATCGATACGGAATTTACGAAGCACCTCGAAGAAGTCTTCCCCGGCCGCGACATCCGCGCCCACAAAGACGAACATCTGCATCACCATGGATCTTCGACGGTGAAATATGGACGCGGCGCCGTGCTCACAGTCGATCTCACTAACCGCTGCAACATGATGTGCGATCCCTGCTTCATGGACGCGAACCAGGTTGGCTACGTCCACGAACTTACCTGGGAAGAAATCAAGACCGTGCTCGACAACGCCATCACCGTGAAACCCAAGCGGCAGATGTCGGTGCAGTTCTCGGGTGGCGAGCCGACTCTTTCTCCTTACTTCCTGGACGCGGTTCGTTACGCTCGCAAGGTCGGATATAACAGCGTGCAGGCCGCCACCAACGGAATTGAATTCGCCAAGAGCTTTGAATTCTGCCAGCAGGCAGTCGAAGCCGGCATGCGCTACGCCTACCTGCAGTTCGACGGCATTGGCAACGCCGCCAACGATCATCGCGCCGTCGGCAATCTGTTCGACGTAAAGTTGAAAGCCATCGACAACCTGCATCGCGCCGGCTGCGAAATCGTGCCGGTGATCACCATCATCAACGGTATCAACAACGAGCAGGTCGGGCGCATCATCCAGTTCGCGCTCGACAATCCCAAGAAGATCGGCTTCTTAAGCTTCCAGCCGGTTTCATTCACCGGACGCGACGAAGCCATCACCGACGAACGCCGCGAAGCACAGCGTTACACACTGGCGCACCTGGCCCACGACGTAAAAAATCAAACCGGCTTTGGCGAACCTACGCGCGATTGGTTCCCGATTAGCTTCATGAGCACGTTCTCGGACTGGGCAGATGTGCTGCACGCGCAGGACAATAACAACGATTGGGGCCAGCTCTCCTGCGGATGTCATCCCAACTGCGGGACGGGGATGGCAATGATGATTGATAAGGAAACCAAGGAAGCGGTGCCGGTTACTGCTTTCCTGAAGGGCGATCAACTGGCGAAGGATATTGCCAAGGTCAACGATGCGGCTCGTTCGAAATTCTGGACTGCGTTTGGCATGGCACTTTGTTTGATGAAGAACTACGATCCGTTCCAATCGCCCACCCACTTCAAGCTTATGGACCTGCTGAAGAAGTTCGACAAGAACTTCAATGCCACGGGTAAGAACTATGGCAAGGTTGGTCCAGACCGTACGATTGACGACGTGATGAAGCGACGGCAGGACCGTTGGAACTTCCTGTTTATTGCCGGGATGTGGTTCCAGGATCTGTTCAACTACGACTTCCGGCGCACCGAGCAGTGCATCATTCCTTATGCCACGCAGGAAGGCGAGATCAGCTTCTGCGCTTACAACACGGGTGTGGGCTGGCGCAATATCATCGAGAAGATGCACATGACTTCCACGCTCACCAAGTGGTACGAAGAGCATGGGCGTCACGAGATCTTCGCCGGCGGCAAAAAAGTCAACATGGAAGACAGGGAGCACGCTCTTTACCTGCGGGAAGAGATCGTTACTCACGAAGTGCAGCACGATCTCGACAAGTTGGGCATTGCGAAGACGGCGCGCGAAGAAAAGAAGAGGGCCCGCGATAGCAAGGCCGAGAACAACAAGGTGAAGAACGACGCCGCTTACGATGCACGCATGGCGCAACTCTATCGGGAAGTTGTCCTGAAAGAGAAGCCGGCAACATCGAACGAAGGTGGATTCATTCCGCTAGGCGCAATTACCTCGGCAATCGCTCCGGCAAATGGCAACGGCCACGGCGCCGCGAAAGAGAATGAAACTGAGGAAGTTGGCGAGCCGGTAGCGGGAGACTAGAGTTCGGCTCTTGGCTTCTGGCTATTAGCTCTTCGCTCTGGAAAAACAAAGGGTCGCTCTCTTGAGCGGCCCTTTTCTTTCGACTCCGGGTTGCGACGGTTCGCCACCGCTCGTGTGGGGACGGGCGCCCCTTCGGTTATCTCATCTCAACAAGCTCATGCAAACAGGAATTCCTTAGTCCGCAACTCCTTGATCGTATCCCGCAGCTTAGCGGCCTTCTCGAATTCAAAGCGCTTGGCGGCCTCCCGCATGTCGCTCTCTAGCTTCCCAATGTAGGCTTCTAACTCTTGCTGCGATTTGAATTCCGGGATGCCTTCGGCTTCAGGGCCAGTCAGGTCTGTGTAGTCGGCGCCGACGATGGCGACCAGCGTCATGTCGAGCGGGCGGACTATGGATTCGGGGGTGATTCCGTTTTCTTCGTTGTACGCTTGCTGGATGGCGCGCCGCCGGTTGGTTTCATCGAGCGCCTTCTTCATGGAGTCGGTCATGCGATCCGCATAAAGAATCGCGCGGCCGTTCAGGTTGCGGGCGCATCGTCCGATAGTCTGGATCAGCGACCCGGCAGAGCGCAGAAAGCCTTCTTTGTCGGCGTCGAGAATCGCGACCAGCGACACCTCCGGCAAGTCGAGCCCTTCGCGCAGAAGATTGATGCCGATCAATACGTCGAACTCGCCTTTGCGCAGGTCGCGCAGGATCTTCACCCGCTCCAGCGTTTCGATTTCGGAGTGCATGTAACGGCACTTCACGCCGACTTCGCTGTAATACTCGGCCAAGTCCTCAGACATACGCTTGGTGAGCGTAGTCACCAGCACGCGCTCGTTGCGGGCGACGCGGTCGCGGATCATGTGCAGCAGGTCGTCGATCTGTCCTTTGACCGGACGTATCTCGACCGGCGGGTCGATCAAGCCGGTCGGGCGGATGATCTGTTCAACCACCACGCCAGCCGACTTGGTAAGTTCGTAGGGACCCGGCGTGGCGGAGACATAGACGATCTGGTTGGTACGATGCTCGAACTCCTCGAACGTCAACGGACGGTTATCGAGCGCCGAGGGCATGCGAAATCCGTATTCAACCAGCGTCTGCTTGCGTGAGCGGTCGCCGTGATACATGCCGTGGAGTTGTGGCACGGTCTGGTGCGACTCGTCGATGAACATCAGAAAGTCGCGCGGAAAATAGTCGAGCAGCGTGGGCGGAGGCTCGCCGGGAAGCCGCCCAGTGAAATGCCGCGAGTAGTTTTCGATACCGTGGCAGTAGCCCATGGCCTTGATCATTTCGAGGTCATACATCACGCGCTGATGTATGCGCTGCGATTCCACCAGCCGTCCTTGCTTTTCGAGTTCCGCTTCCCACCACGCCAGTTCGGTCTTGATGGAAGCCACGGCGTTGGCGCGGGTCTCTTCTTTCATGACGTAGTGCGTCTTCGGATAAATCGGCAGACGCATGTAACGCTGCTTGACGGTGCCGAACAGAGGATCGATCTGGGAGAGCGACTCAATTTCGTCGCCGAACATTTCCACCCGGTAGGCGTTGTCATCGTAGGTGGGATAAATCTCGATCACATCCCCACGCACGCGAAACGTCCCGCGGCGGAAATCGCCTTCGGTACGCTCGTAAAGAATCTCGACCAGCTTGCGGGTGATATCGCCGCGCTTGATCTTCTGTCCCTTTTCGAGGAACAGCAACATGCCGTAGTAGGCCTCGGGCGAGCCCAGTCCATAGATGCAACTGACCGAGGCGACGATCAGACAATCCCGCCGCTCGAACAGCGACCGCGTGGCCGAGAGCCGCAGCTTGTCGAGCTCGTCGTTGATGGTCGATTCCTTCTCAATATAAAGGTCCGCCGCCGGCACATAGGCCTCGGGCTGGTAGTAGTCGTAGTAGGAGACGAAATACTCGACGGCGTTGTTGGGGAAGAAGCTTTTGAATTCGTGGTAGAGCTGGGCAGCCAGGGTCTTGTTGTGCGCCATGACCAGGGCCGGCCGGTTTGCGGCCTCGATCACCTTGGCGGCAGTGTAGGTCTTGCCCGATCCGGTGACCCCGAGCAGGACCTGATGCTGCTCGCGATCGAATACGCCGCGGGTGAGGGCTTCGATGGCTTGTGCCTGGTCGCCCTGGGGTTTGTAGTTGCTAACCAGCTTGAAGTCCACAAGTCATTATAGGGGAGCGGTGGAGGGGTTGCCGGGGGATGTCCTTCTGTGTAAATCATGCTTTGGGGGGGCTGCATATCGGAATTTTGTACTAAGTAATTCACCTTAGATTATGAGCAAAACTGCTCACTTTCGCTGCCCGGAATCTCCATGCCATGACCGTCGTAACCGCGATTTTAGCGGCCAAAAAACGCGCAAGCGGAGTTTTTACAGTTAGTTAACACCGAGAGCCCGATTTGGCCGCGTGAATGCATCGGTAACAGCCAAAGACCCGAATCCAGATGTGCCGCGGGGGCATGATTTGAGCGCCACTTGCAGCTGCCAGGCGTCGCATCGGTGAGGTGAAGTGTTTATGGAAGAGAATTTTGACCAAGTGGGGCCCCGGGACCGGCAAGTCATCGATCTGCTTCTCCAGGGCTGTGACAACTCAGAAATCGCTCGGGATCTCAATATTGCCGAGCGCACCGTCAAAGCGCATTTCAACCGGCTGTTTCTGCGTTTCGGAATCAAGGGCGGCATCAAGCGGGTTAAGCTCGCGACTTTACTTTATCGGAGGCAATTATGGAAAGAGAGACAGCAACCCCCCGCGGGCCCAGCGAACGAGAACAGCTCATCATTCAGCGCGTAGCCGAAGGCTGTAAGAATCGGGAGATCGCCCACTCTCTGGGGACCACCGAGCACGTGGTAAAGAATTATCTGCGCTTGATCTACGACAAACTAGGATTGTGGAACCGCGTCGAGCTGGCGCTGTGGTACGAAGCGCGCCGGCACGAGCAGGTTTATCACGCCTAGTTTCGTTCGGGCCGTTTCCCTCAACCCGAATCCCGCTCATTGCCCGGCATCCCACTCATCGCAACAAACGCGGTGAGCGGGGCGCCCGCGCCCCATCATACTGCGGTAAAACCCCCGCCCAAAACAGAGCCTTGGACAGGACACCCTTGGGATTTCGTTAGTTAGAAAGACACTCTCGCACTCAATTGGATTTCCCGACCCGGCGTCATGGCCATGGTGATCGTACCGAACTGCGGAGTATTCACGTACCGGTTGGGTGTGCCCAGGTTCGTCTTGTTCAAACCATTGAAAGCCTCGCCCCGGAACTGGAAGCTAGCCTTTTCGGTGAGACGGAACGTGCGCGCCAGGGCGAAGTCGAGAGTCTGTAATGGAGGACCGTACACCGAATTCCGTCCCGCATCGCCGAACGTGTACGCGGGCGGCGTCGCGAAAGCTGCCGGGTTAAACCACTCGTTGCTATTGCGCGTGCCCGAACCGAAGACCGGTTGGTCGGTGACGTTGGCTCGGATCGGGTTTTCCCCCAATACCGTGCCGGAATTCGCGGTGTCTCCAAACACCGAGATGGTAAACGGCATTCCTGACTCAACCTGGTAGATGGTTGTGAAATGCCAGCTCTGTGTAATCATGCGCGTCCACGGGGCCGCGGCAAACGCCGGAATGTCATACACGCTGCTCAGCGCAAAGCGGTGCCGCACATCGCAGCCCGGTCCCTTCTCGGCCGCCAGGTCGCTGTCGTTCTGCGGGATCGCGGACTCATCCATCGCAGAGCGGAAGTCGGGTGCGTTGGTCAAGCTCTTCGAAAGCGTGTAGTTCGCCAGGAAGCTGAGACCGTGGGAATACCTTCTGCGCACATTCACGTAGCCGGCGTCATACCAACTCTGTGCCGTGTCCTCCAGCCGGTTGATCGTGCTCACCGGAAAAGTCTGACTCTGGATAATGGCGTCGGGATCGCTGCTGGGAGTCAGCTGAGTGCCATCGACGAAGCTAAGCGTCTTGAAGGGGCGCCGCGGACCGATCGCACCGGGCCCCGGAGGGGCGTTGTTGATCAGGTGAGCCCGCTGCAAGTGAAATCCTCGCGCGCCCAAATAGCCAACGGCCAGCGTGGTGTTGCCGCCGAAGCTCTTCTCCAACTGGGTGTTCCACTGCTGCACGTACTGCGCGGGCGCGTGGGCATCGAATGCCGTGAAGCTCACCGTGGTTGGCTTCAACGTGCCGTTTCCCAACACCGGCGTGCCGAAATTCATTCCGCTGGCAAACAGGGCCGCGGGGGGCGTGAAGTTGTCGGCCTGTTGCGTTTCCGGAAAGACGTAGGGGACATTGTGCCGTTCATTGCACCAGGTGTTCTCATCCACCGGGGTGTAGAAGATCCCATACGCGGCGTGAAATACAATTCCGGCCCGGGGCAGGTTCTTCGCAATTCCGATGCGGGGCGCCAGGTTATGTTTGTTCGAATACATCAATCCCTTGGGATATCCTTGCTGGCCGCCAATGAAAACCTCGGGCACTCCGCCCTGGAATATCAAATTCGTGTTCGTGTTCCTCAGGTCGTAGAGGGGGCTCGTGTATTCGTACCGCAATCCGATGTTTACGGTCGTGGTGGGCGTTACCTGCCAACTGTCTTCGCCGAATGCGTCATATCCCCAGTTGCGAAGGTTCATCTCGGGCACGCCGGCCTGGCGCTGCTTCACCGCCGGCAGGCTCAGCAGCATGCTGGCGAACCCAGATCCGCTGCCGTCGTTGAATCCGAATTCCGTGGTGTAGCCGTTGGTGTACTGGTAATAGCCGCGATTTTGGAAGAAGCCCCACATCGGCCAGATATAACGGCGAAAATCGCCGCCGAACTTTATGCCGTGGCGCCCGCGCTGCCACGCATAGGTGTCTCGCAGTTCCGCCGTGGTGTCCCAGGCGTGCATGGGTGTGGCGACATAGGTATCTCCAATCCCGGTGTATCCCTGAGCGTTGAACCACGGCGCGCCCCACGCGCCCGGCCCGCCGAACCCCACGCCTTGAATTCCAAGCTGGGTCACGATGTCATTCACTCTATCGTTTTGTGACGTCCGGTCCATCGCGAGCCGCGAAAACGCCAGCGCCAGCGAGTTCAACCGGTTGCTGGAAAACGCGTGGTTCCACGTGGCGACCGCTTGCTGCGACAGATTGTCAAAGTTTGCGCCAAAGCCGGGCAAGTTCTCCGTGGTGGAAGTCACTCCGCTGCTCGGCGAAAATCCGTGTTCCGCGCTCACCGAGTAACGTCCGAAAATGGTGTCATTGTTCTGGAACACATGGTCCACACGCGCGGTCCCCTGATCCTGATAATGATTCTCGTTGCGGATGTCGAGGTAGTTATTGGAATCCGTTCCCGAGCCCATCCCCATTGTCATGTTCGGCATAGGCACATACTGCAGCAGAAACGCTTCCAGTTGTGGGTTGATTCGATCCGATGGAATCTGGTTGCTGGGAAACTGGCTGCGCGTATAGGGGTAGTTATTGGGCCCGGTAGGATTGTTCGGATTGTAGTTTGGGTTCGCGACAGCGGTCGTAGGATCGTAGATGGGAGTGTTACTCATGCTGAAGTCGCCCTGGATTTCGGCGGTGGTCGGGACGGTCAGGATCTGCGCGTCGGCCTGCGCGAGCCGCAGCCCTTCATAGTTAAGGAAGAAGAAGGTCTTCTTGCCACCTCTCAGCAATGGGCCTCCGAACGAGGCGCCAAAATTGTTTTGCACGAGGTGATTGTTGCCCATCGATGCGAACGTGGTTGCATCCATGTCGTTGTTGCGCAGGAACTCATACGCGGTTCCGTGATACGCATTGGTGCCGCCGCGGGTTACGATATTGATCTGTCCGCCGCCGGCTCCGCCCATGTCGGCGGTGTAACTGCTGGTTTCGACCTGGAACTCCATGACTGCATCGGGCGATGGACTCAGGTTCTGGGTGTTGAACGTGGGATCCGTGTTGGTTACGCCATCGAGCAGGAAGAAGTTGGCATTCGGGCGGCTGCCTCCGGTTACGATGGCCGAGCGTTGTCCCGGCCGCCAGTACAGCGGACTCGTTTCCCCCGTCTGTGCGCCAAAGCCGGCGTGCGTGCCGGGTACGGTGAGCATCAGATCCACCAGCATGCGGCCATTCAGCGGAAGCTCCTGCACCGACTGCCGTTCCACGACCTCGCCCACGCTGGCATCAGTGGTCCTCAAAACATCGGCCGCCGCGTTCACCTGCACGCCTTCCTTCACCGCGCCAATCTTGAGTTCGACCTCGACTGCCAACTTCTCCCCGACCTCGAGATGCAAATACTGTTTCATCACGGCAAAGCCCGTGGACTCCGTGGTCAGCTCATAGTCGTCGGGCGGAAGCGCGGGAGCGGAGAATAGTCCGCTATCGTTGGTGGTGAGCACGCGAACCGCACCCGTGCTCAGGGCCTTGAGGTGAACCGTAGCTCCGGTGACCGGAAGAAACTGCGAATCCGTGACGGTTCCGGTAACCATGGCGTAATTGCTCTGACCGAACGCGGGCGCTACGAGCCCAAGAAAAAATACGAACGCAAGCAATGATCGCATTGACCTGTCCTCTCGCATCGGGATGTCTCGACGGGGCCGCAACTTTTATTGGAACCGCCGATTATAGGGAGGCAGGAGGGCACGTCAATAATGCTAAAGGGTTATCTGCAATGGGAGATCGGCTTCTAGTATGTTCGCATCATTGCGCTGCGACATCGCTCCGGCATAGGCTGCCCGCAAACGCTCGTGCGTCCCGCAAGGAGTTAAATAAGTTGACTGGATGGAGGATATCGCAAATGAATCTTCGCACTGCTACAACACTGTTACTGACATTAGTACTTGTTGCTGCCGGCCTAGCCGCGAGTAACGAGGATGGGAAGCCAATTACGGTGAAGGGCTATGTGCTGGATTCAGCGTGCGCATTCACCAAAGGATTGAAGAAACCAATCAGCGCAGAGTGCGCTACCGCCTGCGCGAAGGCAGGGTCTCCTTTGGTGATCCTGACCGACAACGGAACAGTCTATTGGCCTATCGCCGATACCACTCCAGCCAGCGGGCAAAACGAAAGACTGCTGCCTTTCGCGGGACAGAAAGTCGTTGCCAACGGCAAGGTCTTTCAACGGGGAGGTTCAAGCGCTTTAGTGATTGAGAAGATTGAACCCGTGTCCGAGCACAAGTAGATTCGTCTAGCATTTGGGAAGCTGGTGGATCGTATGGGAGAGATATCCGCAACCCCCTGCTACAAGGAAGCTGGGCAACCTCAGGCTGGGGCACAAGCGCCCTGCGGCGCGGCGGGGGAAGCAAACGCTGCGTATAGACGCTTTTCGGGGCGGGATATGTTTGCGCTTTATCCTAGCCTGAAAGAGGAGCGCGATGACGAGGGCTCATTGGAGGCCGAAAACGCGGCCTTGACCTACCGCTTGCACAAGTGGCTGCGCAGTGGCAAACGAGGCTTCGCCTTGCGTGACCAGCAGTTGAGCCCGGGAGCCTGGACCTTGATGCGAACCACCCGTCCCGGCGATGGGCTGCTCTCCTGGACGCGCATCCAAATCAGCACGCCGGCGGAACTGGGTGTGGAACCGTATGCGGAGCCACCAGAAGAGATGTCCCAAACGGTCAAGTCCGCGGCGCGGTTCTATGGCGCGGGCGCGGTCGGCATCGCCCCAATGCGAGAGCTCTACGTAAACCAAAAAGAGGGAGAACGGGAAATTGTCTTCGAGGATGTGGAATTCCCTGCAGTCACGAAAGACAAATTCGTGATTCCCCGAAAGATGCGCTGGGTAGTGGCCATTGCCATTCCCATGGACCTCAGCCTGCTCGCGCAGTCGCCAACAGCGATCGGAGAAGCGGCCACATCACTGGGCTATAGCCAGAGCGCATTGGTAGTTGCGTCGCTGGCGGAATTCATTCGCGGACTGGGATACCAGGCCATCCCCAGCATCAACGACACGGCGCAGAGCGTGCCCTTCGCCATCGATGCCGGACTCGGCGAATTGAGCCGGTTGAATAAGTTAGTAACTCCTGAATTTGGCGCGGCCGTGCGACTGTGTAAGGTATTCACCGACATGCCGATGGCGTGCGACGCGCCCATCCGGTTTGGCGTGGAAGATCTATGCCGGCAGTGCAAGCAATGCGCGGAGGCCTGTCCATCGCGTGCCCTGTCTTTTGACGACGAGCCCAGCTTCAACACGCGTGGCCCATGGAACAACCCGGGGCATAAAGCCTGGTTCGAAGACTCCTACAAGTGCTTCTCATACTGGCGGAAAGTAGGCAATGGCTGCGCCATCTGCCTGGCAAGCTGCCCTTACACGAAAGCCGCAAGTGCCCGCGCCCGCGATTATGCCCATCTGCAAGATCCAGATCAGTGGTGGAGCTTGCCCGCGATTGCGCCAAAGAGCAGATAAAGCCGACGTGAAGGATTAACGAGTCGGGACTAGTCTTCGTCTTTGCTTTTCGATAGAAACCACAAGCACTCGAACTGAATCTGTCCGATGAAACGCGGCCTGTGCGGCTTGGTCTAGCCCTGTGGCGGGCTACTGTTTCTGAGTTACTGATTTCAGATAGGCGACCACGGCTTCGGCGTCGCTGCGGTCCATGCGAAATTGCGGCATCGGAAGACGAAGAGGATTGCCGTTGGTCCAGATGCCGGTGGTCAGCAGCTTGATCATGTCGGCGTCGCTGGCAGGAGGAGTGCCTCCAATGCGCGGCGCGCTGATCGGCCAGTTGGAGTCGGGCTTCGCCGGCAGGTAAGGGACGGAGCCGCCTTGCAGCCAGCGCGTGCGATCGAGATTTCCATGGCTGTCGCGCGGGGTGTGGCACTGTCCGCACACTGCCACGCTTTCGACGAGATACTTTCCCCGAGTCACGTCCGGCGCAGCGCTGGCTGTCTTGCTCTGCCGCGGCGGATTACCGGTCTGCGGTTTATTGTCCTGGGCAAGAGCTGGAGAGGCCGTACTCAAGATCATGGAGAGAGAGACGGAGAAGATTGTTTGTGCGGGCATTGTTCGTCCGAGCATTGTTCGTATGAACATCAATATTCCTTTCCGTAACTCTTATTCGCAGGCACTGCGGCTGGCGGGTTCGAAGCGATCTATTTGCGCTTCGCGCTGGTTGCTGACGCGGCCGTCGGCGGTCTTTCCGTATTGCTCCTCGCCGGGACAGTAATAGAGAGCGGTGTGGGGATCGACCCATACCTGGATGCCGGGGTCTCCTTGAAGATGGACGGCGGGAGCGGGCGCCTCGGCGATGCCTAATGTTATGAGCGCTCTTTCCCAGGGGCCGAGGGCGGCGCGTCGCGGCGAACCGGCTGCCGGCCACAGCAGGGCTAGCGCGGCCACGAAGATGGCGGTGCCTAGATAGAGGTCGGCGCGATTAAAGCGCAGATGCACGCGCCAGTCCTGAAAGAGCTGAAGTATGGAGCTAGCGGCGGCGCGGGCTTCGGTGTCTGGTTCTGACGTTGCATCGGTCGTTGCATCGGTCATGCCGTCGACGGCTGCGATCGGGAAGGGAGCGCCGGTCGCGGATAACTGGAGCGGGGAGATGGCCAGGTCTGAGTCTTCGGGCGCGTAGGCTTCCGAGGAAAAGTCTCTTGTAGGAAGGTCTTCGATCGCTTCGTTTTCGGGCGCTGCCGCGGTCCATTGGCTTTCCGCTGCTGATTTACTGGGAACTGATTTGCCCAGTATTGGCTTGCCGCGCATTTTAATGTGAATGGCCGCGGGCTCTTCCTGCGCGATGTTCTTTCTTGCAGCTTCCTCTCTTGCAACCGGCAACGCGAGACAGGTAGAGGCGGCAAAATCGGGCGCCGTCTGCGCCCGCGGCTGGCGCCTGGCCTCTAGCGGCGGGGCGTCCTCTTGCGCGCCTTCGCGTGATGGAACGTCGCGAAGCGCGGGGGAACGGTCCGGCCACAAGCCATGCTCCTGGCTCATCAGCCACATCGAGGCCCAGTTGTGCTGCAGGCGTTCACCCGGACGAAGCTCGTCGACGCCGCAGCTCTGGCAGTTTGGTGCGTCGGCTGGCTTCGGAGCGCCACATTGGGGGCAAACGGGGTTGGCTCCCAGTTCGTTGTTGCTTTCCGGTTCGACGTGGGATTCGGGTTCGGCCTGAGGTTGTCGAGCTTGTTGCAGACGGGCGTTATGTTCCTGAATCGTGAAGGCCGCGGCCAGCAAGCCCTGAAAGGACTGCTCATCCAGCGTCAGGTTGGGCGAATTCGAGGGCATGGTATCGCGGGGGAGAAAGACAGTCCAAGCTAGGGACATTGTAGTGCAAGTCTGGGCAGAGTGAAAACGAAAGAAAGGAGGGGCTGTTTTGGGATGGATTCCGGAGTTGGGATGCCAAAGTGGAAGGGATTCATGAAACCGGGTTAAGAGAGGGCGGGCGAAAGTGGAGAGTGCACGTGTAACCTCATGGTTTTAAACGAGGTTGGAGGGTGGCGAAGAAATGGCGAATAAGTTGCTTCTGCTTTGGTGGGTCGCGACCCCAAGACTGAACTGAAGGAGCCGACGAAAAGCCGATGATTAACCTAAATGACATTAAGATTACTCCCCGCGACCAGCAGGTACTACGGCTGCTCGTGCAGGGATGCAGCAACAAAGAAATCGCGAGCCAGTTGAATATCAGCCCGCGAACCGTCAAACAGCACTTGCGCACACTGTTTCTGCGCGCAGGCATCAAAGAAGGCCGGAAGCGGGTGAAACTCGCGACCGCAATGTTCATCAAGGAGCAGGTGCAATCATGCAACCCCGTGATCGGCTGACCGCCAAAGAGATTCAGGTCGCGACCTTGGTCTGGCAGGGTCTTACTAACAAAGATATCGCCAAGGTGCTGATAACCAGCGAGCAGGTAGTGAAGAACTACCTGCGCACCGCCTTCGACAAGTTGGGAGTGTGGACGCGGCTCGAACTTGCGCTCTACGTTGCCAGCCACGGCGGAGCAAACTGGCATGTGCAACTCGGCAATGGGCTGCTGCCCACGGTGGCAGGTTGGAGCGTTGGCGTGGGCGAGGAAGGGGCTGCTTACGGGGATGCGAAAGCCAAAGCATCTGCGGCGGCGGGCGGGACTTCCTAGAGGTTCTGAATGCGGCGACTCGAACGCATCGTAGGGTGCGCGTCGGGAAAGCCGCTTGATAATCACGGCGCAAGCTGCGCGAACCACATTGAAACGAGAGCTTGTTTCATCAGAGGTTCTTCGAAGGGGCGCGGCTTCCGCCGCGCCCTTTCACTGGGAACTTCTGTCCGCTCATTATCGCTATCCTCACGGAAGGGTCACGCAGCGGCCGGCGGGGAATAGTTCCCGTCCGCTGCTCGGGGACGGCAACAGATTTCACACTGGCTCGGACGACGTGGAGTTTTCGCACCGCGTTCGTCACTCAGGACTATTGGCTCAAGTCGCGTGTTTTCAGACGAATAACGCGCGAGCTTGAGTCCCAAAGAGCGACCCTGGAGGGCACACCGGCTGCCGCAATCCCGGTAATCAAATTGCTCGGTTACTTAGTGGACTCGTTTGCTCTGCTGGGTCCGTTCAAGGCTCATTCGCTCCTGCGCTTGATCGGATCAGAGCTTCGTCATTCAGCCCCAGACCGAGGTAGGCATGGCTTACAAAGACATTTTCTGGATGGCCTGCGATTCGACCGAGCAACTGCGGGCCGAATACGGGCCGTTCCACACCCGCGAAGAAGCGGAAGTCGAGGCTCGCAAACTTGGCTTTGGGTACCTGCTGCGCTACGAGCACATACTGGGTCCCGACGAAGAAATCGAAGAAGTGCGCTGCGTCTTTCTCGAACTGCAGGACGTGCCGGCTTCTCCCAGGGCCGGCGTCACCTTTCATACCCGCTGCGCCAGTTGCGGCGAGACTGCGGTCCACGAGACGTCGTTGCAGGCAGAAGTCTGGGCTGACATCCACGAATTCGAACACACCCGCCACAAAGTCAGACTCTTCGAGCATGTACGCGGAGAAGGTCTGAAGGAGATCGCCGACTGGCGCGGCTTTGCGGCCTAAGGATATTCTGATGGAGTCCCTGGTTTCCTCCGTGCACCCCATGTACCCTGTGGTTCACGCTTTCTGCTGACACTTGATCGGAGTTTCCCTAGGTGGTCGCGACGGCGGCTGCAGTTTACTCAAACCAGCACCCAGTTGCACGATTGTTTTCTTTTCTCGTGAGTCGATTCACCCCGCTGCCTTCGAGTCTTGCCACCAAAAAAACGAGCCGGAGGAAATTCTCCGGCTCGTGAAAGTGCATTCGTTGCCGCGACTTCTTACTTTGCATTCGCGACTACCGCGTCGATGAAGGCGAGGCCGTAAGGAGTGCCCCACCAGGTAGCGTTGTCCCAGCCCTTCTTGACCGTGAATGAAGAGTCAAGCCCGAACCCGTACACCGCCGCGGTGCCCGGAATACTGTACATTGCGCTGGTGAAGCCGTTGTTGCCGTAGAGCGCTCCGGTAAAGATCTCGGAAGCCGAGTAGTTAGTGACGCCATTCTCGTCCGTGATCGCCCCCGTCACATTGTTCCGTGTTTGGTCGGTGGTGGAAAGCACGTCCTGAACGCCACCGTAGGGCAGAGCGGCAATCGCCGGTGCTGCCTGACCGAGCGACCAGCCAGCCTTCTCATTGGCGAGGGCCCAGAAAGCGGTGAAGATCGGGCTGGCAAGACTGGTGCCGCCAACGCCGAACTCGATATACTGCGTCTTGCCATAGGTGAAGATGATGGGAACGCCGGTGAAGGGGTCAGCCAGCGCCGAGACATCGGGCGTTTGCCGCCCTTTTCCGGGAAGCGACGCCTGCCAGGATGGCTTGGGGAAGAAGATGCTCTCGCCGCCGCCTCCTCCACCAAAGAAGCCGGCATAGAGCGGAGGATCCCAGACGGTCAAAGCAGCGGTGGGCGGGTTGCTGAGGACGATCAGGAAGTCCTCCAAGACGACGAATTGATCGCCCCAGGCGGTGGTGATCGTAGAACCCGGGTTGTTGATGTCGTTCAGGATGGAAGTACCGCCGACCGCCGTCGCATGGGGAGAGACCGAAGGCACGCCGGGCGCACCCACAGGAGTGCCCAATCCTTCGTCACCACTATCGCCCGTGGAGAAATTGACCGAAATGCCTTTGGCGCTTGCGACCTCCAGCGTCTCGTCCCAGGAAGTCTGTTCCAGGCTGCCGGCGATTACGTCGACATCCTCTTCGTAGCTATTGGAAATTTGGTTGCCGAGATTATTATTTGCCACGTAAGCAATGGCATCCTGCATGTCTTCGCTGTCCTGGCCGCTGGCAAAGACCTCAACGATCTTGGCGCCAGGAGCGACGGTGTGCGCCCACTGCACGTCGAGAGCGATCTCGGTGTACCAGCCGTCGAGCACTCCTGCGTTAGGATCGGCAGGCTTGCCCTGGGGATAGAAAATGCTGAAGTTCGACTTGTTGAGCAGGGGCAGACCCGCCATCTTGAAGAATGCGTTGGCATCTTTCTCGGCGGTGGGATAGCCAAAGGCTTCGACGAGAACGATGGTCTGGCCCTTGCCGGTCAATCCCGCAGCGTAAACATCGGTAAGGCCCAAGGTGCTCTGTAGCTGCGAGGGCAGATAGTCGCAGCTGAGGTTGGTGACCGATGGAGCGTATATGGTGCCGGTGTAGACGGCGGTCGGCAGAGCGCTATCGCCCTGCAAGGAGTAGGTCTGCGGAGCGGAGATGCACTCTGTGGAACTATAAGGCGGGAACCCGGTAGCAGTGGCGGCCTTAGTGAGCGCCACCGGGGCGTATGGCTTTTGGGTTTTGGGGTCCAGGGCGCGCGAAAAGAGCGGCTTTACCTGATGGCTTTCCAGACCGGCTACGGTCGAGACATAGTTCCCCGCCTCACCGCTAAGCTGGGCGTTCTTGACGTTGGCGCGGAAGGATCTTCCGTTGTGCTGGAACTGGTGAATCTCAGTATGGAAGGCGCTCTCGACATTGGCGATGGTGCCGTGGGCGCGGATGGTGAAGCCGGCGGGGTCGGTGGACAGAATGGAAAGTCCGTGGTTCTGGAGTTCCTGGCGCACGATCCGCTGCTGCGCTTGAGTCGGTGCGTACTTTTTGAGATCGGCGTTGGTCATCCATTTGTGAAAGGTCGGCGAAGCGTGGTCATAGAGGGCGTTGACGGCCTTGTCGAATGCGGCCTTGTCATTAAGCTTGAGGTGGACTGTGATGTTGATCTCGGCAGCTGGATCGGCGAGGCCGAGGTCTTTCGAGAGTTGAATGCCAGCAGGCACATTGCTTGCTACCTGCGCGTAGGCGGAAGGGCCTCCCCCAGCAAAGATCGCGATCAGTAAGGTGACGGCCACCGCTCTGAGCGATTGTTGAAACGTCATGTTTTTCTCCTTTTGATGTTTGTCTGATTTCCATCTGTTCTCGTCTTCGGGAGACGAAAAGCGTGCTGCGTCTGCCTGGCAAACCTTTGTACACGAACATGTGAAACAACCCGGAATGAAGAACCCCTGGAACACCTTCGGTGCTGGGACGCCCACACCAGCGGAAGAAGCGGCCTGGCGACGCCGATGCGAATTACTTGCATCGGCCAGTGGGTCGGATTTATATACGAAAATCCAGTTGCCTGTCCAGAAAAAACCAGAGACCTGCCCGCTAACAGGCTGGCATTGAGAGTGGAAGAAGCTCACCGGCGCTAAAGCGCGATCAGATTTTCAATGACTTACGGCACGACTGAAGTGGTGCCCTTCCCAAGACTTTTTTCGCAGCCGGCTAAGGTGCAAGTCCTTCATCGCAACCGGACAAGTCCCATCTCTACAGGCGCAAGAATTCACACGATTGCCAAGGCGATGCCTCGATAGGAAGCTCGAGTTCTCCGCAACCTGCGAGGAGGACCTTAGCGAGTTAGTTTTGCAGCGGCGGCTTCGTCGAGCATCCACAACAACTTTCCGTCGGAGGGCTCGACTCTTTGCGAGGGGAGTGGAGGGGAGTTCTTGCCTTCCAGAACCTGATGCAGCATGTCGGCTTTATCCGCGCCACTGGCCAGGAACATCACTTCGGCGGCGCGATTGAGCACGGGAAAAGTGAAAGTGATGCGGTGGGTGTTGAACTTCGCGACCCAATTGGCGACCACCAGATGCGACTGTTCGTCGAGCGCTGGAGAATCGGGGAACAGGGAAGCGGTGTGACCGTCGGGGCCCATGCCGAGCAGAATCAGGTCAAAGCGCGGGAATTTTCCGGGCGGCAGTTCGAAGAAGCGGCGGAGTTCGGCTTCATACTCCGAGGCCGCGGCGGCGGCATCGGGATTCTCGGCGGGCACGCGGAAGACGTTCTCGGCGGGAATCGTAATTTTCGCGAGCAACGATTCATTCACCATCCGATAATTGCTTTCCGGGTCGGTGGGCGGGACGTGCCGCTCGTCGCCGAAAAATAGAAATACGCGGTTCCAGGGAAAGTCCGCGTAATTGGCGGCAAGCAGGGAATAGAGAGCCTTTGGAGTCGAGCCGCCGGAGAGCGCGACCGTGAATCGTCCCTGGGCGCCGATGGCCGCGCGGGCCGCGCCGATGAATTCTTCGGCGGCGGCATGAAACAAGTCGGCGGCTGTGGCCACAACTTCGATGGATCGAGTCGACGGCATAGGTTGATCACGCTGCCAAGAAAATCGGCAATGCTAAAGCGATACCTTCATGCGAAGCCGAGTCTCATCCGCGGCCAGTTTACGCCACGCGGTTCGCGGTAAAGTGGGCATGATGGGCGCCGTAGCAGGCGGCTCCCAGCAGGCCGGTTTTTTCGTTCGTAATCACCCGCACGGGAATCGTTTCGAGGAGCGGCCGCAAGCGTCCCTTGCTGAGGAAAGCCTGCATGAATAGCGGCCCCGCGAGTTTGCACAGAATCTTGGGTGCGATTCCTCCTGCCAGGAAAACGCCACCGGACGCAAGCACCTTCAGCGCCAGGTTGCCAGCTTCAGCCCCGTAGACCGAAACCCAAACGTCGAGCGCCTGCTCGGCCAGAGGAGCTTTGGCGGAGATGGCGGCTCGCGAAATGGCGGCTCCGGGATCGCCGGCCGCGATTTCGTCGCGCAGCCACTGGGGTTCTTCGGCGCGATGCGTGTCCTTGAGGAATTGATAGACGTTCAACAAGCCCGGCCCAGAAATGACGCGCTCGTAGCTGACGCGTCCGAAGCGCGCGGTCAGGTGGCGCAGCAGTTCGATTTCCAGTTCGTTGCGCGGACCGAAGTCGCAATGTCCGCCTTCGCAGGCGAAGATATGCTGGTGTTCTCCGTCCCAGATGAGGCCGGCTTCACCCAAGCCCGTTCCGGCGGCGATCACGGCCTGATTGCCGGCAGGCTCCGGGTGGTTCTGGTCGGGAGCGATTTGGTTGAGAGCGACCGTGTCGGTCGGTTCCAGACACTGGATTCCCCATGCCTGCGCCTCAAGATCGTTGATCAGACTTACCGAATCGAGTTGCAGTTGCTGCGCTAAGCGTGAGGACTCGACGACCCAGGGCAGGTTCGAAGCCTCGACCCGTCCATTGAGCACCGGACCCGCGATTCCGAAGCTGGCGATGCTGGGATGGACGCCGGTCTCGGAGACGAACTGGACCACGATCTCATCCAGTTCGCGATATTCCCGGCTGGCAAAAACGTGTTCGTGGACAGCAGTGAAATGGCCATTCGCCTCGCGGTACAAGCTGAAGCGTGCGTGAGTACCCCCAATATCTGCTGCCAGAATCATTTCTCGAAATTCCTCCATCGCCGGCCATCGCGTTCCATGAGTTCGTCGGACTCTTTCGGTCCCCAGACTCCCGCAGGATAGTTGGGAAAATTACGCGGCGGCAGGGCTTTCCACACATCGAGTACAGGATTGACAATGCTCCAACCGGCCTCGACCATGTCGGCGCGCTGGAACAGGGTGGCGTCACCGGTCATGCAGTCGTGGAGCAGGCGTTCGTAGCCGGTTGAAGAACTGACCCCGAAATAGTCGGCGTACGCAAAATCCATATTCACTTCGCCCAGTTGCATGGCGGGCCCGGGAGTTTTGGCGGCGAAGCGCAGCGAGATGCCTTCTTCCGGCTGGATATGCAGCACCAGTTGGTTGGGCATCATATTTTCGACTTGGGTTTCGCGGAAAAGCATGAAGGGCGCGCGCCGGAACTGAATCACGACATGGGTATTGCGTCCGGGGAGACGCTTGCCGGTCCGCAGATAGACGGGAACACCCGCCCAGCGCCAGTTGTCGATCATCAGCTTCATGGCGACGAAAGTTTCGGTGCGCGAGTCTGGCGGCACGCCTTCTTCGGAGCGGTAGGCGGGGACGCGCTGGCCGTCCATGACGCCTTCTCCATATTGGCCGCGGACAGTTTTGCTGAGCACATCTTCGGCACTGAAGGGCTGGATGGCGTGGAGGATCTTCGCCTGCTCGTCGCGCACCGCATTCGCATCGAACGAGATCGGTGGTTCCATCGCGGTCAGCGTGATGAGTTGCATGATGTGGTTGGGCACCATGTCACGCAAGGCGCCCGCGCCATCGTAGTAGCCGCCGCGTTTCTCGACGCCGACGGTCTCGGCGACTGAAATCTGCACATGGTCGATGTAGCGGCGATTCCAGATGGGCTCGAAAATTCCGTTCGCAAAGCGAAGCGCCAGGATATTTTGCACCGTTTCTTTTCCCAGGTAGTGGTCGATGCGGTAGATCTGGCACTCCGAAGCGACTTTCAGAAGTTGCTGGTTCAAAACCTTGGCGGAATCGAGATCGTGGCCAAAGGGCTTTTCGATAATCACGCGCCGCCAATGGTTATTCTCTTCGGCCATCAGGCCGACTTTCGCGAGCCGCTCGACGACGTCGCCGAAGAAGTTGGGTGCTGTGGCGAGGTAAAAAAAATAGTTACCGTGAGCGTTGTGTTCCTGGTCAACCTTGGCCAGCGCCACTTTCAGCCTGTCGTAGGTAGCGGAATCGTCGAAATCTCCATTCACGTAACTTACGCGGCGCACAAACCACTCCCACAAATCGGCATCGATGGCGCCGCTAGCAAACTGTTTAAAGTCCTCGGTGATTTTTTTCCGCACATCGTCATCGCTCATGGGGCTGCGGCCGACGCCGATCACGGCAAACTCGCGCGACAGCAATTGCTCGGTGGCAAGGTTGTAGAGAGCGGGGATCAGCTTGCGCCGAGTCAGGTCGCCGGTAAAGCCGAAGATCACCATGACACACGGATCTGCCGTGCGCCCGACTCGCGGTTTGGTTGCTGCTGGCAGATTCTCTGTCTGAACCATTCGTTCCTCGATTGAGGCATTGAATCATTGAGTCAATGATTCAATACCTCAATGATTCAATGACTAAATCTCTTTTACTTCGTCTTCGCCGGTCCTTTGAGTTCTACGTGCCCACCGAACTTCTGTCGCATGGCGGAGAGCATCTTCTCCGCGAAAGTATGATCCTGGCGCGAGCGGAAGCGCGTGTACAGGGCCGCTGTCAGAACGTCGGCCGGAACCGCCTCTTCGATCGCCGCCTGGATCGTCCAGCGCCCTTCGCCGGAATCCTGCACAAACCCGCTGTACTCGGCGAGCGTGGGGTTTTCCGCCAGCGCCATCGCCGTCAGGTCCAACAACCATGAACTGACCACGCTGCCGCGCCGCCAGACTTCGGCAATATCGGGCAGGTTGAGGTCGTAGCGGATATCTTCGGGCAGTTCCTTGCTGGTTGCGTTCTTGAAAATATCGAAGCCTTCCGCGTAAGACTGCATCATCCCATATTCGATGCCGTTGTGGACCATCTTCACGAAATGGCCGCTGCCGGAGGGGCCGCAGTGGATGTAGCCGTCTTCGGCGGTGCTGGCGGAAGCGCCGGGCATTTTTTCGCGTTCCGGAGTGCGCGGGATGTCGCCGCGTCCGGGCGCCAGCGTTTTGAAGATGGGGTCGAGGCGCTGTACGGTTTCTTTCGGGCCGCCAATCATCATGCAGTAGCCGCGCTCCAGGCCCCAGACGCCGCCACTGGTGCCGACGTCGACATAGTGCACGCCCTTGGCGGCACAAATTTTGGATCGGCGAACGTCGTCTTTGAAATATGAATTGCCGCCGTCGATGATGGTGTCGCCTGCTTGCATGTTGCCGAGCAGAGCCTGCACGGTTTTTTCGGTGGCATCGCCCGATGGCACCATGATCCAGGCGGCGCGCGGAGCGGTCAGCTTGCCGACCAGGTCGTCAAGTGACGAGGATGCGATCGCGCCCTCGCCGGCCAGACCCTTGACGGCATCAGCGCTGAGATCGGAAACCACCAGCGTGTGGCCGCCGCGCATCAGGCGACGCGTCATGTTGGCGCCCATGCGCCCCAACCCTACCATTCCGAGTTGCATTGCAAGCTCCTTTAGGTCTTGCCCGGTCTGGGCGGGCCAGAGGCCCGACTGCAGACGACGCTTAATTCGCTTCGAGAAGCAAAAAGAATAGTTACAGAACCTGCTTTACCAGTTCCGCCAGTTTCGCGAGTCCTGCGTTGACATCGCTGCCCAGATGCACGCGCAGCGCCCGGCGCTTGCGGTCAATCAGAACCTGGAAATCTCCGCGTGCCTGCGCCGCTTTCACTATTCCGAAAGTGTACTTCTGTCCGGGGACGGCCAAGTCGTTGGCATCGTGGCACGTAATCTGCAGGAACACGCCGCTGTTGGGTCCGCCTTTATAAGCCTGTCCGGTGGAGTGCAAGAAACGCGGCCCGAAGCCGAGGCAGGTCGCCACATGTTTGCGATCGCGCACGGCCATGCGCAGGTCTTGCAGCAGCGATTCGTGCCCAGCATCCATCTCGACGTAAGCCAGCAGAGCAAAATAGTCGCCGGCGCCTAGACGCGCCAGGTGCGCGCGCAGATAGTTCTTCAGGGAGTGATCGGAGCCGGCGGCGCGGCCGAGGTCGGCGGCGTTCTTGTCGTCGGTGAAGAGCTTGAAGCCCGCTTCTTCGAGTATCGGTTTTTCGGAAGGAAGCGAGCCCTTGCTTTCGTACTCGGACGTCAGTTGTTTGGTTACGATTTTGCTCGCCTCGACGTCGGGCTGATTGAAGGCGTTGATGCCGAGGATCGAGCCTGCGACCGCAGTCGCGATCTCCCAGCGGAAGAATTCCTGTCCCAGGCTGTAGGTGTCGGCGACGGCGATGCGCACTACAGGGTGCCCAGCTTTTTCGAGCGCCGAGACCTTGGCATCCTGCGTTGCGTCGGGCGCGGTTTCCAGCCGCAGGTAGGCGAAGATGCGGTCATTTCCATAAACCTCCGGCCCGCCCAGCGCTTCGCGATCGACCGGGATGATGCCCTTGCCGAGTTTGCCAGTGGATTCCGCGATCAACTGCTCGAGCCACGCGCCCAAGTCGGCGATTCCGGGCGAGGTGATGAGCGTGATTTTGTCGTGGCCAAGTTTGGCGGCGCTTCCGATGGCCAGGCCAAGCAGCACTCCCGGATTCTGCTCCACGGGGACGAATGCCTTGCAGGCTTCGACCATCTCCTTCGCGCGCTCGAGGAACTTGCCGGTGTCGAGGCCCATGGCAGCGGCGGGAACAATGCCAAAGTTCGACAGTGCGGAGTAGCGTCCGCCGATCGAAGGCAGGCCATAGAAAATGTGGCGGAAGTGGTCGCGCTCGGCCACTTGCTGCATTTTCGAGCCTGGGTCGGTGATCGCGATGAAGTGGCTGCCCGCCTTGTCGGCGCCGACCGTCTGCTTTACGCGCTCGAAGAAGTACTGCTTGTAGATGTTGGGTTCAAGGGTGCTGCCGGATTTGCTGGAAACGATGAAGAGCGTTTTGGCGAGGTTAACCTTCTTTTCGACGCTCCGGATTTGCGCGGGATCGGTCGAGTCGAGTATGTGCAGGCGCGGGAATCCCGGGGTTTGCGGGTAGGTCAGCGAGAGCACTTCCGGACAAAGGCTCGATCCGCCCATGCCGAGGAGCAGAATGTCGGAGAATCCGGCGCGTTTAATTTCGTCCGCAAACGCGTTCAGTTGGCCGACGCTGCCGAGTTGGTCGTCCGTGATGCCGAGCCATCCCAGCCAATTGGATTCGTCGTCGTTGGTCCAGAGGGAGGCGTCGTGCTGCCAGAGACGTCTTACCTTTCCAGATGCCCGCCAGTCGTTAAGGTTTTTTTTTACTGTTGCATCAATCTCGGACGGAAGCGACGCGCTCTGCGCATTAACCTGCGGTGTGCTCGATCGCTTCGTGCTCTTCTCGACCACGGCCAGCAAGGTGTCGAAGGCGTCGGCAAACAGCTTCACGCCGTCGGCAGTGAGCTTATCGGTCACATCTTTCATGACGATGCCAACGCCGGCGAGATCGGCCATGGTCTTTCGCGCGCCGTCCAGGTCTTCGGTCAGGCTCTGGCGGGGCTTGCCGTGGTCGCGGAAGGCATCAAGCGTTGCCGGAGGAACGGTATTGACGGTGTCCGGCCCGATCAATTCCTCGATGTAGAGCACGTCGCGGTAATTGGGATTTTTGGTGCTGGTGCTTGCCCACAGCACGCGCTGCGTCTGCGCGCCCTTCGAGGCGAGCGCTTTCCAGCGCGGAGTCGAGAAGATGCGCTCGTAGGCTTCGTAAGTCAGCTTGCCATTGGCGATCGCGACTTTGCCGAGAATCCCCTGCAATTTCGCCTTGCGGGCCGCATCGGTCTCCTTCTTCAGTTGTTCGCCGAGCAGCGAGTCGACGAGCGAATCGATGCGGCTGATGAAGAAGCTGGCCACGCTCGCGAGTTGGCTCACACCGCCGCCGGACGCAGCGAATTTCTCAACTCCATCAATGAAGGCTGCGGCTACTTCCTCATACACTGCCTGCGCGAACAGTAGCGTCACATTGACGTTGATGCCCTCGCTGAGCAGTTGCCGGATCGCCGGAATGCCCTCGGCGGTGCCCGGAACTTTGATCATCAAGTTTGCGCGAGCCACGCTCTTCCAAAGCCGCCGCGCCTCGTCGATGGTGCCGTTGGTGTCGTGCGCCAGGTAGGGGGAAACTTCGAGGCTTACGTAGCCGTCGCGCTTCTTCGTGCTCTGGTAGACAGGCGCGAGCAGGTCGGCGGCGTCCTGAATGTCGCGGATGGCCAGCAGTTCGTAGCGGCTCTTGGCGTCGAGGCCGGTGCGGCCGGCGAGCGAGTCCAGGAAATCCTGATACTGGCCGCCTGCAATGGCCTTCTCGAAAATCGAGGGATTCGAAGTCATCCCGCGCAAGCCGTCATCAGTGATCAATCGCTGCAGTGCGCCGCTCGCCATCAGATCGCGGCGGATGTAGTCGAGCCAGATGGACTGGCCGAACGTCTGAAGCTGGATGAGAGGATTAGCGGCTTTCGCGGTCTCGAGCGTGTCCACTGGATTCATAACCATCTCCTAAACTGAGGGCATTGAATCATTGAGCGATTGAGCCACTGAATCAATGCCGTGCTAGCAATCCGTTACATCACGATTCGAACATGGATACCTAGTGCGAAAACGCCCCCCAGGGCTGGACTGTCGACTCACGAGCAGCGCGTCACTTGCCCAGCAGTTCGCGCGCTGCTTGCACGACGGCGTCGGTGGTGAAGCCGAATTTCCTTTGCAAATCCTTGAGCGGGGCAGACGCTCCAAAGCTGCGCATGCCGATGATGCGTCCTTTCGGTCCCGCATATTGCGCCCAGCCAAAGGTCGAACCCATCTCAACCGCTACTCGCTCGGTGACGTCGGGCGGCAGTACTTCGTCGCGGTAACTCTGGTCCTGATGCTCGAACAAATCCCACGACGGCATGCTGACGACGCGCGCCCGTATGCCTTCCGCTTTCAGTTTCTCGTAGGCGTCGATGCAGAGGTACACCTCGCTGCCGGTGGCTATCAGGATGACTTGCGGCTTGCCACCTCCCGCGTCGGCCATGATGTAAGCGCCGCGAGCGACGCCTGCTGCCGATGCGTATTTCGTACGATCGAAGGTTGGTAGGGCTTGCCGCGTCAGGATCAGCGCTGCTGGTTCCTTCCGCAGGCTCATGACGACTTTCCAAGCCTCGGCGACTTCATTGGCGTCCGCGGGACGCAGCGTGATCAGGCCGGGAACCGCGCGCAGGGTTATCAGTTGCTCGATCGGCTGATGGGTGGGGCCGTCTTCGCCGACGCCGATGGAATCGTGGGTGAAGATCCAGATCGACGGAATCTCCATGACGGCCGAGAGGCGGATCGGCATCTTCATGTAGTCGCTGAAGATGAGGAAAGTCGAGCCGTAGGCTCGGAGTTCCGACAGCGTCATGCCGTTCACGATTGCGCCCATGGCGTGCTCGCGAATGCCGAAATGGAAGTTGCGCGCGTTGTAATGATTGGCCTCAAAATCGCCCGCGCCGTCGAAGGTGAGCCGCGTTTTCGTCGACGGATACAAATCAGCGGAGCCGCCCATGAGCCAGGGATGGTTCTTGGCGATTGCGTTAAGAACCTTTGAGGACGAATCGCGCGTCGCAAGTCCTTTGGCATCGGCCGGAAATGCGGGCAAGTCCTTATCCCATCCGTCGGGAGGCTGCCGCCGCTGCATGCGTTCGAATTGAACCGCCAGATCCGGATATTGCTTGCTGTAGCCGGCGAACAGCGAATTCCATTGGCCGCTCAATTGCCGCCCGCGCTTGCCCATGACGTCGCGAAAGCTTTCGCGCACTCCATCGGGCACAAGGAACTTGGCATCTTCCGGCCAGCCGTAGGCGCGTTTCGTCAGTTTGACTTCTTCTTCGCCGAGGGGTTCGCCGTGCGCTTCTTTTGTGTCCTGCCGATGGGGTGAGCCGTAACCGATGTGGCTGTCGACGACAATCAATTTCGGACGATCCTTCACGCTGAGCGCGTGAGTGTAGGCGTCGCCCAGTGCAACCAGATCGTTGGCATCGTGGACGTGCTGGACATCCCAACCATAGGCGGCGAACCGGGCGGGCACATTTTCGTCGTAGGCGAGGTCGGTATTGCCTTCGATGGTGATGTGGTTGTTGTCGTAAATCCAGCATAGGTTCGAAAGCTCGAGATGCCCGGCGATGGAAGCGGCCTCCGACGAAATTCCTTCCATCATGTCGCCGTCGCCGCAGATTGCCCAGATGTTGTAGTTAAAGAGCTCAAATCCCGGACGATTGAAATACTGCGCCAGCCAGCGCTCGGCGATGGCCATGCCGACGCTGTTCGCAACACCCTGACCGAGCGGGCCGGTGGTCGTCTCCACTCCTGTGGTCAAGCCGTATTCGGGGTGCCCCGGGGTCTTGCTGCCGAGTTGCCGGAAATTCTTGATGTCGTCGAGAGACACGGCAGGCGTCGAAAGGATTTCGCCTCCGGGAGCGACTTCATGCACGCCCGCGAGATACAGCAGGGAATAGAGCAGCATGGAAGCGTGTCCATTGGAGAGCACGAAGCGGTCGCGGTTCGGCCAGAGCGGATTTTCTGGATCGTAGCGCAGAAACTGTTGCCACAGAGAATAGGCGACCGGAGCCAACCCCATGGGCGCTCCGGGATGGCCCGAATTCGCCTTCTGCACCGCGTCTATCGAAAGAGTGCGAATCGTGTTGATACACAACTGATCGAGTTTGCTACCGGTGGCGACAGACTGGTCACTCACGGCCATCAATTCTCTCCTGGCAAGCCGGCTCTACTTCCCTATGCTTGCTCATTAGATGAGGTAAGCGCCGATATGGTTACACCTGCGCCGACCGGTCCCAAGTTTACATCGTGATCGAAGAACAAAACGAAGTACAAGAGGACTAACGCCCAATTTTACACCGAGACAAATTTGGCCTGCTGGTGCGAGCGGGGCGCGCTGAAATTGCGTAACGCGCTGCCCCATCCGCAAGGGGCTGAAGGCGTCCTCGGCGGGACTTTTACTGCCCGTACTCCTTGGCGTTCACCGGCGTGGAAAGCAGGACCTTGCGATCCGCCAGGTGTGCTTTCAGCAGCTCGATTTCATCGGCGGCATCCGTGAGCGGCAGGGACACCTGTCCTCCGTTAACGGCAGAGCGGCAGAACGCCATCATGATTTCGAAACCTGCATACGCGCTTTCGAAATTGCACGGATGCACTTTGCGGTCATCATCCAGCCAGTCGGCGATGTCCTGAATATACGGGGGCATATCGAGGTCGTAGTTCATGGAGCCGGGGCCCGAGGAAGCGCCGGTTTTGGTCACGGCGCGCCAACCGCCGCCAGTCAGAACCTCGGCGAATCCCTCGGTTCCCTGCGCGCCGATGCGGCACTTTCGAAACCAGTAATCGACCTCGGGAACGTCCGGAGCGCCAGCGCCACACTCGACAATTCCGCGCACTCCGTTGGCGAACTGGATGAAGCCGGCGATGTAGTCGGGTGACGGAAGCAAGTCGGTCAGCTTTCCGCGTCCTGCCGCTTGCGCCATCACCCACTGCGCTGCCGGCGATTCGCCGTTGGACTTTTCTTCGTTGTACCAGCGCATGTAATCGATCAGATGCGAGATCATGTGCATCATCCAGCCCGAGGCCGTGCCATAGACGGTGTGGATGCGTCCCAGTGCCCCACTGGCAACGATCTCCTTTACCTTGCGGTAATGTTCGCCGTAGCGATGCTGATGACTGACTACGGCTTTGACGCCGCTATCCGCCAGCAGTTTCCTGACCAGGAATCCCTCGCGCGTGGTCAAGGCCACCGGCTTTTCAAAAGCAATCAGGCGCGCGCCGCTCTTGATGCCGGCGCGAATCATCTCGCTGCGGAGGTTCGGGAGAGTGCAGAAGCAGAAGACATCGGGCTTGGCAGCGGAAGCGACCTGGAGCGCGTCCGTGCCCTTGGCCGCGCCGAATTTGGCCGCGGCCGCGTCCAGACGGGCTGGGTCAATGTCGCACACGCCAACCACCTCGAAGCGGTCGTTCGCCTGAAAAGCTTGGGCATGGTGCATTCCGCGCTTGCCCATGCCCACGACCACGACACGGTATTTGGTGCTCGTTCTGATTGCACTCATCGCGCGCTCCTGTCCCACTCCAACACTTTGTCGACAGTGTAATCCACTTGCTCCTCCGTCAACTCGGGGAACATCGGCAGGGAAATGCAGCAAGCGGCATTGCGCTCCGAATTCGGAATCGGTCCGGAAATGCGCGCCCCATGACCCCACGGATATCCTTCCTGCTGATGAATGGCAATCGGATAGTGGCACTTGGCATCGATTCCCGCGTCGTTCAGGAACTGGAGCAGCGCGTCGCGATGCTTCGCCTGCCTGGTCTCGATCACGTACAGGTGGTAGACGTGATAGGAGCCGGGAGTTTCATACGGCAGCGTGATGTTCTTGGCGGTCGCGAGACCCTGGCTGTAGAGCGCTGCCCACTTTCTCCGCAACTCACTCCATTCCGCGATGTGCTTGAGTTTCGCGCTGAGGATGCCCGCATGCAGATCGTCGAGCCGGCTGTTGTAACCGATGCTGTGGCAGGAGCGTTTGTCCGAGCCGTGGTTGCGGAGTTTGCGCGCGATGCGGTCGATCTCAGGATTGTTGGTAACAATAGCGCCACCGTCGCCGAACGTTCCCAGATTCTTCTGAATGATGAAGCTTACAGTGGCGGCGTCGCTGAGTTCTCCGATCTTGAAGCCATTGCCGCGAGCGCCGATGGCCTGCGCGTTATCCTCGACCACCTTGAGATTGTGCTTGTCGGCGATCTTGCGAATGGCCTTCATGTCGGCACACTGGCCGTAGAGGTGAACTGGCACTAGCAGTTTGGTGCGGGGCGTGATCGCGGCCTCGATCTTGCTGGGATCGATGCAGTTTGTGCGGGGATCGGAATCGACAAACACGACGGTCGCCCCGGTGAACCAGATGGCTTCGGCGGTGGCGAAGAAAGTGTTGGTGGTGGTGATGCACTCGTCGCCGGGACCAATTCCGAGCGCCTTGAAAGTCAGCCACAGCGCATCGGTTCCGTTGCCCACGCCGATGGCGTACTTGGTCCCGTGGAACTCGGCCAACTCCGCCTCGAACTTCTTCAGCATCGGACCCAGAACATACTGGCCGCTCTCCAGCACTTCTTTGATGTTGGCGTCGATCTCGGCCTTGATGTTGTGATACTGGCGGACGTGACCGTAAAAGGGAACCGTTAGCTTAGTCGCTGGCATGTGATCTCCTCATTCTCGGGCCGGATCGAAGCGCTCTCCACCAGGCTTGTTATCAGGGCAGGGTAAGCGACCCATGGCAGAGCCTTCTGGAACCGGCCAGAATATAATGAAACGATTTATTAAATCGTGTCAATTATCAGGTTTCCTGAATTGCGTTGTCAACCGCAAGCCACCCGAAGTGCCGATTCCAGGTGAGAAGAATCCAGGCAAGATCTAATTAAGTCCATCCTTGGATAGCCTTGGGTAGGGCACGGCTTCACAGCGTGCGGAAGAATTCGATTTTGCGTTTGTTTTTGGGTGGCGCGGCGGGTTACCGCTGCGATAACTGCATTGTCTTGAATGCGGCTTTAGAGTGCTGAAAAACTACATTCTCTGTGTCCGGCCCCTAAAGGGGCATCTGAATTCAAAGAACTTACGGCATCGCTAAAGCGATGCCCTGATACGAAACTCGAGTTTTTCAGCAATCTGTTTAGCCGCTGAGGGCCGGCCTCCCAAAGCAGGACTCACCGTCGAACACTTAATCGGAGTTTTCCCTAGGTGAGAAAAAGCTTGTCCTGGCTGATCCGGTGTTGCAGGGTGGACGCCAACTGGTCGACGTCGGTGGCTGAAAGGTTCATCAATTCGGGCTCGAGGATCGGGATGCGGTTGGTTCCGACCGCGTCCCGCCGCACCTGGATCAGCAAAGCCTGCAGCGCCTGGGGATCGTATTTTTGCGGACTCATGCGGATCAATTCCTGCAGCGCGGCTCCGACTGACAGACGCTCGCGGTAAGGACGGTCGCTGGTCATCGCGTCGAAGCTATCGGCCAGGGCCACGATGCGTACTGCTTGCGGCAGTTCGTCGCCATGTAACCCGTCCGGGTATCCCGACCCGTCTCCGCGTTCATGATGCCAGCGCACGATTTCCGGAATCTGTGGCCAGGGGAACTGCACGTGGCTGACGATCTGATGCCCAATGACCGTGTGGTCGCGCATCGCGCGCGATTCTTCCGCATCGAGCTTCGAAGGTTTTTCGAACAGGCGCTTATCGACGGCAACTTTGCCGATGTCGTGCAGATAGCCTGCCGACCGCAGCGACGCCACATCGTTCGGCTCCATGCCGAGCGCTTCGCCGATTGCCTGCGAGTATCGGCCCACGCGCAGCGAGTGTCCGTGAATGTTGACGTGTTTGACGTCGATGGCGGTGGCGAAAGCCTCGAGCGCGTTATCGTAAAAGCCGTGCAGCGAGGCCAGCAGCCGCAGGTTTTCGGAGACTCGTTGCGCCAGCGTCTGGCCGAGCGTGTGATTCTGAATGGCCAGCGCGACATAGTGACTCAGCATTTCGAAAGCGTCGAGCGCGTCTTCTTCGTACACCGCTTCGCCGGGGCGGCGTCCGAGGGCGATCACTCCGGCGAGCTTTCCCCGGACTTTCAACGGGCAAACGCACTTGAAGAGTTCTGGCGCGACATTGCCGTTCGAACTCAAAAAAACATCATAGGTGGAACTGTTGAGCAGTATTGGGCCGGCGGCTGCGGTCAGGGTGTGTACGTGGCGGGGAAGCAGGGGAATCAGCGACGGTTCGGGCAGCAGCGCGAATCCCTGGGCGTCGACCGAGGTCAGCAACGAAGGCCGTTCGCTGAATGAAAACAAAACAGCCTCACGCGCGCCAGCCGCCTCCATTACGGCGGTCAGCATGGTGCGAGCGGTTTGGCGGAAGTCGCGGTCCGCCGTTAGTTCGGGACCCAAATCCGCCAGCGCTTCGACTGTTCTTAAGAGCTTTTTTAGATTGGCTCCCTGCAATGCCTCGTGCGGAGGTACATGCGAGAAACCAGAGCGCAATCAGGTTAGCACTGCACGGCGGCTCGATTGTTGGTTAGTTTGGTGCGGCAAAACATCGGGCGATTTGACGATCGGGTCATCGCATCATCTTTCTCTGCTCGAGCTTCCGATCACCCGATGGTCCGATCGCCAGATCACCCAATGTCACAACGCACTTGTCAGTCTTGACAGGTGCGTGGCGTTAGCCCATACTTCGGCCAAATCACCCGCGCCGCTTGCGTTTTGCCGGTTTTGCCCGGCCACTTACCGACCGAGAGAGATTCGTGGTAGTGCCTCAATCCAATCCGTCGCGCTCCGAGAAAACACTTCCCGCTGTTGATCGCGATTTTTCGCCGGGGACCGCCTCCAGCCTTTCCGGCGATCTCGCTGGAAGCCTTGACGAGAGCACAGCCCTGTCGTCGCTGAAGGAATTGATCGCAGCCGGGGATCACCGCCTGGACGCGATGCTCGAGATCATCACCGATGCTGCCCGGCAATTGACGGGTGCTTCCGGAGCCGCGCTTGCCATGTGGAAGGACGGAGCGATGGTGTGCCGGGCGCGCAGCGGCGACACGGCTCCCGCTCTCGGTGCGCGGTTGAGCGCGGACACTGGAATCTCAGGCGCGTGTTTGCGCACCGGTAAGGTTCAGCATTGCGCGGATACCGAGAATGATCCGCGGGTCGATGTGGAAGTCTGCCACAGCCTTGGTTTGCGCTCGATTGCGGTCTTGCCGATTCAGGGGTGGCGTGGGATCAACGGAATTCTCGAAGTGTTTTCTACCCAGCCCGCAGCTTTCACTGAACCGCATCTTGCTCTGCTTCGGCAACTGGCGTCGCTCGCGGAGCGGGCGCGCGCGTCGCAACCGCACGGCGCATCGTCCGCCGCTCCGAAGCCTGCGTCTGCGCTGGAGAAACCGCAAACCTCGGGTCTGCTCCCGGCGTCGGATCGGGTTGGGGACTTGGCAGCGGCTTTCCTCGAACCGCGATTCCGACCGTTCGTATTGGGCGTCGCCGGGCTGGGGGCGGTCGCGCTGCTTGCCTTGGCGATCTGGTTGGGGTGGCGCGGTCCGGATGAGACGGATGGCAAGGCTCGTGCGGCAATGCCTGCGTCCGCCGGCGCCGCAACCTCGCATCCTCCCGACAAACGTTTTCCCGATAACGATCCGGTTTGGAAAGCGAACCCTGGCGGCCAACCGCTGTTGGCATCCAGCGGAAAGACATCGGCCGGAACTCCTGTGAAGCTCGCATCCAAAGTGGACGTCCTGGCGGGCAAGAAAACTCCGGCGAATCGATCACCCTTGCTCGCCGGCGTTGCGGCCAATGTTGCCGTCCCGCATGGGGCTCCCGCCTCGCAGGCTGGACCGCAGAGCGATACGCTTTCCACCTCGCACGCCGATGCGGGCACCTCGGCCGAGCCGCCATCGATCCCCGGCGGCTCGACGAACCAGCCCGTGCTCAATGGAGTGCCCTCCGCGGAAGCTTCATTGCCCGGGCTCTCGGCGCCGGTGTCGCGAGCGATTTCGGGCGGCCAACTCGTGCATCGGGTTGAGCCCGTTTATCCTGCACAGGCCCGTCTGCTGCGCCTGGAGGGCACGGTCATTCTGGCGGCAACCGTGATTGAGGATGGAACGGTGCGCGAAGTCAAAGTTGTCGAAGGCGCGCCCGTGCTTGCCGAAGCCGCCATGGATGCAGTGAAGCGCTGGCGCTACAAGCCTTTTGAGCTCGATGGAAAACCGGTGAAGAACGAGATCGGGATCAGCGTTGAGTTCAAGCTTCCCGAGCCAGGTCATTGAGTCATTGAATCATTGAGACATTGAGTCATAAATGAGGAGCTGCGAGCTACGAGCCGCGAGCTTGGAGCCGACCGGTTGCTCGCAGCTCGTAGCTCGCAGCTTTATGACTCAATGATTCAATGACCAAATGATTCAATATCTACACCCCGACCGGGAATGGCTTAGTGTGAGTCTCCGAACCGACCGAGAGTCCGGCGAAGCGGCCCTGGAGCAGTGACATCAGCCCGGTCACCCAGTAACCGATCACGAACAACACCAGGAAGGGAACCGTGAAGTAGTTTTCGTTGTCGATGGCATAAAAGATTGCCAGCGCGAAATACGTTCCGATCAGGAGTTCAATCCACGGAACCCACACCAGACGCTTGCGGTACTTGGTTCCTAACAGCTTGTCCTTCTTCGATGCGACGCGGTACTTGGGAGTGCGGACGAAGGCGGTCTGCCTGCCGACGAGCGCTTCGAGCACGGCAATCGTATTGGTGATCGTCAGTCCGATTCCGAGAGACATCAAGAGCGGCAAATAGAGCAGCGATCGCAGCCAGCTTTTCGGAAACAGTTCTTTTTGCGAAACCAGATAGAAGCTGGAAATGGAGAACGTCGAAGCCATGAACAGTGGCAGGTCGATGTAGAGCATCTGAAACCATCCCTGATAGAAGCGAATGATCATGGCGGGCAAGAGCAACACCGAGAGCACGATCATCAACGGATAGCTGATATTGGCCGTCAGGTGATACACGGCTTCGATTTTCTGGTGCCGCGATACGTCGCTCTTCAACACCCGCGGAAGTATTTTCTTCGAGACCTGGATCAGACCCTTGGCCCAGCGCGCCTGCTGCGTCTTGAATGCGGTCATCTCCACCGGCAACTCAGCGGGACATTCGACGTCCTGCAGATAGAGAAACTTCCATCCTTTGAGCTGGGCCCGATAGGAGAGGTCGGTGTCTTCGGTGAGCGTGTCATGCTCCCAGCCGCCGGCTTCGTCAATGGCGCTGCGCCGCCACATGCCCGCCGTGCCGTTGAAGTTAAAGAAAACGCCGCTGCGCGATCGTGCCGAGTGTTCGAGCACGAAGTGGCCATCGAGCAGAATGGCTTCGACCTGCGTGAGCAACGAGTAGTTGCGGTTGATGTGCGTCCAGCGCGTCTGCACCATGCCGACCTTGGGGTCGGTGAAGTGATGTATGCACTTCAGCAGAAAGTCGGGGGGCGGAACAAAATCGGCGTCGAAGATGGCAACGAATTCGCCCTTGGCAGTTTTTAATCCTTCCGCCAAGGCGCCCGCCTTAAACCCTTCACGATTGTCGCGGTGCAGGTATGTCACCGGATGTCCCAACGCGGCGTAGCGATCCACTAAAACCCGAGCGACCTCCACGGTTTCGTCCGTGGAATCGTCGAGCAGTTGGATGTCGAGCTTGTCTTTCGGATAGTCGAGCCGGCAGACAGCGTCGAGCAGCCGGTCCACCACGTATTGTTCGTTAAAGATTGGCAACTGCACGGTGACGCGCGGCAGGCCATCGAGAGGGAAATGGGCCGCGGGCTCCGTCGTCTTGCTCTTTTTGTGCTTGTAATAAAGGTAGACCATCCAGTAGCGGTGCGCACCGTAAGCCGCCAGGATGGTCAGGACGATGAAATAGGGAATCAGCAGCGCCAGATCAAACGCATTGACCTGGTAAAGGCCGGTGAAAGTCTTGTCCAGAAAATGGTGGCGAAAGTAGGGTACCAAGCCTTTGGAGGTTAGAAAAACGACCAGGGCCAGCGAGCCCAGCGGGGAAAAAGTGAGAGTCAAATCCATGAACTCAACAGCACCGTGAAGCTAGAAAAGCGGACCAATCATTGTACCCGATCAGGCAGAGACCATTGAGTCATTGAATCATTGGGTAGTGTCTGAAATGTGCGTTGGCGATTATGTCGGTGCGAGCGGCTTGATTACACCCAGTTCGCGCAGTAGATCAAACATCTGCGATCGCAGTTCTGGGTTTTCTGGGTTCGCTGCCCATTGTTCGGGAATTTTTCCCAAAGGACCGCCCATCACGCGCAGCAATCGTTCATTGAGCGACTCGGGCAGTTCTGCAGATTCTAGGTCGGATGCGTGGCAGCGAATTTCGCCGGGTTGAACGATGACGCTAGGGTCCTGTCCCGGCCCCTCGCCAATAACGTCCACAACCGTGCCGTAGATCAGGCGTGGGATTCTCTTGAAGTAAACTTTTTGATTTTTCTGAAACGCCATTTTGGGCACCTCGCGACTTAACGAAAAAAGCCCCAACGTCACTTGGGGCCTGTCTTGCCTAGCTACTTGCCGAATCCATTGTAACGAGGAGACGGCATGACGGCGACACAATGCAACATCAATTCACGAGCTCAGGGGGTATCCCATCAAACTCGTACTCCACTTTTTCGGCGTGTCTCAGATAGTGACCGCCGTCAGTATTTGAGCAACGAACTTTCAAGTCGAAATCCCATTGCGCGATCCGTCTTTCGAGTTCGGATCGCATTTGAGATGTGGATTTATCGGCGGCCACGGTTGTTTGGATTTCTATCTGAGACCCGCAGTTATCTACACCGCACACGCGCCGTGCTCGGATCGCCAGACTATTCGCAGGGATTAGCCGGAGGTCTTTTGTTCCGACAACGTGAGGGCGGATTCTCACTGAACCATCAAACACTAGGTGGCATTGAGGACATGCAACGAATATCGGCCCAAAGGCCGGAATTATCCCTTTTAGATTTCGATTTACTAATGCAAGGATGGAATCTGGGAGATGAATGGGGCCTACGAAAATCCCGCACCGACACTGAACGCCAATCTGCGGACTGATCGTCATACGAACGGAGAATTATACGCTGCCCTGAATCAATTCTCTGATTTCCCAGAGTGGTGAGACAATTACGTTATGCCCGTATGGATAAAGGCCACAGGTGACCTTACACGAGAACCTTACCCGATGGAGTTGGTTCACACTCGACAGGAGGCTAGGGTAGTTGAAATCGATTCCCAAGCCCAGCAAGCTGTTCGCGGGGCTTCTAAACTCTATCCTCAACACTCTTGGAAGCGCGTGAAAGTGTCTGGCGGCTATGTGATTGAGGGGCAGTAGGAGAAAAGAGCCCGGACGCCAGTCCGGGCCTCAAATCTTATGTGCCTCATGCGCTCAAGGCAGATCATGTGACAGGAGTGCCTGAGTGCCTGCCATGTCCACTGCTAAGCGTCCGGTTCGTCAAGTTTCTTCCGCGCTTTTAGCAGCCGCATCATTGCGTCCGGCTGTTGAAACTTTGAGGCAGCTAAGGCAGCGGCTACATTGTCATTTCTCCTTCCTCTGACCCCAATGATTCAATGACTCAATGATTTAATGCCTCAATGGCTCCACTCCTCGCCCGCTAAACTCAGCCTCAGCTCGACCTGCTGATGAGCGCCTTCCTCCACTTTCATCGCCGTGCCGTTCGCTTCCTGAGACTTCAGAAAGCCGGCGTCGCGCCACAGACCCTCTTCCAGGTCCTGCCACGCATACAGCGTGTAGCCGCCCGGAGCCAGGCCGCGAATCGTAAAGTGTCCATGCTGATCGGTCGATCCGATGCCGAAGCGATCGGGAAGCTTGCGATATTTTTCCTCGGGCACGGCCACCACCGCGGCGTTGGGCACCGGATGATCGTTGTCCACGTCTTTTTCCTTTTCAACGACCGCTCCCTCGATCGTGGCTCCCTTCGAACTCACCAGCACATCAAGCGTCGCCGGACCGCTTGCCGTGAATCCAGTTTCAACATCTCGTCCGCCTAGCGTCACCGATTTCAGGAAGCAGTTACTCTGCGCATTGCCCCCGTATAGTTGCACAACGTAGACGCCGGGGTTCACGTTTTTCCATTCAAAGTTGCCGAGCCGGTCCACCGGCGCGTTCATCCCAAAGAATTCCTGGGACATGAAGAAGCCGGCATCGTCCGGCAACTCGGCACGGCGCAGGTTCACCGAATATTGCGTGAGTTCTTCCGCCGCGTTGCCCTCGATGCGGAGATGGCCGGAAAGAGTGAAAGAGAGCTGCGGAACCAGCTTCACGCCTTCCACGTCGGCGGCGACGACGTTGATATCCTGGCGCGCGGTGAGCGATTGCGATTCGGCGTCGGTCGATGCCTTCACTACATACGATCCTGGGCCGACCCCGCGCACTTCAAACTGGCCGTCGGGCGCCACTTCGCTGGTCCGAATCGAATCGCCCGCCTTAGCGGCCAGCTCCACGGTGAGTTTCTGAGCGACGGGGACGCCGGTAACGATTCCGCGAACTCGATAGGTTCTCGCCGGCGCCAGTGTGAAGTTGATCGGCATTTCGTCGCCCGCCTTGAGCGTCACCGGCGAGGCCTGCGCGCCGTCGTAGGTGCCCGGATAGTAAGTGGTGAGGTAACGAGTATCGGAATGGGCGTCGCCCCTGCTATCGCCCTGCGATTTCTCGCGCTGCGGTTCGTAATCGCGAAAATCCGGAGGTGGCATGGCCACGATCCAATACTGGCCTGGGAACAAACCGGGGAGACGGTATTCACCAAGATCGTTCGTGGCTTCGCTCCCCGTGGCTTCGCGCGTTGTCTTCCCTGGTATTTTTCTTGATGCGATCACTCTGACCCCGGACATCGGATCGCCATCCTCGTCCGTGACGCGGCCGCTGATCACGGCGGTGGGCAACATTCGAAACAGAAGATCTTCCACCGACTGTCCAGCCTGAATGGAAAGAACGTTCGTGTCGGATTTGACTCCGCGCCCGTTCACTCCGACAAACCCGGTTCTCTCGATGAAAATCCGGTAACGCCCTGGCACGACGTTCTCAATACGGAAATGGCCGTCGGCGTCGGTCGAGGCGGTGTAGTTTCCGCCCTGTTTCTGGTCCTCCGCAACCACCTGGACCAGCACTTTCTTGAGCGGCTGGCTGCCCGGCTCCTGCACCACGGAGCCGGCTATCGAAGACGCGTTTGCCGCAGGTGCCGGTTGCTGCGCACGCGCCAGCACCAGGGCGCTGAGGAGGAAAACGGCGAGAGCGAGTGAACGGGTCATCGAGGATTGAATCATTGAGTCATTGAATCATTGAGTCATTGAATCATTGGAATCAATGCCTCAATGAATCAATGTCTCAATGAGTCAATGGTTTTCGCTCAGTTCAGAAAATACTGCCGGTACAACGTAT
>Ga0182014_10000680_pt1 | contig 46000 bp, 37 predicted proteins | sample 612S2DmetaG_FD_120489 | JGI IMG/M metagenome (GOLD analysis project Ga0182014, IMG submission 120489) | Permafrost microbial communities from Stordalen Mire, Sweden - 612S2D metaG | ecosystem: Environmental > Terrestrial > Soil > Wetlands > Permafrost | place: Sweden: Stordalen | collected... | reverse complement strand
TTCAATAGGATAATTTCTCCTTCATAGTGCTTCCATTTAAAGGAATTAGATAGCATATTACTATCTTTGATTTCCTTTTTATTCTATTGTATCATTAGAAAGGATTTTTTGCAACGGAACCAGAAGAACAAGTCTCCCTTTTACCCTTTAAGAGCTTTCATTAACGTTTAAAATCATCCCTAAAGGGATTGAAACACGGATTTTACAGGGCATATGGTTGAATTAAAAAATTTTCTTGTTTTTAGAGGATTTTAGCTGACATATCAATTGCAAAGGTTGAAATTCAGGATTAACACATATCTAATTCTCAAAGATAAAATAACAAAGAGATGAAATGGTATGCCCGGCGGAAAAGTACTCTTCATGATGGGATGTCCTGAGATCCCAATTCAAACTAGCATTGCCTTGTATCTTTCTCATAAACTGACCAATTTAGGATTCGCTGTAACAGTCGCCGGGACAGATGCTGCAACCAAACTTTTGAAGGTCTCTGATTCCGATGGCTATTATGTAAAAAAGTTGGTGAATTTAGATAAAACCCTAGAGGACATTATTGAGAAAAGAATATATTTCGACATATGCTTCGCTTTTATGCATAATGATGCTGGAATGACCTATGCTTCTACCATGAGTGCCATTTCTCAGGCTAAGATATACTCCATAGTTTTCGGCAGGAACGCCGAAGCTCTGTCCGAAACAATTGAATTCAATTGTGAAAAGATCGTCGTGAATGATGTTCATAACCCCTCTCGTCTTAAAAATAAGCTAGATAAAGTGATGGAGGATATAGTCAAATGAGCTGCATTGAACAGATGAAATACGAGATTCTCATGGAAAAGAATACTTTTAAAGAGTCCAGAGAGTTCATTGAGAAAAACTCTGATGAGGTTTACTATGTACCTCCTGGCTACAAGATCTTCAATAATTACTACATAATAGGAATATCACCAATTGCTATAGGGATTAAGGGCTATGCTCTGATTTTCACTTATACAAAACCCTGCTATGGCACTTTTGTTCTTTCTATAGATAGTGAAGATAGCAGAAAGGAAATCTATAGGCTTAGGGAGGTGGGGAAGGAGAAAGCATCGACCTCATTGAAGGATGACATCTCCCTTGAAAGCTTCAAGAAGCCCCAAACCAGCTTCCAAGATATTTGGAAAAAGTGAAATTCAAGTTTCTGGTCATAATAAAGATCTCAGAAGAGGATTCCAAAATAATGTAACATAATATTGATTCTCCCTTTCTTCCAAGTTGATTTTCTAAATTGAATTTTACACTCTTTGAATCTATATTAACATGTCTTTTATCCTGATATCGCTTTCTACGATTTTCCCGACTATCTTTCCACCGGTAATCTCTGCAGCTTTTGCTGCATCTTCTTCCGGCAGGATAACAAGAAAACCCATACCCATATTAAAAGTTCTGTACATTTCAAGATTTTCTACTCTCCCTTCTTCTTGCAGGAATGTGAAAATTTCCTGAGGCTCAAGAGGATCGTAAAAGTCAAAACCCAGTTTTGTTACTCTCCTCAGCTTCAAAAGTCCGCTACCTGTTATGTGGGCAAGCCCGTGAACTTCGCATACCTTAAGTACATCAAGAATCTCGATATAGATTCTTGTAGGGGTCAGGAGTTCGTCTCCTATAGTCTTTGAACTGTTATAGGGACAGGAATCATAATAAGAATATCCCGCTTCTTCAATTATCTTCCTTACAAGGGTGTAACCGTTGCTGTGAACACCTCTGCTGGGAATCCCGACAACCATATCCCCCATCCTGACTTTTCCTCCTTCAATAATCTTATCTTTTTTGACAATTCCAAGGCATGTACCTGCAAGATCAAAGCCTTTGATTATATCAGGCATTGTTGCAGTTTCTCCGCCTACAATAGACATTCTAGAGATTTCAGCTCCTTTCAGCAGTCCTTCGCCTATCTGTGCGGCAAATCCGTCGTCATGCTTTTCCAGGGCAAGGTAGTCCAAGAAGGCTACAGGTTCAGCTCCTATGGCAAGTAGGTCATTAACATTCATCGCAATACAGTCTATTCCTACAGTATTCCATCTCTGCATCTCGTTTGCAATAAGTACTTTTGAACCCACTCCATCCATTGTCAAGGCAAGGGCATATTCCCCGAAGTCCAGGAGGCCTGCATAGTGACCTATCCCTATTAGGGGAGCTCCGATGCCTTTTCGAACATAGCTGAGCTTTTCGATGATGTTTTTGATTGTTTTTTCTTCTGTTGCAATATCTACGCCTGAATCAGCGTATGTCAAATGCTTCTCGCTCATTCTCTGCCCCATCATGCTTTTTTCATAACTTCTTTTCAATTTTCATTATACAGTTCGAATTCGTCATGCAGGATCCTGACTGCAGCAAATGCCTCTTCTTCTCGAACCACGAAAGAGATATTGTATTGAGAAGACCCCTGGCTGATCATGATAATGTTTATCATTGAATTCCCAAGAGCTCCAAAAACTCGTTTTGCAACACCCGGTGTTCCGGCCATGCCTGCACCTACAACTGCAACTACGCAGACATTTTCATCTAAGTTGATCTCTTTTACTATTTCGCGGTTGAATTCGGCATGAAGAGCTTTTAATGCGGATTCCGCATGCACTTCGCTAACCACAAAAGAAATATTGGACTCTGAAGAGCCCTGGCTGATCATAACAATATTTACTCCGGCTTTCGCAAGCGCCGTAAAAAGCCTTGCTACAGTTCCGATTGTCCCTGCCATTTCTGCGCCTGAGATGTTAATTAGGGTCACATTTTTGATCAGGCTTACGGCTTTTACAACGTGCTCGCATTGGAACTTTTCCGCAACAACGAGGGTTCCAGGAAACTCGGGGTCAAAAGTATTTTTAACACGTACTGGTATGTGCTCTCTCATTGCAGGCTCAATTGTGCGCGGATGCAGCACGTTAGCTCCGAAGTAAGAGAGCTCCATGGCTTCAGAATAAGAAATTTGTGGGATCGTTTTCGCTTCAGGTACGATTCTCGGGTCAGTAGTCATGATCCCGTTTACTTCTTTCCAGAGCCAGATTTCATCAGCTTTAAGGGAAGCACCCAGAATGGAAGCTGTAAAATCAGACCCATTCCTTCCCAGTGTAGTAACAATTCCGTTTTCATTTTCTCCGATAAAACCTGTGATTACGATAACTTGTGAACCAAGTATGCACCCAAGCCTATTTTTTACAAGTTCATAAGTTTTTTCAAGAGGCCTGGCATTTCCATAATCTGATGAGGTTATTATTCCTATTTCTCCACCTGTGTATTCGGTTGATGCTATCCCAAGAGATCGAATGGCTCCTGAGACAATTGGAGCAGCTAAGCGTTCTCCGTAAGAGGAAATATAGTCAATAGACCTGGGAGTTAGTTCACCAAGATAACAAATTCCAATTAGAGCTTTTTCGAGTTCTTCAATGCGGTGATCGAGAATTTGGAGTACTTCTTTTGCAACTTTGGGTTCATCAATTGCATCCTTTACGGCTTCATGGTGTTTTATTGTAAGTTCGGTTTTAAACTTTTTAATAAGGCTTACCTTGCCTTTTGTCGAGGCAAAAAATGCATTTTCCAAAAGCTTGTCTGTTACCCCACTCAATGCCGAGGTTACTACCACGATTTGGTTACCTTCATCATGGTACTTTTTCAAAATTTGTGCAACCAGGCGTATCCTTTTTCCATTCCCAACGGAAGTTCCTCCAAATTTCATTACAATTTTCATAATCAAATCACGTTTTAACATTAGGTAGGTTATTTCTTACGTCGTTCTTTATCTTTAAAATGCTAATTTGATAACTTTAGCTTGAACAGTTCTTAAAGATTACCTGAATTAATATCTAATTTCAAGTCAGAATCTCTATTATGACCTTGGTCTATTTTCGTAAAATTATTGATATATAAAGACGGATTTGTTTCGGCTTTTTCGCTACTTGATATGTTTTAAGCTGCGAACCCGCCCTGTATAGGATTCAATACTATATTATAATTTTTGTGTAAACAATAGTTCCAATTTGCTTTGGTTTCGAATGACTATTTTTATTCGGTTACAATTTTTCCTCAATAATTCACAAGAAAAAATTTCATTCATACATCTTCATTCTATTTTTTGTAATCGGATATACAAAATTCAATATCTAAAATTTATAAAGTATAAATTATACCCAGTCTCTACTAAACGGTTATTTTGATTTTTTTTTGTACATATTCGAGTCAATACACCTATTTAATCGAGAGCTAAGCGCGAGATTTCTTTACCAAATTTCTTTAATAAATTCATGAGTAATTTTACTGGAATATCATATATTGCTCCCAATATCTTTTAGTTAATGGTTTAATAATCTCCGGACTGATTACTGATTTTATTTGATAAGCAGTGATATCAAGAACTAAATTAATAAATTAAAAATGTTGTAACTTATGTATTGTATTACAAAAAATAGCGCCCTTGTAATGGGTGGTTTGAAAATGTTCGTATCTTAAATCTCTTTTGCTCTATATCCAGTTTATATATTCCGTCGTTTCTGTATTCATAAGATATTTGCTTGCCAAGTTTGTCTAGTATGATCCACTTTTTTATTTGTTGCAAATAGATGTATTCTTTGTCCTGATCAAATATTGCCACAATATCGAAAGTTGGTCCTTCGTCCTTAAACTTATATTCAAATGCATTAAATATGTTTAAATTTTCCTTCGTGTGTTTTTTATAAATTTCCTTAATTCGTTTGTTGGATTTAGTTGGAATTACAAATTTCAGAGAATTTAGATAAACCCCTAGATTTTGTCATATGCTTATAAATTATAATAAACGATTCGTGAAAATCATGTATTTATTGAAATTATCTGTAGTATTTCAGTCCATATGTGCAAAAAAAAGATTTTGAATCCCGGAGACTTTTGTCTATAACTTTCATTAATTCATGTTTCATATATTGTTTTTTTCAGGGTTTTAACTTGGAGTTGTCAAATTAAATAAATTGCAGTTTTTTCAGTTCAGTTTCATTTAAATTTATACAAATGTAGGAATTTTTACATAATGTTTTTTTCTATTTTTATTTGTAATCAATATTTTGGAATGTCCTTGGGTCATTGATAAAATCTATAAAATGAGTATAACTTCCATTTTTTTGGAAATTATAGAGATAGTTTGGGGCCAATGCAGTCCAATTTCTCTTCATTTATTCTGCTATTCAATAGTTTTTTTTACATCCTGGAAATATTCACTTAATCCAGTATCCTGAAATCTGTATTGTGGAAGTTTATCTGAATGATGTATCATGATAAGTATTGTATAATGAGTATTCAATTTTACTCGATTCTGAGTCTTCATGATGGGACTATAAATAGCTTCTCACAATGCAAGTCATCCTGAAGTCTCCTAACATTTGTAGTATTAAAAATCAAAATTGTTGTGGAGTACTCCGCTGCAAGTGCTTGAGTAGGGTCCTCTCGCTCAGTACAAATAAAGTAATTATTAAAAATTAAATATTTTTAATTTGATTATATATTTTTCCTTTCTAGTTTCATGATTTTCAATATTGTTTTTAGTAACAATTGCTGTTTAAAATCACAAAGATTTCCAATATAACCTTCATCACTTCATAGTTTACTATCCAATAATTTTTTTCTAATATTCGATTGTTTTGTAACTATTTTTCTTGCTGTGTCACTTTTTATAATCTACAGTACTATTGAAGGAGAATATTTTGGTTAATCACAAGCGAAAAGATGTAAATTATCACCATTATTATTATTGCATCGGACTCAAAACAATAACTTTTACCAATATCAATATCGTTATATTTCAAATAATTGATGATGTTATTGATTAAATGAAATTTTTTACTCTACTTCATACAAAAACATGTGATATTTGATTTTATAGAAACATTGGTTTACATGATGTAGTTCCATTTTTTTATAGCAGAAAGATAGCTAAAATATACATCAGTTAGTTAATAGCGGTTTTCGAAAAAGTTTCCATTCCACAGCAAGCTCCAGGGTATTGGACTATATAAAAGATGATTTTTGAAAGGAAAAACAGATATTACAGATTTTCTATTGCAGATATTGATCTCACAAGATTTACAAATTCTTTAATTTTGTCACTCATAGCTTGTTTCTTTTGATGACTTTTTTCCTACTTCTTTGTCGTAAACTTAATCTATTTTAACTTATTTGTTAGAGCTATGAAAAGAATGGTGATTCTAGATTATGGGCTTGGAAACCTTCGGAGTGTTCAAAAGGGGCTCGAACATGTCGGGGCCATTCCCATTATCTCCGGGGACCCTGAGGAAGTTCTTGGCGCAGACGGTGTAATTCTTCCTGGTGTCGGCGCTTTTGTGGATGCAATGAGATACCTTGCTCCAATTGTAGGGATCATAAAAGAGTATGTACAATCAGGAAAACCGATGCTCGGTATTTGCCTTGGGCAACAAGTTCTGATGAGCTCTTCGGAAGAAGGAAAGCTAACAGATGGACTTAATATCATTTCTGGCAAGGTTCTACGCTTTCCAAAATCAGAATTAAAAGTACCTCATATGGGTTGGAACACTATTGGAATCAAACAGGATCACCCTTTGTTTGAAGGCATTTCTGAAAATTCGTTTGTCTATTTTGTACATTCGTACTACGTGGATACAGTGTCGGAGAATACCCTTGCATCGTGTAACTATGGGCTGGAGTTTTCAGCTTCTGTCGTGAACTCGAAAGGCAATGTTATGGGTACCCAGTTCCATCCTGAGAAAAGTGGAGCGACTGGATTGAAGATACTAAAAAATTTTGTAGAAATGTGCTGAACAGATATTTTGGAGAATTTGCTCCTATACTGAAGCTTGAACTTTACTTTTTATTTTTTTGTCCAGCAATTAAGTTACGACTCTTAAGTGCTTAGATAAAAACATTTAGTTCACCATATTATAATGTTTGTGTAATATCCCTTCCCTGAACTTTAGGGTAGTATAATCTGCAAGAGATGGTCAATATGGATATAGAAGGCTATGCAAAACGGGCTCTCAGGAAGGATCCTTCAAATGAAGTAGGACTTAAGGCACAACTGGCTTCGAGGATTCTCGAAATTAAGGACATAAGCTCCGAAAGAGTTCATGAAATTGTGGCTGCGGTTATTAATGAGGCAAAAGCAACACTCAATGTAGAAGGCGATGTGTTAAATCCTACCTTATCAGGAGTTTCTATGGGGGAATTCGGGGTAGGGTCCAGAGGTACTGGGGATTTCTATGTTCACTCTAAGCTCGGAGAAGTTATAGGCCAAACAGGTGCATTTGTAGACAGCTCCCAGCTTGATGACTCAGGTGTTATCAAATTCGGTGACGATTACCTCGTTGTTACAATTGACGGCATCCATTCTCGCCTTAGTGATTTTCCTTTTCTTTCAGGCTTTCATGTAGCTAGAGCAGCTTTACGTGATGTATATTCCATGGGAGCCCGTCCTCTGGCGATGTTTTCCGATATTCATATCGCAGACGATGGAGATGTTGCAAAGATCTTTGACCATATCGCAGGAATAACCACGGTTTCTGAACTAACTGGAATACCCCTCATAACTGGAAGCACACTTCGAATTGGTGGGGACATGGTCATAGGCGAAAGAATGACAGGAGGCGTTGGTGCTGTAGGTATAACTTCCTATCTGACCTCTCGAAATAAAACACAGATAGGAGACCTTATATTTATGACCGAAGGAGCTGGTGGTGGTACAGTTTCTACAACTGCGCTTTACTACGGGATGCATGATGTCGTGGAGGAGACTATAAACATCCGTTTCTTGGAAGCCTGCGAAGCTCTACTGAAATCAGGACTTTATAGGAAGATCCATTCTATGACTGACGTTACTAATGGCGGAATTCGGGGTGATGCCAGAGAAATCTCAAATACCGCAGATGTAAAACTGATCTTTGAAGAAAAAAAAATGAGAGCACTTGTAAATCCGAAGGTGCTTTCTATGCTGGAGTTCCTGAAGATCGACTACCTTGGAATATCTATCGATGCTCTGTTAATCATTGCACCACCGGAACATGCCAGAGATATTTTAGAAACTGTTAGGGCTGCAAATGTCGAGATTGACATTATAGGTAGTGTGGAAGAAGGACGCGGAGCAGAGATTCTCGTGAATGGCGTAATCCTGAATTTTTCACCAAGGTTCCGAGAATCAGCTTATACCCCTGTGAAAAAGGTACATGGTGAAGAAAATCCTAGAGACTTTGAGGATATGAGGGCATCAATCGAAATGGCAGCTGAAGAGGCTATCAGTAAAAAGCGTCGGATTCTTGAGCATATCAAAGGTAACAGAAAAAATTAGGCTGATTGATGCCTGAAATTTTGATTAAAGACTACAAAGTGGGTAGCATATTTTTTTACTATAAGTACTTGCTTTTCTTTTACAATAATTCTAATTTCTTCTTTAAGTATTATTGCCCCTTCTGATGTGGTTTTGAAGTATTTATTATTTGTAACTTTGATTTAATAGTTCTATGTCTATGCTGAAAGGAGATTTTTATATTTACGAGGAGTAAAGAAGTAACATTATGCCGACTAATTTTTGATCAATTTCTTATGATTCTATTTGGCAGAAAATTCTCGGCTCCTTGATGGTCATTTTTTCAAATTTTAATCGAATTTTTAATATAGGACTTTATAGATTATATAAGTAACATGAAAGAATGTTAAATAATATGTAACAATTGGGTAGCAAAAATGGAACAAAGCTTATACATTTAATCATTTTTTTAGGTAGTATGGTTGAAAATTGACGAATCCAATATAAATTGATTATTTTTTAAAAGCTTAAATAATTTTTGACTAAAATGTGAGAATTTGTTTCATATGAATTTATACTCTCTAAACCTTTTAGTATAGGCAAAAAGTATAGGCAAAACTAACATAAATATCTATACTGTTCACAGCTATCTTTTGTCACTATTAAAATATTAATTACTATTTGGTTACTAAAATAATACCTATGTTATTTATCTTGTACCGTGCAAGATATATGGCAATTCTGACAATTATAGGACAAAGTTGTAATGGCAATTATAGGAAAGAACTGTAATTTTCTGAATCTGATATATAGATATTGAGTTTTTTGGTTATGTAAAGTTGTTGATTTATATCACATTTTGTTTTCGAAGGATGAGAACTCCAAGTCGAAAGAGCAAGTTCATTGCGTTCTCAAAATTTACTAGCACCCTTTTCTCCATTCTTAGCATCCATTCCAATTCCAGCCCCACCACTTTCCACTTAAATGTGCGATATAATAAATTCTTTCCATACAGATTTTTTGAACTTTTCGCAATTTCAATACATTTGATTATATTCTGTTTTAAAATTTCATATCATCTATTTTCTTTTCCACAACTGAACTGTACGTCGAATGGGATGCATTTTATTACAATATGATATAGAAACTGCAAATGCATCCATTGCAATTCCAAGCGCTAAGAAGAATTAAGTATCGAAGACATTAAGTGATTTCTCCTTATGACACAGCTGTTTTATTACATGGATGCCTAATTATTTCCTTTCCCAAACAAACATAAAATTATCTTGTTTATTATTTATTATTGTACTTCATTTTAGTTATTTCCAAATGTTCCATGAGCTCCAGATATTCTATAAGTCCCATAAGCTCCATGAGCAATAGATCAATACCTTTTTCTTATTTTGTGTAAAACTTAGGGAATTAAGAGATTTTGATACAAAAATGGGTATAAATGAAAATCTAAAAACAGAAGCTTGGTAAATAAACATATTGCTCTTGATTCTATTTTTTGATGAAGTAGAGTGATACAGAGCCAATTCGAATTTAAAGATTTTTAGATACATTGTAATAAGAGCAGAGTTGACTTTAAAACTTGAATCTATTAATAGGTGTCTATGCTCGCTGGTTAGTTGGTCTATACCCATTTGTTAGTGTAAGGGCCTACCCCCAGTCACAGTTAGCGTAATGATGGCCATGGTAGTAGTGGTGAATCCTTGTATCTATTGATTAATAAATTCGGAGAAATCTATTTTCAAACCCTACGACACTCCCACTACTTAAGCTATATGCTTTAGCTTTGATGCTTCCGTTTCAGTGATATATGGCGATATATTTAGAAGTTTAGCTATTCATAGCTATATATTTCTAGTTTTCATCATTTTCAGTATTTATAATCCATCCTTTCGCATCTTTTATAATTTTTCCAGTTTCACTATCCACTACTGCTCCCTTCCCAGTCTTCCTCTATCCATTTTCAGTATCTACTGCTATTTCTTTCGCAGCTTTTACCTGTCCATTTTCAAGATCCATAGCCACTGTTTTCTTCTCTTTAACCACAACAGTTTCTGCGGTTACTGCTGCAGACGTCACTGATACTACAAAAAGGACTGCCAGCAAAACTGCAAGTACCTTTTTCATTCAAATGATTGTTTCAACATTTTCATAGCTCCCACTCTTACACAGCTACGTCTTTACCATCGTCGGTCTTTATAGCCACTACTTTCCCATATCTATATCTTTACTATCATCTGTAGTCATAGCCACTACTTTTTCCATAACTATATCTTTACCATCATCAGTCTTCAATTGAAACAAAACTAACTATCCTGCTGGTCAAAAGGAAAGGACCTTTTTTTCTGAACAGTTATCATTAATAATGATGTTTCTTTATTTTAAAATTATTAGATTAATAAAATTGTTTATGTAGGAAAGTTAAAAATTAAATCCACTATTTTAAAGTTTATTTCTAAATTAAATGAAGAAAATTAAGATATCAAAGACCCATCAATAAAAATTCAAGAATGTAATTAACAGTAGAATTCCCATGATGACAGGCCAGTACAGTACTTTCACATACATGTTGTCTTCTGTATCAATAAAGGGGATACTCCGATTTGACGCAAAAACGATTGAATTCAGGGAAACAACCAAGATTGCAATGTACATTATAAAATAGAAATACTCAAGGTAGATGATCCCGCCGATGGGAATTCTAGCTCTGAGAGAAGATTGGGCAATGATAAGAGTAAAAAGAATTGAGGTGCAGTAGCCCAGGACTCCATGTGAACTGAATCCAAAATGAGTTTTGCTTTCACCCTTGGTAATAATCGTAAGGACTGCAAACAAAAGAATGAGTACTACTATTATGAGTAGAAGATCGGAATGAGAGGGAGATTTAAGGTCCCTTTTGATATCGACGTTGAAATAAAGTTCGGGTGCATTGGAATTTGTAAATTTCCCTAATCCAATATTGGTATTATTAGAATTAATCCTGTAACTGAAAAAGGTTTTTTGCGGTTTCCAGCCGTCAAGTGCGAAAGGGCGTCGCAAACCGGGAAGATTTTCTGGAACCAAGGTATCATAGGAATCAAAGTCTGGAACCAAGACGTTTAATACAGAATTGTTACTCAGCACCCTGATCCATGCGTCTTCCCTATCAAATGGGTATTTTGAATAATCAAACTGCTGGTGCAGAGTAGTCTTAAAACGCCAGCCTATAACACCTGTGTCCTTATTCACATAGACCTTTTCAATTGCAGTTTCTTTTGAATCCGGAAAACTAAAGTCAGGTAGCTCCTTCCAAGTACCTAGGCTTGAAATATTTTGCCAGATATATCCGGTTATTAAGATATCATTAGCATTCAAAAACTCCATAGACTGGAGAAAAAATCCTGTAGGAGTTCTGGGAGTTGTCGGGTTCATATCGACGTGTTGCAACACCGTTTCAACATCTTCTCTGTCGAAAACAACAAGGTCCCCATTCCTGCTATCAAGAGCGGAATTATTCATAGTAAGGTACCACATAAAGCCCAGCCCAAGGATACAGAGGAATGTAAAAATAACAGCGAGCATCCAGAGCCCTTTATGATCATACCTGTAAATGGATATAAAAAGCAGGCACAGAAAGAATACAAAAGCAAGAGTTGCGAACACTATAAGAATAATTGAGTGGATCTGCTCTGTTTTTTTGTTCAGCAGAGTTTCTTCCTGAGGAAGGACAAATCCTAGAGTCCAGTCTGTAGAATGAATCTTTTTTTGAAATACCCAGTAGGATTTCCCTGTAAAGGAATTTGTCGCCAAATAATCTTGTTTTTGTATGTTCTCATTTATGAAGTAAAGATTGGGATCTTTTTTTGCAAGCTCGTGAATATTTCCATTAAGATACTCTTTTACGGGATGAGAAATAATTTCTCCTTTCCCAGAGATCATGAAACCATAACCCGTATTTCCTATGCTGAGGCTATTTAGATATGCTCTTATTCCTTCAAGAGAGTGACTTACACTTACAACTCCTGCAGCTTTGTCCCGATTTCCGGATTCTGCAAGATAAAAAGGAGTCGAATAATCGATCTGATAATTGCGGTCTGCAATTCCTAAATAGGGTGAAATCCATGCTTTGGACCCTTTTTTCAGGACATCATTGTACCATTCAGTTTGTTCACTATCCTCCGTGTAATTATATGTGAGCGGAGCATATACGACTTCCAAACCGTTTCTCTTGAAATGGGGTGCATAAAGCTCCCCGGAATTGGCAGCTGGAGAATATGCAATGACAATACTAAAAATGCTAGGATTATCCTTCATTTCAGCCAGAAGACGTTCCTTGACCATGGAATCGTTTTTCAGTTTCCCGAAACTCAGATCCTTTGCCACTCCATCAGCAAGGGTGCTAGTAAAATTAAGTCCCAGATTGATATTTTTTATGGCAGAGTCGGCTTTTTGGAGCGCATCTTTCCTTGCATCTTCCTGAATCATTTCATTTGTCTTGCTACTTTTGTACTCATATCCGAAATGTATCAGTAGCAAAAAACTAAGTAGACAGAGTAGGAATGCAATACAAACTGTTTGTTTTTGACGTTTATCCAAGTCAATCATTTTCATCTCTTAAACAATTATTACGGTTCCATCCAATAGCACTTCTTTTCATTGTATTCCCTGTAGGTGTAGTACCTATTGTTTTACTCCTTATTAATTATTTTCAAATTGAGTAAATGTCTTCTGTATCGATTTTTACTCTACTCATCCAAAATAATAAATATTAATTTCATTGAAATTTCTTAATTCTATAGCATTAAAAGAATACTTTTTGACGTTTTATACCTTAACCAAATTTAATAACTATAATTTTACCATCGTCGGTCCTCATAGCCACTACTTTTTTCATAGCTATAACTTTACCATCGTCGGTCTTTATAGCCACTACTTTTTTCATAGCTATAACTTTACCATCGTCGGTCTTTATAGCCACTACTTTTTCCAAAGCTTTTTCTTTACTCCCTTCGGTCTCCATAGCTGCTACTTTTCCCATAGTTATTTCTTTACCATCGTCGGTCTTCATAGCCACTACTTTTCCCATAGCTATATTTTTACCATCGTCGGTCTTCATAGCCACTACTTTTTTCATAGCTATTTCTTTACCATTCCCGTTTTCTGCATTTACTGCTGCAGCGGTCACGGACATTAAAAAACAAATTACTAGCAAAACACTAAGTGTCTTTTTCATTTGTTGAAACTCCGTTTGATCTTTATTTATTCCTTTTAATAAATATATTTACAAATACTGAAACAAAACTTAACTGTATTGCTATTAAAAAGTCAATTACCTTCTTTTCTGAACAGTGATCCTTAATAATGATGTTCCTCTACTTTAAAATTATGAGATTAATAAAATAATAGGTGTAAGAAAGTTAACGGTTGAATCCACTAGTTTAAAGTGTATTTATATATTAATTGAAGAGAATTAAGATATCAAATGTGGGAAGTGAGATCGTTACCTATTTTTTAAATTTGATTCACAAATATCTCATTTTTTGGCTATATGTTTGAAAGTTGATTGGTTCATATATTTATAGGAATATAGGATATAGGATATTTGACAGATTAAAGGCAAGTAAATTCAAAAAAATAGTAGGAAAGCATAGCAAAATTCAATAAATTTCTTTGCGATCGATTTTATTTTACATAGCAGTGTGCTGAAAATTCTGTAAAAATGACTGTTCTCCATCTTTTTTTTCATTAAAAAACAAGATTTATTGGTTCTACAGATGCATAAGTTTTTATAGCAAAAACTGTGCATCATTATAAACGGTAAATTTTCTTTTTTGTATTAAAAAGGGTCGATAGTCAATCGGAATTCACAAAACCTTGGTGGATTGCTAATCTTTTTGTATCGTTATCTTATTTTGGCGAAGCGCGATACATATCAATATCCCTTTTAATTCTATGTATTGCCTATTGAAAAATACATGCATAAGTCATAACATTTTTTGGATAGGTTCTAAGTCTAAAGCTGAATTTATTCTGTAATAATTTCAGTTTGTGATTCAAGTTCTGATACTCTGTACTTCAACTCTCTACTTTTATTAGAATCCATATGTTCAATTATAGAAATGGCTTCACTTTTCATTCTCTCAGCTTCGTTCTTAAGTGTTTCAATACTGAATTGCTTCACATCAGCTTTTGAGTATAGACCTTTCTCAAGGAAGGAAACTATTATCCATCATTGTGTTTCATGTAATGAAAAAGTAACGCAGAATTAAATACATTGCCTAGAAATGGTATCCAACGATATAAATAAGAAGCAGCCATTGTCCTTAATATATATCCACTCACGACGGTTAAATAAGTATAAATTTGTGCCTTAGATAGTTAATTATAATTTGCACACAGCGCTGCAGTCATACCAACTGTAATAATGGTCAAAGATCCTTCTTCTAAACCAGGCACTTGAGTAAATACTCTTGCACATCCAGCGGCTACAGTTGCACTACTGTGAATTATTAAATGGTTAATTGCCATACGATTTTGTTTTTCTTTGTTGTATTTTTTCATCTCATTTTTTTCCTTCTTTTCCAGCAATTTCTGTTCGCTTTCTGCTCGTTGTATAAGGATTTGTTGTGCTTCTTTTACTCCAACATTTAGATGTGTTGTCAGTGTTGCCTCGATAAGATCAGCTTGATGCTTACCAACTATTTCTATAATCTTATAAACTAAATTATCAATTTTAGGAAAACCTTGAATTGGATATCCAGCACACTCAATTATTTGTTCAGTACATAGGTTAAATTTCTCAATAGATCTTCACGAATAGCAGCAATTTGACCAGATTTTAATACATCTATCTTATTTATAACTACAATTAATGGTTTCTTGCTATCGAGGATTTTTTTCATATAAGGGACTTGAAGTTTACTTTTAGCAGATTCATGCACGATATACAAAATTATATCAGCTTTTCCAGTAATTTTCATTGAAATATCCAAATAGTTCTCAATATCCCCTGCAATACTTGGCGTATCATAGATCTTTACAATTAAATCACCATGATTTGACCATACTTTTCCGTTTGACAGTTCCGCTTCATCAGACCAATTGCTAGGTCTATCGTCCAGTTTAAAAAAGCACGTGCTTGGATCGTCATTATTGCAACCAAATAATGTATTAAGCAGTGATCCTTTACCAGAATTAACTTCGCCAAATACAGCAATATTGATGCTAAGATTCTTCAACCTTTGAAGTGTTTCTTCGAGTATAGCAAGTTGTGAGGACTAAGAAACTCTTGAATAACACCAAGAGTTTTTCTATACTCGATAAGGTTGTTTTGTAAATAATCAGGAAGTTTTGACACAATTTCACCTCCGATTTATAGTCAATGGATATCTCTTATTTTTTCAACGACTTTCTTGTTGTATGCGTTAACGATGACACTTCGAGTTATGAGACCAAGGAGTTTTGTTTTATCTTCTCGTTCCACGACAGGGAGCCGATCAATTTGCTTTGCAGCAAGGCGTTTAAGGACAGTACTAAGATTTTCATCAGGGTAGGCGACTTCTAGTTCTTTGGTGGCAATCTCTCCTATTTTAAGATCAACTTACTTAGATTTTACTTTGCTCTGGATATCTCAGAGTGTTACTATTCCAGAAAGTTTACCTTTAGAATTAACGATCGGAAAACCACCATGTCGACTTGCTTGCATAACGGTAGTAAGAGTTTTGACACTGTTTTCTTCAGAAATTGTTTTAATATGTTTGACCATGGCATCTTTTACAAGAATTGAGACCATGGTATCTACTTCCCTCCCTTTTCGGATCTTGAACCCTTTATTACGAAGTCCTTCCGTTAAAATTGATTCCGGATACAGGGCATTTGACATTATGTTGCTAAGGACGCAAGCAAACATCAGAGGAAGAATCAAATTGTAATCTCTAGTGGATCTCAAATAGAATTAGAATGGCAGTAAGAGGAGCTCTTACAGTCCCAGCAAAAACTGCACCCATGCCTACGAGGGCATAAGCCCTCGGCCCTGCAGTTATTCCTGGGTAAAATACATTTGCAATTATTCCGAAGGCACCGCCAAACATTGCTCCTAGAAAAAGAGACGGGACAATCATCCCCCCTGAACCCCCTGAACCAAAGCTTAGGGAAAAAGCAATGATCTTTAGGAAAAGAAGTATCAGAAGGAGCTAGAAGGTGAATTGATTGTTTAAGGCGTCCATAATCACATTATAGCCCATTCCAAGTATCCATGGATAGAAAAATCCAATTAAACCTACTAAAAGCCCACCAATAGCAGGCTTGAAGCTTGTATGAATGGGAATTTTTGTAAAAATATCTTTTGTAAAATAAAGTGTTCGGATTAATATTGTTGAGATAACCCCTGCACATAGGCCAAGAACAAGATAAAGCATTAGCTCTTCATAGGGACTTACCAGCACATAGGAAGATATCTTAATAGGTTTCATGTCAAAAATAGTACTGGAGACAAGGGTCGCGAAGACTGAAGAGATTACTATCGGAATAAAAGTACTAGTTTCAAGTTCGCCATAAATCACTTCTACAACAAAGACAATGCCAGCAAGTGGAGCACAGAATGCTGCTGCTATTCCACCAGCAGCACCACACCCGAGAAGAACTTGCAACTGTCTTTCTGGACTTTTTAGGATCTTCCAAACAAACGCTACTGTTCCTGTTCCTGTTCCGGCTCCGGCTAAGACCCCGGGAGCTTCTTTCCCCAGAGAACCCCCAGAACTAATAGTGATTATTGACGTGAATGTTTCTAGAAACGTATCTTTAAGATTAAGCCTTGATCCACGTAAAGTCACAGTTTCAATAAGACCTTGGACTCCATACTGTTTTTTTATTAAGAAATACGAAATTAGTCCAGCCAACAGCCCTCCCAGGGCAGGTACAAATATTACATAATAATATGGAAACTCATGCACGGGAAATCCGCGTTGCATTCCGAAAAGAGCATTGCTGTATTGTGTAGTACACGGTCGTATACCACTACAACCAATCAAGTGAGAAGACCAATTATGATTGCAATTGAATCAATCTTTGCGGATTCGATATCAAATCTTCGGGTGATAGATTTAATTATTCGGGAATATTCATGTATAATATCGAATTTAAATTTGGACTTTGTATTTACTTCCAAATGCTCGTGCCTCACGGAGACTATTTAAACGATGGCTATCTTTTTATAAAAATAAATTATGTAGTTTTTAATTTAGCTCTGATACAGTATTTTAATCTTATCCTAAAAGTTTAGAGCATTTATTTAGAAGATATTATTTCAAGCAAAATCCAAATATAGAGATGTAACAATTTGCTAGAACTGATTTTTCCGCAGATGTCCTTCCGATTATCACAATTTATGGAATAACTTGCTCATTCAAACTTTGTGCCTCAAAACATTTACACTATCCGATCTTGTATTGCAGTGTACAAAAGTTATGTAAATTCTAATCTCTTAATTGAATCCACACACTTTTCTTTGTTATAAGGGATAGGATATATCGCTTTTTTCTAATGCAGAGATTTTACCACAAGAAACTGTGCATTGGTAAAAACGATAAAGTTCATTTTTGTGGCACAGAAAATTATATAAAATCTATCCGAATTTACAGAATTTTCAGTACACTTTCAAGTAATGCTTCGGGAATCCCCTTGGAATCCAAACACGGCGAAAGTTTGTTTTATACAGGAGATGTCAGAAAATTCAATTTTGAGGTAAAAAGGTAACAAAAAGAAGAATTTAAGATCTTTAAATTGAAAAAAAGGAATTAAGCTTATTACTGTTAGGGATTGTCTAACAACTTCTATTAGGGCAGGGAGAAAGTAATAGGCTAAAAAAGTGTACTTGTAATTCTCCCTGCCTAAAGAGTAGATGTCTTCCCATGTTCTTATTTTACTACAGCAATGCGATCCCTGGGTTTGGGAGCCACCGGAGAGAAATACTTGAAGTAATTGACGGTGGCATTTAAATCCAGAGATCCATTAGTCCTATTGACCCGGCCTTCAGGACAGAAAAATTATTTCCTCCATCGGCCATGAATTTATCCACTGTTACGCGGTAAAAGTTGCTCGGATCGATAGAATTGCCGTTGATCTTTATGCTGGAGACATTGACCTTCTTGTCAACTGGGGCGCTTTTGTTCCATGTATAGCCGAACCCTTTTGAGACCTGTAGTACTTATACCTTTATCTCCAAGAGATGTGTTGTCGAACTGTTGCTCCAATAAGGCGTCTATTTGAGTTCCATTCAAGGTCATTATGACTAGGTTGTTTTCGAAGGGTTGGACACTGAAAGCCTCACCATACGTGATATTAGCTGGAGATTTATTTCCACTCGTTTTAGGTTAGAAAGAATGCCTTCTGGGTTCGTGAAAGCTACCACAGCACCGCCATAACTTGGGTTAGAGTTGTTATAGAGCTGAGCATCGGCTATGAGATCACCCAGGACAGATTCACCTGAATCATTAGGTGTCGCTGTAATATTACCAGTGATGTTGACGATCACCTTGTTTGCAATGTGTGCAATCAGACATTTGTATTTCTTGACCAACTCAGCTACTCTGGAATCTTTAGAAACATTTCTGGCCACTATTATATTTCTGGCATTTTTCGTGATAACAGCATGAGTCTCGTTGATGATCGTCAGATTGATATATGTAAGTACAGTACCCAGCGCGTAAGCTTGTGTCAGTATGTGACCATCGATAAGAGTGTGGTAGGCTTGATGAGTGTGGCCGGTGATGAATACAGCTACTTCACGATCGGTATGTTTGACTACATCAAAAATGTGATTACTCTTAGTTATATTCAGTTGCTTGTTATATAATGCATCTTTATCCTGAGAGACTCCTCCATCGTGTATGGGCACCACGATGGTTTTTACACCCATATCCTTCAGCTTCTTGACGTATTTGTTAATGGTCTCAGTTTCATTTAAGAACTTGAGTCCTTTTACTGTGGAAGGACTAACTGTCGTCGGTGTATTCTCCAGGGCTATTCCAATGAATCCTATGGGCACTCCCTGAACATAGGTAATATTATAAGCAGGGAATATTGTGGCGTTAGTGCTCTCATTGACTAAGTTTGCAGCCAGAAACTGGAAGTGTGCTCCTTCAAAGGACGAATTCCCCAGGTAGTCATCTTTCGAGTGGCAACCGCCTTTTTGAGTGCGCATGAGCTCGTCTAGTCCTTTATCGAGTTCGTGGTTACCAACTGCCGAAAACTTTACTCCCATCATGTTGAGAGCCATTATTGTTGGCTCGTTGTTGAAGTGGGCTGAGATCAGGGGCTAGCACCTATATTGTCACCAGCTGAAACTACGATTGTATTTGGGTTCGTAGATTTAAGGTTCTTTATGTAGGTGGCTAGGTACTCAGCATCGCCAGATATATTACTCGTCTTATTTGTGTAATCATCTGACTGCTGGGTGGCTCAAGCTGGCCGTGGAAATCATTAATGGCTAGGATCTGGACTTCGATCTCGTCCTTTTTATTTACTGGAGAATAAACACCTGCACGATCATACGGAGTACGTGAATACTGAGGATTAATTTCAATTACTTTATCATATACTTTATTGCTTTATCGACTTTATTCAAATTAGGTACATTGTTGCTGCTGGAATTTTGAATACCCTCCAACTGTGCCGTGCCTGCGATATTCATTAGCATTAAAAATACCAACACAATGATACCTAAAGCAATTATGTAGGTATGCTTTCTATTTGCTCTATCAAATGGAATCTTTTTCATTTTCAAGCCTCTTTATAAGGTTTAAACATTAATGATGAAAAAAATGATTACAACATTAGAAGTACCAAATAAAAATTTGATTTTGAAATTACAACAAACTTGCAAAACTGCTTTTTTGCATTCTTTGCTGAACTTTGGAGTTAAGTCAGCTGGCTTACTCATAAACTTTCTTCATTTCTTCGATATAGGTTAAATTTTTTGCAGATAACTACAAAACCCAGATTGTAGATGCAGGAATGAAGGTTTTCAGAAATTCTATTGTGAATAAGTAATTTGTACAAAACCTGTGGTTGAGAATCACTTTTGACACTTCAAATAGCAGGAGTGCGATAAATGCCCTTATACCTCGCTGTTCCATAGTTCTGTGTCATCTGGCATTCCTTTTCTTATAATAAGGAGATATGCAACATTCATACTAAGTAAATATCCAGCATCAGGGTTTAAAGGATTAGGGCCTACCAGAGAGAATGCTATGAGTATAAAAGGAATAACGAACATAAAACAGTACAAAAATAAATTCTCGCGTCTGAAAGCTAATTCAAAACTCTCTTTTTTAAAAAAATCATGTATCAGATAGCTTTTCAGAATATACGCAAAAACTACTATGGAAATTAACCCTACAATAGTGCCACCTATAACATCTCCGATGAAATGTTTCCCGAGGTATACTCTTGAAAAAGCCATCAATACCATCGCGAAAGGAGTTAATATTTTGATTAGCCGATTGTCGAAAACAGTGGCACTTCTTCCCCATAGTGCGGTCGTAAGCGACACATGCCCTGAAGGAAAAGCAGGTTTACAGGCTTCTTGAAGAAGAAATGAATCAAGAATCTGGTTGTCAGGAAGAGCAAAGATGCTTTTTATTCTGTTTCCACTAAAAAGCGATGTACTTGTTATGTTATTTTCTAGGTTAATGACCTTTTTATCTACATAATAAGGTCTTGGAAATCCAACTAATATTTTTAGAATATCGGTAACCAGTTCTGTCCACATAAATAGCTGAAACAGAAGAAAACTTTTTTTAAAATCAATACCGAAAATGGCTATAACTATGATGGACACTATTAACGAGGGATATCCCATTTGAGTTATTTGTTGCATTAGATGTGTAAAACATTGGTTTCCAAGGTGTTGGAGACAAATTATAGGTTCAGTCTGGAACATTTTTATAGCTCCCAAAAAGAATAGTTTTTCGAATTTGAATCCTGTCAAAAAACACTCTAATATTTTTAGATCATTTAATACTTCTTTTTTGCTAAGGCCAGTAGCTAGTCCTCAATGGACTATCTAAATATTATTAATAGTCCTAAGCAAATACTGATTTCAAATTACTGTTAATATACATTAACAAATTATTAGCTGAAGCAAAAAATGGGTTTTGATACAAAAGTGATTTATTTTAACACAAATTATGCTTAAAATGAATAGTTAAAACCTGTTATAGTTACTATGTGGTGCAAATACGTCACGAGAACAAAAAAATCTAATTCCAAAATATGCACATGAGCAAAACAAGCTCTAATATTTTATGCTCCATTAACTGTGAAAGCTGCCCAATAATATGGATGCTGGAAAGATTTATCTTCTGGAGATTCTTTGGCCATTTCGAGATATCTTTCTCCGTACTGTTACTATGAACTCTTTGCTTTTGCTTTCCCATTCTCTCGAGCAGTATCATTTTGTCTACACAATCTGCAACTTGGCTAGAAGTAAGGTCTCTAACACAGAGCTGAGCTTCCTGCAATGTCAAGGGGATAACTCAATGAACAACATGATTGGAATAGAACCGCTCCATAAGTCTGGCTGTGGAGATATCCGGAACCGACCAGATACTGCTTTCAAGCATAAGACACCAAGATTGAGTGCCTCAAACATTTAATATTTTTTGATATAAAGGATTTTATCAGTAGTTCAGAGCATGCCCAAAAAGCTGGAAAATGACTAAATTTTTCGTTATAATTTCTGATAATTGAGCACTAGTTAGCAAGTTTAGTGTGCGGAAACTCAAAGGAATCTTCGCTTTTCCCTGATGTCAGCCATGCTTGATTAAAGTTTCACCATCCTTCAACTAGTCCATGCATTTGAAAGAGATTTAGCTTGCTTCAAAAGTGAATATGCATATAGATTAGATTCCATCCGAAAAGTCATGGATGGCATGTTGTAAAGTATCTAGACAGGGAGCGTTACATTTACATAAACTTTGTGAGCTCATTAGAAGCCCACAGTGGGGTTTAATTTATAAAGTTGATGGTTATTACTAACTTATTGAAAAATATGTCTTTATAATTTGTCTAAAGCATAATTTTAAATAAGTCAATGATAAACTATTAGCGTGGTGATTTAACTTCACCATGGGATTCTAACGAGCTCATAAAGGTTCCGTCTATTTCCCCGGCCTGTCTGGTTACTTTACGACATGCTATTAATGACTTTATGTGAAAGCCTAGTTTATCTATAGATTGTAAAGTTCGATCTATCTTTTAAAATTCCATACCTTCCAATTTCCAGAACATCCAAATTTTTTAATTTTGAGATGGGTTTGACTCAGTCTTTCTTGATTTTTTTAACCTACAATAATTAGATATCGTTATACATAATAAATCACACTTTTCTATGTTTATCGTGACAACTGTATAGTTTCTAATTTTATTCATTCATCAATTTGGGAAGTAAAAACAATACACTGATTTTTAGCTTTCCTGAGAAGGAATTTCGCAGACTATTTTTTACCCGATGTTAAAAATATGACAGCAACATTACTGTCCAAAATGGGATACAATCACAAATAGCTTAATATACCCAAGAATACAACTATTTATTCAATATTATAACAGCTTAAAATTTAATGTAACTTTCAATGAATAATGATAGGTAAATAAGCAAACAAATTATAGGTCTGTGTGTATCTGCGAAATTCATTAAAGAATATAATAAAGAGGATTTCAATAAACTCCAATTAATCGAGGTATATAGATGATTCATGAACAACAGGGTTTATCGAACTCATCGTATTTTGCTCCAGCTGTTCTAGATAGAAACTCAAATGAAGATTATTGGAAAACGACAAAAAAACTATTAACTTCAATAAAATCATTTAAAAATATTGAAGTATTTAAAGAAGGAAAAGGGTGAATTTGGGAAAAATTCATATTAACATATATAAATATCGCATTATTCAACTAGTAACTAAATTGTACTTATCCCCTCTACCAGCCTTTTTTATACTTCTTTGGAAGCTTTTTTTCCTTATCTGTATCTTTTCTTTTTCTTTCCGATCTCTTAGCTTTTTTTGCTTCAGGAGTCGCGAATTTCGAAATAGTTTGACTTTCGGATCCTTTTTTTAATTCTGGAGTCGTTCCTCTTATAGATGTCGAAAAAGAGGACGGTTTCTTCTCCTCATCTTTCTCTTTTTTCATAAACTTTTTCACGCCACTAATTACTTTATCCAATGGGTTACTCCATTTAGTGGATTTTTTCTCATTATTAGGATTCTTAGCAACCATAAATATACCCTTTCTCACTCTCATTACAATTGTCTGCAAGATTAATGAATTAGTAGGGTAAAAATGGTAACTTTAGTAAAAAAAAGTTTCGGAACTCAATTTCAAATTAAGAGATTTTCTAATATCTTCTGAAATCGCAAAAATTCATCATCATTTTCTGAATTATGTGATTGAAGAGAATTTCGGAAAAAAATTACACATTTGAACTCCTTGATTCTTACAGAAATTTGTCAGAATTCTCTACAATATGATATATAGTGTATCTCTACCGGGTTAATATATAAGTTCCAGTAAACTCATAATTAATTACATCTTTAAAAAGCAATGAGATTTCAAAGCAATTATTCATGTTGAAATCACTCAAATTTCTCTAAACGCGAAAAAAACGGAAAAAAAGGAGTCCTTATTTCCTTTTTCCCATTTTTTTTGCGTTCCATGGTTTACATCCAAGTTAAAATAGCAATGTGAATATTATAATATCCTCTAACCGCTACTTTTTTTGAAATTGTTACTATTTGATGTGAATAATTCTATTTTTAAACATCAATATATGTGCATAACTTTAGCTTTGGCTATGAATTAATCAATGATTTTTATGAACCGACATCCTACATATGCACACAGAAGTATTTGTTTGGCTATTTGCCCACTATTATTCATTGAAAATTACATTAATTTTTAGGCTACTATCGTGTTGAAAAATAAATGGATTCCTGTTTACATCCACTGAAAGTGGGTTTGAATTTAATCGACGAAACAATGAGGGATATATCAAGAACGTTAGCCAAAATTGAGATTGTAAACTTCCATTTTTCATTGATTAGTCAACGCATAGTATACAAGAAAAAGTAGTTAGTTGAGACTCTTGTTTTTCCATCCATCACACGACCTAAACTCTTGTAATCATAATATAGATCATCTATGAATCAACAGCAAACTTATACTTATTAGCTATTTTGATTAAGTACTTAATTTGTTCGACCGACATCAAGTAATTTACCTTCTCAATTTTTGAAGAGCCATAAACAAAACTTTTCAGAATATTGCTATCAAAGTTAAGTATCTGAAAGGGCAAATAGATAAAATTGATTCCATAATTTTGTATTTGTGCTTTTTAGAGTTAAATGATCTCAAAGAAAGGTCTGACTTAAGCCTCTTAAATCTTACTTAGACTAATATTTGTTAAAGTCAACTCACCATTACTTCATCAATACTCGACGGTAAACATCTAATTCAGTTTTTATCCGTGCGTCCCAATTTCTCTGAGTTAATATGGTTTTTCTTGCATTTATTCCAATTTTTTTCCTCAGTTCATCATTGGTATACAAAAGTGTAATATTGTCTACAAAACTATCAATGTCACCGGATTCGGCTAAAAGTCCATTTTCCATATTTTTTATGAGATTTCGTGTTGTACCACTATCAAATGCTACGACAGGCTTTTCACAAGCCATAGCTTCTTGCACTGAACGATTCATATTACTATAAAGACTTGTAGCGATAACAACATCAGAAATTGAAAGATATTCGATAATTTCACTTAGTGAGAGTCCACCAAGAAACCTTACTCTATTATCCACTTTAAGTTCTTTTGAGAGATTTATTAGTGACTCTTTTAGGGGTCCACGGCCAGCAATCAACAGATATGAATTATTTGGATCAGATGCATCAAGAAATAATTTAAATGATTTGATAGCCAAATCAATGTTTTTAACAGATTCCAGAGAGCTTGTAGATAGAATAATAAAACTTGAATGTTCAACTGACAATTTATCGATTAGTGATTTCTTTTTGTCTATGGGTCTGTAGACTTCAGTATCAATTCCATGATAAACGGGGGTAACTTTATTGCCCCAAAGTTTTTTAAATTTATCAATGCTAAAAGATCCGTCGTCGAGTACAATAGATGCATTTGGCTTACACAATTTTGCTAATACTGTTTCATATATATCGGCTGTTTTTGAATATGCAGCACCTGATCCATGAAGCATGCCCACTACCGGAATTCCTAATATTTTCCCAATAATTGTGCAGTAAACAACATTAGAAATTCCATGAGCATGGATAATATCTGGGCGTTCCATTTTTTTTAGTGTTGAATACACACTAATCGAATATAACAAATCAATGAACGGCAAGACTGGTATTTTTTTAATAAATTTCAACGACAAAACTCTTGTCCTTATAATTTTTATCCCAAAATTCTTATCAAACTCTCTACAACTATCACCTAAATTTGGTGCAATTATAATTTGATCTTTCAAATAGGAATTTATTTTTGTGGATAGTTCTTGAATATGTGTTGCTGAACCTCCTATGAAAGGATAAAATTGATATACTACTCTGGCGACACAAATTTCTTGTGCTAATTGCTCTGTTGAATTCATAATTGCTCCTTTTTACGCCCTTCATAAATTTCGTTTGGTCAGAAGTTGCTGAAAATAGCAAACGAGATATTTTGTTATGAATTTCACATAAAATGAGAGTCTACTTATTTTTCGAATTTAGTCGATCAATTCCTAAAAATGGTTTTACATATTTTATTTTGTTGAAAGCATTAAACTGATACTGACAACGTTAAACGTTAACACTATTTAAAATAATATACAGTATATCTTTTATAAACTTTCCTATTTTATTGGTTCAATTTTTTAACTTTTTTGTGCTTTCTTAATATAGAACTTGCACAATTGGACTGAAAATTATTTGATATGAACCTTATAAACTATAACATAGCGAAGTCTTTCCACGCCCACCAATAAATAACTTCATCTCAGCCCCTACAATAGGTTTATAATTCATTTCGGTTAAAATTAACTCTAAACTACTTCAGAAAATAACTTAAATATCCCCAAATCAATCATTTTTTATATTTTAGTCCAGTCTCGATTTTCTGTATAAGAAAACTAAATGAATACCAAAATATAATATCAATTTACAAAAGTTAACGAAGTGAAAACTGGTGTCGTCATGGCTAGATCTTGTAAATTAACTCCGAAATACAACAGAGTATTGGGAAAATATTTTTTTGGACTTCCATAGACTCTTGGTTCCAAATTTGATGCCATAACGTATCAGACGTTCAATGATTGGATGAACAATGGGGAGATTACCAAAAATCATATCAGAGATCTATTTCTCTACATAAGTACCGTAGCGTGGCTTTAAAACTAACTATACGTAACGTTTATATATCCAACGCGTATATGATCTATGCTCGTACTTAAATTAATATAGGTACGTATGTCAATATTAATCGGAATATAATTTTGTATAATCATATATTCCAAAATTTAGTATTTTAATACAAAAAGATACTCAAATAATTGTTCATGAGATTATCCTTAAATTCATTTTGCTTTCAGTAATTAAAAGCTTTCAGGATAATTCTCACGATGAAAAAAACTGGTTTCTAATTTAAAAACAAACTTCAAATAAACGAATTTTGATCAATGGGAGATTACACTCGAGTACAAAGAAAATGGAATTTCTATAAAATCAGATCTTTAATTTTTTCATAAAAGATTCATTTTTTTATGAAAATTTGGATGCACAAATTATTTCGAAAAATGAAGAAAGGAAAAATTATTGAGATTGGACTTGAGTTTCCTTAAATTAGACTTCCACATTGAAACTGAGAACCCAGTATTATTAGGTTTCAAGCATTTTAATAATACTATTCAGTACAGATCCCTAATCTTTGATTTTTCTACTCAACTACATAAATTCTATAACAGAAAGAAGTTTAGATAGAAGAAGTTACTATAAAAATTAAACCGGAGATTTGTGGGTATTATGATGAACCCCCTAAATTTCATCATATGCTAATATTATATATAATGTAAAAGACTCATGAAAAATTAGAGGTTTATTGAAATTCTCTTATATTAAACCATATTTTGAAGAGATTTTTAATCAAGAAGCTTTCTATAACCACTTAAATTGTGTCATTTACTTATAATTGATTTAAATGCTTAGTGAGAACAAGAGGTTTCAATAAAAACACCATAATGAATCGTATATTGTTTAGTTGTTTAAACTGGGGTGGGGTTTTTTGAGTGATCGAACAGTAAGTCTTTTTAAGACTTCATTTAAACAAAAAGGATCAGTTCTATAATTACTAGAGATGTGATCTTTTGTCTGAAATTAAAAAATTTATTTCCGATGTTGGTGTAACATTTTTCTCTTCTTTAATGGCAGTACTCATAGCTTTTCCTATTAACGTTTTGTTGGGAAGATATCTGGGAGCCAGTGATCTTGGATTATATAAGATGGTAAATACTATTTTTAGCACCTTGATTCTTTTCATCACGTTTGGAATTCCTGCATCTGTAATCAAATACCTAGCCGAGTTTTCTGGAGATTCCAAAAAGCAACAGGAGGTCGTTTCTTCATGTGTTATTACATCTCTAGTACTTGGAATAATATCATTTTTGTTTACATATTTAACTTCTGATTTATTTGCCAGCTTTTTTGGTATGCCCCAGTTATCAGTGTTGCTAAAAATGTTATCTTTTGCCTACCCTTTCTACATTCTAACTAGTATGCTTCTCTCAGTTTTAAATGGATTTCGGGAAATGACCAAAAATGCATGGTCTACAATTGTTCAGAGTTTGTCTCTCTTTATCATTACTTTTTTGCTTCTGTTCACTTATGGTATAGAAGGTGCAGTTCTTGCAATAGTAATTTCTTCGATCTGCACATCCATTTTTATGATGCTTACCTACAGATTGCCTCGAATATCTTGGGTTAACTATTTTCAACTAACAAAGAAAATGATTTCTTTTGGCTCCATAACTCTATTTTCAAATGCTGTTAATTTAATTAATTATCAAGCTGATGTGCTTCTGATTGGATATTTCCTTTCATCGAGAGAATTAGGAGTTTACAGTGTTTCAGTTATGTTTGCAAAAATTATATGGATACTACCAGATTCTATTCAGAAAATTACTTTCCCCTTGATTTCGGAATTTTATGCAAAAAAAATGGATGACCCTATCAAGATTGTTGTAGATCGTTGCATGAAATATAGCAGCATTTTTTTAGTTTTATCTAGTATGTTCTTTGTTTTTTTTGGGAAGCAGATTATAACTTTAATCTTTGGAGCAGAATTTGAGCAGGCTTATATGCCTTTAAATATTTTATTGGTTGGTACAGTTCTATTCGGGATAACAAAATCTGTCGGCTCAATTTTTGCTAGTGTCGGAAAGCTGAATCTTGTGTATAGAATTCCATTAGTTTCAGCAATCATCAACGTCATATTGAACCTAATATTGATTCCTATTTATGGAATTAATGGAGCGGCAATTGCGACTACTGTATCCTTTCTAGTTTCAATGGTCCTTATGTTTTATTTTATGAGTTCTTTATTAAGTATAAACATTGACTATGGATGGTACTTCAGGTTACTAATCCAGTCAATCGTTATATTCTGCCTTTATTTTGGTCTGAGTAAGTCAATAAATAATATCTTATTAGGATCAGTTCTAATATTAATGCAAATTATTTCATCTGCATTAGTTATTCCTACTAATGATAAGAAAAAGGTATTCCAATTGATTGGAATATGACTCTAATTTTACATTTTGAATCTTCTGTTGAAAGGAGATTTTCATGTTTAAAAGTAATGATGAACAATATTAAGATCAACAAATTTTTGCACCACTTTTTTAGGATTTTATTCGAAAGGTAATTTTATGTCCCTCAAGAGTTATTATTTCTCATTCTGCTCGATACTTATCTTATCAGATGTAATTTTTCTCATTTAAAATCCCCTTTATACATATCCATACAAAACAGTATAAATTAATATATTATTTATAGTTATATATAATCCCCTATAAGGTAGTAATTACGACTTGAACTCAAAAATCAACTGCATTGAGACCATAACTGTCTAAAAAATAATTTGACCACAATGCTTATTAAAAATTACATTGTGCAACGGGTTAAAGGTGGAGACGGGTATAGCGTAAAATGAATGTTGAGATAAATGTCATGATGTAGATGAAATTAGGAATAAAATTCTAGATAAGTTAGTTTAAGTTATAGAAAGTAAAGATTCATTAACGAATTAATATTTTTCATCCTAACTTGATTTAGATTTAAGCTAAAATATCTCATTACTTATTTTCATCTGTTTGTATAATTATAGTCGGACTTACCAAAATCGCCACCAAGGTTTCTTAGATCCGGGCACTTCAATTGCTTTTTTATTTATTAGGCTTTGAACTTGAACCATGTAATTATCAAAAGTTTTTTTAATATCTTGTTTTCTCTAGCTTGTACTCCTAAATTCCGCTTTCAAAGTTCCGTTATGCTTTTATAACTCTTCATACTTGGCTTTTAGTTGTGCGAGTTCAATAGGTTCTGTGTATCTTGAAGCGCTAACGTAAGTCTCTGGACTTCATTTTTTAAATTAAAGTTCTCGCCATAATTTGTTTTGCAGCTGTGGGACTATCATAACCTGCTTTTACTACATTGTTATACATTACAGAAGAGTTAAAAATATTATAAGTAGCGTTAATAGAATAATATTTATTTTTTTAAAGAAATGTTTGTTTGGAAAAGTACATGTCGTTTGAACTCTATATCATATTTACACCAGGTTATGCTTTTTTCATTATCGTTGGCCATCTAATTTATCGTACTGTGCCTTCGATAAATGCTGATTTTTTTAATCAAAAATGAATAGATGAATCAGTAAACAATAAATTTTAGGATGTATTTAAAGTGTATATATCCAATGGTAAATATAATTATTAAGTATTACATTATATGTCTCACATCTTTATGATAATATCTAAAGACGGCCCAACTTTAGTCAAGTTTGGTACATTTAAATTGGGAGAAAATACATGATAAATAAATATAAATTTTATTCGATATCCTTAATGTCAGAGCTATTATTTTAATGCTGATAAGTATCGCAGGTGCAGCACCATTTGTATATATTACAAACTCCGTCAACAACACTGTCTCGGTAATTGACATAGCCACAAAAAATGTTACAGCTACAGTGCCTGCAGGATCACATCCTTTTGGAGTTGCAGTCACACCTAATGGAGCAAATGTATACGTAGCGAACCAAAACAGCAACAATGTTTCTGCAATTGACACAGCTACGAACAATGTTACAGCCAATACATCTTTAGGATTATATGGCCCTAGTGGAGTTGCAGTCAGTCCGGATGGAACAAATGTATAGGTAGTGAACGCGAATTTTGGCAACGACACTGGAGAAGTCTCTGTAATTGACACAGCCACAAACAATGTTACAACCACTGTGCCTGGAGGAAATAATCCTTGGCGAATTGCAGTCACACCGGATGGAACAAAGATATATGTGGCAAACGAAGGTAGTAACAATGTCTATGTAATTGACACAGCAACAAACACTGTTACAAACAAGGTGAAGGTAGGATACAGTCCTAGCGCCTTTGGAAAATTTATAGGTGATAATATTCAAAAGGATAAATTGAATGGTTCCAAAGCTAAAGCTTCTTTGAGTAAACATAAGCAAAAAAACCACTCCAAACATCATAAAACAGAAAAAAATCATTCAGTATTAAAGTATATTAAAAAATAGTTGGATTTCTAGATAGGAGATACACATCTGAAGCAATGGATATCCTGTATTATAAATTTAAAAATTAAACAACATTTGGTATTAAACTTATAACAGAAAGTCAAAGTTGACTGAAAATAATTATATTTGTTTGAAATTAAATATATATGCGTTTTTCTATCTTCTTCAGTTTGTGAGTATAAGTACTTGTGAATCCACGTTTATTCAGATGTGTCGTTGAACTATTGTGAAATATTACTCTCAAGATGGGAGATCTGTTTGGTTTCTCGGGCGGCTTCGTCGGCATGGATTTGGAAGTTTATGATTCTACCGTGAGCTGCATTTGCTGACTGCTCGGCTAATGGATCATTCGGGTCTACTGGCTTCCCGTTTATTTATGTAGTGGTGTTCAACACCCCGTTTTTGACGTTTATATCTTCCACAAAATTCACTTTCACAGTCTCATCCAGAACTGGGTCGTACACTGATTCATTGTTTGCTTCGACGTGCTGAGTATAATTTTTATCGTAGTCACCTGTATACGTTTCAAAAAAATGCGCACCGCCGAAATCACTAAAGTTCACTATAATATTGTGCCAACCGTTGCTCAAGTTCATTTTTTTGTAATAATTCACATTTGATGCAGCTGCTGCAGCCAATGATACTGCAAATAAAACTGCCAGCAAAATAGTCAGTACCTTTTTTATTCTACTAACTTGTTGTTTCGACATTCAATTCACTCCTTTTTTATCAAGTATTGCCACGGTTTATATGATGTAAGCAATTTACAATTATCTTCATGGTTATATTAAATTACTTATATTGATCTTCAAAACAGTACTTATTTACCTTTTTCGTCAAAATTAATTATCAAATAAATACCAATTATTGATATAAATTGACAAATAGATCCCAAAATTAATTCGAGTTAATCAGAAAAAATGCCAAACAATACAGAATTAAATCTATTAATTAGCATAAAAAGGCCATAATTAACGAAAAATCATCAAATAAACCACTAAGCCAACAAATCCACGGAAACCATCATGTTCTCAATCATTGTTTGTTCACGATCTCCAACATAGTCACCAGGGTCACTAAATCATCTACCAAATATGCGGTCTAAAACCCCTTTGCTCACGAAACTCACGGAAACTACTTTAGAGACGCTAAGATCGATTTTGTGATGGCTAGATTAATCCGAATTACCTTGGACCTATAAGTGGCTTATCACCCATTTAAAATTACGATTATAATGTTTATGACCTATCATTATTAACTCATAATATGTAGAATAACTAGAGATTAAATGATTTATGAGATTATTAGTTTCCTTATTTTGCTTCCACTATCTTTGAATAGTTTCCTTGATGGATATCCCTATGTACTGTCCAGTAGGAAATTTCTGAACAACTATAATATTACCATCCCGAATAACTTATCCGGACAAATAGTATTTAGATAATATTAACCGTCTCAACATGAAGCTCAACTGAATTCGGAGCTAAAAATTTGGATTTCAATACTGTTGCACAATTTCATGGACCTGTCTGGCCAGGACTTTCAATTGGCTATAGAGTGACATTACTAGCTGCCAATTACTTTAAAGACCGGAGCAAAGCTGAAGAATTAGTTGCAATTGTGGAAAATAGATCATATGCTATTCAGGTAATAAATAGCTGTACTTGCGAAGAGAAAACCCTAATTTTAAAGATCTTTGGAGAATGTTTACATATATTTCAAACCAGGCGATAAAAAAGCCACCTCGTTTGCTTGAAATCCACTGTCTTTCACAGGCCGAGAAGGTTTCAAACTTGTCCAGAAAACAGGTATAAGAATTATTCATGCATCTTCAGTTAAGACACAAAATGTCTAAAGAAACATCTATTGATTGTTATTTTTACACTAAATTTCTCAACAAATATTAGCCAAATCCTTTACATGTGCACCTTTTCCTTTTGCCCCAATTTTTGCTCCTTTTTCAAAGAACTTACATGTTTTTTCGATATCTGCGACAAGAATTGCTGCCATATCATAAGTGAAATTCGCTCTTATTACAATGCGCATTATTTCGATATCTTCCGCATTTTTGGGCAAATAGTAAGCAGGAACTGTCCAACCCCTTTCTCTCAGTTTATGTGAAAGCTGCAGCAAAGAATATTCAGTTACATTTTTTTGCTTGAAAGCAATTATTGGGAGCTTTTCTCCTTTGTTCAGGATTTCGAATCGGCCTAAACTTTCAAGCCCTTTAGCGAGTTCCTGAGCTACTTCCAAAATATTTTTCATTATCTCGGTATAGCCAGCTCTACCAAATCTTAAAATATTGTAATATTGAGCCACAACCATTGCACTGCCTCCTGAGAAATTAAGTGTGTAAGTTTTCTCCTGTTCCCCAAGGTAGTTTACAGTGAAAATCAGATCTTGGGGAAGGTCTGTTTCATCTTGAAAGATCAGCCAACCAAGACCTGGATAAGTTAATCCGTACTTGTGCCCGGAATGTTTATTGATCTCACCCTATCCAGTCTGAAATCCCATTCTAAATCAGGCTCTGTAAAGGGTAATATGAAACCTCCACTCGCAGCATCTACATGGATGGGTATATTCCAATTTTTTTCTCTCTTGCATTCCAAAAGCAGATCATTAATTTCTTTTATGGGATCTATCTCGCCTGTATAAGTCGTTCCCAGTACACAACCAACACAAATAGTGTTCTCGTCAATATGCTTTGAGACAGCTTCAGCTGTTATTATACGCGTCTTCTTGGATATAGGAATCTTTATGGCATCGACGTCGAAGTATCTGGCAAATTTGTCCCAGCTGACGTGAGCATCTGCTCCGAAAATTATGTTCGGTTTACCTGTACCACGCCCAGAAATTTTCCAGTTCCATTTGTGAGCCAGTAAACCCAGCATTATGGCCTCTGAAGATCCTGCTGTTGCCGTACCCATGAATTCGGTGTTATGTCCGTTAAAAAGACGACCAAGCGTGTTCACGATATTTTGATGGATAACCCTGGAAATTTGTGGATATTCAAAGACATCTATGATATTTTTGTTGATGTTTTCCATGATAAGCTTCTCTGCTTCTGGTTCCATCCATGTATTGACAAAACTAGCTAGATTAAGTAAAGGATTACCGTCTAGGCTCAGCTGATTATGTACTAGCTGATATGCAGCTCTTGGGCTCATTCCCTCTTCAGGGAATTCGTATTTAGGAATTTCTGTTTTGCTTCCCTTTGGAAGATTTCTAGCATTAAATGCTCCAACTTGACATTGTATTGACTGAGTTGGCTGTTCCAGATTCACTTTTTTTGAAATCATAATTTTAACCCCTAGATCTAAACCACAAAAACCTTTGCCTTACCTTGTTATCACTCAAAAACGAAGGAAAAATAAGAAATTTTTGAGCTAGGGTTTAAACTTCTCATAGTTTACTTCCCATTAATTATCTTGTATTTCCTTTTCAGGAATTTCTGGGGAAAAGCTATGTGGAAAATCTATCTAAACCGGCTTCAAGAATTGAACATGTATATCAAGCTATAAGTTCAAATAAATGGAAATTCATTATTCCATATGATTTATACACAGCCTATTTTTATAAAAACATTGTGGATTTATCTAACTATAGAACTTCTACTAACCATATTCTGAAAACAAAGTTAAATCTGTTCTTATAAGAATTTACTGAATAAAAACACTATTGGTTTTATCCATCAACTGTTGACCAGATTTGGAAAAAGTGTATATCCCTCGTATTGGGGAAAAATGTAGAGAAATTTTTGTGTATATATTTTTCAGTACCTCACCCCCATAACCAAAAATTGATTTACTGCCAACAGAGAGTAGATTCCTCCAAGGTTTACATTTAAGAAAATTTGGAACAACCCTAAATTCAATCATATGTTTATAAATGATATTACGACTCGTAAAAATCAGGGATTTATCGAAATCCTCTAAAGGTTAACAAATCTTCTTGTTCAGCGTATTTTTGATAATAAAATCCAATTATATCCAGAGGCAACTTTTAAATCATTGTCAAAGTTATATAAATATCCAAACGAACAATCTTTTAGAAAAGTTATTCATAGTCAAATCTATCGTTATCATTACTATTACTCAAATATTATATATAAATTATAAAATTAAAAATTTTAATTAATAGTGTTATAGTCACTTTTATCTCTAACATTTTGGAACTGAGTCTTCTTATTGGTTATTGTTTTCAGTAATTGATTCCCACGACTAAAATTTAAAAATCTCACAATGATCCAAAGGAGTAATATCATGATTTACCTCACTAGAGTGAAACAAGATATCCCACAACATGGTAAGGGGATAAGGCTGGCAATTTATCAAGGTGAAGGCTTCATTGGAACGCCAAAAGCGGTACAAAGCAACATTGGAAAACTTGAAGAGGTTTTAAAGCAAGCCAAAAAGTACAATGTCCAACTTATCAGCTTTCCAGAGCTGTACTTGACTGGTTACGCTCTTAACCCTGATCTGGTAAAACAATTAGCTTAAGAGATTAATGGCTCTTCCATTAGAAAAGTTTCTGAAATAGCCAAAAATAGTGATATGGCTATTATCTTTCCTTATCCTGAAAAAGATTCCAGCTCAAGAGAAGTACATTACTATGATTCTATTGCTGTTATAAATTCTGATGGTTCCTTGCTGCAAAATTATCGTAAAACACATCTTTTTGGACAGGCAGAGAAATCTAATTTCTCATTTGGATATACTGAAATAAACAAAGAGAAACTGTTCCCTGTTCTCAAAATAGTTGGTTTTCCTATCGGGATTTTAAATTGCTATGAGGCAGAATTTCCAGAATTATCAAGAAGATGGGAAACATACTCAAATGTCTTATCCCGATGTTACAAAAAACATTATTCCTTCGAATGCCTATATTAATAAAATATTTATTGCTTATTACAATCGTTGTGGTTATGGAACAGTTGGCAAAAATTCATGGCAATATAGAGGAAATTCTATCATCAGTAGTCCAAATGGCGATATTTTATTAGCGGCCAGATCTGAAGAAACCCTTCTGATTGCAGATATCATTCCTAATGATTTTGGACCCACACATCCGGAAGGAGATTATCTGAAAGACCGTAGACCAGAACTTTATCATGAACTCATTGCAAAAAATGTGACGTTTGAGGGGGGATATACTTACCCTGATAGGTCAACTTGATATATCTTTTTATACTCATCAGCTCGAAAATTTGAAATTTTACTTCAAAGTGGGAGTAGTTGATGAGAGCTATAACACTTTGTGAATAGATGTTAACAGCAGCTTTAAATCAGTATTTAATTAGAACTATTAAGAATATTTTTTTAGTCCCAATAAATCAAGAAAACTTGACATTTTACAATAGATTCCCACCTCAATATCGTTTTATCAATTAAGGATGAAGCTCGAAAGGTCTATGAAAACTATTCTGTCAAGTATCAAACTACCTCGTATTAGAAAGTAGCTTTGGTGAAATTCTAGAAATGAGTGATTGCGATCTTCAATCCCTTTCCTGTAATGAATTTAGTGGCATCGTTACGTAAAATAATGATACTTTCAAAATCCTAAATGCAACAATGAATAACCTTAGGAACAGAAAAAAACAAAAAAATTATTCTCTATTCTTTCTCCTCTGCATGTTTTCCATTCTGTCGGTAGTTATTAAAAATTGAATAGGTTAAACGCAAACATTTACAACATAAGCTATAATTTATTTTTAGATATATAATTCAATAGCGAATTTACCATAATATTTCATTTATCGGCAAAATATATTTTTAGTTTGAACAATTATTGACTAGCATAAATCAAAAAAAAACTTAACCATCAAAATTGTAGTTAGTTACATACTGCAATAAACTGGTTATATCCATCCCGCTGCTTTGAGTATAAAAGGAAATTATTCAAAATCAAATATTTTTAATTTGATTACATCCTCTTTTTAAACTTGGTTTTCGATTACATCATAAGTTGTACCATCAATAAAACAAAAGAATGTACATATCAACATCATAACGATCGAATCAAAATGAAAACAGTACTTTGTATTAATTTTAAAGTTTATCGATCTCAAATAGTTGATGAAATTATTTTTTGGATGAAATTTTTAACGATACTAATATAATAACAAAACAATTTAATGTCTTATTTTATAGATACAATGATTTGCATTAAGTGGTTCCATCTTCTAGTACAAATGTAGCTTAGATACAGATTCGTTAGTTAATAATCGACATTCTGCTGATCTACTCAAATGCAAAATTGATTTATCAGTTGCCTGCTATTACTCATTAAAAGATAAATTAAATTTTAAGCCACTTTAATATTGAGAAAAATAGATGCATTCTTAAGTGTGTCTGTGAAAAGTGAGTAAAGACGGTGATATGGGAAGTTTCTATCTCAACAGCAAAATGTGAGGTATTCTACTGAAATTAAAAATTTTCGAACTCTTAACCACAAAAAAGGGAAACATGGAAATGTTGAGCCTATGATTCCTTACACCTGTTTTTCAATTTTTCAGTGGTTTATTTTCTCATTTAAACCATATTAAACAAATTAAGTGCACTTTAGAACATAACTTTTAGAATGTAGCTATTTTTATAAAAGTAGTATTCTTTGCATAAGCTATCATTATTTTGATAAACATTAAAATTTAATGGCATTTATAAAAAGTATATATAATAGCTTCTGAAATTAGGATTTACCGAAATCCGATCTAATTAAGTTTGGAACTATTAATGTTTTTAAAAGTGTAATAGATTCATGAATTTACTATGCATACAAAAGTTATTAACTTTGCAAATGAAGAAATTAGTTTAATTAATTGGAATGAAATTCCATTTTCTTTCAAAGCTGCAAAAAAACAAGAAAAACTAATAAAGATTCTTTTTTGAAATCGATTATATAATTCATCAAATAATTTGAAAATTACCTAATTTTTTTAACAAGAGATCAATTATAAAATCATTTTTGATATGCAAACATAATTTTTGTAACGATCTCATTCCAATCATATTTTTTAGCTTTACAAAAGACTCTCTCAACAGCCTCATTATAACCAGTATCCTCTTGAAGGATTTTTTTTATACCGAGTCTAACTTCATCAGCATCCAGTTTAACAACAAACCCATCCATCCCATCATCAACCAGATCCTGTGCTGCGTTGTATCTTTCCTTCACCGTCACCACAGGCACTCCGCAGGCAAAAGCCTCTATTACGACCATCCCAAAACCTTCTCTGCTGGAGGGCAGCACAAGAACCTTAGAAGCCTTGATTTTTCCGATGAGCACGCGATACTCTTGAAAGCCTACAAACTCGAAGTTTCCACAAACTCTTAGCTCTTTTACAAGCTCCATAAGCTCTGCCTTTTTGGCCCCTTCCCCAACAATGCAGCATCTGATATCCGGAAAATCGACTTTAAGAAGGACCACAGCTTTGATCAAGACATCAACATTTTTTTCCTTAATAAGCCTACCTACAAAAATCACGTCGTAGATTTTTCCATCAAGCCCTGCATAAGTTATGCCGCCTTCCGATTTAATCTCATTAATCATTTCAAGATCTATCCCATTAGGGATAACCGTAATCCTTTCTTCAGGAACCAAAAGAGTTTCAAGCTTCTTCTTCGTCCAGTCGGAAACTGCTATGTTTTTATCTGAAATTTTTGAAACAGATTTCTCTATAACTTTTCCAAAAAAGCCTGATTTTCCCAAATATTCATACCAGTAGTCACCCCAAACTTCATGCCATGTGAACACTGAAGGAGTTTTTTTCAGGATTGAGATCACTGTTGTGGTAAAACATGGAAAATATGGAAATACACTTACATCTATAAGGTCCATTTTTTCCCGCTGGAGATGAAAAAACAATTTCACTGAGAAAATAAATGCTTCTGAAATTGATCTTCTTCCGTTCACATACAGTTCCATAGCTTTGCAAACACCATGTAAAGTCATACCTTCATACTCAATAGTATCTTCTCCTTCCCACCACTTGATCCCAAAAATATGTACTTCATGCCCCTTGGCCGAGAGCCGCTTCCCTAATTCATGGATACGTTTTTCTGCGCCGCCTTTAACCCAGGGATATACAGCATCGTATACGAAAGCTATTTTCATTGTATCACTTATTAGTCTGTATCCACTTCTAGTAGCATTACGCTAATAAAAATTGCAGAAAAAATTAACTGAAGCCCAATTGCCGCAAGAACCATTGAAATAACTGCCGACTCCACTTCTTTAAGAGAACCAAATCCAGAAATGATCCAAGTATAAGCAACTTTCAGCCCGAGAATGAGGCCAAGCCCCAAGATAATAGAACCTACAAATAGTTCTTTTTCGAGAGAATGGTAGCTCAGCAACTTTTTACTTTTTTTGTCAACCTGGTACATACCGTGGATCAGGCCATATGTTTTCATATACCCACCAGTAGCAAGAGTTTGTCCGCCAATTATTAAAAGCATACTACCTAAAATAAATGAGTGGGATCTGTTATATGCAGCACTTTCAGTGAAAAGAAGGGAAAAAATTATTAAAAAACCGAGGATAAACACAAAAGCACCTGGTAAATATAGGAAAGGAACTGGTCTATAGAGCATCATGAAGCGGACATGTCTCCAGCCATCCTTAAAAGAGTTCAGTTTGGAAGGAGCCCTGCGTGAGTAATAGGTTATAGGAACTTCTTTGATCCTTAATCCACATTTAGCGGCTTCTATTACCATCTCTGAAGCTAACTCCATTCCATGAGTTTTAAGATTCATTTTTTCAAGTGCTTCTTTTGTAAAAGCTCTCATTCCACAATGAGCGTCTGATATTTTTGTCTCGAACAGCAAATTAAGCATTTCAGTCAGTAGAGGATTGCCGATGTATTGATGCAGCCAAGGCATAGCTTCTTTTTTTATATCGCCTTTGATTCTGGTCCCTATTACAAAGTCGGCATCTCCTGCCATGAGAGGATCCAAAAAATTATCAAGCTCGAGCAGATCGTATGTATTATCTGCATCTGAAATAGCAATATAGTCCCCCTTTGCCAGGGCAAGTCCCTTGATGTAAGCATTCCCATATCCTCTTATTGGGCCGATTACATTTGCACCCATAGCCACTGCGATCTCAGCTGTTCTATCTGATGAATTATCAGCGACTATTATCTCTCCATCTATGTTATATTTTTTTAATATGTATTGAGCTTTCTCTATACAAATTTGGATGGTTTCTTCTTCATTCATTGAGGGCATTACGAAAGATAGAGAGGGCATGTTCAGTTTATACAGCATATTACCTAATAAATATTTTGACTTATACCAATATTTTCAAATTTCTTCATTTTCGTAAACTTTTTTTACAAAAAGAATAAAATAAAAAAAGAGTAACTGAAAATAAAGGAGTATTGATTAGGAAAACGAAAAGCGACTACACTACCGGTATGGCCATTCCATTTTGCTCGATATATCTTCCGAACTATTTAGTACCTTTGGTATATACAACTTTATTTGATGAAGCAAATTATGGCTATCAAGAAGTTCTTAAGTTTCTATTTCATGCTACAACATCTTCTAAAAATTATCCTGAATTCGCAATTAACTATCGAAAGCCAAAAATACTAAAATAAGCATTCACTTGATGCTATTTTCATGATAGAATACTTTTTTATATTGAAAACATTATTCCTTCATTCACCCTTGTTTTGATAGTTGAGTAAAGCGAATTACCTTAGTTTGTGTATTTGTTCCAATGAAAACAAACGAAGGCACTTATTTTTTACTCAACAAGCAAAGTTAGGCTACCAAATGAATATATGATGAATTCGGAACCAATTAAGACAAAGATTAAATTGTTGAGACACTAGTTTCAATGAATTATTGATCGTGTCCGCGAGTTATTGATCAAATCTGAAAAATGAGTACCTTTCTAATATTTTGAAAAATATATAGAGAGATTCTTATGCATGATTTTACAATAAATAACCTTGACAAGAAAATTATTTATTAGACTGTGTATAAATAAACCGGCAAAAAATTGGGCTTTGTCGAAATCTCTAAAGTCTTGTGTGACAGCTTTTAAGCCTCGAGTTCTGTTTTTAATAATATTTTTCTTCAAGAATTTCTCCACGTGGTTCTTTTTCCTTGAAGATCTGTCCTTCGAAACAGTGAACTTCAGCTCCTGTGAGCCAAGCATCAGGAGAAAGGCCGGCTTTCATGCATGTATGGCCTAAAAACTCAATCGAATCCATATTGTTTTCAGGGGCAACTTGAGGAAGCAGCAATCCCTGGCAGTAACCTTGCTTTACAATTAGACCATGTCTACCGATCTTTATAAAGTTGGGAAATTCTTTTGGAGGGGCATTGATTCTTTCAGGAGGGGTGAGAATTGTTACCTCAACGATCATATCATCCAGCTCATCTTCTTCAACAGGTGGAAAACGCGGGTCGCGAATTGCCGCTGAGATCGCAGAATCCATAATTGCTTTCTTTAGTTTAGAGTCCGGAAAAGGATGCCCTATACAACCCCTAAGGAGTCTTTTTTCAGTAAGTGTAACGAAAACTCCCCTCATTTCCCCAAAAACCTGCGAAAGCTCAAAACCAAATTCATGAGGCTCAGAGAGTTTCTTCTCAGACAAGAATGATTCAATTGCCTTTCTTGCAAGTTTGACTGCAGTCCTTCCTTCAGTTTCTGTAAGCATGCGTGAACCAACACCTATTCTTAAATAGTCTAGCCTGTAAATATAACTGCCATTAGCCTGTAGATCTCATTTATCATTATAATTTACACTGGTTAATAACAATATCTATACTGAAACTGGTATAACATATGTTTATCTGAACTAGTTATTTGCAGAACTTCATTTATGAGGAGATGGAACTTATTTTCAGCAGCTGTGCACAAAATGTCATCCATTTTCTCAATATGACAGTATCTTAAAAATCAATCTAACTTTCTATATTTTAATTAGAAAAAGGAAGCAGAAATAACTGCTAAACAGAAGATATTGCTACAAAATTAATAGGTTCGGAAATTCAAGGAAACAAAAGCTTTAAATTTTTCTAATTTCATGATATTTCCTAGCCGCAACCTTCAGAGCCTCAACGCCTGGAAGCTTCACACCTGCAAGATAATCAATACAAGCTCCCCCACCTGTGCTGATATGGGAAAAACGATGTTCTAGGCCAAGATGGTCAACTTCTGCAGTTATATGGCCCCCGCCAATAATTGAAAACTCAGATTTTACTGCAGCCTTTATTATCTCATGGGTTCCAAGAGCAAATTCATCAATCTCTGATACTCCTGCAGGGCCATTTAAGACAGCAGTTTTTGCATTCTCGATTTCTTTGGTGAAATTCACAATTGTTTCAAGCCCTATATCGTTTATGGGAAGAGAGTTTGAATTAAGCTTAAAAATAGGGACTTCAACTCGCTTTTTATTATCGTTTACAGCCACATCCATAGGGAGACAAACTCTGTCTCTGAACCTCTCAAGTAGACTTCTTGCCTTTTCGATCTGATTTTCGTAACCTTGGGATTTGATGAATTCTATGTTGACTTTTCCAATATTTACTCCAGAAGCAGCTAAAGCAACGTTTGCTACCACTCCAGTAAATAGTACCCTATCCGCCCATCCATTTGCAAGTACATTTTCCGCTACTCTAAGGGAATCATCAACTTTTGCTCCTCCCAAAACGAAAATACTTGGCCGTTCAACTCCCTTTATTGCCCTGTCGAGAGACACTAGTTCTTTTTCCATTACTCTTCCGGCTCCAGAAGGAAGAAGTTCCGTAAATCCTACCACAGAAAGATGAGATCTATGGGATACGGCAAATGCATCATTTAGGAAAATATCCACAAAGGGTACCAGCTTCTTAACCAAATAGGTAGTGGCATGTTCTTGTGGCGTTCTTTCCAAGCTTTCTTCGGAATAAAACCTTACGTTTTCGAGCAGTATTACATCACCATTTTCCATCGATGCAATCTGAATCTTTGCAAAGGTTCCAAAAATATCGTCCACATAACTAACTTGCCTACCCAGAAGTTTAGACATTAGATGGGCATGAGGCTTCATTAGTGTGAAGTCTTTTTTCCCGGGCCTACTCTGGTGCGCAAGCAAAATAACTTTTGCACCCTCTAGTTCCTTCAAGGTGGCAACATGACTTCGAATACGCATATCATCTAAAATGTTGCCTTTCGTATCCATAGGGGAATTCAGGTCAACCCTTACAAGAATGGTTTTCCCGTCTATATCAAAATCATCGATCGTGAGAAAGTTTCTGGAAGTCATATCTTCTCAGCACACCTTTGTGAATAGAGTCTTATATAGATTTAAATGAATTTGAAAAATGACATTTTAGGGAATCGTTTATTTCATTAATAGTGATTATCGTGTCATGGGATTTTTCCCATAAATAAGTTTGTTTTATTTAAGTTTCATGATGTGGATTATGATTTTTATATCAATAATTAGAAAAAATCTACAATAATCCAGGCATTCCACTTTAAAAAAGGTTTTGCTATCTAATATCAATAGTATATAAAGTGAAGAGCAAAGCCATATGAAAAAGATAAACTAAACGATTTTGAAGAAAGAGTTGAGTTAATAACAGAAAGTTGATTGAATTATATAGTGCTACGCAAGATCTTGCGAAGAAGTTGATAAAGTCAATCCGCGGAGAAATTAAATCTACCGACCAGGATGAAATAAATCGTCAGCGAAAAAATATTTTTGCCAGCTGGCAGAATTCAATAAGTAGCGCTTTGTCCATGATTATGATTGGTATATCCAGAGAGGATTAATAAAATAAAAATCCAGCCTTATGGACTCTGGTTCAAAATCTAGTGATTTTTGGATATATGGACTGAAAAACTAAATTTGCAGGAGAAGTGTTGTTCAATCAAATAGTCCTAAATATTGAGGACACTTACAAGCTAATTTCGTTTATGAATATCAAAAAGAAATGAAAGAACCCTGATTTTCAGGGCATATATGGAAACTATATTTATTCGATCGTTTCTATTTTCTCTTTCTTGACAAAGGGCTTGTTGATTTTTTCTGGCATCCAGCTTGGCTTATTTTTGGGGGGTTCGACAATTTGTTTCCATGCTTTAAAAACATGTACTTTCTTTGTTCCACGTTCCCTGAGGCGGATAATCTCAGGTTTTGACTTTGTCCCTTTGCCCCGGTTTGCAGCTTTCAGAGCAGCTTGTCGAGGCTGTTTTCCAGTGAAAATTCCCTGTTCATTGCCATCTTTGTCTCGTAAAACAAAATTTCTCATGTCGGATATTAAGATCACCTCATAAATTCTTTGCTAAACACTGTTTAAGTCTTTAGATATATATCTTTTTCTGCAAATGTTTTTATAGTATTTGGTTTATGAAAAATTCCCATAATATCATAAAGGATATATAAATTAAATTTATCATATTGTTGACAAAATGAGGATATAGGAGTCTTCGGATGCTGACTTAAAATCTTACCTTGGCTTGAATACTTTTTTCAGTTACTGAATTCTCGTGTTTCTTAATATATCTCTTATGCACAGAAGATGTTCTTTTACTGGTCTTTTCATTACTGCATCATAAACTTTTGATCTTGCTCTGAAAGCTGACCCAAAAAATATAACGATCCACTGTACATATTGAAATCTACTCGAAAAAGCAGGATTGAGTATCGATAATTTACCTACTGCAATAATTGTGGAAGTAAGTGATCCAAAAATGCAAATATGAGTAAGCATGCATTTAAATAATAAAGTGCTTCAAAAAAGTCGAGTGGCAAATCAATGGGAAAATATCTAAATAAATTTATGATAAATTGACTTTCTTAATCTCTTTTTGATTTAACTAAGTCTCCCCAGTCAAGTTTCTCATCTACTCCCTTACGATTCCATTATCCAATTTTAAAAAGCTTTGCTAGTTTAAGTCTTCTTAGCCAACTCAAAAACTAAAGAAACTATGAGAATTGATTAAAAAGAGATGCACCTTTTTATAATAACAGACTGTTATATAATTATATATTTATTATATGTGATTTCAGGAGGTTCATAACTTGGCTACCAAAAAACAGAAAGCAGCAAAACGAGATAAGAGAGATAAGGAAACAAGCGACATAATTAAACAACCAGTTGAGGAAGTTCGAGAATTGGATGATAAAATAAAAGGACAAGATAAGAAAAGAAAAGGGAAATAAAAAAGTAACTATTCAGCCTGGAGAAAACACTATCTATAGCCATCTTTATTGAGATCCATTAGCGAATTTCGATGAGCTGATTTTTGTTGTTGTTAGCTAATAATCATGTTTTTACTTTTTTAATCAATTAAAAATAAGATATATCTCTTACGTAAAACTCGACATCGTTAACTGATTTTTTAGGCTGAATTTTTACAATATTTGAACGATTAAATGTATAATGCTTCGATATTTCGATTCAGCCGCTTAAATCAATATAAATCATAATCTGCATATAGTGTTATAAACAGGATTTATCGTTTTTCTGATGCATAAGTTTTCCCACAAAAAATATGCATGGTGTGTTCTATTACTTGGTCGATATTTTCAATATTAAATTCCCAGTACCTCATTTAAAGTATCATCTGCATAATACTCATTTAAAGCTGCACCCCAATAATTTCCTGGGCCTGTAGAATCTTCTCTTCCACAGCTACCGCCTATACCACTGGCATGGATTATAGCTACCTCCTCGTGCACAGCTGCCACTGCTTTCAAAGACACTACAAAAAGGACGGTTCCGTTGCAAAAATTTCAGAATAAGCATGTAAATCTATGAGTATAAAAAAAAGTCGAAATATCCGAGGGAAATATACCAACATTATAAAACTATACCAAACAAATGATTAATGTATTTGACTTCATTAAGAACAGAGTAATT
>Ga0182014_10000678_pt1 | contig 46110 bp, 30 predicted proteins | sample 612S2DmetaG_FD_120489 | JGI IMG/M metagenome (GOLD analysis project Ga0182014, IMG submission 120489) | Permafrost microbial communities from Stordalen Mire, Sweden - 612S2D metaG | ecosystem: Environmental > Terrestrial > Soil > Wetlands > Permafrost | place: Sweden: Stordalen | collected... | reverse complement strand
TGCTGCGCGAGCATCTGAGCGGCAAGCGTGGCGGGCACCGCATCCGCGATGAGGATCGCCCGCGCCGTACGCCGCCGCAGTTGCTGCAACTACTGGCGCGTGCGCACAAGGCCGGCCCCAGCATCGGCGCGGTCTGCGATGCCATCCATGCTCGCCAGGGCGAACTCGGAATCCGCCGCATCCAAGGCATGCTCTCGCTTACCAAAAAGTACGGCAACGCTACTTGCGATCAGGCCTGCACAGCGGCGCTGGAACTGGGCGTGAGCGAGTACCAATTCGTGCGCCGCTATCTGGAGCGTAGCCAGCAAGCCCCTCTGAGCCTGAAGCAAATCGACCCCCTCATCCGCGAACTGACCCAGTATCGCGACGTGATCCAACAACGAATCCAATTCGAGGAATCCAATCCATGAACCTGATCGAACTCAATCGTTCCCTGGTGCAACTGCGCCTGAGCGGCATGGCCGCGGTGATGGAAACCCGCTTGCATCAAGCACAAACCGAGACCATGGCGCCCATCGACCTGATCTCCACACTGGTCTCGGACGAACTCGCCTGTCGCAGCAAAAGACTGCTGGAGCGGCGCCACAAGCAAGCGCAGTTCCGCGACGCCAACAAACGCCTGGATAACTTCGACTTCCAGTTCAACGCCCGTATGAATCGCAATCTGGTCTTCGAGCTGGCTACGGCAGGCTGGGTCGGCCGGCGCGAAGATGCCTTGTTTCTCGGTCCACCTGGGAGCGGTAAGAGCCACTGCGCCCAGGCCATCGGGCACGCCGTCATCCAGCAGGGATACCGTGTGCTCTATCGCGAGGCCCACGCCCTGCTGGAAGAACTGGCCGACGCCACACTCGATGGCAAGCGCAAGGAGCATATGGAACTGCTGACCACTGTGCCGTTGCTCGTCATCGATGACTTAGGAATGCGAAAGCTGCCACTGACCGCCGCTGAGGAACTTCTGGAAATCATCATGCGCCGCTATGAACGCGCCAGCACACTTCTGACGTCCAATCGACCCGTAGACGACTGGGGCAAACTGCTGGGCGACAGCGCCGCTGTCACCGCCATGCTGGACCGCTTGCTGCATCACGGACACGTTCTCAAGTGCGGCCCACGCAGTTGGCGCACCAAAACCAACGGTCCGGGAGAATGCAAATGACAAGAGCAAAAGCAACGACAAAAGCAAAAGCGATATGGATGCCGGGCAAAGAACGCCCGGCGGCGTCGCGACTCGTGATCCAGAGGCCTCTCCCGGCGGAGCAAGTTCAACCTTAACACGCATCCAGAGGCCTTGAATATCAGGCTCGACCTCTGCAACTCAAACCACACCTTGCCCAAACACCCGGCGACAAGGTAAAACAATCATGTCTCAGGCCATCCAAAGTGGCCGGTTTTGAAGTGACCACAAGTGGCCGGTTTTAAGGTGATCACCGAGGCGATAATTTAGCTATTATGCAAAGAGATAAACTTCTAGTCGGGATCACCTTCGCAGGCTCAATACTGCTTTGGTGGCCGACGATTATGGCGATATCTCTCGTTACGCACTGGTGGCTCCCACTACCGTTGATCGTGCTGGGGAGCGGCTTAGCAACTGCCCTGTGTTCCCAAGGTTGGTGGCACTTTGCCTTGGCTTCGGGTGTTGGCACGTTTATCGGCATCTGCAGTGGTTATATGATCTGGCACCCGGCAGATGGAGTTGAGACAGCTTACTCGGGATTGTTGATCATCATGGCAACGCTTGCCGCGTTCATCTTGTCTTTACTAGCAAACTCAGCTATGCGAAAGTCAACGTTGTCTAACTTAAAGCTCAGGCATGCAGTCTGGATCGGTGTGGGATGCTGTTTTTTGGTTGGTCCGCTAGCTCTCGCAGTTGCACCACCACTTGTCGCATATAGATTAGCGGGTAATGATCGGGCGGCTGCACAGAGGCTTGAAGCATTAAACAATGCCGCTAAACAGCTACTGTCTGAAACTGGCGGTCCAGAACAGATCTGTGATGGTAAGGCCTTGCAACGGCATTATTCCGGGCCAATGTTTAGTGAAGAGGACTGGCGCTACATTACAGGCAACTACGTGAATCGAGACGGCTACGTCTTTACGGTCTATTGCAAGGAAAAGGGTGGATACGTCATCGAAGCATGGCCAGCAAGAGGAATAGTTGATGGCACCCACCATTTGTGTGCAGATGACGTACACAGAGTCGGTTGTGTCGTAGGTTCAGATGGTTCCAGACGCGTGTGCATACCCTGCAAAAAATAGGTTTCGCGCATGACCCATCCGCATATACAGGCGGGGGCCCATGTCTGGATTTTCAGACATGGGAGACCTCAACTCCCAACCGTCCCCGGTCAACAGCTTCTACATCAATCGAACGTTTACGGTGGGAGCGATTGGCCCGCTCTTGGTCACGAACGTCGACGTAACAAAGGTGCCGCAATGAAAGCGCAGATTCGCAATCAGGTCTCAACTTGGGCCGCTTGGTGCCTTGGCGCGGCAATGGTTTGTCTTGGGTCGAACCCGGCGAATGGTCAGGTACTTCCGTCCAGTCAGGGGACTTTTCCGGTTTGCACAGCGTTGCACCGAGTTGCACATGCGTTGATTATAAATGACTTACTTGTACTCTCCTTGCACCGGGACGCACCCAAAAGCATGATTTCTCAATCCGAACAGCCACCAAAACAGCCACCACTACCCCCCTTTGGTGTCATAGTTAAATGCAGCGGAACATGGTTCTTAAATAAGCTCTGGACCATTTGCGCGCGCTCCCTGGAGTTACTGAGCGAAGACTCCTACGTTGATTGCGCCGACCGCGAGCGAGTTGAGTGGACTGACGATTCGCCGCCTGCGTTCGACTGTACGCGGGTGATGATGCGCGGACCCGAGGGCGACGGCAACGAGTATTGGGGTGACAGCCGGTTGCTGAAGGCGTTGCTGCGACGAATTGCCCTTACGCAACAAGCGGACGGGCAGATGAAGGCGCATAGTTGCTCTGGGAGGTGGGACATTCACGCCATCATGAAGGATCGCTCCTGTGACTGGGTGATCCAGCTGCGCCAATACGTCGAGAGCTCGGGTGATGTTGCGTTAGTCAATGAACTGTGGCTCGCGCTCACGCGATTGATGGCATGGTTTATGAGCCGGCGGAGCGTCTCGGAACGGTTCAGGTTGCTTATCATGACGGTCGTCACTCCGTCGGGAATGCTAAGTCTCACGCCTCTTCCTATACACATCAGCGATCATCAGGCCTGTACTCAAGCTGCCTTCGACTATCGAATTTCTGAAAGACCTGCCCGGCTGTGATGCACGCATCTAGAACTGAATGGGGCGCCCTCAGGTTCCGAGACTGTCCGGGACTAAAATCCGCCAACATCGCAATCTCTTCTTCATTGGACGAGCTCCGATGCTAGTGGAGCCAAAACCATGGCGCCTTCATAAACCCGATTGGTCAGCATTCCCCGTTTGATGCCCTCCAGGCGCACGGTCTTCTTTTCTTCGGTCGTATTCACATACAGAGTGCGGCCATCTACTGAACGGGCGTAAACACCTTCTGGTGTGGAAGGGCCAGCTTGGATGCCCGCAAGGCGGAGGACTCGTTCTAGCACAGGACCGATGGTGGAATCGTTGGACTCGGTCGCCAGGTATAGGGCGTTGCCTTTACCGAATCTATTGATCGTGATTGCCGGGCTGTGATCCGGGATATCTGTGAAGCGGGCGAGCACCGTGGCCGTTGACGGCTCGAGCACCTCGTATCGGCGCGAGTTGGCAGAGATCGACTTGTCATCCAGATCGAATTTCAACACCGTCGAATCATAGAATGCATTTGTCTTCAGCCCAAAGACATCGCTCAGCCTGCCAGGCAGCGGAGTGTCGAACCATTGCCCATGCTCATCCACTTTGGCTGAGAATGCTGTCATCAGTACCGTCCCTCCGTTGCTTACGTATTGCCGTATTGCCGTTGCGCTCCCCAGATCCATCACGTATTCAGCCGGAACGACGACCAGTTTGTAGGGGGAAAGATTCTCATGCCCTACGTTGATGATGGCGGTATCGAGATTGGCGCGGAAGAACGGCTCAAAGGCGCCTTGCACCTGTTCCGTATACGAAGGTTTGAAGTATTGCAGCGTTGTATTGGAAGAACCATTGGGATGAGAGTCGATGAAGGAGTCGAATGAATAGGCAATGGCTATCTCTGGATGCGTAAACCGAGGGAATCCGGACTTGGCAAGCTGCTTGAATTCCGTCGCTATCCGAGCAAACTCATCCACTTTCCACGAAGGGGTTCCATCGTGATCCACCAGCCCGAAGAGCGCCTGTTCTTCTCCTCCTTGATGACTGTTGAAGGTCCAAGCGAGAATCCCTTGAGCTCCCATCATGAGCCCGAGGTATGCATACATGCGGCTTCGGCCCGGTGTTCCGTAAAAGCCGCCGCCGCCGGCGGTGAACTCGTTGAACCAAATGGGCGTGGGCAGTGCCCCTTTGGTCATCAGCGCGCCAAATGAACCGCTGATGGGGTCTCCGGGGTAAAAGCCTTCAGCCCCGTATGAGACGTAAGACCTGTACGTAGAAAGGTAGTCGAAGCCGCGCCGGCCAGCAGTGTCCCACAGGTTTGAAATGGATGGAACGTCGGGCATGTCTCGCTGACGGATTGCGTCGAGTTCGTTCAGACGAGCCACGGTCACATCCGACCAGAAGCGATGTAAGTCCAGGTAGCGCTCCGACGGTCCGGGGCCATCCGCGAGCGGCAGATCGACATCTTCAAAGCTGTTCAAGCGGCGTGACCATCTCTGCGTGGCCCATGCTCTGTTCAGTTCGTCAATGCTGCCATACTTCTTCGTGAGCCATGCAATGAAACGCTGCCGGTCGGCTTCGGAATACGACATAAAGCCGTTCCCGATCTCGTTGTCATAGCCGACGGCAATAACCGCGGGATGATTCGCATAGCGCTTCATCAGCGCGTCGGCCATAATCCCGACCTCGCGGACGTAGTCGGGGTCGCTGATGTTATCCATGTAACGCTCGGCAGGCGGGAGCCGCGTGCCGTTCTGCGCGACGATATCGACGCCCGGGTGTGCCCGATGCAGCCAGATGGGCGCGGGCAGACCGGGAATGTCAAGAATGACCAGGATGCCATTGGCCTGCATCTTGTCCATGATCTTGTCGAACCACTCAAAGGTGAACTTGCCCTGCGATGGCTCAAAGGAATCCCACGACAGGTCTCCCATGCGCACGACATTGAAGCCGGCGCGCTTCATGATGGCAATGTCCTGATCGATCTGCTCAGGTGAGCGGTCGATGGGCTGATAACACGTGCCCACAAAGAGCTGCCCTGGACCGGGCCAGTTGGGATGCACGGGTTTATCCTGAGCGACGCAGAATGCGCTTAGAGCCAGTCCGAAGACCAGAGAAAACGCAAGCTGCTTTAATGAGGCACCAAGGCATTGCCGATAACGCGACAACAGAATCCGCTTTCTCATGATGCCCATCTTCGCGTAAGGAAGCGCCTGCACATTGGATGTTTCGTCAAGACTCTCTAACCCTCCATGGCGCAATGACAGCCATGGAGGGCCTGTTAGGCTTTCTGCGGATTTAGTTGGCGGTTTCTGTAAAAGTGACCGAAGTTCCGCCAAGTGCGAACTGATCCTGTGCGGTGACAGTTACCGTTCCCTTGGCCGAAGGCAACGTCAAAGTGACCGAGGCAACACCCGAGGAGTTGGTTAATGCAATTACGCTGGTCCCGCTTGTGGTGCCGTTGGAGAGTGTACCGGCCGAGGTGGTAAACAGAATGCCCGCGCCACTGGCCGAGCCTCCTGACTGGCCGGGGGCCAACGTGATGGTGAGAGGTTGCGACAGAGCCGTTCCCACGCTGCCCGATTGATTGGTGCCCGACTGGGTAAGCGTAGCGGGAGGATTGCCGACAAGGATCCATCCGCCCTGGGTCTGGGTTGCTGTGCCGTCGCTGCCGGTGACAGTATAGTGGCAGAAACCGGGAGTGCTGCCTGCGTTCACGGTGATGGTTCCGGGCTGTGACGCAGCGATGGTGGCATTGGTCAGCGCGAGCGATACGACGGTACAGGCCGGTGCACCCTCGTAGGCGTCGAAGACCGCCGAGGTGAGCGTCACGTTCGCACTGCCGCTCGAGATCGCCGGATGAAGAGTGGCCGTCCCCGTGGCGGGAATCATCAGGTCGTCTGGATTTAGGTACCACTCCGATGCGGGTGTTGAGGCTTCGCTTCCGTTGATCACCAACAGGGTTATGCTGTAGGGCGTGAAGCTCTGCGTCGCGTTCCAAGCCGTCGAACTGGAAGCCGCTATGGAGCTTGAGGCCGTGGAGGACAGCGTGTACGCAACATAGGTGCTGGCGCTGAATCCGTTCAGGTTGAACGTGACCTCCGCTGCGTTGGCCGGATCCTTGTTCAGGACCATGATGGTCATTGTTGTGCCGGTTGTGTTGAGCGCGGCGTAGCTGGAAAAGAGATTCGAATTTCCGTTATTGCTGTCGGATACAGACACTGTGCCGAATCTGTCGTGCGAGCCGTCATAGTTGGTGTACATCTTCCAGGCCAAGTACTCGGCAGTGCCCGGCGACGGCCCGCCCCAGCGCGAGGCAAAGCTAAGTCCCTCGCGTCCAAAGACGCCCAAGGTGTCCGCGTCGGCGATCGCAGTTGAAAAGTCCGATCCGCTGTTTGCGGCAAGGCCGGCGCCCCACTCGGTGTAGGACAGTGGCGTTCCTGGGTAGATGGCGTTGACCATGGCCCTGAAGCGCGGAATGTGGAAGGGGATGCCAGGATTTGGCTCCTCATTGGTCGTATATGTGTTGTCCGTATCCGGGTTCACAGTGGCTGGATCCCAGTAATAGCCGGCACACTTAGCCGTAGCCGCCTGAAGCTGTGCGCTGGTGAAATTGGTGGTAGGGCCGCAGTCTGCATATGCATGGATATCGAAGACGTCCAGCGTGCGTGCGCCATTGATCTTGTCGAACCAGTAAATCTGATTCAACCACCAGGGCAGGAAGTCCACACCGCCGTGATCGGCCTTGTCATTGCCGTTGGCGCCATTCCAGTAGAACCACCAGCAGCAGAAGACTGGACCAAAGCGTACTGCCGCCGGATCCCATGTCTTGAGATTCGTCGCCTCTGTCTCATAGAGGTTGGCAAGTTCGTCATAGCCCGAAGCTACGGGGTGGACATCCCGGTGTGTCCCATTCCAAATATCGGGTTCGTTGTCCATGTCGTAGAAATGGCAAGAGGTGATCTGCGAATACGGCACGGGGCACGTTCCGCCACCGAAGGCCGTAGCCAGAGCCTTCGCCCAGGTTTCGCGGTCGATGCAAGTGGTTCCATCGGTGGTTCCCGACGGGCACTCCTGTGCGGTGTCTACCAGCGGGTAGTAGGCCGTGGTGACGGCGTTGGTGGTCACAGGGGTCTGGCAGTCTGGCTTCTGGCCGTTTCCGGCGTCGGTGTTGTAGGGATCGACGGAGCATTGCGCGCCAAAGATTGCGACGGAGAAGCTCCAGCCGGATGCCTGGGCCACCCAATCCATCATTGCCATCGTCGTCAAAGCATGGCTGCCTGCATTTTGGGTTTGGGAAATAAGTTGGACCTGGTCGCCCGCGCCTCCGTAGTCTTCAAAGTAATAATCTGCGGCGGCATTGCGGGTTTGCAACTTCCAGTTGTAGTTCGACGCGTCATTCCCGCCCCATCGTGAATAGGTGTAGCCTGCGTCGGATATGTCCGAAATCGTCTCGTCATTATTCCCGTAAACAAACTGGCTGATCGTATGCCGGTTCGCAAGAACATCGACGTTAACCGTAACGGCGGTGCCACTATTCGCGGTGACGGTCACCGAGGCAGTTCCGGAGGCGCTGTTGTAGATTCCGGAGCTGGCGCTGTCCGGCGTGTACTTCGCGGTCAGCGTGTCGGATCCCGTTCCAAGCGACCCAGCCGGAATCGTAATGGTCGCCGAACCGGAACTGAGGGTGGTCGCGGCGGAAGCATAATTGCCGCTCGAGAGAATCACCGAGCCGGTCGGCGTGCCGCTGGTTCCGGTGACTGCAATGGCCACTGAAAGCGACTGCGTGGTGGTGATGCTGCTGGATGCCGGTGTGACGGTTACGGTAGGCGTGGTTGCAGGCACCGTGACGGCCACAGAGGCGGTTCCGGAGGCGCTGTTATAGGTCGCGGAACTGACGCTGTCCGGCGTGTACTTGGCGGTCAGCGTGTCTGAGCCTGCGGCCAGCGATCCCGCCGCAATAGTGATGGTCGCCGAACCGGAAACGAGGGAGGTCGCGGCGGAAGTATAGTTGCCGCTCGACAGTACCACCGAGCCGGTCGGCGCGCCACTCGATCCGGAAACCACAATGGTGACCGAAAGCGATTGCGCGGTGGTTATGCTGCTGGATGCCGGTGTGACGGTAACCGTTGGCGTAGTGGGATTCTGACTCGTCGTCCCCCCGCCTCCCTGGCTTCCACCGCCGCATGCCCCTGTTGAAAGTGCAATTGGAGAAAGGAGAAGAACGAAGAAAACGCCCGCAAATCGATTCATAGACATTTCCTTTTGACCCGCTCGGTAGACGTTTAACAACCAGCGTTCGTGCTTAGATTCTAAACCCCAGGCCGAGCTCAACGAAGGGCCGGATGTGGCGGGCGGGCAAATCGCCATAAAGCTGGTTGCGCTTCGACCAGTTATAGACGGTCTTGCACCGTCGATCCGCCCCACCCCACTTCCGCTTACGCCAATGTGACTTGAAGTACCGCGGCATAATCAACCGCCGGTTTATAAAGCTTTGGAAGCTCCACCTGCAGAGCATCGGTCTGCTGCTTCCAACTCACTTCCTGGTCGGTTCCCAGAAGTTTCACCTTGCCAATTCTCCCTGGTCTTGTTGCCGCTGAGAGCCCCAGAGACTGCACTGCAATCGATTCTGCCGGCCAGCCTAGCACCAGCGCGTAGATCACGGTGTTCGCCTTATTGCGCGTGAAGCGGATATCTTTCTCTCCCAGTTTCTTGATGCTCCCGCCCTGAAAGGACCCGGCCTTTATGCTGTTGGGGCCTTCGCCGTAGACCTTCCATGGCCGAGTCTCGTAGATTGCCTCACCATTGGTCTGCATCCATGCCGTGATGCCATCCAGCACCGCTATTTCCTTGCTATCAATGGTTCCGTCAGGCCGGCCGGGAACATTGAGGATAAACGTGCCGTTCTTGCTCACGGTGTCAATAAGCCAATGGATAACGTCGCGCGGGGGCAGATAGCCGCCATATTCACCCGGTTTCTCGTAGAGGAAGCGCAGATAGTGCCAGGCGCCGAGGCAGGTCTCAGACTGCCAGGAATGCTTCATGATCTCCGCAGTCAGCCCACTCTCATAATCAGCGACAACAGCTTTGGCCAGCCTGTCTGGAACATCCTTGACGTTCAGTACGGCTTCCAACTTGCCGTGCGTCTTCACGCTGTTGTTGTAGAAATACGCGCCGATGTTCATCCCGCCCCAGCCGAGAGGCAGCAGCGAATCGTCGAAGTAAAGCAGGTCGGGGTTGTGCTGGTCGATGAGATCGCGGGTCCGGTCGTAGAAGTTCTTCACATACGATGTATCGGGCAACGCATCAGCAGGGTGCTTTACGCCGTAAAGTCGCTGGGGATCGAGGCCCTGCCACCACTGGTCCTTTCCATCCGCCTGCGTGAGACGGCCATCATACGGAACGCCGGCCCACGGTCCGGCCTTATCGGCGGCATGCGATGGCTGGAACCACCACCAGTTGCGCGCCTGATGCACAGTGACACCGAACCGCAGACCCTGTTTTCGCGCCGAGGCGGCCCATGTGCCGACAACATCGCGATGGGGACCGATCGCGGCGGCATTCCACGGCTGATGCTTCGAATCCCAGGCGTCAAAACTGTCATGGTGATTGGCCAACGCGATGAATATCCTCGCGCCGGCGTTTTTGTAGCGCGTGATCAACTCATCCGGGTCCCAATTCAGCAGGGTCCATTGGGCGCAAAGCTCTTTGTAGCCGAATCGCGACGGCGGCCCGTAATGTTCCAGCTGATATTTGTGTTGCCGCTGATCCTCGACATACATGTTGCGTGCGTACCAGTCCCCGGCTTCGGCCACACACTGCGGACTCCAGTGAGCCCAGATGCCGAATTTGGCATCCTGGTACCAATCCGGCGCCTCATACTGAAGCAACGAGTCCCAGGTCGGTTTGAACGGACCATCGCCTGCAAGATCGGGGATTGGAGACATCAAAGGCACATCGTCCCACAGGCCACCCGCGACGGATTGTGCTACCGGGTTATAATTCCACGCCGACGGTTGCCAAGCGGACTCATCCAGCCGTTCCTCGACGATTTTTCCATCGCTCACCTTGTTGAAGGCCCTCTTGTCCGGCGGCAATGCGCAAAATTGAGCGTAGTCCTGCGTGTAACGGTTGAACCCGCCCGGCGACACCGGCTGGCTTTCCGGTGCGGTCTGTCCATATGATGGACCAGTTTCCGATGCCGCGGCGATCGCAAGCAGTTTGCAGAACTCTCGTCTGTGCACGAATCCCCCTTTGTGCTTGCCGCAGTTACTTGACTCGATTCGCGACGAGGTCTTCTTCAGCAAAGTCGCCCACCTTACGGTGCAGCTTTATCGAGTCGCCGGAGACCGTGCCCGTGTACTTGATCGCAATGGTCTGTCCATTGAAGTCCAGGCTTTCATCAAAAGAAATTTGATCGCCCTTAATCGTGCCGTCGGTGATATCGGTTGTCCCGCGGTCGTTCTTCGCCGTGCCGGTGAGCTTTTCGCCGTCCACTTTGAAGGTGTAGGTGTAATGCTGCTCGCCTATCTGCGTGTTGAAGGTTGCGGTCCATTGTCCGGTCAAGTCGGCGGCCCATGCAGTCAGGGCAAGTCCCGCCGCCAATATTGTCAAAACCACTTTGTTGCGAAGTTTGTTCACTGCATTCCCCTTTTCGATTGTTGAGTCATGATTGCCCAGTCTGTTGCTTGATAACGCTACTCGGGTAAGTCCACCTGACCGTCAATATGGAATTTGCCATTTACGGTCGGCGCACCTGTGTCCGGCTGCCCTCCGCCGATGCTGATGGTGTAATCCCCTTGAGCGATGATTGGATGCCCATCCTGAGTCACGATTCCCAAGTCGCGAGGCTTCAGATCGAAATGGACTTTCTGGCTCGTGCCAGGCTCAAGATGGATGCGCTGAAATCCGCGCAGTGCAATTTGAGGCGCGCCCTTGACGTCAGGGAATTTGAGATAGACCTGCACGACTTCATCGCCCGGAACCTTGCCACTGTTGGTGACTGTTACATCGGCGCCGACTGGCTGGCCGGCAGAAACAGCCTGCGTTGGGATATTGAGACCGCTGTAGCTGAAGGTCGTGTAGCTGAGTCCGTATCCGAACGGATAAAGCGGCTTGCCGTTGTAGTAGCGGTAGGTCCGGTTGGCCATCCCGTAATCTTCAAAGTTGGGCAACTGGTCGACGCCGGTGTAGAACGTAACTGGCAGCCTTCCTGCGGGATTGTTTTTGCCGCTCAGTGTTTCAGCTACTGCTGCTCCGCCCTCTTCACCGGGGTACCATGCTTCAAGAACGGCGTCGGCGTGCCCGTTGATCCAGTTGACAGCCAGGGCACTGCCATTCATGAGAACAACGGCCAGCGGCTTTCCCGTGGCTGCCACTGCTTCCACCAGTTCTTCTTCCGGTTGGGGAAGATCGATGCTGGTGCGATCGCCACCGAGGAATCCCGGCTCGATGACCGGCATTTCTTCACCCTCAAGCTGGCTTGTGATGCCCACGACTGCGATGACGGCATCGGCGTCTTTCGCTGCTGCGATGGCTTCAGGCGATGGCGCGCTGCTGTACTTCGTCCAAATCAATTCCGCATGGGGCTTGCCGTCTCGGCTGCCGTAGGAGATCTCGAGCGCAACCTTGCGGCCCTTCTCAAGGTGAACGCGACCGACGCTCGATGAGATTTCGCCGCCGCCTCCACCGAACGCCATCGCTACCTGTTTGCCGCCAACGGTAAGCCTTGCGAAACCCGCGGCGCGAATACCGAGGATGAAGTCGCCCGAATCGGTTGGCGTGAGGAATCCTGACCATTGGACGCCGAAGGTTTTTCTGCCGGCAATGTCCGGCGGCAGGTTTTTGTCGGTTAGATTGACGTTGGGCTCCGCGCGGCTGGTGATCGGCGTGGTGCTGGTTCCAGGGACCGGTGGGCCTCTCCGCATCCCTTCGTTGTAGTCAGCCTTGAGGCCGGGCTTGCCGTCGGGAGTGGTGAGAAGACTGTCGGGCACGGGCGTCCCATCGGTACGCAGGAACTGGGTTCCGGAGACAAACGTGATGGCGGCGTTTGGGAACTCAGCATGAAGGCCGTCGAGGATGGAGACAATGTGCGTGGGCTGGCCGGCATAGTTTCCGATCAGCGGCCTGGTCTGGTCCGCAAGCGGACCGACGACGACGATGTTTTTTATCCCTGGTTTGAGGGGAAGCAGGCCGTCGTTCTTCAGCAGGACCATGGACTCATTCGCGAGTTTGCGCGCCTGCGCGCGATGTTCGGCGCTATCCAGTTCCTTCTCATCGATCTTTGTGTAGGGAACCATATCCGAAGGGTCGAACATGCCGAGCTTGATACGAGCCGTGAATAGGCGAATCAGCGACGTGTCCAGCGTGCTCTCCGGCAGGTAGCCTTGCTGCACCGCATCGATATAGGCTTTTTCGACCGGCTCGCCAAACCTCGAAGTAAAGGTGACGCACTCGTTGTCCATGCCGCGGATGACGGAGATGGCAGCGCCTTGTGCCTGTGTTGGACGATAGCGATGATTGGCGGCGACGTCCCTGACAGCGTCGCAGTCCGAGACCACATATCCCTTGAATCCCCATTTGCCGCGTAACTCGTCCTGCAGGAGGAACTCATTGGCGCATGCCGGCTCGCCATTGATGGCGTTGTACGCGCACATGACCGAACCGGCCTTGCCTTCCACAACAGCCGCACGGAAGGCTGGCGTGTAGGTATCGACCTCATCATGCTTGCTCACATCCACATCGGCAAAGTGGCGCGTCGGCTCCGGCCCGCTGTGTACGGCATAGTGCTTTGGTGTCGCAATGGCCAGGTAATACTTTGGATCGTCTCCCTGCAATCCGGTCACGTAGGCAACGCCCATGCGGCCCGTGAGGAAGGGGTCTTCGCCGTATGTCTCCTGACCGCGGCCCCAGCGCGGATCGCGAAAGATGTTCAGATTCGGGGACCAGAAATCCAGGCCTCCCATGATGCCCGTATGCCCCTCGCGCACATTCTGCACGTGCTTGATGCGTCCCTCAATGCCAATCTGGGCCGCCATGGTGTGAATTCCCGATGCATCGAAGGTGGCAGCCAAGCCGATAGGCTCGGAATACTCGGTTACGCCCTCGTTGATGACTCCATGGAGAGCCTCGCTCCACCATTGGTATGCGGGAACATTGAGACGCGTCACTGCGGCAGAATTGTTCTGCATTTGCGTAGCCTTCTCGGCGAGAGTCATCCGGTGCACGAGGTCGGCAGCCCTTTGTTCAGGCGTCAAACTGGTGTCCAAATACGGCGGAGTGGCCGCACTTTGAGCGACCGCGGGCTGTACGGCCAGGACGAGGGAAAACGATCCAGCTCCCAGGACAAATCCTTGCAACATCCGGGTCATGCATTTCTTCATTTTTGAACCTCAAGTTGGGGACGCAGGCAACGGTCTTTTGGCCGCGCTATTCGTCCACAAAAAAATCTAGCGTGGCGATCGGTACACGCAGGCCGACACAGTTTGAAACTCGCGTTCATCTCGGCGGCTTTACCGCGCCGCAACGGCCGGTGGGCTCGCCGACTGGAAAAGCCGCGGTGCAAAGTCTTTCAAGTCGCGGCGCCACGTCTGCCATTCATGCGAGGTGCCCGGCGACTCGTAAAAGACGTGCTTGACGTTGGCCTCCGTGAAAGCATCGTGCAGCTTGGCGATGCCGGCGTGCATCTGTGCGGGTTCTTCAGTTCCTACGCCGATCCAGAGCAGGTGAACCTTCTTGGCAAAGGTCACGGGATCGGCCAGAGCGCCGTTGAATGCCGTCTTCAGGTCTGGCTTCTCGGTGCTGCGCATCATCATTATTCCGCCCGCGCCGCTGAATCCGCCAATGTAGGAGAAGAGGTCGAGGTGATCGAATGTGACCTGGAACGTCTGCATGCCGCCCATCGAAAGCCCGGCCATGGCGCGATGATCACGGTCGGCGACGGTCCTGAAGTTCGAGTCGATGTATGGAATCAGGGCCTGGGTTAGATCGTCTTCAAATGTTTGTGCCATCTCCTGCATGGCCTTCATCATCTCGGGCGATCCGAAAGGCTTTCCCGTCAGGTCGGGATCAACATGACCGGCGCGTCGTGCATATCCGTACGCCATCACGATGATCATCGGTTTCGAAGTTCCGTTCGCGATGAGGTTGTCGAGGATGAAGTTGGCATGGCCCTGCTTGATCCAGCCCGTCTCGTCTTCGCCGCCACCATGCTGCAGGTAGAGCACGGGATAGCGCTTCTTTGTTTGCGAGTCGTAGCCCGGCGGGAGATAGAGAACGGCGTGCCGCCAGCTCCCGGTGACCTTGGAGAAATACCAGATCTCGCCAACGGCGCCTTGCGGAACATCCTGCGGCAGATAGTAGGTTGCGCCAGGTTCGGGAATCTCAATGCCACTTGCGTCTCTGCCGCCTCCGTAGAAGGCATGGCTTCCCGCATCGTTCACGTCCACTCCGTCGACGACGAAATTGTAGTAGTGGAATCCGGGCACGAGGGGCGGAGTGGCGGCGGTCCAAAACCCGTCAGAGCCCTTCACCATGTCAAGTTTCGGGTTGCTCCAAAAGTTGAGCTTCACCGCCGTGGCATTCGGGGCCTTGATGCGGAACTCGGCTCGGCCGCTGGCGTCGACGCGAGGGTATTCCGCGCCCCACACATTCGTGGAAGCGGGCTGAAAACCGTCAGCGGTTTGTGCGTGGCAGTAGCTCGCAAGTAGCAGTATCGCGACTGCAATTCTCTTCATCGAATCCTCTCCATTATTGAATCCGTCCCTGGAATTTCCGCCCTTGCGCCATGGCCCCGCCTCCAACCGGGCAGGAAAGCGCTTACCGAGGTGATTCCGGCCGATTCACTTGATACCGCAGGATCCGAGGTTTTCAGGACAGCGGCATATTAGCTGATTGAGATTCCCGAAGGATAGTCGGATGTTTTCATGAAGTACATCGATTTATTCGATGTATCCTCAAACCATGGATACAACGCTGGATGCCTGGGAGATTCTTCAAGCGGTCGTACAATTGGGGGGCTTCGGACCAGCAGCAAAGAAGCTGAATCGGTCTCAGTCAACCATCAGTTATGCGATCGGTCGTTTGCAAGAGCAACTGGGCGTTCGGCTGTTCGAAATCCATGGGAGGAAAGCGCAACTCACCGAGGCAGGCAGGGTGCTCCTCGCGGATGTGGAACCTCATTTGGCCGGATTTCACGAACTTGAGCAGCGAGCTCGGGTGATGGCGTCGGGAGGTGCTTCCGAGATCCGGATTTCTGTCGATAGCATCTTTCCCGACGACCGTCTATTTGGGGTGCTCGCGGCGTTTTCGCGGAGTTTTCCGCGCGTCAGGCTACAGTTACGCCAGGGTACGTTTCTCTCTGCCGACTCAGAGTTCTCACTTCACAACACGCAAATCTGCGTGACTGGTCTAATATCGCGCGAACTTCTCGTCCAACCGATTCTCACGATCGAAGTGATGGCAGTCGTTCGGTGCGACCACCCTCTTCTCTCGACGAGGCGCAAGCTCTCGCGATCCGACCTGATGCCGCATATTCTGGTAAGCATCGAAAGCGCTGCATCCGGAAGTCTAAAACAACAGCCACGGCTCCCAGCTCAGCGCGTTCTCCCAGTCAGCACAATCGAATCGGCCATTTCAGCGGTCAGGAGCGGTCTTTGTTACGGCTGGCTGCCGAAATACCGCATTCAGTCAGAGCTCGACAGCGGCGATTTTGTGGCACTCCCCCTGCCCGTCGGCAAGACGCGCGAGGTCCGGCTGAATCTTGTTTGCCGAGACTTGAGCGTAAGCAACTCCGAAGCTTATGCGCTTGCGGAGTTGCTGGGATTGAGCCGCGAACCCGAGGTGATCTGAGTGTGCAACGTAAAGGTAACTCAGAACCGTGTTGCCGATGGGAACAACTCATCGACAAAATCGATCTGAATAAAGCGATTTATTTGACTTGTCGGATCTTGCATCCAGTCTGTACCGTCAAGAAGTTCCAGAAGTGGACTTTCAAACCCAACGGTCGAAACGCGACGCTGGAGTGTGTCATTCCCTCCTTCGCCTTTCCACTCCGACTTACCGCTCTGGCCTTAGGAGACTCGTATGAAGTGCAGGCTTCCGCTCTTTTTGGGTTTCATGGCAGCGATTCTGCCTTTGCCGGTCGTAGCGACGGAGAACGTCCATTTATCCATTGATGCTTCCAAGCCTGGAGCCAGGATCGATCGCAACGTCTTCGGACAGTTTGCCGAGAATCTTGGACACGGGCTGTACGAGGGCATCTGGGTTGGGCCGGATTCGCCCATTCCAAATACGCGAGGAATCCGCAACGACGTGGTTGCGGCACTGCGGGAACTGAAGGTGCCCAACGTCCGCTGGCCGGGCGGCTGCTTTGCCGACCAGTACCACTGGCGCAAGGGGATTGGCCCGCGCGACAAGCGCCCCGCGACTGTGAACTCGGCATGGGGCGATGTCATCGATTCCAATGCCTTCGGCACAGATGAGTTTATGGATTTTATCCAGCAGATTGGCAGCACGCCGTATGTGTCCGTTGATGTCGGGGCCGGAACACCGCAGGAGGCGGCCGAGTGGCTCGAATACATGACTGCGGCAGCACCCACGGCACTTGCCAAAGAGCGAGCCGCCAACGGCCATCCTGAGCCCTATAAAGTCGGATTCCTCGGCATCGGCAACGAGAGCTGGGATTGCGGCGGCGCCATGACGCCCGACTACTACGTGAGCCAAATGAAGGTGTACAGCCGCTTCGTGCTCAATATGAATCCCGCGCAGCGCGTTAAAGACCAGATGCTGAAGATCGCCGTGGGTCCCGGCACGCCAGACACTGAGTGGACTGAAGCCGTAATGAAAGCCTGGGAGAAACATACCTGGGCATGGGACATCAACGGCGTCTCGCTTCACTGGTACACAGTTCCCAACGGCTGGCCGCCATCAACGAATTCCGAAAAGTTTGGGCTGGACGACTACGCGAAGACACTCAAATCGACGCTCTTCATGGATGAGTTCCTGCGCAAGCAGGAAGCCGTGATGGACAAATACGATCCGGAGAGAAAAGTGACCTTGACTGTGGATGAATGGGGAGCCTGGCACGCTCCGCTGGCGGGTTCAAATCCCGCATTTCTCGTCCAGCAGAACAGCATCCGTGACGCCATTCTCGCTTCGCTCAACCTGAATATCTTCGCCCGTCACGCCGATCGGGTCCGCATGGCCAACATCGCCCAGATGATCAACGTTCTCCAGGCGATGATTCTCACAGACAAGGAGAAATTGGTCCTGACGCCCACCTACTATGTGTTCAAAATGTACGTTCCATTTCAGGACGCCACATTCGTCCCTGTCAGCATGGACGCAGGCGCATTCACGCAAGGCGGCATATCCCTGCCGCGCGTTGATGCCATCGCCGCAAAAGTTGCGGATAGAAAGCTGTTGCTTGAAATCACCAACCTGGACGCGGAAAATCCAGTCAGCATCGATGCAGATATGCCTGGCATAACGGCGAAGTCGGCCAGTGCTGAGACGTTGACGGGAGCCGCAGTCGACAGTATCAACACCTTTGCATCGCCGAACACAGTTGTGCCGAAGCCGACAGCAGTGAAGATTCGGGACGGCAAACTCTCACTCACAGTAGCTCCTCGATCCGTGACCATCGTCTCGATTGAGCCGTAATCGCGAGTCGGGCTCGATTTAGAGCCGTGGACGATCCTCGCAGTCAATAGTGTTTCAACGGCGGTCGCCGATCGCACGTAGATCGGCATTTTGCTCCATCCAGTATTGGGAGAAAAAGAATTATGCACTCGTTCCTCAAGTTTGCACTCGCGAAAACGCTTTCTCAGCACCCGGCAGTTTGTCTCCTGTTTCTGCTTGCGCTGCCCTTCGCCGCTTCGTCCCAGACTCGCGTTGTCAACGCTACCATCGACACCTCGAAGACCGGTGCTCCTATTTCGAAGAACATCTACGGCCAGTTCCTCGAACACGGCGGCGACATCGTCAACACCGGCGTCTGGTCTGAGATGCTCGTCGATCGCAAGTTCTTCTACCCAGTCTCAACCAGCGCGCCCAAACCACCGCCGGTGATGGGCAATGCGGCGGGGAACCCGCGTTTCAATCGCACTCCCACGCGTTGGTGGGCTCCCATCGGCGGCGACGACATCGTCACCATGGACAACACAAAAGCGCCTTATACCGGAGACCACACGCCGGTGGTCAAGCTCAGTGCGAAAGAACCGCACGGCATCAGCCAATCCGGAATTGCGGTTCGCAAAGGCAACGCCTACACCGGACGCATCCAACTGGCCGGCACTCCAGGCACGGTAGTCAAGATCACGCTCATCTGGGGCAAAGAAGCCACCGATCGCCAGACCATCACCCTACGCACGCTCGGCGCCGCGTTCCGCAAATTCCCGTTGCGCTACGCCGCTGCGGCCGACACAGATGACGCAACTGTGGAAATCACTGGCACAGGCGCCGGTTTTTTTTGTGTCGGAACGGTTTCGCTCATGCCCGCCGACAACATCGAAGGCTTCCGCCCCGAGATCATCGCCGCGCTCAAGCAACTGCGCTTCGGCGTCCTCCGCTTTCCAGGCGGCAATTTCGTCTCCTCCTACGAGTGGCGTTACGGAGTCGGCGACATCGACAAGCGCCCGCCTATCTTCGATCCCGTCTGGCACGCCGTGCAACCTAACGATGTTGGCACCGATGAATTCCTTACGCTTTGCCGCCTGCTGGGCGTCGATCCCTACATCACCGTCAATGCGGGCTTCGGAGATGCCTGGTCCGCGCGCGATCTGGTTGAATACACCAACGGCGCCGCGACGACGCCCATGGGCAAATGGCGCGCCGCGAATGGCCATCCCGAACCGTATTCCGTAAAGTTCTGGGGCGTCGGCAATGAGCCCTGGGGCGATTACCAGATGGGCTCCATGTCGCTTCCGCAATTTGAGGTGAAGCACAACCTCTTCGCCAAGGAAATGCGTAAAATTGATCCGTCCATTAAGCTCATCGCCGGCGGCGCCATGCCCGATGTGATGGAGGGTGCGGACCAGGCAAGGCGCATCAACGGTCAATATGTCCCCGACTATCTATCGACAGCCGACTGGACCGGACAGATGCTCCTCAACTGCCTCGACAACATTGACATGATCAGCGAGCATTACTACGCATCGGGCACGCAGCACACTGATATGAAGTTGCAGAAGAAGGTGCCTATCGACCCTCCTCTGTCGTTCATTGAGTGGCAGCGCGCGCCAGCCGTGCAAGTCCGCGCGAAGTATGAGCACTACCAGGAATACCTCAAGCGCATTCCCGCTTTCCGCGCAAAGCCCGTTCCCATCGCCATCGACGAGTGGGCTTATTTCGGCGGCGGACCGAATACCTACAAAACCGTGCCCGCTTATGCCTGGGCATTTCACGAGATGTTCCGCCACTCCGACGTTTTCCAAATGGGTGCCTTGACCTTCGCAACTGCAACCATGAGTTCCAACCGCACCGAAGCTATTCTCAACCCCACCGGCATGCTCTTCAAGATGTACCGCGATCACTTTGGCGTCATCCCGGTCGAGGTGACGGGAGACTCACCGCAGCCGAAGCCGACGTTTCCGGCAGGCGGCGATCAGCCCGCTATCAATCCCGGTAGCGATACCTATCCCCTCGATGTCAGTGCCGCATTGAGCGAGGATCGCAAAACCCTGAGCATCGCCGTCCTCAATCCATCCGACGCCGAACAGAGCATACGGATCGCAATCAACGGAACCAAGCTCGCGAGTGCCGGGGAGTTGTGGCGCATGGCTCCTGATTCCATCGATGCAACGGTGCAGGTGGACAAGAAGCCGGAAGTCCAGGTGGAGGAACAGACGCTTGGCGCTCTGCCCGACACCATTACCGTGCGCCCGTTCAGCGTGAACATTTATTCCTACCCGGTCAAGTAACTGGGTTCCTAAGAGAGGGTACAGATGAAACTACAGAAGCAATTCATTGCGTGCGCAATCACTTTGGCGGTCGTGTCGGGATCGATTCTCGCGGCCCAGGTGCAGACGATCGTTCCCGAAGTGGTTTCCGGCGCAAAGCCCGTCACGGTGGAGCACATCAAGATTCACGGCGCGGCTCTTGAAGGCAATCTCGAAGGCGACGCTGTCGATCGAGACGCAATCGTCTTCCTGCCACCGAGCTATGAGAAGGATAAGAAGCGCCATTATCCGGTGGTCTATGCGCTGCATGGCTATTCGATTGGCGCCGAACAATGGTCGCACGAGATTCACGTCCCGCAGACCGTAGAAGGTGCATTCGCGAAGGGGTCGCATGAGGTGATTGTCGTTCTTCCGGATTCCAAGACCGTCTACAATGGCTCGATGTATTCAAGTTCTGCGACTACCGGCGACTTTGAGAACTACATCGCTCGCGATGTAGTGGCCTACATGGACGCGTACTACCGCACCATTCCGAGTCGCCAGAGCCGCGGCCTCGTCGGCCATTCCATGGGAGGCTACGGTGCGTCACGCATCGGCATGAAGCACCCTGAGGTCTTCGGCGCCCTCTACATCATGAGTCCTTGCTGCATGTCTCCGATGGCCGGCGGCGGACCCGGCCCTGCCGATCAGATGAAGGAGCGGGCAATTGCCAGCGAGAAGAAGGTTGCGGATGCCAAGTCCCCAGCCGACCTGGCGGCGCAGTCGCCGGGCTTCGCCTCCGCACAATATGCAACTGCAGCGGCGTGGGCGCCCGATCCGAAGAACCCTCCGCTATATTTTGACCTGCCGACCAAAGATGGAGTTTCTGTGCCGGAGATCGTGGCCAAGTTCACCGCCAACTCCCCGCTGTCCTTTGTAGATCAATATATCGGCAATCTGAAGCGGTACCGCGCCATCGCTATGGACGTAGGCGATCAGGATGGCCTGCGATTCGATGCCACCAAGCTGCACACGATTTTCGATAACTACGGCATCGCAAATAGTTTTGAAATCTACTCCGGCACGCACACCAGTGCGGTCGCAGATCGATTCCAGAACCATGTGCTGCCGTTTTTCAGCAAGAATCTCTGCTTCACGGCAGATTGCCGTTAAGCAGAAAGTGCAGGAGGCCTTGATGACGGATCGATCGCGCCGCCACTTTCTCAAGACGTCTGTCAGTGCCGCCGGCCTTTGCCTGGCTGGCCCCTTGGCAGCCGCTCATGCCTTGTTGGTCGATGGGCCAGAGCATCCGGCGGGCAGGCTTGAGCCCTTCCCGCTTGCTACGGTTCGTCTTGACCCCGGCATCTTCAAGCAGCAGGAGGAGATCAATGCGCGCTACCTCGACTCGCTCACGGTCGATCGCCTGCTGCATTCCTTCCGTGTTACGGCAGGCATTTCTTCCAGCGCATCGCCGTACAAGGGATGGGAAGATCCGACCTGCGAACTTCGAGGCCACTTCGCCGGAGGGCATTTTCTGTCCGCCGCCGCGCTGGCCTCGGCAGGCTCCGGAAACTCCGTGCTCAAGGGCCGCGGCGATGAAGTTGTTTCCGGTCTGGCAGCGTGCCAGAAGAAGATCGGAAGCAACTACCTGAGCGCCTATCCAACCGATATCTTCGAACACCTGGCGCAGGGCAAGCCGGCGTGGGCGCCCTTTTACACCTACCACAAGATCATGGCCGGTCTGCTCGACATGCATCAGCTCACTGGCAACACCGAGGCACTCCAAATCGTCGAAGGCATGGCTGTGTGGGCGCGGGACTATTTCACGGGCATCAGCACCGACCAGCGCTTGCGCATTTTGCGCGACGAGTACGGCGGCATGAACGAAGTGCTGGTCAACCTGGCCGCGGTAACCAAGAAAGATCGCTATATTGAAGCCGCTCACATTTTTGAGCAGCCCGGCTTCCTTGATCCGCTGCACGCGCGCCGCGATGAGTTGCAGGGTCTGCATGCCAACACGCACGTTCCCAAGATCATTGGCGCGGCCCACATGTACGAAGTTACCGGAGATCGACGCTATCGCGAAATTGCGGAGTATTTCCTTGCCGAAGTGCTTGATGCCCGCAGTTACGTCATTGGCAACACGAGCCAGGATGAGCACTGGAAATCGCCAGCTGGACAACTTGAAGGAACGCTGGTGTGGACGAACGCGGAGTGCTGCGTGGCCTATAACCTGATGAAGCTTCAGCGCCATGTCTTCGGCTGGACGGCGGATGCGCGCTGGATGGATGCGTACGAGCGCGCCCTCTTCAATTGCAGGCTCGGCACTCAAAACGCGCAGGGCCTCAAGCAATATTTCTTCCCGCTCGCGGCAGGCTACTGGCGCGCGTACAACTCACCCGAGGAATCGTTCTGGTGTTGCACAGGCACAGGCGCCGAGGAGTTCGCCAAATTTGCGGACACCATTTACTTCCGCCGTGACCGAGACATCTTTGTCAACCAGTTCATCGCCTCCACGCTTACCTGGAAAGACGAGGACCTTGTTTTGCAGCAGGTCACGCAGTTTCCGCGGGAGCAGGGCACAACGCTCAAGGTCAGGTCTTCAAGGCCAGCGCCGCGCGCAATCCATGTGCGTATTCCAAGCTGGACCACCGAGGACGCGCAGGTGAAGATCAATGGCCGGCCGATTGAAGCGATCGCGGACCCGGGCTCGTATCTCTCCATTCGAAGAATTTGGCAGGATGGCGATACGATCAGCATCGACCTCCCAATGAAACTCTGTCAGGAGCCATTGCCCGGCGACGACTCGGTGGCTGCGGCACTATACGGCCCGCTTGTTCTTGCAGCCAATCTCGGTCCGGGGCCTGCCGATGGCCCCATGCGTGTCATTCACGGCCGGGACACAGTGCCCAAAGATCTGCCCGTGGCATCTGCCATGCCAAAAGTTGCCGGCGCACAAGATACGGAAACGAAGCATTGGATTCAAGTTGCATCTGCGCCGGATCTCAATTTCACTTGCTCTCGCGACAACCAAAAATACGATCTCATTCCGATGTACGAGATTCAAGATCAACGTTACTCAGTCTATTGGCAAACCGGGAATTCCAAACAACGGACCTAGCTTGTAAAGACGTGGTTCGCACCGGCCGCTGGAGCGGAATGCGAGTAGGCGCGAATTGAAAGGTGCAATCCAATGAAGTTCCGACTGAGTGCAGAGGCTCGGACGCGGTGCGTGTCGCCTAATACTATTCGAGCCATTCCAATCTTGCTGATCCTGTCAGGAACTGTCGGCGTTGCGGGACAAATGCCCGGCCAGAAGGCGTCTGGTCCTCCGCCTGCGCAAGTCGAGCAAACTAGCCATGGCATCCGCGCGACTGCGGGCAACGAAGTCCTCGAGGTCACCGTATGTACTGACTCGGTGATTCACGTCGTTGCTACGCCCGAGCCTTCCGCTCCCGCTTCGCCGCGCCCGTGGATGCTCGGCGCACTGCAATCCTGCCCCGGAGCGGCGTTCACCTTCACACAAGACGCGAAAGTGGCCACCCTGAAAACCCCGAAGCTCGAGGTCACAGTCCATATAGAGCGCGGCAATCTCACTTTCCGGACCGCAGGCGGAGAATCGCTGCTAAACGAAGGCAACAGCATACCGCGCACCTATGAGCCGGTCGAGCTCAATGGCGATCACACCTACCGCGTCACGGACCGCTTTTCTCCAACGATTACAGAGGCTCTTTACGGACTGGGTCAGCATCAGAGTGGCATGTTCAACTATCGAGGAGCGACAGTAGAGCTGGGACAAAACAACACCGATGTCGCCATCCCGCTGCTGATTTCAAGCAAGGGCTATGGGTTGTTGTGGAACACGGCGGCGCTCACCTACTTCGACAATCGCTTCCCGCTCGATTTGAAGCTGACTTCCATCGCCGGCAAGTCGATTGACTACTACTTTCTCTACGGCGCGGAGATCGACACCATTCTCCATGAGTACCGCACCATGACCGGCCACACGCCGATGCTACCCAAGTGGGCTTACGGCTTCTTTCAATCGAAGGACCGCTATATGTCTCTCGACGAGATTCGCGCGATAGCGCAACGCTATCGCGAGGAGCATATCCCGCTCGACGCCATGGTGCAGGATTGGTTCTGGTGGAAGACCGAGGGCGACCCAATCTTCAATTCCAACTATCACGACGTAGCGCAAGATCTCGACGCGCTACACAAAGAAAACGTACACGCCATGATCTCTGTCTGGGGCCTGCTCGATCCCGAATCCGAAACGTACAAGATTCTGGATGCAAAGCACGAGTTCGTGGCTGGCGCGCACGTCTACGACGCCACCAACCCCGAGGCGCGCGACATCTACTGGGAGCATCTGCCAGGCAAGCTGCTGGCACAGGGATGGGACGCCTTTTGGCTTGATAGCGCCGAGCCCGAAGAATACTGGCCGCACATGGGCGATGCCATCCTCAGCAGCCGCCAGCTCGCTATCGGCAACGGCGCAGAATTTACTAACGTCTTCCCGTTCGAGCATACCCTCGGCGTGCAGAATCATTGGAAAGCCCAAAGCCCGGGTAAGCGTGTCTTTCTGCTCACGCGCTCAGCGTTCCTGGGGCAGCAGCGCGTCGGCGCCACCGTCTGGTCGGGAGACGTCTACGGCACCTACTGGGGCTTGAGCCACCAGGTCCCTGCCGGTCTCAATTTCGCCCTGTCCGGGGCTCCATATTGGACCACCGACATAGGCGGATACTGGCCGCCCCACGACGACCCTCTCGCCGATCCCGCGTTTCAGGAGCTTTACGCGCGCTGGTTTGAGTACGGCACGTTCTGCCCGATCTTCCGCACCCACGGCCACCGGCCGCATAACGAGTTGTGGAGCTTCGACAAAGTCGAGCCTATCCTTGTGAGCTACGACAAGCTCCGCTATCGCCTGATGCCGTATATCTATTCGCTGGCCTGGAAAGTAACGAGCGAGGACTACACGATCCAGCGGCCGCTCGTGATGGACTGGCGCACCGACCCCAACACTTGGAATCTCGGCGACGAGTTCATGTTCGGGCCGGCCATCCTCGTCAATCCCGTGTTGAAGGCCAATACAACGAAACGAGACGTCTACCTTCCGGCGGCGGCTGCATGGTACGACTTCTGGACCGGCAAACTGCTCAACGGCAACCAGGAGATTGACGCCGATGCGCCCCTCGAACGATTACCTCTTTTCGTGCGCGCGGGTTCCATTGTCCCGATGGGTCCGCAAATCGAGTACGCCGCGCAGGACCCCGCAGGGCCGATCGAGCTTCGTATTTATCGTGGAGCCGATGGGGAATTCGATCTTTATGAAGATGGGGGCGACGGCTACGAGTACGAGAAAGGCGAGCACGCTGTGATTCCCATTCGCTGGGACGATCACACCGGCGCGCTGACAATCGGCGCTCTCGAAGGATCCTTTCCGGGGATCGTCGAAGGTCGCAGGTTTCGCGTCGTCTTGGTTGCGGACGGACACGGCGTGGGCGCTGAGGTGACAGGATCGGCGAACGCAGAAGTCCGCTACGAAGGCAAGGAAGTTAAGGCAACCATCAAGTAATCTGCGCCTGCGCTGGACTTCGCAAAGAAGGGCCCGCGCGCGCTCACATTTGCTTCGCGGGAAAGAAGGCTGATCATGACGCATTGCAAACTCTCGCTTCTGGTGGCTGCTGTATTGTGTGCGCCTTTGGCCGCCCAGTCTGAATCGGCCGACCCCTGTGCCGCTCTCGCTGGCCTCAAGATCGACGGCGTAGAAATCACCAAGGCTGCGCTCGTTTCCGCCGGAACCACCGTCCCACCGCCGTACCCCGGTGCTCCCGGTCTCGGCCCGTTTCCCGCGCACTGCCGAGTCGATGGAATTATCAATCGCCGCAAGGGCATAGACGGCCAGGAATTCGGCATCGGCTTTGCTCTTGCCCTGCCCGAGCCTGCTACCTGGAACGGCGACTTCATGATGCAAGGCGGCGGAGGCGGCAATGGCATCATTGCCTATCCAGCGGGTGCAAGCTACGCCGGCGACAAGCCTGCACTCTCTCGCGGATTCGCCGTGGCCAGCACCGATACAGGACACAAAGCAAAAACAGGCGCCTTCGACTTTTCTTTTATGCGCGACCAGCAGGCCTATCTCGACTTCGCTTTTCTCGCCAACGCCGAGGTCGGAGGAGTGTCGAAACAGATCATCGCAACCTATTACAGCAAACCCGCGGTGTACTCCTATTTCGTCGGCTGCTCCACTGGCGGGCGCGAAGGCATGATTCTTTCCCAGCGCTATCCAACGGTCTTCGACGGAATCGTTTCGGGCGACCCGGCCATGCGCACGGGCCTTTCTAACCTGGCCATCGGCCAATGGATCCCTGTTGCATATAACCAAGCCGCGCCCAAAGACACCTCCGGCAAGCCGCAGATCGACAAGTTTCTCACGGACAGCGATCGCTCGCTCTTCATGGACGCACTCATGAAGCGGTGCGACGCAAAAGATGGCGTCGCCGACGGCATGATCTCCGACCCTCTCGGCTGCGAGTTCGATCCCGCAGTGCTCGCCTGCAAGGGCGGCCAGAAAGAAGCATGCATCGCGCCTGAAAAAATCAGCGCCATCAAGAAAGCCTTCGCCGGACCGAAGAACGCATATGGCACTCAAGTCTATCCCGGCTTCCTTTATGACGGGGGCATTGCGATGAAGGGTTTTGTCTCAGGATTGCTGGCCATGGGACCAAGCGGCATCTTCGGCCTCTACACCAGCGCCACGGAAATCGACGTAGACCAGCGTGCGCTCCATGCCTCCGATCCACTCGTCGAGCCCGCCTCCACCAATCTCACAACCTTCTCTCTTGGTGGGGGTAAACTCATCTTCTTCCACGGCGACGGCGACCCGTGGTTCTCGCCGCTTGACACGCTTGACTATTACAAATCCCTTGCCGCAACCAACGGGGGTGCAGACAAGGTTGCCGAGTGGAGCCGAATGTTTCTTGTCCCGGGCATGGCACATTGTGGCGGTGGGCCCGCTCTCGATCACTTCGACATGCTCTCCGCCGTCGTCGACTGGGTCGAGAAGGGGACGGCACCCGATTCCATTATCGCCACCGGTCAGGCATTCCCGGGCCGCAGCCGCCCGCTCTGCGCCTATCCAAAGCACGCGCAGTACAACGGAAACGGTGACACCCAGGACGCCCGCAACTTCCAATGCCAGGACCCCGCACATCAATAGCAAGAGGTTTGCAGTCATGAGTTCCAGATCCATTCCCAGACACATTTATTGCGCAGCTCTCGCGGCCGCGATGTTGCTTGCGACCAGTGCTGGCGCATGCGCGCAGCCCACGCCTGGTCAAGCGACATCTGCTGCGGTGGCCAAGCCACTTCCGTTCGTCAGCCCCATCTTTGGCGACAACATGGTCCTGCAGCGCGGCAAGCCCGACACCATTTGGGGCTGGTCCGACCCGGGCGATACCGTCCGAGTGCAGATCGGCGAAAACATCGCAACCGGCACCACCGGCCCCAATCGCCGGTGGCACGTGAAGATTCAGCCGCCTGCGCCGGGTGGATCTGTGTCATTCAATGAGCTCGAGCATCGTGGGACCAATAGTCATGTGCAGAAGTTATGTTGTGTCATCCTGATTGACGCCTGAGTCAGTGGAAATGCCGCATATCTTTACAAATCGTCACAAATCTTTACAAACGGAATCGCGTGAGTGTTCGTCTTAATCTGTAGGCACTCAAATGCCAAAGTTTACTCGGAAGCACGGATTTCTCTCTCTAGGGGTCAAAATGCAAACACTGTTCATGTTCAGGCGATTTCGCCAACCATTCCTATGTTTGGCCTCGGTGTTCTTGCCGGCCGCAGGTCTTATCGGATGTTTATCATCAGTCGGAACTATCACCACAGTTGCGGGAACCGCGGGTGAGGCAGGCTATGGGGGAGACGCCGCCGCCGCCACAAGCGCCAAGCTGGACAATCCACGGAAAATTGCGCTTGACTCCTCCGGAAATCTCTATATCGCAGACACTGTCAACAACGCTATCCGCAAGGTAACGGCATCAACCGGCATCATCACTACTGTTGCGGGAAACGGGACGCCCGGCAATAGCGGCGATAATGGTGTGGCGACAAATGCCACACTGAACAGCCCAAACGGCGTAGCGGTGGATTCCTCTGGCAACATTTACATCGCCGACACCGGGAACAATCTTATCCGCGAGGTTTCGGCTTCCTCGGGAGTCATCGAGAGGGTCGCGGGGAAAGGGACATCTGGCTACAGCGGGGACGAAGGTTATGCCACAAACGCAACTCTGAATAGTCCAAACGGCGTTGCATTGGACTCCTCCGGAGATATTTATATTGCTGATACAAATAACGACGTTATACGCAAAGTAACGGCCTCCAACGACATCATCATGACAGTCGCAGGTAGTGGAAGCGCCGGCTATAGCGGGGACAAAGGCGCGGCGACCAGCGCCAAGCTAACCATTCCAGACAGCGTAGCGGTAGATTCCTCCGGAAACGTTTATATTGCCGACACGGGCAACAACGTCATTCGCGAGGTCTCGGCTTCCTCTGGCGATATCACGACGATTGCCGGGAACGGCACTTCGGGCTATAGCGGGGACAATGGCGCTGCGACTAGCGCCAAGTTGAGCATTCCCAACGGCGTAGCTGTGGACTCCTCCGGGAACACTTACGTCGCCGACACGGGCAACAATGTGATCCGTGAGATAGTTGCTTCCTCCAGCGAAATCAAGACGGTCGCCGGTACGGGCACTTCGGGCTATAGCGGGGACAATGGTAAGTCAACGAGCGCCAAGCTGAATAGTCCCTATGGCGTCGCTTTGGATTCCTCTGGAGATATTTATATCGCCGATACTGGCAACGACATCATCCGGAAGGACACGATCAAATGAGAATGGTGTGAGCATGGCCCGCAACTGACCTACAAGATAGAGCCGGGATTGTCCGCGGGTTTGGTTTCTTCTCGGAGGTCTTGAGGCAGTCTTGAACAGAGGTAGCTTACTTGATTATCATCGCCGGTTTCGGCCGATCCAGACCGCGAAGCGCCTGTCGGAGATGGCCGAAGCGGAAGAGGTTGCCACTACGATTCCCAGATCTGCAAATTTCGCAAGGTCATGGATTCAGGCGCCTTCGCGTCTGGGACATGCGAGTGGGTTTGTCTGAGGTAATCTGCATGTGCCTGAATAGAACCTGATTGAGGTGGATATGAAGATTTGGAAAACGTCTAGGATTCCCTTTGTTGCGCTGTTGCTAACCGCTGCAATCACACCGATCGCTTTGGCTCAAGCCACTCTCGCCGACGAGCCACTGAAGGCAGATATCTCGGGAACATGGATTGCCAAGTTGGCTTCCCGAATGGGAGAGTTGGAGATTGTCTACAAGTTATCAATGGCAAGATTTCAGGGAGTCAAGGACTGCCGTTTGGCGATTTCCCGATCGTAGATGGCGAGATCACGGGAAACACTTTTCGCTTCACTGTTGCGTTGGATATGTTGGGCAACGTCCAAACGCGCGAGGTGACGGGGAAGGTTGTTGACGACACTCTTGTGCTGACTCCCGCGCTGCCTGCGCCACCTCCTGGTGCCGGAATGGTGCCAGGAGGTCCGGGAGCGCCTCCGGGGCCTCCTCCAGGCGGACCAGACGGGCGCCAGGGCGGCGGATTTCAAATCAAACCGATCATGGCAAGCCGCGGGGCCGCAACACCGTCGAATCGCGCCCCTGCTGTGGATTATTCCAAGCTGCCTCAGGTTGTGCTGCCCGCTGTCAAACCCGTTCCATCCAATGGTCTGGCGAAAACCCCTCCCATGGGATGGAACAGTGGAATAGGTTGCAAACCCACATCGACGACAAGGCAATCCGCGCCATCCACGACACCATGGTGACTTCCGGAATGCGCGATGTGGGCTATCAGTTTGTGATTATTGACGACGGATGGCAGAGAGTCCGCGATGCGAACGGTGTATTGTCGCCATTCGGTGGCGACTGTGTTCCTTGGCATCAGCCTCGCCTGTAGCGCTGACCGCCTCACCGGGAGCAGCCACAACAACCGGAAGAAGCGACGTCGATGCCGCCGCGGGCTCGCTCAGCTCATCCCGCTTCACTATGAAGCCTATTCCAGAACTCAAGCCGGATATGCTGCTCCATACCGCAGACCAAGCGTTATATCGCTCTAAACAGAATGACTGCAACCAGGTTTTCTGTGTACCTTTTCTCGCTAGCGAGAAAAGGGGTGCTTCGGTCACGCTATAGGAATATTCGTAGTGCGCGGCCCGACGGCATGATAACTGATGCTGCGCATCTGGTTGTAGTTCGTTACGCTTCGTTACATATCTTTACAAGCGGAACGGCTACGGTCCCCGTCTGAACAGTTAGCAATCGACCTTGAGCTTTACTGGCCGTGACGTCGGTTTTATGGTCTCTGTAGGCCTGAGGCGCGATGCGTGAAATCGGGAACTTTTTCGACGGAGGAAAATGGGATGAGGCACATGATGGCCCGGCTGCAAGAAACGATCTTAACGATGGTGGCATGCACATGGCTTGCGGCAACATACGCGGCGGGCGCCCAGGAACCGCCTCCCCCTCCTCCGGATGGAATGGAAATGCCGCACCTCGATATGCCCAAGATGGATGTGGATAAGGAACTCGCTCGGATGACACAACGGTACGGGTTATCTGAGAGCCAGAAGGCCCAGATACGGCCCGTCCTGGTGGACGTAAAGGCAAAGATGGATGCCTTGTCCAAGGATTCGTCGACGGAGTTTGGGGAGCGGATACAAAAGATGCGAGCCATTCGTGAAGAGCAAGCATTGCGAATTTCCGCAATACTTTCGGACGATCAGCGCACAAAGTATCAGAAGGACATGGAGCGGAAGGCGAACGATCAGGACAACGGACCTCCGGATGGCCCACCTCCGCCCGGAGCTGGCGGTGGCGGACCGCCTCCTCCGCAAGGGAGTTGAGTATCGGTTCGTCCTCTGAATATGCTGATTGAGATTTGCTTGCATTCAATCGGCAAAGACTGCTCCGTTGGTCGACTCGTAGACGATCCGCGGGTGTTATCTGTCTCGAGGATTCATCTGACGATTACGTGCTGAGCAATCCAGGAACGCATTAGCAGGCAAGAATAACTCTGGGGTATGAGCCTCGAAACGAAGCGCGTGTCCGGACTGAGAGCGTCCTTTTCTGGCAAGGAGGTGATTGTGCATCCGCATGTGCATTTGTATTCAGCCAACAGAGCAGCCGATACCGAGAAGAATCCAGCTGAAGAGCTGGATCAGTTGAAGGCCGATCGGTCCGATGCGATGCGGCATGAAATGACGCGAGCCCTGCACCCTTATGTGCTGCTGAGATTTTTGCCCTGTTCTGAAGCCGCGGATAAGTCGGTGGCTCTTGCCGTCATATTTCATCAGCACTGCGTCCCTTTAATCATGATTCGTCATGAGTGGCAAATAGGATTCGATGCTGAGGACCGCAAGTACTTGGCCGAACTCATGGATGACTGGGCGAGAACACCTCCCGAACGATTGCTCGCTCTATTCCGTCAACTCGAGTGCCTCTCGGTTGGTCAGCTTCAAGCGACAGGTTCCGGCATAGCTACAGCAGAAGCACGGGAGTATCTGATGAATGCGGTTCTGGGACACGCAGGCGTCCCCGACCAATGGACGATGTGAGCCTAATAGAACAAAGATGGCATTCCATCTGGCGTTGAGCACAAACGAAGCCGCATGCAGGTCCCAGGAAGTCGTAGATTGGGCTGCGGTCGAAGAAACATTTGCGGTGAGCGTGGGATAACTCATATCACGCCGGTAACGAGTCTACAAGCGGATGTTGCTGCGAGGGCGAGTTGCGGCAAGGACCTCGATAGCGATGTTCTCAACCAGCAGCAAACAGAGGTTGTCATTGATGAGGTTTTCTCGGCGTATATCTTTAGCAGCCTCGGCTGGCCTACTTCTAGCGCTGTCCATCCTCTGCGCGAGCCAGAGCGTATGGGCTGACTCAGCGAGCGGACATTACAAGAGAGGCCGCGCTGCGGAAGACCAGAACGATGTAATCACCGCGTACGAGGCATACAAGAAGGCCTACGATCTGAAACCTGGGGAAATCAAGTACCGTACAACCTACGAGCGAGTTCGCGTCGCTGCCTCAACCGAATACGTATCGCTGGGAGAGAAGTTCGCTTCAAAAGATAATCTTCCTTCTGCTCTTGCGGCCTTTCTGAAAGCTCTGGACATCAATCCCGGTAACGAATTAGCGGAAGCGGACGTTCGGAAAATACAAAACGAGCTTCACCGGAAGAATCGACAGGACGAGGCGAGTGCCAGCGCTGAGCATGGGTCCATGAATCCTGCGTCTCCTGTCAGTCTGGACATCCCCACAAATGAGCCCATCACATTGCGCATGGCAGAAGACAGCAAGGTTATGTACCAAGCCGTTGGCAAAAGCGCGGGTATCAATGTGCTCTTCGATCCGGACTATACGTCGAAGCGCATTCAGGTTGATCTAAAGGACGTGACGGCGACGGAGGCGCTGGGCATCCTTAGTGAGATTTCTGACACATTCTGGAAGCCTGTTACCCACAATACGATTTTTGTAGCACAGGATACCAAGCCTAAACGGCAGGCATTGAGCCAACAGGCTGTCCAGATCTTTTATTTGAAAAATGTCTCCCAGCAGAATGACTTCAACGATATTCAGACAGGCATCCGCAACGTACTTCCGACAGCAAAACTCTTCGGAGTGGCCAGCCAAAACGCCATTATTATGCGCGGTACACCTGATGAGCTTATGTTGGCGAAGGTGCTGATCGCGGGCCTCGACATGCCAAAACCGGAAGTTCTGGTGGATATCACCGTAATGGAGGTAAGCCGCGACAAAATCCGGGAGATTGGCCTCTCTCCTCCAACTTCGCTGACAGTCAGTTCAGGATCGTCGCAGACGCTGAGCGAGATCGGCAGGAGCTCGTCGTACAGCATCTCAGTTGGAACAGCGGCAATTCAGTTCCTTCTTACAGATTCAGACACGCGTATTCTGCAGAGCCCGCGTCTCCGCGCCGTGGATGGCCAGAAGGCGACGCTCAAACTCGGTGAAAAGCTTCCGGTAGCAACCGGAACTTATACCTTAGGTAGTTCTTCAAGCTCCGCGGCGGCGGAAACCCAATTTCAGTATCTGGATGTAGGCGTAAATGTTGAGATGACTCCGACTATCCACAGTGACCGGGACGTGACGTTGAAGCTGAGTGTGGAAGTCTCCTCCGAATCGGGAACCGAAACTATTGACAATGTGGATGAGCCAATCATCAGCCAAGAGAAGGCGGAGCAGACCATTCGATTGAAAGACGGCGAAACAAGCATTCTTGCGGGCCTGGTAAAGAAATCGGTGAGCCAAACAGTAAGCGGATGGCCTGGTTTTGGGCAGATTCCTTTCATGAAGTATTTCTTCACCACGCAAAAGCATGAACTTGACGATGATGAGTTGGTCTTTATGATCGTTCCCCATATCGTCCGCGCTCCGGGATCGGATACAGACGCAGGGCGCCAGATTGACACGGGAACAGATAAGGCAGTCCAAATCCGGGAGGTTCCTGCAGCAAAGGATTCGTCGCAGACCGATCACAGGTGAGTCATGCGCGCAGTTCAGGGGCAGCAATTGGAGAGGATCGAACAGCAGGGGAATCTCCAGGCCACCGGCCGATGCGCAAGGAACGGTGCTCTGCAGTGTCTTCTCACGCGGTGTATGCGCCCTGCATAAATGCGTGGACGCAGTTGGAGACTGGGCAATGAAGGAGAAGCGAATTCAGACAAAGCGAGATAGTCGAGCAGTGCGCCCTGGTCCCGCCGCGCAGAGGTTTTCCACTATCGTTGAGACCCACCGGCCGCGGATCTTCCGGTTTCTGCTGGCCTCAACGCGCGACGCGGATCTAGCTGAGACGCTGACTCAGGACTGTTTCCTGAGGGCGTACCGCAACTGGTTGAGCTTTCGTGACGAGTCGAGTGTGATGACCTGGCTGATGCGCATCGCCATCAACCTGCAGAAGGACCACTGGCGAAACCGGCGGATGCAGTTTTGGCAACGGACGCGCACTAATGCTGTGGATATGGACGAGGCCAGCGAGTGGCTACCGAGCGGTGAGCGTTCGCCCGAGGAACATGTGCTGGCCCGTGAGCAGGTGGGAAAGGTCTGGAGAACAGTCGGCTGCCTCAGCGAGCGGCAGCGAACGGTATTCCTTTTGCGCTTTGTCGAAGACCTCGAGTTGAGAGAAATCGCGCAAGCCGCCGGCCTGGAAATAGGTGCGGTGAAAGCGCACCTTTCGCGGGCGTTGCTGAAAGTGCGCTCGGCATTGGGAGGAAGATGATGGGTTCTGAGTCAGGTATCGGTGAAATATGGATAATAGGCAACTCTCTGGGTTAGTGCTGGTGGCGATAACGCTCGCGTCTGGCGTGGGGGCGCAACAGGCAACCACTGCTTCATCGTCCGCAACGATCGTTAGCGGTTCGCCGGCCTTGACTGGCTCGGTTCCAGCGCTTCCTCAGGCTGCGGATCTACCCAGGCTAAGCGTGGAGGATGCTGACGGGGCTGTCCCTATCGCACTTGCACCGGACAACATACGCCGCAGCTTCCACTTACGCGCGGATGAACAGAGCCTGATCCGGCAGGTGCTGAATGCATACGGGATTCAGGTGGCGGTGGATTCATCGGTACGGAGCCAGATAGTACCCTTCGATGTTGACGATGTGGACTTCACAGAAGCCTCCGGAATGGTGAAGCTTGCAACCGATACCTTTTTTGTACCCCTCGATTCGAAGCGTGTGCTTGCAGCCGCCGACACAAAGACAAACCGAACTCAATATGAGAGGCAGGTGATGGAAACCTTCTCATTTCCTGGACTCAACGCAAACGAACTGAATGACATGCAAAACATCGCGCGCACTGTCTTCGGGGCGGAGCGCAGCGTGGCTGAGCCTGGCCAAAGCAAAATGACTGTTCGCTCCCCTGGCGCACAAGTTGAGGAAATGAACCAGGCTTTCGCGGAATTGCTGGCCGGAAGGAGCGAGATCCTGCTCGATGTCGCCGTCTACGAGTTCGACAAGACCAGGAGTCCGAATGTAGGCGTAGTACTGCCGAACTCCGCAACCTTGTTCAACGCTAAATCGGAGATCAACAGCATCATCGCAAATAATTCAACCCTGGTAGACGAGATCATTTCCAGCGGCCTGGCGAGCGCGGGGGACTATACGGCGATCCTGGCGATCTTGCTTGCATCCGGAGAGCTCTCGGGGACGGTCTTCAATAGTTCGCTCGTGCTATTCGGCGGAGGATGGACGGAGACGGGCACGGAATGGAATACAACAAGCGCCAATATGCTGCTGAGCTCGTCCGATGTGCGATCGCTCAACCAAATGCAGCTGCGCGTTCTCGACCAGGAGGAAGCGACTTTTCGCAGCGGGGAGCGGTATCCAATCATGACTTCAAGTTATACAGCGCTGGCAAGCGGTTCTTCTTCCTCGACTGCCACGACTCCACAGATCCAATACGAAGATCTGGGTCTGACCCTGAAAGTGAAGCCGCATATAGAAGGGGAAAATGAAGTGTCGCTGGATCTGAATCTGAAGGTGGAGTCTCTGGCTGGCTCGACCATCAATGACATACCTGCGCTTGCGAGCCGGCAGTACACAAGTGTCGTCTCGCTGCGGCTCGGAGAAAGCGCGCTGGTTGCCAGCGCCATGTCAAAAGAGGATTCATTGGCAATCACCGGAATTCCCGGATTGAGCGAGATACCCGGTCTTCACAATGCAACGGATCGCCAGGACACAACGGACAGTCTGGATCTGGTCATTCTGGTCACTCCGCATATCGTCCGCCTAACTCACCGGGAGGCGGCCGGCGCAATGTTGTTTCTGCCACTTCACTGAGTTCAGTCGAATTGGCAGAAGACGCATGGTACTCCGTTACAAATCGTTACGTTTCTTTACAAGCGGAATCGATAAGGAATCCGTCTGACCTGTGTAGTTCCAACACGTCTGCGAAAAAGGAAATGAGGCACAATGCGTATGAGGATGATTCCATCTTTGGCTCAATTAGCTCTCGTGGCTCTATTTCCCGGTTGCGCTCTCGTGCTAGCGCAGACAGCCTCTGACCGCGTGACTCAGGAGATCGACTCACGATCTGTTGTGTCGCTTGCTGGTACTGTAAATCCGCATGCTATTGCGCGATACGATATTGGACGCGCCAATGCCGGTACCAGGATCAGCGGCGTCACCATGTATTTCAAACCTTCCCCGGAGCAGAAGACAGAACTCGATGCGTTGGTGAAAGCGCAACAAACGCCCGGCTCCCCGAATTATCACAAGTGGCTTTCTCCGGAAGAGTACGCCAGCCGGTTCGGTTTGAGTGACAATGATCTCGCGAAAGTCCAAAGTTGGCTCGAACAACAGGGGTTCGCTGTCGATCGCGTGGCCAACAGCCACAACAGCATCAGTTTTTCCGGTACGGCTGCGCAGGTTGAATCGGCCTTTCAGACGGAAATCCATAACTACAAGATTGACAACCAAACTCATTTCTCGAATGCGACGCCCATATCGGTGCCCTCGGCGCTTTCCGGGGTAGTACAGTCCGTGCGCAATCTCGATGATTTCCGGCCAAAGCCACAGGTGCGGTTTCGGATGGCACAATCGAGCAAGGTAAAGCCGAATTTCACGTCCAGCCAATCCGGCGATCACTTTCTGACGCCAAAAGATGTCGCCACGATCTATGACATCAATGCGGCCTATAGCGCGGGCTACACGGGGACCGGGCAGTCGATTGCAGTCGTCGGCCAGTCGGAGATCTCCGTGTCGGACATCGAGAATTTCCAAAATGCAGCTGGCCTCACTGTTAAAGATCCAACGCTGGTTCTGGTGCCGGACTCCGGAACCGCAGCAGTCTCTTCAGGGGACGAGGCCGAGTCCGATCTCGATCTTGAGTATTCCGGCGGCATCGCCAAAGGCGCAACGATCTACCTGGTTTATGTTGGCAACAATTCCAACTACAACGTGTGGGACTCGCTCCAATACGCAGTCGATACCAAAATTGCGCCGATCATCAGCATGAGTTACGGCGGATGCGAACCCGACCTCAGTTCCAGCGACTACTTGACCATCGAGTCCATTCTTGAACAGGGAGCCAGCCAGGGACAAAGCGTAATTGTGGCCTCCGGTGACACGGGATCCACCGCTTGCTATGCCGATCTCACCAGCAACACGACTCCTACTTCGGAAGAGGAGGAGCTGGCTGTCAATTATCCCGCCAGTAGCGCGTATGTAACGGCTATGGGTGGAACCGAGTTTCCATCGGCGGATGTCGAAGCTTCAAACACAACCTACTGGGAGTCGGCAAGCGGCAGCGATGTCATCAGTTCCGCGAAGTCGTATATTCCGGAACAGGTCTGGAACGACGATAGTGCGACAGTGGGCTCGAATGATGGTGCCGAATATGCGCTCTCGTCGGGAGGCGGAGGCACGAGCACCCTGACTGCGAGGCCCAGTTGGCAAAGCAGTGTGACTGGCATTCCCTCGGGAAGCTACCGGCTGGTGCCGGATATCTCTCTTGATTCTTCTCCCAACAATGCCGGCTATCTCTATTGCTCCAGTGATTCCACCGCAACCGATATCACAGGCAGTTGTTCGAACGGTTTCCGTGATTCCAGCGACGAGTACTTGACCGTGGCTGGAGGCACCAGCTTCGCTGCGCCCATATTTGCGGGAATGCTCGCCCTCATCAATCAGAAGGAGAATTCAACGGGGCAGGGTCTGATCAACTCAACCTTGTATACGTTGGCGGCCAGTTCCACGACATACGCATCTGCCTTTCACGACATCACGAGCGGCAGCAACGAATGCACTGCAGGATCGAGCTACTGCTCATCGGCAGGCGAATCCGAGTACCCAGCCGCGAGAGGCTACGACGAGGCCAGCGGCCTCGGATCGGTTGATCTCTACAACCTGCTCACCGCGTGGCCGTCAAGTTCCGCCTCGTCCCTGGAGGCCACTACAACCTCTCTCTCTGCGGCAAGCAGCACACCCTCTTCCGGCGCGAGCGATGTTATCACCATCACGGTGGCTCCAGAATTGAGTTCAGTCACGACAACCCCGACGGGAACCCTGACCGTCATGGTTGATGGCACCACCGAAACATCGTCTCTTGCGCTGTCGAGCGGCTTGGCCACATACACCTTCTCTTCCACTACATCCGGATCGCATGTCATCACAGCGGCGTACTCTGGCAACTCAACATTTGCGGCTTCCACCGGGACAACGACAGTCACGATCGGCTCATCTTCCACGACTGGTTCCGGCGGCTCGGGTTCGACCACCGTGACCGTAACCCCTTCGGGCGGCTACACCGGAACTGTGGACTTGTCACTGTCCACCTCCAGCACATATCTCCAGGATTACGCCTGCTATGATGTCTCGAACGCTACGATCAGCGGCACCAGTGCGGTAAGCGAAACGCTGACCCTTTACACCGGCACAGCGAACTGCTCCAGTGCTTCGGTCCAAAGCGGGAAGGTTCACGCCTTCCACAGCGCCAAAACCAGCAAGATTTCCTCCAACCCCATGCTTCCCATCACTGCAGCCGCTTTTGGTTCCCTCGGGCTACTCCTGGCGGGCATCGTTGGCTGGCGTTTCCGCCGGATTCGCGCCCTCTCGTACATGCTGGCTCTCGTGGCACTGGGTTTTGTCCTCTCCGGCTGCGGCGGATCAAGCTCCAGTTCGTCTTCCAAGGGCTTTTCCTTGTCTGTCTCGCCTTCAACCGTCACCGTTTCTGCGGGGACATCGGGCATTCCGACGGGCAGTTACACGCTCACGATCGATGGCCAAGACAGCTCGGACTCAAGCCTGACCGCCACGACCTCGATGACCCTTGTTATCGACTAATCCGTCAGGCTCGTAAGAGAGGGAACGGGCCGGTGCATCCCAGCAAGTCACTCAGTCCGCCTTGGGCTGCGAACGTAGCAAGGCGGAACGGATTGCCAGATGGTGGTAGCTCGAGTTCCAGCGCGGCGTAGCGGAGGGTACGCGGTAACGCTGGAAGTGGCGATACAGATGCGATTCCAGTATCGCCGTTTCGGCCACATTCTCCTCCTGGTGAATGGATGGTCGTTTCCCCGGATCGGTCACGTGCGCACTCCAGTGCGCACGTGACCGGCGTTGATAGAGAGCCATATTCACAATCCAAAGATCATTGCTCCACTATCCCAGGACAGGACACGATCTTGCGGTCTTTCGATCTCTACCCGCATTATCTTGACTATGATCCGGTGAGGTCTCAGAGAGCCAAACCGCGGCTCAGCGCACACATGGAGCGGCGAACAACCGATCAACTAACCGGATTTGTGATTTTGCGCTCCTGTCTTTGGCGATCATCGCCCTCGACCAGCGGGAGTTGCAAACGAACCGTTGTGCCGCCACCGGCGCGATTGTATGCGCGCATTTCTCCGTGATGAAGTTTCACGGCACGCTCTGCAATCGCAAGACCGACGCCGACACCCCCGGTCTCCGCGCTACGTGCACGGTCCACGCGATAGAAGGGCTGAAAGATAGAGTGGAGTTCGCTCTCTGGAATACCGGGCCCGCGATCGCTGATTTCGAGTACGGCCATACTACTACCCTTTTCTTCCGTCACGACGGCCAACCGGATTTCCACCTCGGAATTCTCTTCCGTGTATCGGATGGCGTTGCGCAGGACATTCTCAACGGCCCGATAGAGCAGTTCGCGATTTCCCAGAATTGCGCATTCTGCGTCGGCGTGAAAGGAGACTGTGCACTGCCGTTGCTGGGCTTCGTACCCAGCGTCCGGAGTCATCTGGTCGATCAGTTCATTCAGCAGTACGGGCCCAAAGTTGTTTACCTGGTTCATTGCTTCCATCGAAGAGAGCGTAAGAAGCTGGCTAATCAACTTGCTCAGTCTCTCGGTTTCTCGTTCGATACGGCCCAGGTGCGTCTCTATCTCCGTGTCGGGGTCTGCGTCTTCCCGCGCCAGTTCCAAGGCGACATTGAGGCGAGCCAGAGGTGAGCGCAACTCGTGCGAAACATCCCGCAACAACAACTGTTGCGCGCCCACAAGCGACTCCAGCCTCTCGGCCATGTGGTTAAAATCATGTACCAGCGCCTGAAACTCGTCTCCTCGAAAAAACCTAGACTTTGACGCAGGTTCGGCTACGCGCGTTCTCAAGTTTCCTTGCGCCAATTCACGTGCCGCCTTCCGCAGCTTGACCAATGGCCGTGTGAACAGCAGCACAAGCACAAATGTGGTTGCGCCGCCTACCGCGATTGCCACAGGCAGCTGCGGAAATGCGAAGTGCAGCAGGTCAGGGTACGGATCATGGCCTTCGGGAGCGTGTGGCCGGGCAAGCAGAAACACATAGTTCCTGTTTGTGGCAGAACTGAAGGGCACGCTCCAAACGTATTGCTGTCCCACTTGTCTGCCGATGATGTGGTCTGGGAATCGAGTACCGTTTCCGCTCCCACCGGCCAGATCAGGCATCCCAGGACAGAGACTGCTCCCTGCCTCGCGGGTGAGAGCAATGGTTTGTCCGTGGATGGCAGCATACGCTTCGAGGGAGCCACATCCGCCGGTCTCGAAAGCGTCTACACTCTCTCTTGCTTGGTTGCGCAGGTTGCTGAACAGCGAATCCATCAGGATATCCGGCCGGGGAAAGCGGTGCTGTACGATCAATGCCGTAGAGATGATGAAAATCAGACTCTGCGCAATCCAGAAAATGGCAAATATCTTGAAAAAAAGGCCGCGCATCGCTCAGTCCTTTGCTTCCGTCTGATTCCTGTGAATCGTTAACTGATACCCCGCTCCGCGAATCGTTTTTACACGGTCCTCGTGGGAACTACCCTCAGCGAGTTTCTTCCGCAGCCGGCTCAAATGCATATCCAGGCTGCGATCGAGCGGGTTAAACTTGCGCCCAAGAACTTCTTCTGCCAACTCCTCGCGCGCGATAACTTTCCCAGGAGAATGCATCAGAACTTCCAGAAGCGCGAACTCTACGCCTGTCAATTCAACGCTCCTGCCATTTTGAAGGACAGTGCGCGCAGCCGAATCAAGTTCCAAATCGTCGACGTGCAGCAGGGTATGCTCATTCGGTGTTCCGGCCGCAGCGGTCCTTCGCAGAATCGCACGCATCCTGGCTAGCAGTTCCCGGGGGTTAAACGGCTTGGGCAAATAATCGTCGGCTCCAATCTCCAACCCCACGATGCGGTCTACGTCTTCCCCGCGCGCCGTCAGCATCAGCACGTTCATAGCCGAGTCCGCGCGTATCTTTCGCAGGATCTCAAAGCCGTCAATACCTGGAAGCATTACATCGAGAAGGACGAGGGAGTAACGGTGCTCAAGCGCCACCTTGAGGCCCGTATCGCCTCGGTGTACGGCGGAGACACGAAAGCCATACTTTTCAAGGTAGTCCCTCAGCATCGAGCAGAGTTCAACGTCGTCGTCAATCAGCAGAACGTCTTCCAAACTGCCCTCCTGTGTCTCTGAGTTTACGCCCATGCCTTCAAGAGATCGCACGAGAAATGTAACAAAGAGTAATGGCACCGTGACAATTCTTTACACAGCATTACTGAATAAGACCGCACTGTGCAAGGTCCTGATGTCTCCTGAATATGGCTCTCTTATGTAGCCGGAGGCATTACGCGACCCATGCTTAAAAAACTCTGCTTGCTGTTGTTTGTCTGCGCCATTGCATATGGATCCGCAGCGAAGGCCCAGGCACCGAACGGGAACGTCCACGGAACCGTTGCTGACCCCACTGGAGCCCTGATTCCCTCCGCTTCGATTGTGCTCTCGAATGAAAGCGGTGTCGTGAAAACCGTCCTTGCCGGCAGCGACGGCACTTTTGTGATCGATCATGTGATTCCGGGCCGGTATTCGCTCATTGTCACTGCTTCCGGCTTTGCACCTGCCACAATACCTGACGTCGAAGTGTCCAGTGGCAAAGTGACCGTCGATCACGTCAAGCTGCAATTGCCGGTCGAAAAGCAGCAAGTTCAGGTAAGCGATGAGGGTCTGAGCGTCAATACCGGCGCCGACAACAACGCCAGCGCTATGGTGATCAAGGGCAAAGATCTCGATGCACTCTCTGACGATCCGGATGAGTTGCAGAATGAGCTGAATGCTCTCGCTGGACCGTCGGCAGGCCCAAACGGCGGACAGATTTACATTGACGGATTCACCGGCGGGCAACTCCCTCCGAAATCCTCCATTCGCGAGATACGTATTAACCAGAATCCATTTTCGTCACAATACGACAAACTGGGCTACGGACGGATCGAGATTTTTACCAAACCGGGAACCGACAAGTTCCACGGTATGTTCATGGTCAACGGCAACGATTCCGCTTTCAATTCACTCAACCCCTTTGTGACCGAAGAGCCACCGTACTACAGCACGTTTCTGGTCGGCAATGCCAGCGGAGCGTTGAGCAAAAGCGCATCGTGGTTTGGCAATGTCTTCCGCCGAGACAACCAGTCAAACTCCATTGTGAACGCGGAGCTTCTGGACGCCAACGGCAATTCATACAACTACACGGCGGCCGTTGCAAACCCGCAATCGCGCCTCGACGTCAGCCCTCGTTTCGACTTCCAACTCGGCAAGAGCAACACGCTCAGCATCCGCTACATGTTCGATCGACAGAAGGAGACCAACAACGGTGTTTCGCAGTCTGCGCTGGAAAGCCAGGCTTACGACACGCTCAATTATGAGAACACGATCCAGGTGAGCGATACGCAAGTGCTGGGCGCCAACTTGGTCAATGAGACCCGTTTTCAGTACACGCGCGATCGTGACAACCAGGTTGCGCAAAGCAGCGATCCCACAATCACCGTGCAGGGAGCCTTCACCGGTGGAGGAAACAATCACGGCGTGGTCCGCGACAATCAGGACCGTTATGAACTCCAAAACTACATGACCGCGGCGAAAGGAGCTCATGCGTTGAACTTCGGCACGCGCCTGCGCCTTACGCGAGATTCCAATTACTCGACGTCGGGTTTTAATGGAAACTATATCTACACCTCGCTCACCGCTTATGCGGCAAACTCTCCATCCGAGTACGACGTGACATCCGGAACTCCCGGTGCGCGTATCAATCTCTTCGACGCAGGACTTTTCTTTCAGGACGACTATAAGGCGCGCTCCAACCTGACCCTCAGCTACGGTCTGCGCTACGAAGCGCAGAACCGCATCAGCAACCACGACGACTGGGCTCCGCGCTTCTCAGTCGCCTGGGCGCCCGGCGTTCGCAACAATTCTCCGGCTAAGACCGTCATCCGTGGCGGCTATGGCTGGTTCTTTGATCGCTTCAGTTCAACCTACGTTCTCGACGCCATCCGGCAGAATGGAGTAAACCAGAAGCAGTACGTCACCAAGTATGGAACGAGTTCTTCTTCTGTGCCCGCACCGACAATCTATCAGGTGGCGCCCAATCTCAAAGCCGCCGTAAATATGCAGGCTGCGGTGGGGATTGAGCACGAGTTTGGAAAAGTAGCAACCGCTTCCGCAACCTATATCAACTCCCACGGCGTACACCAATACTTGAGCGACAATATCAACGCTTACCTTCCCGGCACATACGATCTTGCCACCGAAACGGGCACGCGGCCCAACGGGATCAACGAGAACATCTATCAGTTCCAGTCCGGCGGCGTCTATAACCAGAACCAACTCATGGTCAATTACACCGTGCGGGCGAGCCGTGTTTCCCTCTTTGGCTTCTACATGGTGAACTTCGCCAAGGCCGATACCTCCGGCGCAACGTATTTCCCCTCCAACCAGTTTGATCCTAGCGCCGACTACGGCCGAGCCAACTTCGATGTGCGGAACCGCTTCCTGCTGGGCGGTAACATCCAGGCCCCCTACAAAGTGTCCGTGAGTCCCATGATTGTTGCCGATTCCGGCCAGCCCTTCAACATTACCTTGGACCAGGATCTAAACGGCGATAACCAGTTCAATGACCGGCCCGCATTTGCAACTTCCAGCAGCACCAGCACGGTCAAGACGAGCTACGGAACGTTCGACCTGGACCCGGCATGGAACCAGTCGCGTATCCCCTATAACTATGGCAACGGGCCGTCGCAATTCAGCATGAACCTGCGGCTCAGCAAATCTTTTGGCATCGGGCCGAGGGTGACTCAGGGATCGGCTGCCGGAGCCGGTGGCCCCGGTGGACCTGGCGGCGGCAGTCCGCCTCCGGGGGGCGGACCCGGTGGTGGAGGCGGTGGCCTTGGTCCCGGCGGTTTAAGCGGGAATGGCGGGCCGCCGCGGCTCGATCAAGCTGTCCCTCGGCGCTATTCCCTTACCTTTGCGGCAATGGGCAGGAACATCTTCAACAATGTCAGCCTGGCGCAGCCGATGGGAGTTCTCGGTTCTCAGCTCTTTGGAAAATCGACTGCCCTCGCGGGAGGATTCTTTTCATCCGCCGCGGCTAATCGCAGCATCGACTTGCAGATGAGTTTCAACTTTTGATCGCGCTGCTTATCGCGTTTGTTCCTTTGCCAGATGGACAGCCTCGCATACCTCATCGGTGCAAGGCCGCATGCCGGAGCATCGACCGAGAGCCGGGCCTCTCTTTGGAGTCCAAGTTCCACTGAATCGCCGTTGCTGCTGCCTCCTGCATCCATTATCTGACGATGTGGGATCGCGGCTGATATCGCTCTTAACCGGGACCGGGAAGTCCTGACATTCCCCGGATAATTGGAATGATAAGCCGAGGCTGGGAGGACGGTGTCAAGGCTCCTAACCGCGAAGCGGCGTCCGCCTAGGAGGGCGGCCTTGACTCCGGCCGGGCCTCGGCTACACTGCTGCTATCCGGGGAATGTCTGCTTGGGTCTGGATTTACATGCCGATACCGAATCCCTGACCAATCTCTCGCTCGTGGGCGGGTTGTAGCTCAATGGATTGCTCGATGGCGTTAGAGATAGGGGCCTGTTGGATCGCTGGCGTATGAGACACGTCGCGGCTATCTGCGCGTCGTGCGCGCCACGCGAGACGGCAACGTAGGCCATGCGACTGTTGAGCAAGTCCTTGGCGCCCAGTTCGGTATCCACGTGGATTAGGACGCGGTTGGCGGTCTGGCCTTGGCTGGAGTGACTGGTGACAGCGTAGCCGTAATCGAGGTGCATGTGGCTGTTTGGATCGAGTTCGACGGCGCGGCCATTGTGATTGGTTGCCAGTCGACTGAAGTCTTATGGCCCAGTCGGATTTAAAGTAATCGCATTTGATCGGCGTTTGCCCAGGATCTATTCTGCCGAGCGTTCCCTGTATCGGCGTCTGGCATCCTACGACCCACATATTCCGCACACAGATTCTCGTTAACCTCGCCGCTACAACAACGAAATTCGCGCTGACTGCCGAATCGGACACACATCAAGGGAATCAGTACTCGCTACCATCTCGACCGGGGTTGCGTTTACAGAAGGAGCGCTTGCCGGTCGATTCCGGCGGAGCCACTGCCAGCAAACAAGTGCGCGGTCAACCAGTTGGCGAGTATTCTCGGGCGATGCTGCCGTTCATCGATCCGGTTCACAGACCCAGGCCGAGGTCGGTGGTATCTCTGCTGCCGGACTGCGCTTGGGCGTTGTCGCCCACTGAGTGAGTCAAGGCGTGGCTCGCTTGCTCAAGGGCGGTCTCCCGCGAAATAGGCTGCGCCTGCCGGTCGTAGAACTGGCCATGCGGGTCGATGTGCAGCCAACTTCCCGCATGGCTGTGCTGGTAGCTCTGGACCTCGCCGTTTTCGCGCTTCCACTCGTAGTCTGAGGCTTCCTTTGGCGGCGCTTCCGGCTATTTAGTGGGTACTGGGTTCATATCGAGCCCGCCGCAGTGGAAGTAGATGGCGTTGATGAAGTTCTGCCGATTGCGAAATCCGCGTGCCGTGTACTTCACCCATTGGAT
>Ga0182014_10000674_pt1 | contig 46161 bp, 38 predicted proteins | sample 612S2DmetaG_FD_120489 | JGI IMG/M metagenome (GOLD analysis project Ga0182014, IMG submission 120489) | Permafrost microbial communities from Stordalen Mire, Sweden - 612S2D metaG | ecosystem: Environmental > Terrestrial > Soil > Wetlands > Permafrost | place: Sweden: Stordalen | collected... | reverse complement strand
GCTGGGCTGTGCTGGCCCGGGGGGCGACCCCCCGGAACCCCCCGCATGCGCTCCGCGCCCCGCGGTGGTACTTCGCCGACACACCGGCCACTCACCCAGGCCTCCGGCCTGGGGTCGCTGGGCCGGTAGCGAACGCCTCGCCGTAGGGCGCACCTGCCGTAGGGCGCTCCCGGCGTGGCCGCGCGGGGCGCCGGGGACTGGCGGCTCAGCCGGTCAGATCGCGGATCACGGCGTCGGCCAGCAGCCGGCCGCGCAGGGTGAGCACGACGCACCCGGCGGCGAGCGCAGCCGGATCGGCGAGGCCATCCGCCACCGCCTTGGCCGCCGCCTCCCGCCCAGCCGGCTCCAGCTCGCTGACCGGGCAGCCGTCGGACAGCCGCGTCAGCAGCATGACCCGTTCCAGGTGCCGTTCGGCGGCGGTCAGCGTCTCGCGCGCGTGGCCGGGACTGACGCCGGCGCTGAACCGCCCGGCGTAGGCCGACGGGTGCTTCACGTTCCACCAGCGGGTGCCCCCGACGTGGCTGTGCGCACCGGGGCCGACCCCCCACCAGTCGCCGCCCGTCCAGTAGAGCATGTTGTGCGCGCACTGGGCCGCGCCGGACGCGGCCCAGTTGGACACCTCGTACCAGCCGAGCCCGTGCGCGGTGAGCACATCCTCGGCGAGCAGGTAGCGGTCGGCCATCGCGTCGTCGTCGGGGGCCGGGAGCTCGCCGCGCCGGATCCGCGCCGCGAGCCGGGTGCCCTCCTCCACGATGAGCGCGTACGCGGAGATGTGATCCGGGCCCGCCGCCAGCGCCGTGTCCAGCGACTGCCGCCAGTCCGCATCGCTCTCGCCCGGTGTGCCGTAGATCAGATCCAGGCTCACGTGCTCGAACCCCGCGGCGCGGGCCCACCGCACGCACTGGGCGGGCCGGCCGGGCTCGTGCACGCGGTCGAGGACGGCCAGCACGTGCGGGAGGGCTGATTGCATCCCGAACGAAACCCGGCTCACGCCGCTCGTACGCAGGGTCGCCAATGTCCGTTCCGTGACCGTTTCCGGATTGGCCTCGACGGTCACCTCCGCCCCCGGCACCAGCCCGAACTGGTCGTCGATGACCCGCAGCATCTCACCGAGCTGTTCCGGCGGCAGCACGGTCGGCGTGCCGCCCCCGATAAACACGCTGCTGACCGGGACGTCGGCGTCACCGAGCACGCGGCGGGCCAGCCGGATCTCGGCCGCCACCTGGCCCGGGTAGGCGGCGCGTGAGGCTCCGCCGCCCAGTTCCGCGGCGGTGTAGGTGTTGAAGTCGCAGTAGCCGCACCGGGTGACGCAGAACGGGACGTGCAGGTAAAAGCCGAACGGCCGGCGGCCCACGCCATCGAGGGCGGCCGCGGGCAGGCTGCCGTCCGCCGGGACGGGATCGCCGTCGGGAAGCGTGCTGGGCACGTAGCGCAGGCTAACCGACCGCCCGAACCAGATCGAACAGATATCAGGCCCGCAGGAACGGGATCACGGCCCGTATCGACGGCTCCGTATCGGCGGCGGGGCACTCACCCGGCTGCTTATCCGTTACTACTGCCGAGAGTTAGCTAGACTAATGGTGTCGCCCCTGGCGGGAGGTTCTGGTGGCAGACCAATCTGCGTTTCGTCCCCGGCCCCAGTTTTCGGGGCCGTACGGCCTGAGCCGCACCCATGCGTCGCTGCGCGCCGCGGACGCCGACCGGGAGCAGCTGGTCGACGTGCTCAAGGGGGCTTTCGCCGAGGGCCGCCTGTCCCAGGACGAGTACACCGAGCGGATGGAGCGGGCCTACACGGCCAAGACCTACGGTGAGCTCGCGGCTCTGGCCGCCGACCTGCCGTCCCAGGTCCCGCCCGGCTATCCGCCCTACCGCCCGATGGGGACCAACTCGGCTGCGGTCGCCTCACTGGTCCTCGGCATCGCGGAGCTCTTCACCGGCGGGATCACGGCGATCCCCGCCGTCATCCTGGGGCATAAGGCGCGCCGGCAGATTCGCGTGACCGGGGAGCAGGGCCGCGGGATGGCCACCGCCGGCCTCATTCTCGGCTGGACCGCGATCGGCCTGTTCGCGCTGCTCATCGCGGTGGCGGTGCTGGCCGCGATGACCGTCAGCTCGCACAGCGGCGGGGCGGTCCCGGCCCCCGGCATGATGAGGGGCACGAACGCGATGCTGATGCCCGTTTACACGCACGTCGGGCCCAACTCGGCCCTGGGGAAGCCGCACCACTAGCGGCCTGGCACGCCGCGCGCCGGTAGCGACTGGCCCCGCAGCGACTGGCCCCGCAGCGACCGGCACGGGCAGCGGGACCGGCAGCGTGGCTAGCGCTGCTTCTTCTCGCTGGTCGGCTGGGTGGACAGCGCCGCGACGAAGGCTTCCTGCGGGACCTCCACACGGCCGATCGTCTTCATCCGGCGCTTGCCCTCCTTCTGCCGTTCGAGGAGCTTGCGCTTCCGGGTGATGTCACCGCCGTAACACTTGGCCAGCACGTCCTTGCGCAGCGCCCGGATGTTCTCGCGGGCGATGATCCGGGCCCCGACGGCCGCCTGGATCGGCACCTCGAACTGCTGGCGCGGGATCAGTTCCTTCAGCTTCGACGTCATCGACAGCCCGTACTCCCGCGCCTCGTCGGCGTGCACGATCTGGCTGAACGCGTCGACCGGCTGGCCCTGCAGCAGGATGTCCACCTTCACCAGGTCGGCTTCCTGTTCCCCGGCCGGCTCGTAGTCGAGCGACGCGAAGCCGCGGGTCCGCGATTTGAGCTGGTCGAAGAAGTCGAAGATGATCTCGGCCAGCGGCATCTGGTAACGGATCTCCACCCGGTCGGACGACAGGTACTCCATGCCGCCGAGGACGCCGCGCCGGTTCTGGCACAGATCCATGATCGTCCCGATGTACTCACTCGGCGAGATGACCGTGGCCCGGACGATCGGCTCGTACACCGTGGCGACCTTCGTGCCGATGGCCTTGCCGTCCGGGCCCGTCGCGTTGCCCGGCACGATGGCGCCCGGGCCGCCTCCGCTGGGGAAGTCGCTCGGGTTGGTGACGGTCAGCTCGGCCCCGGACTCCATGACGACGCGGTAGACGACGTTCGGCGCGGTCGAGATCAGTTCCAGGTCGAACTCCCGCTCGAGCCGCTCCCGCACGATCTCCATGTGCAGCAGGCCGAGGAAGCCGCACCGGAAGCCGAACCCCAGCGCCGTCGAGGTCTCCGGCTCGTAGATCAGCGCGGCGTCGTTCAGCCGCAGCTTGTCGAGAGCGTCCCGCAGCTCCGGGTAGTCGTCGCCGTCGACCGGGTACAGGCCGGAGAACACCATCGCGCGGGGGTGGTCGTACCCGGGCAGCGGCTCGGTCGCCCCATGCACGGCGGCGGTCACCGTGTCGCCGACCCGGGCCTGCCGGACGTCCTTCACGCCGGTGATGAGGTAGCCGACCTCGCCGGCGCCGAGCCCGTCGGACGGCTGTGGCTCCGGGGAGATCACCCCGACCTCCAGCGTCTCGTGCGCGGACTGGGTCGACATCATCAGGCTGCGCTCGCGCTTGGACAGGTGCCCGTCGACGACCCTGACGTACGTGACGACCCCGCGGTAGGTGTCGTAGATCGAGTCGAAGATCAGCGCGCGGGCCGGCGCCGACGGGTCACCGGCCGGCGCCGGGACCTGATCGACGATCACGTGCAGCAGTTCCCGTACGCCCTGTCCCGTCTTGGCCGAGACGCGCAGCACGTCACCGGGCTCGCAGCCGATGATGCCGGCGATCTCCTCCGCGTACCGCTCAGGCTGGGCCGCGGGCAGGTCGATCTTGTTAAGGACCGGGATGATCTGCAGGTCCGCTTCGAGCGCCATGTAGAGGTTGGCCAGCGTCTGCGCCTCGATGCCCTGCGCCGCGTCGACGAGCAGCACCGCGCCCTCGCACGCCGCGAGCGAGCGCGACACCTCATAGGAAAAGTCAACGTGGCCGGGGGTGTCGATGAGGTTCAGCACGTACCGGCGCCCGTCCTCGCCGGTCCACGGCAGCCGGACCGCCTGGCTCTTGATCGTGATGCCGCGTTCCCGCTCGATGTCCATGCGGTCCAGGTACTGGGCGCGCATGCTCCGGCCGACGACCACGCCGGTGAGCTGCAGCATCCGGTCGGCGAGCGTCGATTTGCCGTGGTCGATGTGCGCGATGATGCAGAAGTTGCGGATCACCGCGGGGTCGGTCCGGCCCGGCTCGGTACGTTCGGCCTCGGCCGAACCCGTCGTAGGTGACAATGGCATCCGTTTGAGTGAGAGTGCGTTCTGTCGGTCTGGCTTCCCGTGACCTGGGCGCGTCTTCGCTGCCCGGGCTGCCCGGGGCGCCGCCGGCGGCGGGCGCGTCCCGGTCGGGACCGGCCACTACGACCGTCGGCCCTACCTTATGGCAGCGCGCCGGGTCCTGGGCAATTGGCTTGCCGCCGGGAGCGGGCCCAGCAATCATGGCGGGATGGGCTGGATCGCACCGGAGGTGACCCGGATTGACGAGACGCTCGTCGCGGACGAGCGGTCCACGCTCGTGGGCCTGCTGGACTGGCACCGCGCGACGCTGCTGGGCAAATGCGCCGGGCTGACCGGTGAGCAGCTGGCGCAGCAGCCGGTGCCGCCGTCGAACCTGTCCCTGCTCGGCCTGGTCCGCCATGTGGCGGACGCCGAGCGGGCGTGGTTCCGCCGCCGCGCGGGCGGGCAGGAGCTGCCCGGGGTGTACGCGCGGGACGACCGGCCGGACGCGGCCTTCGAGGAGGCCACCGCGGCCGGGGCGGAAGACGACTACGCGCGCCTGGTGGCGGAGCAGGAACTATGCCGCCAGGCCGTAGCTGGCCTGCCGCTGGAGCACCAGTTCACCCATCCGCGCTGGGGCCAGATATCGCTGCGCTGGGTGTACGACCATATGATCGCGGAGTACGCCCGGCACCTCGGTCACGCCGACCTGCTGCGGGAATGCACCGACGGGGCCACCGGCGAGTGACAGCCCCGGCCGGCCGAGACCCCGCGTGCCGGAGCCGGCCGAGGCCCCCGCGGCACGGCCCCGCGCGTGACGGCTTCCGGTGCTCCGGGCCCCGGCCCGGACGGTGCGGGCGGCCCAGTTTGAGAAACGGGTGCTATCTCGGATATCCTTCGTCGTCGCCTAGTCGCGCCTGGCCGCTCGCGGTCGCGCCGGACGCGGCGTTGTTTCACCCGACCGTATGAACGATCTCAAGAGACTCTGAGCGAGGCTTTCGCGTGGCGAATATCAAGAGCCAGATCAAGCGCAACAAGCAGAACGAGCGGCGCCGCCAGCGCAACAAGGCGGTCAAGTCGTCTCTGAAGACGTACGTCCGCAACTTCCGTGAGGCCGCGGAATCAGGCGACGTGGACACCGCGACCGTGGCGATGCGCACCGCCTGCCGCGAGCTCGACAGGGCGGCGAGCAAGGGCGTCATCCACAAGAAGCAGGCCGCTAACCGTAAGTCCGCGATCGCCAAGCGCACCGCCGAGCTTCAGCACAGCTAGGCTCCGGCGCCCCTGAGCCGGCTGCACCTGTGTCGGCTTCATTGGCGTTGGCTTCATTTGGCCCGGCCCCACCGCTCAGCTAAGCGTGGCCTGGCCCCGGTGATGCTCCCGGGGTCAGTTTCGGCATGCGACGATGCGCCGCACGGCGCGCTCGAGGGCGAAGGCGGGGCTCGCCGCTTCCCCCTTGATCTGCGCGTCCGCCTCGGCGACGATCTGTAGCGCCCGCGCGACACCTTCCGGCGCCCACCCCCGCAACTGCTGGCGTACCCGGTCGATCTTCCACGGCGGCGCGCCCACCTCGGCGGCGAGCGCGGCGCTGTTCTTGCCGCGCGGCGCGGCGCCCACGCGGCCGAGCAGCCGGACACCCTGGGCGAGCGCGCTGGTGATGAGGACCGGCGGCACCCCGGTCGCCAGTGCCCACCGCAACTGCTCCAGCGCGTCGGCCAGCCGCCCCTCGACGGTACGGTCGGACACGGTGAAGCCGCTCGCCTCGGCCCGCCCGTGGTAGTAGCGGGCGACGGCGCGAGCGCCGATATGGCCCTCCACGTCCGCCGCGAGCTGGCTGCACGCCGCGGCGATCTCCCTGAGGTCTGATCCCACGGCGTCGAGCAGCGCGCGCAGGCCGCCCTCGTCCGCCACCCGCCCCGCCCGGCGGAACTCGGCCCGGATGAAATCGAGCCGGTCCGAGAACCGGGTGATCTTCGGGCATTCGATCACGGTCACGGCCCCGGTCTTACGGCCCTTGGTCAGCGACGCCAGCAGGGCCTTGCCCTTGGCCCCGCCCGCGTGCGTGACGATCAGGACCATGTCAGGGGCCGGGTCGGCCGCGTACCGCACGATCTCGTCCGCGACCTCTTTGCCCGCGTCCTGAGCCGAGCGGATCACAACGACCCCTCCCCCGCCGAACAGCGACGGGGAAGTGAGCGCGGCCAGCTGTCCCACGGAAAGGTCCCCGGCGGCCACATCGTGGATATCGCCGGGCGCGGTAGCTGGGTCATCGAGGTCCGTTCGGCCATCTGGGCTGGTCAAACCGGCATCGACGGCTAGGGCCAGACGGCCGGCCGCGACCAGCGCGCTGACCGTGCGCTCGACGAGCAGTTCCTCTTCGCCGACGATGACGCTCACGGGTGCGGGGGCTGTACCGGGAGCGCTCGCCGGGGCGTCCGAGCGTGCGGTCATGCCCCGCAGCATGCCATGAATCGGGGCCGATGACGGGCGTGATCCATCATGTACGGCGCGGGGACGGCCGGTCAGATGGCGAGCGCGACGGGCTCGCCGCCACGCCAGATGCGGTACGGCCTGAGACCATAGGCCCAGACGAACGCGCCCTCGTGGTCGGCATCCCACTGCACGATGTCCGCGTAGCGTCCGCGGGCCATGGCGCCACGGTCGGGGGCGCGGAGCGCGTGGGCACCGCCGATCGTCGCGGCCCGCAGCGCCTCCGTGACGCTCATCCCGAAGTGCCACACGGCCAGCGAGATGACGAGGGACATCGACGTGATGCCGTTCCCGCCCGGCGTGTGGTCAGACCCGAGCGCCACGGCCACGCCCTTGTCGAGCAGCGCCCGTACCGGCGGCGTGCCCTGCGTCTGCAGGGACGTCGCCGGGCAGACGACCGCCGCCACTCCGGCCCGGGCCAGCGCGGCCACGTCGTCATCGTCGGCGGCGTGCAGCATGTCCGCGGACGCGCAGCCGATCTCGGCGGCCAGCCGCGCGGCGCCGATGCGGGACTGGCCGCAGGCGTGGATGCGCGGCAGCAGCCCGGACCGGCGGCCCGCACTCAGGATCCACCGGGCCTCGGCCTCGGTGAAACGGCCGTCCTCGCAGTAGACGTCCACGCTGTCGGCGCCGGCCGCGGCCGCATCGGGGCACCACGAGCTCACGGCGTCGATGTAGTCGGCGCGGCGGCCGAAGAACTCGGGCGGCACCGAATGAGCGGCGAGGAAGGTCACGTGCATCCGCGGCATCCCGGGCTCGCTCTCCAGCGAGCGGAGCATGCGGACGTCGGCGAGCTCGCCGTCCCGGGTGAGGTGATAACCGGTCTTCGCCTCGACCGTCGTGGTGCCCGACATCAGCCAGGCGTTGAGGCGCTCGCGCACGCCGTTGCAGAGCGTCCAGGGATCGGTCCCGCGGGTCACGGTGACGGTAGAGGAGATCCCGCCCCCGGCGGAGTTGATCTCGGCGGCGGTCGAGCCGCCCGCCAGCATGGTCAGCTCGGCCCAGCGGTTGCCCGCGTAAACCGGATGACTGTGCGCATCGATCAGGCCCGGCGTCACGAGGGCGCCGCCCAGGTTCTCGACGTGGTCGACATCGACGATGTCATCCACTACGCCGGGTATGCGCTGAGGCAACTCGGCCGCAGGGCCAACCCAGGCAATCCGCTCATCCTTCGTGAGGATGGCTGCATTGCTCAGGATCTCCGACCCTGTCCAGAGGCGACCGATGTTGGTCATCAAACGGACAGTCAACGGTAAACCCCTACATATCGGGAACCAGGGGTGGTGGTTCCGTACGTCATGAGCGGTCACCTGCCGTGAGTCGCACGGCCGGTGTAGATGCCGGACCGTACTCTTGGAAGCGATCGCCCGCGCCCACGCTAGTAGGGCGTACGCGCGCAAGCGCTAGCCAACATATCGATTCCGTCACCGTATTGCACCCCAAGGACCTCGTACAAGGCTTTTGGCGAAACACAGCCCTTTCTTCGGGGCCGTGAGGTTACGTTCATCAGGAGCAGGTGGCGAGCGCCCGGCGGGCCGCTCACGTCCGCCTTCGCATTGCTTGTGTATCCAGGCCAATGCACGTGCCGACGGCCTGCACTTGCAGGTGCACATGCAGCGTACGGACCCGGGATCGCTCCACGGCACCGCACCCGGCCGCCCGGCGGGCGGCCACCTGAGTGTAGTTAGGACAATACGCTTTAACATCCCGAAATAAGGCAAGAACATCGGAAGTGGCCGGTTTTGTTCAAGGGGGCCGCGCGGGCGGCGAGCACGCTTACCGCTTATGCGTAAGGAAAGCGACAAACCTGATCTTCATTGTCATCGTCAGCACCCGGCGCACATCACAGAACGAATAATATCCCGTTATCTCCCTGTTAGGTCCCGTGGGAAATTTTTCTCACTAAGAGTGACGGACAGCCGCGCCCACTTTCCCGCCCGGACCGCGTTAAGGCACGTGAACGAACCGTTAACGCGTGATTGCTGAACGGGCCGACTGCGGACCGTCGCCGAACACGCGCCGTGACCCGATGCGGCGGCATGACCGGGCGCGCGAACACGGGCCGGCCAGGGACCACGCGATCGCGGCCGTCACGCTCGGCGGACGAGCGTCCCGTCCCCCTGTGAGAGGCGACGTGAATGACCGCCGGCCGGCTGCCCGCGCCAGGCGCCCGCCGCTTAGCGCGGCGCTATACCGCAGGGCGCGGGCGCCGGGCTGCTTGTTCAATTATGAGCAATCAGGCCGCGGGGAATTGGCACTTAGTGCGCGCCGCCGGCGGGCCAGCCCGCTGCGGCCGGGCGTGACTCACCAGCCCAGCGCACCGGGGACCCGCCGTACCTCAGCGAGCCATCGGGCCGAGGAGCGGGCGCGTCACGGGTCAGCCGCCGAAAGCGGGCGCGAGCTACTAGCCCAGCGCACCGCGGCCTGGGCGCGACTCACAGCTAGAGCGCCCAGGCCGGGCACGGCTGACTAGGCCAGGGCGCCGAGGCCGGGCACGGCCGCGAACCGCTCCAGTTCGGCCGCGAGCGCCGGGGGGACACGGGCCTGCAGTTCGGTTCCGTCCGCACCGTGGCCGACGTGCAGGACCTCACCCTCCTCGTGCGCCCGGGCCACCAGATCGCCCCGGCTGTAGGGCACCACGACCTGGACCTCGCGGTCACGCCGGGGCAGCGCTTCTTCCAGCGCGTCCCGCAGCTTCTCCAGCCCGCCACCGGTCCGCGCGGACACCAGCACGGAGCCGCGCTCGCGCCGCCGGAGGCCTTCCACCACGATCGGGTCGGCCGCGTCGGACTTGTTGATGACGACGAGTTCCGGCACGTTACCGGCGCCGATCTCGGCGAGGACCTCGCGTACCGCGGCGATCTGCGCTTCCGGCTCCGGATCGGACCCGTCGACCACGTGCAGGATCAGGTCGGCGTCGGCGGTCTCCTCCAGCGTCGACCGGAACGCATCCACCAGCTGGTGCGGCAGATGCCGGACGAACCCAACGGTGTCGGTGAGGGTGAGCGCCCGGCCGGATGGGGTCCGGGCCCGCCGGACCGCCGGGTCCAGCGTGGCGAACAGCGCGTCCTCGACCAGGACACCGGCTCCGGTGAGCCGGTTCAGCAGGCTCGACTTGCCGGCGTTGGTGTAGCCCGCGATAACGACCGACGGAACGTCACGACGACGGCGCTGGCCGCGCTGGACCTCCCGCCCGGCGGCCATTCCGGAGATCTCCCGCCGGAGCCTGGCCATCCGCGTGCGGAGCCGGCGCCGGTCGGTCTCGATCTTGGTCTCACCGGGGCCGCGGGTCCCGATTCCGCCACCGCCGGCGACCCGGCCGCCTGCCTGCCGGGACATCGACTCGCCCCAGCCACGCAGGCGCGGCAGCATGTAGGCGAGCTGAGCCAGCTCGACCTGCGCCTTGCCCTCCCGGCTGCGGGCGTGCTGGGCGAAGATGTCCAGTATCAGCGCGGTCCGGTCGATCACCTTGACCTTGACGACGCTCTCCAGGCGGCGCAGCTGGCTGGGTGTGAGCTCGCCGTCGCAGATTACCGTGTCCGCGCCCACGGACGCGACGATGTCGGCCAGTTCGGCAGCCTTGCCCGAGCCGACGTAGGTCGCCGAATCCGGCTGGCTACGGCGCTGGATGAGACCCTCCAGAACTTCCGAACCCGCGGTTTCGGCCAGACGGCTCAGCTCCCGCATGGAATTCTCCGCACTGGCCAGGCTGCCTTCGGCCCATACGCCGATCAGGACCACCTGCTCCAGTCGGAGGGAACGGTACTCAACCTCGGTGACGTCCTGGAGCTCGGTCGACAGGCCCGCCACCCGGCGGAGTGCCTGTCGTTCTTCCAGGTCAAAGCCACCCGTAGCGGCGGCCGGATCGTGTGACCCGCTTGGTGAATGTGACCGATGCGGTTCATACGACCGGTGCAGTCCGTGCGGTCCACGCGGTTCGTCCGGGCCGTTCAGGCCGTACGGCTCGCCGTGCGGCTCATCGGGGCCGCCCGGCTCGTTCAGCGTGGCCTCGCCGGTCTCCTCGAACGCAGGATCGGTGACCATCGGGTCCGGCCGCTCGCTGGAAAATGCGGTCATTGTCCTCCAAGGACAGGGCGCCACTGCGGCGCCAGATGCAGCTCGTTGTCCCGATAGTGCCATGAGCACTTCGGGTTGTCGCCTGCTTAAACAACGGCCGGGCCCCAGATGTGCCCGCCCCGCCCCGCGAGCGCTCGCCCCGACGCGCCGATCTGGGCAACGTTTCCGTTCTATGTGCGGAAAACGCTGCCCACATCAACTATCCGTGCGGCCCCGGCGCGGGACAGCCCCCCGCACGGGCCCGGGGCGGGCCCCGCACGGGACGGCGGCTTAGGGGACGGGGGCGGGAGCGGGAGCGGAGGGGGTCAGGGCGGCGAGGATGGGCGGGAGTTCACCTTCGTAGACGACGGCCAGGCGGTGCGTCGCGCGGGTGATCGCCACGTAGAGATCGTGACCGCCCTTGGGCGACTGCGCGATGATGCCGGCCGGATCGGCCAGGACGACCCGGTCGAACTCCAGGCCCTTGGCCTGCACGACGGTCAGCAGGGCAACCGGTGAATCCAGCGCCTCGGCCCGGTCACCGGTGATGGCGCCGGGGAGCGCCGCGGCCAGTTCGGGCAGCCGGTCCGCGGGGGCGATGACCGCCAGGCGGCCCTCCTCCGCGGCGGTCAGCCCGGCGAATTCCTCGTCGACCACGCGCGCCACGGTCGCGCCAAAATCGACAGGGACGAGCTCCCCGGCGCCATAGCCCTCGCCGCCGGAGTCACCAAGTTCGCCCTGGCGGAACGGGCCGCCGGAACCGGCCCGGAACGCCCCGCCGGAACCGGCGCGGGACGGACGGCCGGAACCGGCCCGGATCGCGCGCGGGTGGGCGCCCTCTTCGCGGACGGACTCGGGCGGGTGCTCGTCCGGGGCGACGGCGGCGAGGACTTCCGTGGCCACGGTCATGATCTCGGCCGGGGTGCGGTAGTTGACCGTCAGCCGCGACTCGCGCCAGCGGCCCTTGACGTAGGGGTCCAGCATCCCCGCCCACGAGGTGGCCCCGGCGGGGTTCCCCGTCTGGGCCACGTCGCCAACGAGGGTCATCGACCGGGCCGGGACCCGGCGCATGATCATCCGCCACGCCATCGCGGACAGCTCCTGGGCCTCGTCCACGATGACGTGCCCGTAGGCCCACGAACGGTCGGCGGCGGCACGTTCGGCGGTGGTCAGGTCGGGGCCTTCGTCGCGGTTGCGGCGGGCGATGGTCGCGGCGTCCAGTACGCCCTGCTCGGCCAGGCCGGTCAGCTCCAGCACGCCCTGGGCGTACTCCTCCTCCTCGCGGCGCAGGCGTTCCGCCGCCCGGCGCATCGCCTTGTCCGCCGAATCGTCGGCGCCGAGCAGTTCCGCGACCTCGTCCAGCAGCGGCACATCACCCACGGTCCAGTCACCGTCGGTGTCCGGGGATTGCCGGACACCGGTCACCACGAGATCCCCGGCGGCCCGGGAGGTCCGGTCGCCCGCCGCCGCGCCGCGCCCCGCACCGTGCCCCGCGCCGTGCCACGCGGCGGAGGACCCCGGGGAGTCCGCCGGGGACGGCCCCCCCGCCGGGGAACGGAGCAGCTGGGCCCGTTCGGCAGAAGAGAGACCCGGAGCGGCCCGGCGCAAGGCACCTTCCTCGCCGAACAGGCCGGCGAGAAACTGTTGTGGGGTGAGGAACGGCCACAGTTCGTCGAGCGCCCGGCGGATCGGCTCCTCTTCCCACAGCCGCGCCCGGGCATAAGGGCGGTCCTCGTCGTCCAGGCTGCGCCCGAGGACCACGGCCTCCTCGGCCGCGAGCGCGTCGAGCAGCTCGTTGACGAACAGCCTGCGCGCCTCGTTGTGCGGCCTGCGCAGCGCGCGGGCCCGGCTGCGGGCGCGCTCGATGACGGCCACGGGCACCCGCAGCGTCATCCCGTCGGCGACGATCTCCAGGTCGTGGTGCGGCACCCGCTGACGGTCCCGGACCGCGGAGCGCAGGACCTTGGTCATCCGCAGGTCGCCCTTGACCACGGCGCCCTCCGGCGTGTCCTCGCGCGTCGCACGGACACCGGGAAACAGTTCGCCCATCGAGGACAGCACCACGTCGGTCTCACCGAGAGACGGCAGCACCTGGCTGATATAGCGGAGGAAGGTCGCGTTCGGCCCGATGATCAGCACACCGCGCCGCTCCAGGGTCCGGCGGTGGGTGTAGAGCAGGAACGCCGCGCGGTGCAGCGCCGCCACGGTCTTGCCCGTTCCCGGGCCACCCTGGACCACCAGCACCCCGGCCAGCGCGGAACGGATCACCTGGTCCTGTTCGGCCTGGATGGTGGCGACCACATCGCTCATCCGCCCGGTTCGGCCGCGCTGGACCGTGGCCAGCAGCATGGCCTCACCGACCAGGCCGCCCCGGTCCGCTTCGCTCATCTGATCGAGGTCGAATACCTCGTCGTCGACCCCGACCACCGTGCGGCCCCGGGTATAGAGATGCCGCCTGCGGATCAGGCCGACCGGGTCGTTCGGCGTGGCCGCGTAAAACGGCCGCGCCGCCGGGGCGCGCCAGTCAATAAGGACCGGGTCATATTCGCCATCGTGCAAACCGATACGGCCGATATAAAGGTTCTGGCCAGCCGTATCATCCATTCGCCCGAAACAAAGGCCGCGTTCCACCCCGTTCAGCTGGGAAAGCCTCCTGGCCTGCTCGGAAGCCGCGACCTCGCGCTCCACGCGGGCTGCGAAGGTCCCACCTGCCGCGCCGCGCCCGTGCACCTCACGCAGGGTCGCCGCGCTCCGCGCCCGGGCCGCGTCCAGCAGCCGGTACAGCATGGAAACGTAATCCTGCTCGTGCCTGATGGATTCGGAAAGGGCAGACTCAGTTTGACGATCGGGCATATTGTTTGCTATACTTTCCGTCAGTTAAGTTAATTGCCCAGCTAATCACACAGCTAATCGGTGCTAGCTAATCGGTGCTAGCTGATTACGCGCCCGTTGTGCGGACATACAAGCTTAACAGATCCGGGCTTTGCCTCCGTCATTAGTCCTCCGTGATTAGCTCGCTGTGATTAGCCCTCGGTGATAAGCACTGTCCGGCCGCCCCCTATTCCGCGGCACGCGAGCGTGCCGGAGCGGGACGGCTCCCCGTGCGGCCGTCCCGCGTACACGGTGGCCCCCCGGCAGCCCCTCATTGACCCCGCCGCACCGGCCCCGATAGCGTTACCGAGCCGATACCTGTTACCGGCAGGTAACAAGCTGGACTGTCCGCGCCGCACCAGTGCGCGCCGGCCCGGGCCACCGGTACCGGGGGCAAGGACCGCAGGTACGGGGCTCGTACCAGGAGACCCGATCTGCCTAGGATGTTAAGCAGACTGCGGAGGAGTTACAGATGCCGGGCACCGATGGCGTTGAGATCACCGGCCCTTCCGGGGACCGTTACGACGAAATTCTTACTCCCGAGGCGATCAGCCTGATCGCGACGCTCCACGGGGAACTGGCCGACCGCCGGGCCGAACTGCTCGCCGCGCGCGAGCGACGGCAGGCCGAGATCATCGCGGGCGGGAGTTTCGACTTCCTGCCCGAGACCAGGCGCGTCCGGGACGACCCGGCCTGGCAGGTCGCGCTGCCCGCTCCGGGCCTGGCCGACCGCCGGGTGGAGATCACCGGCCCCACCGAGAAGAAGATGGCGATCAACGCGCTGAACTCCGGCGCGAAGGTCTGGCTGGCGGACTTCGAGGACGCCAACACGCCGTTGTGGGACAACATGATCACGGGTCAGCTCAACCTCAAGGACGTGCTGGACCGCACGATCGACTTCACCTCCACCGACGGCAAGGATTACCAGCTGCGGCCCGACGAGGAGCTGGCCACGATCGTGGTCCGGCCGCGCGGCTGGCACCTGGACGAGAAGCACATCCTGGTCAACGGGCGCCGCGCCGCCGGCAGCCTGGTGGACTTCGCGCTCTACATGGCGACGAGCGCCCGCATGCAGATCGCCAAGGGCAAAGGCCCCTACTTCTACCTGGCCAAGACCGAGAGCCATCTCGAGGCCCGGCTGTGGAACGACGCCTTCAACATCGCGCAGGACGCGCTCGGCATCCCGCGCGGCACGATCCGCGCCACCGTGCTGATCGAGACGATCCCGGCCGCGTTCGAGATGGAAGAGATTCTCTACGAACTGCGCGACCACTCGGCCGGCCTGAACGCGGGGCGCTGGGATTACCTGTTCAGCATCATCAAGAAGTTCCGCACCCGGGGACGCGAGTTCGTCCTGCCGGAGCGGAACCAGGTGACAATGACCGCGCCGTTCATGCGGGCCTACACCGAACTGCTGGTCAAAACCTGCCACCAGCGGGGCGCGCACGCGATCGGCGGGATGGCGGCGTTCATCCCCAGCCGGCGCGACGCGGAGGTCAACGAGAAGGCGCTGGCCAAGGTGCGCGAGGACAAGTCGCGCGAATCATCGGACGGCTTCGACGGGTCCTGGGTCGCCCATCCCGACCTGGTGCCGGTCTGCCGCGAGATCTTCGACGGCGTGCTGGGCAGCAAGCCGAACCAGCTCGAACGGCTGCGCGACGAGGTCAGCGTGAGCGCCGCGGACCTGCTGTCCGTGAGCAAGACGCCCGGCACGATCACGGAGGCCGGGCTGCGCAACGACATCAGCGTCGGCATCCAGTACCTCGCGTCCTGGCTGGGCGGGAACGGCGCGGTCGCGATCTACAACCTGATGGAGGACGCCGCGACCGCGGAGATCGCGCGCTCCCAGGTCTGGCAGTGGCTGCACAACGACATCGTGCTCGAGGAAGGGCTCAAGGTGACCCGGGAGCGCGTCGAGCAGATGATCGACGAGGAGCTCACCCGGATCCGCGAACAGTACGGCGAGGAGTTCAACGCGGAACGTTTCGGCCAGGCCACCGCCCTGTTCACGGAGGTGGCGCTGGCGGACAACTACGCCGACTTCCTCACGATCCCGGCTTACGAGCGCATGCCCTGATGGCGGCACCGCCTGCGGACGCATCGCCGCCCGGCGCGGCCGGCCAGCTTGCGGACGCGGACGGCACGGACGGGCTGCCGGTCGCGGCCACCGCGGCCGCGGCGCTTATCCCGGTGATGACCGAGATCTGCGGGGCGGGCGGGGTGGTCTCGGACCCGCGCGACCTGGCCACGTACGAGTGCGACGGGCTGACCTCCCACCGGACCGCCCCGGGGCTGGTCGTCCTGCCGGAAACGGCCGACCAGGTCGCCGCGGTGGTCCGGGCGTGCGCCCGGGCGGGCGTCCCGTTCGTCGCGCGCGGCTCGGGCACCGGCCTGTCCGGCGGCGCGCTGCCGCGTTCGGACGGCGTGCTCGTCGTCACCTCGCGGATGCGGAAGATCCTGGACATCGACCCGGTCAGCCGGCGCGCCATCGTGGAGCCGGGGGTGACGAACCTTTCGGTCAGCAAGGCGGTCGAGCGGTTCGGGTTCTTCTACGCTCCGGACCCGTCCAGCCAGGTGATCTGCTCGGTGGGCGGCAATGTCGCGGAAAACTCCGGCGGGGCGCACTGCCTGAAGCACGGGTTCACCGTGCACCACGTGACCGGGCTGGAGATCGTCACCCCCGACGGGGATCTGGTCTGGCTGGGCGATGGCACGGGCGCGTCCCCCGGGTACGACCTGCTCGGCGCGTTCACCGGGTCGGAGGGCACGCTCGGCATCGCCACCAAGATCGTGGTCAAGCTGACACCGCTGCCGGAGGCGGTGACCTGCCTGCTGGCGGCGTTCGACAGCACCAGCCAGGGCGGCACCGCGGTGTCCTCGATCATCGGGGCGGGCATCGTGCCGGCCGCGATCGAGATGATGGACGCGCTGGCGATCAAGGCGGCCGAGGCGGCCGTGCACTGCAACTACCCGGAAGGGGCCGGAGCGGTGCTGGTCGTCGAGCTGGACGGCCCGGCGGCCGACGTGGAGACCGACCGCGCCGCCGTCGTCGAGCTTTGCCAGCAGGCGGGCGCGGGCGAGATCCGGATCGCCGATGACCCCGCCGAACGGGCCCGGATCTGGGCCGGCCGCAAGTCCGCGTTCGCCGCGGTGGGGCGGATCAGCCCCGCCTACATCGTCCAGGACGGCGTGGTGCCGCGGACCGCGCTGTCGAGGGTGCTGGCCCGGATCTCGGAGCTGTCCGACGGCGTGGACGGCGTCCGGGTGGCGAACGTCTTCCACGCCGGCGACGGCAACCTGCACCCGCTGGTCCTGTTCGACGACAGCATCGCGGGCGCGGGCAAGGCGGCCGAGGAAGTGTCCGGCCAGATCCTGGACCTGTGCATCGAGGCGGGCGGGTCGATTACCGGCGAGCACGGCGTCGGCGTCGACAAGTCGCGCTACATGACCAAGATGTTCAACGCGGACGACCTGGACACGATGCAGATGCTGCGCTGCGCGTTCAACCCGCGCAACCTGTGCAACCCGGGCAAGGTGTTCCCGACACCACGGATGTGCGGGGAGGTCCCCGGCGTCCGCCGCGCGCCGCACCCCGCCGTCGCCGCCGGTGAGATGGACCTCTTCTGATGCCCCGCCCCGCCGACGGCGCTATCCCTGCCCCGTGGACCTCGCAGGCCCCGTCTGCCCTGTCCGCCCCATGGACCTCGCAGGCCCCGTCTGTCCCGTATGTCCCGTATGCCCCGTCCGCCCCATGGACCTCGCAGGCCCCGATGGCCCCGCCGGCCCCGTCCGCCCCAGGCTCCGTTACACGTAATGGCACCTCTACGTGTACGGGGATGCACGTGATGGCACCTCTACGTGTAAAAGCTGCGGCGGGCGCGATGGCAGGGGGCGTGATGGATGGTGCTGAACGGACGTGGGTGGGGGCATGACGGCGGGGACGGAGGTCGCCGTGGCGCTCGCCGGGACGGGCGCGGTCGTCGGCGAGGCCGGTCCCGCGGACGCGGTGGGCGGCGTCGCGCCCGCCTGCGTGGCCTACCCGGGGACGGTGGAACAGGCCGCGGGGGTCGTGCGCGCCGCCGCCTCGCTCGGCATGACCGTGGTGCCGCGCGGCAGCGGGCGGACGGTCTCCTGGGGACTTCCCCCGGCGCGCTGCGACGTGGTCGCGGACATGACGCGGATGAACCGGATCCTCGAGCACGCGGCCGGTGACCTGGTGGTGCGGGCCGAAGCGGGGGTCACTCTGGGGCAGCTCGGCGAGGTGCTGGCGGAGAAGGGACAGCGGCTCGCGCTGGAAGGCCCGGCGGCGGCGACGGTCGGCGGAGTGGTCGCCACCGGCGCGGCCGGCCCGCTGCGGCTGCGCTACGGCACGCCGCGCGACCTGCTCATCGGGATCACCGTGGTGCGCCCCGACGGCCGGGTGGCCCATTCCGGCGGGAAGGTCGTCAAGAACGTGGCCGGCTACGACATCGGGAAGCTGTTCGCCGGGTCACTCGGCACGCTGGGACTGATCACCGAGGTGACCTTCCGCTTGCATCCGCTGGCGGCGCTCACCGCGTACGTGACCCGGGAGTACGACAATGCGGCCGCGGCTGCCGGGGCCGTGCTGGCCGCGGCGGCCTCCCCGCTGCAGGCGTCGGCGGCGGAGATCGACCGTCCCGGGCCCGGCGCGCCGGTCCGGGCCGGCATCCTGCTCGAGGGCAACGCGTCCGGGGTCGGCGAGCGCGCCGAACGGACGGCCGCGGTGCTCGGGCCGGGCGCGCAGATCTCGCTCGCGGCACCGCACTGGTGGGCCCGGCGGGGCGAGGGCATGGGAGCCGGCACGGCGGCCGGTACCCTGATCCGCGTCTCGTTCTGGGCCACCGAACTGCGCCAGGTCCTGGACGCGATCGACATGGTCGCCGTCGACACGGGTGTGGCCCCGGCGGTCGGCGGCTCGGGCGGGGCCGGGGTGCTCTACGTGACGCTGGACGCCGGCGCGGACGCGGACCAGGTGGCGATGTTCATCCGGGCGCTGCGCGCCGCGACCGGGCACGGCGGCGCCGAGGACCCCGGCGTGCTGGCCCGCGGGAGCGTCGTCGTGCTGACCACGCCGCGGGCCGTACGGTCGTCCGTCGACATGTGGGGCCCCGTCCCCGGGCTCGCCCTGATGCGCGCGGTCAAGCGCCAGTTCGACCCGGGCAACACGATGTCGCCGGGACGTTTCGCCGGAGGGATCTGAGTGGACAGCAGCAAGCTTCGCGAACTGGCCAGCGACTGTGTGCACTGCGGGTTCTGCCTGCCCGCCTGCCCGACCTACTCGCTGTGGGGCGAGGAGATGGATTCTCCGCGCGGGCGGATCCACCTGGTCACGCAGATCCTGGACGGCGCCGAGCTCAGCCCGGCGGCCGCCGGGCACTTCGACCGGTGCCTCGGCTGCATGGCGTGCATGACCGCGTGCCCCTCCGGCGTCCAGTACGACCGGCTCATCGAGGCCGCGCGGTCGTGGACGGATGACCCCGCGCACGCGCCCGCCGCCGCGCCGGAGGGCGCCGTCACGGCGGCCGGCCCGGGCGTTCAGGAGGTGGCCGGAGCGGATGGGCCGGAAGGTGCTCCCGGCGGAGATCACCGGGGCGCCCCCGGCGGGAAGCCCGGCGCGGGAGTCGCGCCCGGCGGGGTCCCGGTCGGCCGGGGCCGGCACCGGCCGCTGCGTGACCGCGCCGCGCGCTCAGCAATCTTCGCCGTGTTCCCCTATCCCCGGCGGCTCCGTGCGCTCGCGGGGCCGCTGCGGCTGCTGCAGCGCACCGGCCTGGACCGGCTGGTGGCCCGCAGCGGGCTGCCGGGCCGCCTCTCGCCGGTCCTCGGCGCGGCGATGGCCCTGGCCCCGCAGCCGGGCACACCGGTACCGTCCGGACGGCTGCCCGAGCGGGTCGCGGCGCGCGGGACACGCCGCGCGGTGGTCGGGATGCTGACCGGATGCGTGCAGTCCGTCTTCTTCCCGCAGGTCAACATCGCGACCGCGCGAGTCCTCGCGGCGGAGGGCTGCGACGTGGTGATCCCGCGCGGGCAGGGCTGCTGCGGGGCGCTGTCGCTGCACTCGGGGCGGGCCGGGGAGGCGGCCGATTTCGCCCGGCACACCATCGAGACGTTCGAGCGGGCGGAGGTGGAGGCGATCGTCGTCAACTCCGCGGGCTGCGGTTCGGCGATGAAGGAGTACGCCGCCCTGCTGGCCGACGATCCGGAGTGGGCGCCGCGGGCGGCCGCGCTCAGCGCCAAGGTCCGCGACTTTGCCGAATTCCTGGCCGACCTGTTCGAGACCGCGGGCGGTCCGGCCGCGGCCCGGCATCCGCTGCCGGTCCGGGCCGCGTACCACGACGCCTGCCACCTGGCCCACGCTCAGCGGGTCACGGCGGCACCGCGCGCCCTGCTGAACGGCATCCCGGAACTCAATCTGGCGGAGATCCCCGAGGCCGGAATGTGCTGCGGCTCGGCCGGCGTCTACAACCTGCTGCAGCCGGAGGCAGCGCGCGAACTGGGCCAGCGCAAGGCCGCATCGGTGTACAGCACCGGTGCGCGGCTGCTCATCTCGGCCAACCCGGGGTGCTCGCTCCAGATCGCGTCCGCCCTGGAGGCACAGGGCGAGAGAATCACGGTCGCGCATACCGCGGAGATCCTCGACGCCTCGATCCGGGGCGTTCCGGTTCCGGGGACGGCCTAGGCTTTCCGTCCCCGGGGGGCGCTCCCACCGGACCTCAGCCTTAACCGGCGGGGACGTTCCATACGGTGGGCTGCTCGGCGGAGGCGGACGCGGTGAAGCCCACGCCGGTCAGGGAACCGCTACCGGACGCCGCCAGGCCGGTGATCTCCTGGATGCCGGTACCGCTCAGCCCAGGCCCGTTCGGTATCTGAACGTTCCACGCGCTGCCGTCAGAAGAGGTCCATACGACGACGTCCCGGTGGCCCGGCGTCCCGTACGCGCCGACCGCGGTGAACCCACCGCGCATGGGCGTCAGGGCCGTGGGGATCGCCTCGCCGCGCGGCGACGGGAGCGTGACCAGCCGCCACGTGCGGCCGCCGTTCGCGGAGACTTCGGCGAAGGCGGCCTGGGCGCCCGAGGACCAGCGTTCCTCACCGAGCGCGACGACGTGCGGCCCGCTGACCGCCACCTGCCGCAGGCTGGCGCTGGCCGTCCCGACGGGCACCGTGAGCGTGGCCATCCGCCAGGCCCGGCCGTCACGGGAGGTCCAGACGGCCGGGGCAATGCCCTGGGTGCCGACCGCGACGTATCCGGAGGGCCCGGCGGTCACGCCCAGCATCTCCCCCGGGTCGCCCGCGGCCGCGCGGCCCGAGGCTGAGCCGACCGCGCGGTTCCAGGTGCGCAGGTCGCGGGACCACCAGGCGGCGGGGAACGTCCCGGCGCTAGTGGTGACGTCGCCGGCGACCACGTAACCGGCCGGGCCCGAGGCCGCCTGGAGGGCCACCGCGTTCGCTCCGGTGAGCGGGGAACCGTCCTGGCCGGCCTCATTCCACACCGTGCCGTCGGCGGAGGTCAGCAGGAGGGGGCGCTGCGCCGGGCCGGCCAGCGCTTCGCCCGTGGCCAGCCAGCCCGCCGGGCCGTGCACCACGCTGGTGAGCTTCTGCGCGTCGGCGGCGGGGGTGGCGGAGGAGCCGGTGAGCGGGGAGCCGGCGTCGGCCGTGTGCGGGGCGGCGGCGCCCTGGGCGGCCGCGGACGCGGAGCCCGAGGTAGCGACGCTGAGCGGGGAGGCCGGGACGGTGGCCGGGGAGGCCGGGACGGGCGCCGGGGCAATCGGCGCGGCGGACCAGGACGAGCCGGTGGCCGTCCAGACGGCGGGCGACCCGCCGGCCTCGCCCACGGCGACCCGCCGGTTACCGGAGACGGCGACGGCATCGACGGTGACCTGGGAGATGGTCCCGCCGGGAACGGCGGTGACGGGGACGTCCCGTGCGGCCTGGCCGGCCGGCGCCAGGGCGAGGTAGGGCTGCTGGCGTCCGGGGGCTCCGGTGGACCCGGTCACGACGACGGTCCCGCCCACCGTCACCGTCGCCCCGGTGACGCTGGGCGGCGCGGGCCCGAACGCGATCGCGGACCCCCAGGACATGCCGGTCGGGCTGACGTAGGCGCCCATGTCGCCGCCCGGTCCGCGGCCCAGGGCCACGAAACCACCCGGGCCGGCCGTGACCAGGCCGAGCTGCACCCCGTTGGATGCCGTGAGCGTGGCCGCGTACTGCCAGGACGTACCGTCGGCGGAGACGTAGACCACTCCGTCGGCCTGGGCGGCTCCGGATCGTCCCGGGGAGCTGCTGCGCTGGGAATTGCTGCCCTGGGAACCGCTGCCCGGGCGGATCGCGACGAAGCCGGCTCCGTTAGCGGCAATTCCGGCGAGCGCGCTGGTGGCACCGTGGTTAACGGGCACCGGCGCCCACCTCCAGGTCTGGCCGTCGTCCGTGCTCAGCCAGGTCGCGGCGCCGGCGCCACCAGCGGCGGTCAAGATGTGCCCGGAGAGAAGGATGTCGCTGCCGCTCACGGCGGCGCCGGTGAGGTCGGTCACGGTGCGGCCGTCCGCAGTCAGCAGGAGCTGGGCCGCCGTCATCCGCTGCCAGTGCAGCCCATCCGGGGACGTCCAGATCACCGCGGTTCCCTCGGCCGGGTCCTGCCCGGCCACCAGGAAGCCGCTGCCCGTCGGGGTCAGTACCCAGAGCTGGTCATCCGCGTCGGCCGGAGTGATGCCGGCCGACGAGGCCAGCGTCCAGGACTGGCCGGTGGTACTGGTCCAGATGGAGTCCGGGCCGACGGCGAGCCAGCCGTCCGGACCGTGCGTGATCAGCTGGGCGGCGTGCCCCGGCGATGGCGCTCCGCCTCCGGGCGCGGTCACCGCCGCGACCCCCCAGGTCGTCCCGTCGTCGTGGGAAACGAAGAACTGGGCCCGCGGAACGTCGCCGCCCGCCTGCGAGCCCACGGCGACCGTCGTGCCGCCGTAGCTGGCCACGCGGCCCATCGTCTGGGCGACTCCCAGCCCCGGCTTGATCGCGTCCCCGCCGAAGACCGTGCCCGCCAGGCGCGCGGCGGGATAGTTGCGGGCGGGCGGGCCTCCGCTGTTCAGCACCACGAACCCGGACCCGGCGGCCACGACGGCGAAGGCCGCGACCCCGGCCAGCAGGAGCCTGCGGCGGGTCCTGCGCTCGGACCACCGCCGCCGCCAGGTGGCCGGGCCCCGTTCAGCCGGGCCCCGTTCAGCCGGGCCCCGTTCAGCCGGGCCCCGTTCAGCCAGGGCCGCCGGAGGGCTCCCGTCCCGGGCCGGCGGGGGCGAATCGGGAGCGGCGGCCGGAGGCCCTTGGTAGCTGGGGAAGGTCCGTCCCTCGGTGCCGCCGGCGGCGGGACCGTCCGGGCCAGGGGAAGACCGCCGGAAGGGAACCCAGACCCCCCGGGCAGCGGCGTCCCGGGCGGCCCCGTTCTGGGCGTCCAGCGTCAGCGCGGGCACACCATAGGCGGCCGCGGCCGGATCGGCGGGCGCGGGCACACCGTACGTGGCGGCAGGGGAAGGCGCGTCATGGGCGGCCGCGGGCGGATCGGCGGGCGCGGGCAGGGACGCTTCGTGGGCCGGTGCGGGGATGTGGCGGGGGCGAGCCGCGGCGGACCATTCGGCTCCGGCCGCTTGCCACGCGCGCTGCGCGTGCTGCCAGACCGACCAGACCAGCCGCTCCCCCGCGGCGGCCGGCACGTCATGGCCGCCGGCAAAGCCCGGGTCACCCGGATGCCCGCGCGACGCCGAGAGCCCGCCGGTGGCCGCCGGACGCGGGGGCAACGGGCCCAGGACAGGGCCGTAGGGCCAGGGCATGGCGCGCGCGGCGGATGCCTGGGGCGGCCCGGTACCCGTTCCCTCGTCGATCCCGACACGGCTGCCGGTGGCCGTCAACCCGTGCTCAGCACGCGCGGCCAAGCGCGCGTACTCCGCCTCGTCTGTCGTGCTCACCCTCGCCCTTAAGCATTAGGCAGGGGTCACGTGGTGACCATGCGGTCGCACGCCCGCGCAGAATACACGCAATCATGCGCCGCCCCCTGCGCCGGCAAATCCTCCGAGCTTCCCCGGCGCAGATGTTACTCGCCCGGAGGGTGGCCGCGAGGGCGCATCGTGCCGGCCGGGCGGCCTCGTACAGCTGCGGGCCGCCCGCTCAGCGGCGCTTGATCTGCCCAGTAAGGAGCCCATATCGCTCCGCTTCGGCGGCGGTTAGCACACGGCGGGCCCGGGCGTCGGCGCGGAGCTCGTCGACCTCCCGGCCTGTCGTCTCCGCGAGCCGGAAATAGAGCGAGTCGAGCATGCCCCTGGTCTGCTCCTCGCGCGCGGCGACGGCCGTCAGCGTGCCGCCGAACTCCACGGTCGGCTCGGACATCGCGAACACGGCGTTCGGATAAGCGCGGCGCCGCGAGCACACCGCGAGCACACCGAGCGCCGCCCCGCTCATCCGCCCGGCGGCGCGGGCCTCAACCGGTACGCCCACCACGTCCAGGACACCCATGACGGTGATCGCGGCGGTGAGATCGGCTCCGAGATTCTGCAGTTCGAAGCGGATCGGGCCATCGCCCTCGGCGTCCAGGGTGAGCAGCTGGGCGCACAGCCGGGTCGCCGCCTCGTCGTCCAGGTGGCCGTGCGCCATCACGATCCGCCGTTCCAGCAGGCGGTCATACAGCCCGGGACGCTCGTTCGGATCCAGCCATACGCGCACCGAGTTCTGAAGCGGCCCCGGCGCGGACGGCGGAGGGGTGAATGGCGAGGGAGCCGGGCCGGGGGACGGCCACCAGTGCGGCTGTCCCGGCCGGAACGGCACCTCGGCGGACACCGGACCTGCGGGGCGGATGATCATCCGGATACTCCTTTCGCTGCGGGCATGGGTCAGCCCTGCAGCTTCCATGTGATCTCGGTGCCGAGGGCGGCGGCGTAGCGCTCCAGCGTCGAGGCGCGCACGTCGGCCTCCCCGGACTCGAGCCGCGCCACGGCCGACTGGGACGTGCCCATCCGCGCGGCGATCTCCGTCTGCGAGAGCCCGGCGTCCTGCCGCCGCGCGGCCAGCTCCTTCATCAGGCGCCCCCGGTCCTGTGACATCCGCCGCAGTGCCATCTCGCGGAACCCCGGCAGCAGCGGCAGCCGCGCGGGACGGCCGTCCGCGCCAACGGGACCCGGAGCCCCGGGGGCACCCAGCAAACCGGCGGGACCTGGCCCATCGGCCCGGCCCAGCGGGCCGGAGGCGCCCGGGCCGCCAACTGCGGGCGACGGCCCGGTTCCCGCAATACCAGCGAGAGGTTCCGGCCCGGCCTTGCCTTCCTCGTTCATACCATTGAGAGTATCTCAAATTTGAGATCTCACATACGAGAGAGGTGGTCCCCAGCGCGCGGTTTGCCGGGCGGCGAGAAGTCGAGTTCAGCGTGCTGCGGCTGTTCACGCAGCCGAGCGTGGCCGACGTGGGGGTTCCTGCACGGCTGGATCGAGCGCGCGGTGGTCCCGCGGGTGATCGAGGCGTGGTTAGGGACGGCGCGGCGCGCTCGGGGAAGTCACGCCGCGCCGTCCCCGTCCCGCCAGCTTCGGTTCCCGGTAAGCCTGGGCTGACGGGTGACTGTGAAGGTCTCGTTCATGACGGGGACGGGCCAGGAGGCCTCGGCCCAAACGGTGCGGCCGCACCCAGCATCGCTGTAGCCCCAACGGCTCGCGGCGGCGGCCACGAGGGCGAGGCCCAGGCCGCTCACGGGGAGATCGCCTACGTATCCGCCGCTGGCCTCGTCGGTGACGGGAAATCCGGCGGCGGGTTCGGTCGGGCTACCCGCATCGGTGACGGAGACCCGCGCGACGCCGCCTTGCCGGCACGCCACCTCGACGGCGAAGAAGCCGCCGCGGCCAGACGCGGTATGGACCACCGCGTTCGCGGACAATTCCGACGCGCAGGAGATCAGGGTCTCGCGGGCCGGGCATTCTTCGAGGAGGCAGGCGACAAACCGGCGGACCTCCGCCACCTGCGCGGGAGCACCGGCAAAAATCCGCCGCCACCGCATGTCCCGCTCAAGACCGGCCGGGCTTGCGTCGGCTTCGACGGGATTCGCTGTCCTCATCCGCCCCCCTGGGATAATCAGCGCTCCGCTGAATTGTAACTTATCGTATGCGCTTCATATCTAACTGTGACTATACTGCCGCACAGGCACGCCAGGTGCAAGCTTGCGAGATGCACGTCGTCAAGACGCAGGGGTGTGTCCTGGCCGCCCGGGGAGGAAGGCAGCTGACATGGCGGACCACATCCCGACCGTGCGGCAGCGTCGGCTGGCGCAGGCCCTGCGGGAACTCCGGCACGACGCGGGCATGACGCAGGATGCGGCCGCGGACCGGATGGGCTGGCACTCTTCCAAGCTGTTCCGGCTGGAGAACGCGCGGAGCCCGCGGGTCGACTGGCTCGACGTCCGGGAGCTGCTGGACCTGTACGGGGTGCCGAGCCCGCACCGCGAAGCGCTGATCCAGCTGGCCCGGGACGCGCGCATGATGGGCTGGTGGACGCCGTACCGGGACGTGTTCACCGGCTCCTACGTCGCGCTCGAGGACGAGGCATCCGTCATGCGGCTCTACCACCCCGAGCTCATCCCGGGGCTGCTGCAGACCGAGCACTACGCCCGCGCCGTGATCCGCGCGGTCCGCCCCGGCTACGACGAGGAAAGCGTGGAGCGCCGGGTCACCGCGCGGCTCGCGCGGCAGAAGGCGCTGCTGGACCGGGAGTCCCCGCCGGAGCTGCTCTGCGTGCTGAACGAGGCGGTGGTGCGGCGGCAGGCCACCGACGCGCACGTCCGGATGGGTCAATTGCGGGCGCTGACGGACGCGGCCGATCGGCCGCGGCTGACGATCCAGGTCCTGCCGTTCAGCGCCGGGGCGCACGCGGGACTCGAAGGCGGCTTCGTCCTGATCGAGTTCCCCAGCCAGCAGGATCCCGACGTCGTGTACGTCGAGGGGATCATGGGCGACATCTACCTGGAAAGCGTGGAGGAGGTAAAGCGGTACCAATCTGCGTTTGAGCGTATTCAGACGATTGCGCTCAGTCCTGAAGAAACTTTCAAATTGATTTCGGAGTTGGAGAGAGACGAAGGCTGAGCGGGGAAAAACTCCAATAGCGGCTCGGCACAAACAAGCCGTACACAGCGGAGGCGGTCAACGCCATGAGACAAGGAGCAGCAGTGATGGGCGAAACCGGCACGGCTCCCACCTGGTGGCGCACGTCCAGTTACAGCGGGGGAGACAACAACTGCATAGAAGTGGCCGCCACCGGCGCCAGCATCAGCGTCCGCGACACGAAGAGGCGGCAGGGGGACGTGCTCCGCTTTAGCCCTGGCGCCTGGCGGGCCTTCACGGCGGACCTTCGACGGGCATCCGTTCCGGCGTGATGCCGTTATGGCGACGCGCCACGCAATTCCAACGCCTCATATCTGCGGAAACAACGCGCCGGGTTGAGTCAAATGCAGTGCGTATTTGCCGGCGGTGATGCCGTATACGCCCGGTTATAAATGGGCAGCGCCGCCCGGCGAAATGCGCGCTTGGCATGTCTGCGTGCCTTCCCTGGCCCGCGCCTGGTAGCGCAGACTACGGGGAAGGAATCGATCCGCAGGGGCCCGTAGCGAGGAGGACCAATGCCGGGAACGTCACCGCAGGGCACCGGGCTGAGAAGGTCGCTGTCCGTCTGGCAGGCCATCGGCTTGTCGATCGCGCTGATGGCACCCAGCATGGCGGCGAACATCAACCCCCAGGCGAGTGCGGCCACCGCCGGGCGGGCCGTGCCGCTCGCGTTTCTCATCGCGGCGGTGGGCGTACTGCTGGTGGCCTACACGTTCGTACGATTGTGCCAGTACTACCACCACTCCGGCTCGGTCTACGCGTTCGTCGGGGCGACGCTCGGGCCACGCGCGGGGGTCGTGGCGGGCTGGGGACTTCTTGGCACCTACACGTTCTACGCGGTGGTGACGTCCGCGGCGGCGGGCATCTTCGGCACCGCGTTCCTGAACGCGATCGGCGTATGGCCGCATCCCCCGTCGTGGGCGCCATTCCTGCTGGCCGGGGTGGCCGTCGCGCTGACCCTGGTGCTCGCCATCGTCCCGGCCCGGCGCGGCACCAACGTGCTGCTGTCGGTGGAAGGCGCCACCGTGGCGCTGATCCTGATCGTCACCGTCATCGTGCTGGTCCGGCTGCTCTCGGGGTCCGCGCCGGGCGGTCATCACTTCACGCTGTCGGTGTTCACGGTGCCGCCGGGGACGAGTTTCTCGCCGCTGTTCCTCGGCGTGGTCTTCGGGTTTCTCTCGTTCGCGGGATTCGAGGCGGCGGCCACCCTGGGTGAGGAGGCGACCCACCCCACCCGGGACATCCCGCGCGCCATCCTCGGCACGGCCGTCTTCGGCGGGATCTACTTCGTCCTGGTCACCGCGGTGGAGATGATGGGCTTCGGTACCAGCAAGGGCGGCGTCACCGCCTTCGCCAGTTCCCCCTCGCTGCTGGGCGACCTCGGCACCAGTTACGTGGGGGCGTGGATCGGCGACATCATCACGCTGGGCACCACGATCAGCGCCTTCGGCTGCTGCCTGGCCTCCACGGTCGGCGCGTCCCGGCTGATGTACGCGCTGGCCCGGGACGCGGGCGGGTTCCGTGGCGTGGGCCGCGCGTCCCGTACCGGCGCGCCCGCCACGGCGACCCTCGTGATCACCGGCTTCTCGGTCGCGATCTACGTCATCTACCTCGCGGCCTTTCACGCCAACGCCGAGGACAGCTTCGCCTGGTCCGGGACGATCGGAACGCTCATCCTGCTCGTCGCGTACGTGCTGGCGACGATCGGGTGCGTGATCCTGGTCTTCGTCCGCCGGAAACTGCCGGTCCCGATGTGGCAGGTCGTGGTCCCGTTGCTGGCGCTGGTCGTGCTCGGCTACACGCTGTACCGCAACGTGATCCCGTATCCGCCGTCCGGCCCGGGACGCTGGTTCCCGGTCGTGGCCGGCGGATGGCTCGTGGTCGCGCTCCTCGCGGTCATCGTGGCACCCGGCTTCGCCCGCCGGCTGGGCGCCGCGCTGACGGCCAGCGAGGGCATCGCGGCCCCCGGGACCGCGGCCGCCGCGGCGTCCGCCGGGCCCCCGGCCGGGGAGGCAGCGGGGGACGTGACGGGCGAGCAGACGTCGCGTGGCTGACGGAGCCGGACCGGGGTCCTGGGCGGCCGGCGTACTCCCGTTCGTCCGGGACATTCCGCTGGTGGACCACCACTGCCACGGCGTGATCCTGCGCGACGTGGGGCGGCGTGACTTCGAGGCCATGCTGACCGAGGCCGATTATTCGGGGCAGGTGGGCTGGGCTGGACAGGAGTGGACGGGCGGGGCAGTGGGGCCTCTGGAACGGAAGTGGGTGGCGGCGCAGGAAGGGCTAACGGAACAGAGGGAGCCGACGGGGCCAACAGGGGTGACGCTGTTCGACTCGCAGGCTGGGCTGGCGGTGCGGCGGTGGTGCCCACCAGTGCTCGGGCTGCCGGCGCACACCGGGGCGGACGAGTACCTGGACCACCGGGCCCGGCTCGGCGCCGAGGAGGTCAGCCGCCGGTTCCTGCGGGCCGCCGGCCTGGGCGCGATGTACGTCGACACCGGCTTCGAGCCCGAACCACTGCTGTCGCCGCCGGAGATGGGCAAGCTGGCCGGGGCGGACGCCCGCCAGATCGTCCGGCTGGAGCAGGTCGCCGGGTCGGTGGCGGCCGGCGGCATCAGCGCGGGCGGGTTCGCCGACGCGTTCCGGGACGCGCTCGGGACGCGGGCCCAGGGCGCGGCGGGACTGAAATCGGTGGCGGCTTACCGGGTCGGGCTGGATCTGGCCGCGGGCCGGCCGTCCGAGGGGGAGGTCGCGGAGGCGGCGGGGCGCTGGCTGGGCTCCGCAGGCGGAGAAGCCGGGGCGGGCGAGAGGCCCGGGGCGGGCGGGGAAGCCGGGGGCGGCAGGTCCTCCGGGGGCGGCGGATGGCCCGGGCGGCTGGCCGACCCGGTGCTGCACCGCTTCCTGATCTGGTGCGGCGTCGACCTCGGGATGCCTATCCAGTTCCACGTGGGGTACGGCGACCGCGACGTCGACCTGCAGCGCTGTAATCCGCTGCTGCTGACGAGCCTGCTGCGCGCGATCGAGCCCACCGGGACACCGGTGATGCTCCTGCACAACTACCCGTACCACCGCGAGGCCGGTTACCTCGCTCAGGTGTTCCCGCACGTGTACGTGGACGCCGGCCTGGCTACGCATAATCTCGGCCATCGCGCGCCCGCTCTGATCGCCGAGACGCTCGAGCTATGTCCGTTCGGGAAATTCCTCTACTCGTCCGATGGATTCGGCCTGCCGGAGCTGCACTACCTGGGGGCGGTGCTGTTCCGGCGCGGGCTGTCCGACTTTCTCCGGGCGGGGCTGGGCGACGGCGCGTGGACGCAGGACGACGCGGAGCGCATCGCCGGGATGGCCGGGGCCGGCAACGCGCACCGCGTGTACGCGCACGACCGGGCCCACGATTGGGCCACCCACCGGGCCCGGCACGGGGGCTGACCGTGCCGGGCGGGCTCCGTGCCGGGGGGCCGGTGGCGGGGCCTCAGCTGGAGGGCTTGCCGACCCAGACGGTCTTGATGTTGCAGAATTCGCGGATGCCCTGGTAGAACAGCTCGCGCCCGAAACCGGACCGCTTGACACCACCGAACGGCAGCTGCGAGTAGGAGGTCACGTTGCCGTTGACGAACACCATCCCGGCCGCCAGATCCCGGATGAACCGCTCCCGCTCCTGCTCGTCGTTGGTCCAGGCGTTCGCGCCGAGACCGAACTCCGTGAGGTTGCCGAGCTCGATCGCCGCCTCGATGTCGCTGACCCGGTAGAGGGTGGCCACCGGGCCGAAGACCTCCTCGCGGTGCACGCGCATCTCCTCGGTGATGCCCGTCAGCACGGTCGGCGGGTAATAGAAACCGGGCCCCTCGGGGGCCGCTCCCCCGCACAGCACCTTCGCGCCGTTCGCCACCGCGTCCGCGACGAGCTGCTCGACGTCGTCGCGCTGCTGCTCGGTGGCGAGCGGGCCGATGTCGGTGCTGTCCAGCATCGGATCCCCGACCGTCTTGCCCGACATCTGCTCGGTGAACAGGCGCTCGAACTCGTCGTAGACCGCGTCGTGCACGATGAAGCGCTTGGCCGCGATGCAGGACTGGCCGTTGTTGAGGAGACGCGCGAACGCCGCGACCTGGGCGGCCTTCGGCAGATCGGCGGAGGGCATGACGATGAACGGGTCGCTGCCGCCCAGTTCGAGCACGACCTTCTTGATCTCGCTGCCCGCGATGGACGCCACCGACTGCCCGGCGGGGGTTGAACCGGTCAGCGTGGCCGCGACCACGCGGTCGTCGCGCAGGATGGGCTCGACCCGCTTGGAGCCGACGAGCAGGGTCTGGAACGTGCCCGGGGGGAAACCGGCCCGCGCGAACAGGTCCTGCATGAACAGCGCGGTCTGCGGCACGTTCGAGGCGTGCTTGAGCAGCCCGACATTGCCCGCCATCAGGGCGGGGGCGGCGAACCGCATGGCCTGCCAGAGCGGGAAGTTCCAGGGCATGATGGCGAGCACCGGCCCGAGCGGCTGGTACGTGACGTAGGCGCGGGCGGCCCCCACCGCACCGGCGTCGGCCGGCTCGTCGGCCAGGAATTCCTCGGCGTGATCCGCGTAGTACCGGCAGGCGGTGGCGCACTTGGCGACCTCCTGCTTGGCGGCGGCCAGCGTCTTGCCCATCTCGGTCGTCATCATCGCGGCGATCTGTTCCTGCTCGCCGTCGAGGATGTCACCCGCGCGGCGCATCCACTGGGCGCGCTCGCCGAACCCGGTCAGGCGGTAGCTGGCGTGCGCCGCCGTGGCGGCCGCCAGGCACCGCTCGACCTCCGCCTCGCTCATCTCCTCAAACGTCTTCAGCGTTTCCCCGGTCGCGGGGTTGATGGTTGCGATCGCCACGAGATCCTCCCTTGACCGCCGCGGCAGCTTCACCGTGGCCGTTCTAGGCGCCCCTGCCCGGATCGGGACTGGCCCACACATAACTAGCCCACAGGTAACCGGCCCACAGGTAAACGGGCGCGCGCTTCTCAACCCGAGAAGCGCCCTACGGCTCACCATACGCTCCGCCACCGATGGCTCCTGGGCGCCCCGCAGGCAGCCGGCCGACCTGGGCCGCGCTATGGGCGCAGAGCCGGGCAGGGCCCGGTAGGGCCGCGGCCAGGCGGCCCCGGTCCGGCTGAGCAGCAGGACGGCCCCGGAGCTGAACGTTAAGCTGGGCGGCGATGCCGAGCAGCCGGGGGTGCCCATGACCGACGTAACGATCCCGGCTGGCCGGGGCGACTTGCCGGCCTACCTGGCGACGCCACGGGGGCCGGGCCCCTGGCCGGGGGTTGTCGTCATCCACGACGCGCTCGGCATGGGGCAGGACGTGCGCAACCAGGCTGACTGGCTGGCCGCCGACGGCTTCCTGTCGGCCGCGCCGGACCTGTTCTCCTGGGGCCGGCCGATAACGTGCATGCGCAGTGCGTTCGCGGACATGAAACGGCGGCGCGGGCGGATGTTCGACGACGTGGAGGCCGTCCGGAGCTGGCTGGCGGGACAGCCGGGCTGTTCGGGGCGGATCGGCGTGATCGGCTTCTGCCTGGGCGGCGGTTTTGCTCTCCTGCTGGCACCGGACCACGGATTCAGCGCGGCCAGCGTCAACTACGGCACGGTCCCCAAGGACGTCGGCCAGCTGGTGACCCGGGCCTGCCCGGTGGTCGGCAGCTTCGGCGGCCGGGACCTGACGCTGCGCGGCGCCGCGCGGCGGCTGGACGGCGCGCTGACGTCGGCGGGCGTGCCGCACGACGTCAAGGAGTACCCTTCCGCCGGGCACGGGTTCCTCAATGATCATGAGGACGCCGGGGACGCGATTCCGGCCATGGTGAGGCTGACCACGCCGATCATGCGGTTCGGCCCGGACGAGGCGTCGGCCGGGGATGCACGCAGGCGCATCACTGAGTTCTTCGCGGCCCACCTCAGCTGAGGTGCACGGCGCTGGGTGGCGTGGACACCGGCGGCGGCCCCGTAACGGATGAAACCGGGCTGGGGCAGCTAGTCCCGGGGAGTCTTGGCGTAGCCGAACAACGCGCGGCGCTTGATGAGCTCGGCGACTTCCGCGGGGACCATGTCCTCCCAGGAGTCGTCGTACGCGGCGATCCTGCGCAGCACGTCGCGGCTGAAAATAGGCAGGAATTCGGGCCGGTAGTTGTCGAGGCTGACGAAGCTGCCCCGGCCCCACAGGTAGTCGTACAGCGGCTGCAGCTCGGGCCGGACCTTGATGTCGTCCACGGTCTTCAGCTCGTCGTCCGGCGTGGGCTGCACCGGGTAGACGTAGAGCTTGAGGTCGCCGAACGGAACGGATGCGGATATGCCCTCGTGCGGGCGGGTCAGCCGGCCAGCCAGGCGGGGGTGAGCTGGCCCTCGGCGACGATGATGGCGGGGCCGGTCAGCAGGGTGGTCTGCGGGGTGAGCGTGATGGTCAGGTCGCCGCCGGGCACCCGGATGGCCCAGGTGCCGTCCCGTTCGCCGGCGACGCGGGCGGCCGCGACGGCGGCGGCGACCGCGCCGGTCCCGCAGGAGCGGGTCGGGCCGGAGCCGCGCTCGTAGACGGTCATCTGCGCGCTGCGCTCGCCGGTCGGCTGGACGAGTTCGACGTTGGCGCCGCCGGGGAAGAGCACCGGATCGAGTTCGGGCGGCGCGGCCCAGTCGTAACCGTCGACCGGCGCGTCGATCAGGCAGGCGAGGTGCGGGTTGCCGACCGAAACCTGCACGCCTTCGTAGATAAATTTGCCGATCGAAGCCTGCCCGGGGCCGAGTACGGTCGCGGGCCCCATGTCCACGGTGACCTGGCCGTCGGGCTCGATGCGGACCAGGCGCGTGCCGCCCCGGGTCTCGATCGCGAACTCCGGGCCGCCGGCCAGCCCGTGCTCGATGAGGTAGCGGGCGAACACCCGGGCCCCGTTGCCGCACATCTCGGCCACGCTGCCGTCGGCGTTGCGGTAGTCCATGAACCACCGGGCGGCGAGCCGGCTCTCTCCCGCCGGGGCGCCGGCGTCGGCGATGGCGGCCGGGGAGGCCAGCGCGGTCGCGGCGGCCGCGGTCAGCATCTCGCTCACCGGCTCTGCGGCCCGGAACGCGCCGGGACCGCTCTCGATCAGCGCGGCGGCCAGCACCTCGACTTCGACGATACGGAGCACCCCGTCCGCGCCGATGCCCGCGCGGCGGTCGCACAGCCGGCGCACCAGCCCGGGGGTCAGGTCAAGCTCCGCGTCCGGGTCGGACAGGATCACGAAGTCGTTCTCCGTACCGTGCCCCTTCGCGAAATGCATGCCCCGATGCTATCCGGCGTCCCCGCACGGCTTGCCCGCCAGAGAGCGCCGCCGGAGAGCTAGCCGTGATGCGTTCCCCCGGCTCGTACCGTGCTCGCAGTCCTCTGCTGAAGCCCCGTCACGTGGTTTTTAGTCCCCCGCTGCCAGTTCCGGCACCCATCTAATATCAGCATTAACCATCCGGAAGCGGCATAAATCAGGCTTTATTTCTATTGAAAATTTTACCGCCGACAAGCGGGCCGTGCTTGCGGGCAATCCTGCCGGATGTGACCGGTTTTACGGCACGGGCGAACGGCCCGGCCGGACGGGACCTATGCGGGTGACAAGCCTCCCCCTGAATGACAGGCTCAACGAGAGACAGGGGGTGTGCCATGAGTAGTTCCTGTAGTCCCGATGACTGGGTTAGGTTAATGGGCGATGTGGACGCGGCGCCGTCCATCCTTAATACCAAACCATGGTTTTTCGGCTTAGTTTCCGGTAATCGCATCGAACTGCGCCCAAGATGGGAGCGGCACTTAAAGGTCATCGATCCGCGGCATCGCGAGTTGTTCATCAGCTGCGGTGCGGCGCTCTTCAATCTGCGTATGGCGATCCGGGTGACCGGGCATGATCCAGTCGTCTGGCTGCTCCCCGGCCGGACCGGCGCGACGGCGGTGTGCGAGCACTGCGGGAATCGCTGCGGGACGGGCGACCTGCTTGCGTCGGTCGAGGTCGTCCTCCGCCGGGCCCATCCGGGAACCGCCACTGAACAGCGCCTTTACGAGGCCATCCCAGAGCGGCATACGGTTCGTGAGCCGTTCAGCCACGGTCTTCAGATGAACATGCTGATCGAGCTCGAGCGGGTGGCGCGGATGGAGGGAGCTGACGCGAGGCTGCTGCATCGACGGGAGACCGAACGCGTGCTCCGATCGGCTGCCCAGACAGATAAAGAGCTCACGCTCGACTCGTCTTATCTGGCCGAGATAAATAACTGGACCGGCGGTGATCCCGGCTCCGGCCTCGGCGTAGCCGCCGCTAAGTTCGGGCCCAAGCCGAAGGGCCAGCACCATCCACCGGTGCGGGATTTCGGTCCCGGCTCGCCCGATCCACGTGAAGTGAAGAAATTCGAGAAGCACCCACAGCTGATCGCGCTGGAAACGCAGACCGATACGCCATCGGACTGGATACGTGCAGGCCAGGCCCTGCAGCGGCTCCTGCTGACAGCGACGTGCTACGGCGTGGAAACGTCATTCCTCACCCAGCACCTGGAGGCCGGGGATAAGGAAACAGGTACCTGCCAGCCAGCCCATCAATGGTGGCAGTGGCCAAGACCTGCGCAGATGATCATACGCGTGGGCAGCCAATAAGGAACGTTTCAGGACGCTGGCGCCACATGAGATCTTTGGCGTAATAAGGGGCGTCTGCCCCCACGGCGGTCGCACAGCCGGCGCACCAGCCCGGGGGTCAGGGGAGGACCGGCTTGCGCCCGCTGAGGACCTTGGACAGGTAGCTCGGATCGTGGTGGCGTCGTGACCGGCCGGCCCCTGCGGCCCGTTGCGGCCGACCAGATCGAGGGTATCGGCCGTGGCGGGAAGCCGCTGGATGCCGCCCACATCCGGTGCCATCCTGCTGCTCGAAGTTTCACCCGCGACCTTCGACGAGGTGAACGACCTGCTCGTGCACCTGCGGCTGGCCGGCACCTTCGACGACATCACCGCCCTGGTCATCGGCTCGCCGGCCGACTGGGACGCCGGGGACGCTCCGGACGCCAGCACCGACGAGCTGGTCCTGCGCTGCGTCAGAGGCCGGTTCCCGGTCATCACCGGAGTCGCATTCGGCCACCAGCAGCGCAAAATCCAGTTCCCGATCGGCTGCCGGGTGGAGTTCGACCTGCGAAGTGAACACCCGGTCCTTCGGTACCTGGAAGATCTCGTCACGCTCGATCATTGAAGCCGGGCCGTGCTGCAGACCGGAGCGGATCGCCATCGTGGCCAGGCTATCCCGGTCCGGCTGAGGTGGCGCGGCCGGTAGTCGCGCGGACGATGGCCGCCCAGCCGCTGCGGTCAACTGCGTGCTCTTCGCAACGCTCGGCCGGGGCCAGCTTGATGTTTTCCACCGGATTGGGGTTGAGTACACCCATGTCTGAGCAGCCCTCCGCCGTACGTTCCTGGCATGCCGTGGCCGGATCGCAGGACCTGGCGCTGCTGGACGGCCTGCTCGCCGACGATGTGGTGTTCCGGTCACCAGCAGTGTTCGCGCCGCAGCAGGGCAAGGCGCTGACGGCGCGCTATCTGAGCGCCGCGATGGTCGTGCTGGGTCCTTCGCTGCGTTACGTCGGCGAGTGGCACGACGACAGCAGCGCGGTGCTGGAATTTGAGGCCGAACTCGATGGCGTCTACCTCCAGGGCGTCGACATGCTGCGCTGGAACGGCGACGGCAAGCTGGTCAGCTTTACAGTGATGGTGCGGCCGATGCGCGGGTTGCAGAAGCTGATCGAGCTGATGGGCCGCCAGCTGGCCGCCGGCCAGACCTGACCGCATGTGCCGCGCCGTGCGCCTGCTGCCGGGCGGAGGGGCGGCGGGCCGGCGGAAGTGAGGCCCGCACGACGAGTACTGAGCGGAAGGGAATCAGATGGACGCGCAGGAAATGGCCGGCGAACTGAACACCTCCGGCGCCCAGGAGCTGCTGCATTCGGCGGCCCTGGCCCGGCTGGCCTACACCGGGCAAGACGGCTTCCCGAGAGTGATCCCGATGGGGTTCCACTGGAACGGAGAGCAGGTCATCGTGTGCACGGCCCCGATCTCCCCGAAGGTGGCCGCCTTGTCGGCCCGCCCTCAGGTCGCGCTGACGATCGACACTGAAACCACACCGAACAGGGCCCTGCTGATCCGCGGCACGGCAGCGATAGACACCGTCGACGGGATCCCCGACGAGTACCTCAAGGCGTCGGCCAAGACGATGGATCCAGCGCAAATGCAGGAGTTCGAGGCAAACGTCCGGTCGATCTACCAGCAGATGGCGCGCATCGCCATCACCCCGCACTGGGCACGCTTCTACGACTTCGGCACGGGCAGGGTCCCGGCATTCCTGCTCAAACTCGGTAACAACTCCTAACCGCGTCACCCAGCCACAGAGCCTGCGACGGGGGCACTCACCACGCCGAGGGCGCGGCCCAGCAGATCGTCTTCGCCAGCGCCGGCGTCGAGCCAGGTGATCCGGGGGTCGCGGCGGAACCAGGAGTCCTGGCGGCGGGCGAACCGCTTGGTCGCGCGGACGGTTTCCCCGTGGGCCTGCTCCGGCGTCCACTCCCCCGCCAGGTGCCGCAGCATCTGCGCGTAGCCGAGCGCGCGGCTCGCGGTCCTGCCGTCCCGCAGGCCGGCACGCGCCAGGGCGCGGACTTCCCGCTCGAAGCCGGCCGCCCACATCTGCTCGACGCGGACGGCGATCCGCCGGTCGAGTTCGGCGCGGGGCACCCGCACGCCGATCTGCACCGCGGGCCGCGACCGCTCGTACGCCGGGAGGGTCGCGGTGAACGGGCCGCCGGACAGCCCGATGACCTCGAGCGCCCGGACGATCCGGCGGCCGTTGCTGGGCAGGATCGATGCGGCCGCCGCAGGGTCCAGGCCGGCGAGCCGTTCGTGCAGCGCGGCGGGCCCGAGCGCGGCCAGTTCCGCTTCGAGACGCTCCCGCGCGGCGGGGTCGGTGCCGGGGAAGTTCAGGTCACCGAGGGCCCCGCGAATGTAGAGGCCCGATCCGCCGGTCAGGATGGGGACCCGCCCGCGCGCGGCGACGTCCCCGATGACCGCATCGGCCAGGCGCTGGTAGTCGGCCACGTTGGCGGTCTGCCGGACGTCCCAGACGTCCAGCAGGTGGTGCGGCACGCCCCGGCGCTCGTCCGCGGTGAGCTTGGCCGTCCCGATGTCCATTCCCCGGTACAGCTGCATCGAGTCGGCGTTGATGACCTCCCCGCCGAGTTCGAGGGCCAGCCGGACCGCGAGCGCCGACTTCCCCGCCGCGGTCGGGCCCACGACGGCGATGACGCGGCCCGGTGTCCCGTCCATCATCTCAGCCCGCGTGATCGTGACCTGAACACCGCGGACAGCGCGGGAACCGCACGATCATGAGCGGGACAGCGAGGGCATGCCCAGCGCCACCGGCGCCGGGCGGGACGGCGCCCCACCGGCCGGAGAGTCCGCCGCCGGCCGTTCGGCATCTTCGCGGCCCTGGCGGGCCTCCCACGCGTCACCGGCGCGCGTCCGCCGGACCGCGAGCGGCGCTCCGTCGGCGACCAGGTAGTGCGGCGCGGCCCGGGTGATGGTCACCGTGACCATGTCGCCCGGCCGGGGGGCGGTGCCGTCCGGCGTGAAGTGGACCAGGCGGTTGTCGCGGGCGCGGCCGGACATGCGGTGCGTCGCGGCGTCCTTGCGGCCTTCGCCCTCCGCGACCAGAACCTCGGCGCCGGCGCCGACGAGCCGCTGGTTCTCCGCCCAGCTGATGTCGCCGACCAGGGCGACCAGCCGGTCGTAACGCTCCTGGACGACCTCCGGCGGCACCTGCGCGTCCATCGTCGCGGCGGGCGTGCCCCGGCGCGGCGAGTACAGGAACGTGAACGCGCCCGCGAATCGGGCTTCCCGCACGACGTCCAGGGTGCCGGCGAAATCCTGCTCGGTCTCGCCCGGGAAGCCGACGATGATGTCGGTGGTGATCGCGGCGTCCGGGATCGCGGCGCGGACCCGGTCCAGGATCGACAGGTAACGGTCCCGCCGGTAGGCCCGGCGCATCGCCTTCAGCATCGTGTCCGAGCCGGACTGCAGTGGCATGTGCAGGTGCGGCATGACGTTCGGCGTGTCCGCCATCGCCTCGATGACGTCGTCCGTGAAGTCGCGCGGGTGCGGTGAGGTGAACCGGACCCGTTCCAGGCCCTCGATCTCCCCGCAGCGGCGCAGCAGCTTACCGAACGCGCCGGCGTCGCCGAACTCGGCCCCGTAGGAGTTCACGTTCTGGCCCAGCAGCGTCACCTCGATGACGCCCTCGGCGGCCAGCAGGCCGATCTCGGCCAGGATGTCGCCGGGGCGGCGGTCCTTTTCCTTGCCGCGCAGGCTCGGCACGATGCAGAACGTGCAGGTGTTGTTGCAGCCCACCGAGATGGCGACCCACGCGGCGTAGGCCGACTCGCGCCGGGCGGGCAGCACCGAGGGGAACGCCTCCAGGGTCTCGGCGAACTCCGCCTGGGCTTCCTCGCGGGCCCGGGCGCGCTCCAGCAGGGCGGGCAGCGAGCCGAGGTTGTGCGTGCCGAACACGACGTCGACCCAGGGCGCCCGCTGGGTGATGGCGGTGCGCTCCATCTGGGCCAGGCACCCGCCGACCGCGATCTGCATGCCCGGCGTGGCGTTCTTCACCGGGAGCAGATGACCGAGGTTGCCGTACAGCCGGTCGGCGGCGTTCTCCCGGACGGCGCAGGTGTTGAACACGAGCACGTCCGGCGTGGCGTCCCCGGGGGCACGCTGGTAGCCGGCGTCCTCGAGCAGGCCGGCCAGCCGCTCGGAGTCGTGCGCGTTCATCTGGCACCCGTAGGTGCGGATCTCATACGTGCGAGGCGAGGCGTCCATGACCCTAAAAAGGGTACGCGCCCCGGCAGGGCCGGCGGGACGGTGCGGGCTGCGGGTGCGGATCATGGAATGGACGCCGGTTTTCCGCACATGCTGCGGACAGCCGACGCCGATCATGGAGACGGGGCGGGGCGGGGCGGGAGCGGGGGTCAGCGGGCGAACTCCATGGCGCGGGACTCGCGGACCACGGTGATGCGGATCTGGCCCGGGTAGGTCAGCTCCTCCTCCACCTGCTTGGCGATGTCACGCGCGATCACCTGGGCCTGGATGTCGTCGACGCTGTCCGGCTTGACCATGACCCGGATCTCCCGGCCGGCCTGCATCGCGAAGACCTTCTCGACGCCCTCGTGCGCGCTCGCGATCTGCTCGAGCCGCTCCAGCCGGCGGACGTAGGACTCCAGCGATTCGCGGCGAGCCCCGGGACGGCCCCCGCTGATCGCGTCGGCCGCCTGGGTCAGCACCGCCTCCACGGTCCGCGCCTCGACCTCGTTGTGATGCGCCTCGATCGCGTGCACCACGTCGTCGGGCTCGCCGTAGCGGCGGGCGATCTCGGCGCCGATCAGCGCGTGGCTGCCCTCCACCTCGTGGGTCAGCGCCTTGCCGATGTCGTGCAGCACCGTGCACCGCTTGAGCAGGCCCGCGTCCATGCCCAGCTCACTGCCCATCATCCCGGCGATGTGCGCCGATTCGACCAGGTGCTTGAGCACGTTCTGCCCGTACGACGTGCGATACCGCAGCCGCCCGAGCAGCGTCACCAGCTCACTGTGCATGCCGGTGATGCCCAGCTCAACCAGGGCGTCCTCGCCGGACCGCACGCAGAGCTGCTCGATCTCGGCCTTGCCGCGCTCGTAGGCTTCCTCGATACGCTGCGGGTGGATGCGCCCGTCCAGGACCAGCCGCTCCAGGGTGAGCCGGGCGATCTCGCGCCGGACCGGGTCGAAGCAGGAAAGCAGGACCGCCTCGGGCGTGTCGTCGATGATGAGGTTGACGCCGGTGACCGACTCGAAGGCGCGGATGTTCCGGCCCTCGCGGCCGATGATCCGGCCCTTCATCTCGTCGCCGGGCAGGTGCAGGACGGAGACGACGGATTCACTGGTCTGCTCGGTGGCGACACGCTGGATGGCGAGCGAGACGACCTTCCGCGCGCGCTTTTCCCCTTCGGAACGAGCCTGGTGCTCGATGTCCCGGACAAGGAGGACGGCTTCGCGCTTGGCCTGATTCTCGATGACCGAGACGAGTTCCGTCTTGGCCTGGACGGAGGTCAGGCCGGCGACCCGTTCCAGGGTGGCCTTCCGTTCCTCGTCCTGGCGGCCTAGCTCGGCGGCGCGCTGGTCGAGCTCGCGCCGGCGCTCGTCCAGCTCGACGGAACGGTCTTCGAGCCGATGCAGTTCCTTGTCGAGCCGCTGCTCGCGGTCGGCCAGCCGGTTCTCCCGGCGCTCGAGGTCGCTGCGCAGCTCGCGGATCTCGTCCTTGACCGCCCGGACCTCGCCTTCCACCTCGCGGCGGCCCTGGGCGGCTTGTTCGGCGGCCTCCTGGGCACGGCTGACGATCGACGCCGCCCGGGATTCGGCCCGGGCGCGGATCTGCTCGGCCTCCCGGGTCGCCTCTTCCGTGCTGGCCGCGTCCGCCACGCCGGCGGAGCTGGCCACACTGGCGGGAGAGGTGACGGCGGAGGGTTTCGGGGTGCCCGCCGGGGACCGGCGAAATACGATGACGAGCGCGAATACCATTGCGAGCAGCCCGATCACTATGAACGCGAGTGCAATTCCGCCGCTCACAGTCACCCCTTTCCGCGCTCATCAGGTCCCGTTTCCGGGCACTGCACGTGCGATACCAGGGGTCATGCCCTGGCGCGAGGGGTACTGCACGCTGGCGCGCGCGACCATCACCATGGGTCGCTAGCATCGGCCGCTGGCCGCGGCCGGGGCGCTCTATGAAGTTCTATCTATGATCATCCGCGCAGCGCGGAGTAACACCTCGCTGCCGCGAGGTTAAGCGCAGATAACGTTTTGAGCAAGCTACCGGCACCGCAGTAAAAGTACGTGGCGAGCGACCCGGGCGGGCGCCTGGCAACGTTTTTCCCAGGTGAAGTGGGCTTCCGGGTCACCATTCGCCTTCAGAGCTAATGTCCGGATCTGGCTCGGTTAGTTCCCCGGCGATCTCCGCTCCTTCGGCCTCCAGCGCCTCGCGGACGACGCGGTAGGCCAGGGCGGCGCCGTATCCCTTGCGCGCGAGCACGCCCATGAGCTTGCGCACGCGGGCCTCGGGCGGCTGGCCCCGGGTGGCCCCGAGCCGGCCCGCGACGAGCTGGCGCGCGGTGGCCGCTTCCTGGTCGGGGCCAACCTGTTCGACCGCCTCCTGGACGTCCTCGTCGGCCACTCCCCGCCGGCGCAGCTCGGTGGACAGCGCGCGGCGGGAGAGGCCGCGGCCATGGTGCCGCGACTCCACCCAGGCCCGCGCGAAGGCCGGATCGTCGATCAGGCCCGCCTCGGTGAACCGGTCCAGAACGGCCTCGGCGGCCGGGCCCGGGATGTGCCGGCGCTGCAGCGCGTCCGCGAGCTGAGCCCGGGTTCGCGGGGCCAGGGTGAGCAGTCGGAGGCAGATCTGCCGGGCGGCGGCCTCCGGGTCTTCCGGGGCGCCCGGGTCTTCCGGGGCGCCCGGCTCCTTCGGGGCGCCCGGCGCATCCGTATCGCCCGGGAGACCTAGGGCCGTCTCGGCATCGGCGCTCCCGCCGGGACGAGCCCGGAGGGAGCGCCCGGGCGAGTGCCCGGGCGTGGCTGGTTGGTGTCTAGCCGGCACCGCCCGTGCCTCCGTTGGCGCCCACGCTCTGGAGCCGGGCCGCACCCGGACCACCTGGCGCCCGGCCCGCACCCGGACCACCTGGCGCCCGGCCCGCGCCCGCAGCGGTCTTGGCTGCCGTCCCCGCCGTGGCCCCGGCCGGAGCGGGGCTGCCCGCCCCGGTACTTGCCGCGGCACCAGGGCCGGGTGTGCCGTTGGCCGCCGCGTTAGGGTCGGCGTCAAGCCGCGGCCCGACGCCGAGCTTCTCCTTGATCTTCTTCTCGATCTCGTTGGCGAGGTCGGGATTGTCCTTGAGGTACGTCCGCGCGTTCTCCTTGCCCTGGCCGAGCTGGTCGCCCTCGTAGGTGTACCAGGCCCCGGCCTTACGGACGATGCCCTGCTCCACGCCGAGGTCGATGAGGCTGCCCTCGCGGCTGATGCCGACGCCGTACAGGATGTCGAACTCCGCCACCTTGAACGGCGGGCTCATCTTGTTCTTGACGACCTTCACCCGCGTCCGGTTGCCGACGGCGTCGGTGCCGTCCTTGAGCGTCTCGATGCGCCGCACGTCCAGCCGGATGGAGGCGTAGAACTTGAGCGCCTTACCGCCGGAGGTGGTCTCGGGACTGCCGAACATCACGCCGACCTTTTCCCGCAGCTGGTTGGTGAAGATCGCGGTGGTCTGGGCGTGGCTCAGCGCACCGGTGATCTTACGGAGGGCCTGGGACATGAGGCGCGCCTGGAGACCGACGTGACTGTCGCCCATCTCGCCCTCGATCTCCGCCTTCGGCACGAGCGCGGCGACCGAGTCGACGACGACGACGTCGATGGCGCCCGACCGGATCAGCATGTCCATGATCTCCAGGGCCTGCTCACCGGTGTCAGGCTGGGAGACGAGCAGCGCGTCGGTGTCGACGCCCAGCCTTTTGGCGTAGTCGGGGTCGAGCGCGTGCTCGGCGTCGATGAACGCGGCGATGCCCCCGGCCTTCTGCGCGTTGGCGACCGCGTGCAGCGCCACCGTGGTCTTGCCGCTGCTCTCCGGGCCGTAGATCTCGACGATGCGGCCGCGCGGCAGGCCGCCGATGCCGAGGGCGACATCCAGTGAGATCGATCCGGTGGGGATGACCGCGACGGGTACGTGCGTCTCCTGGCCGAGCCGCATAACCGAGCCCTTGCCGAACTGCCGCTCAATCTGGACGAGCGCGGTCTCGAGGGCCTTATCCCTGTCACCAGCCCGCTCAACGCTCGGCCTGCTGTTCGATGCCATCGAAACTCCCTGTCGGGTTTGTTGCGTCGGGTTCGTCGCTATCTGAGCCGCCGGACGTCTGCCTGCGGTGCCAGTTCCAGACGCTACGCGCCCCCACTGACATTCTGCCGGGCAATCGCCTACTGTAGGCGAACTGCTGTTCGATCTGAACCCGACACGCCGGTCCGCCGGCCCCGCAGGCGCTGGACTATCCTGCTGTGACTGGATGAACGCACGTGCCAGGTGACACCGGGGAGAAGGAACGCTGTATGGCGCTCGACGAGAACACCGTACGTCTTGCCAAGGGGAAGAACCTGGCGACCGTGGTGACGCTGATGCCGAACGGCCAGCCGCAGGCGCTGCCGACCTGGATCGACACCGACGGCGAGTACCTGCTCGTCAACACCGAGCCGGTCCGGCAGCGCTCGAAGAACCTGGCCCGTGACCCGAGGATCACCATCCTCATCCAGGCCAGCGACAACCCGTGGGACTGGTCCGAGGTCCGTGGGCACGTCGTGGAGACGGTCGGCGGCCCCGAGGCGCGCCAGCACATCGACGAGCTCTCCAAGCGCTACGTCGGCACCGAGTACAGCAGGCCGATCGGGCCGGCGGGGCGGGTCATCTTCAAGATCGCCCCGGACAAGGTCAACACCGCGAAGGGCTAGGTGGCCGGTTTGACCGACCGCCCGGATTCCCCGTATCTGGACTGGGATTCAGTCGAGACGATGCAGTTCGACTGGGGCTACGTCAAGTGGATCACGGCCGGCGACGAGCAGGCCCCCGAATTCCCCACGACCGGGGTCGTCGTGTTCCTCCCGGGGAAGGGGCACGGCCGCCGCAACCATCCCGAGTCCCACGAACTGCTCTACGTGGTCGCTGGCCAGGGCGAGCAGATGGTCGAGGACCCCGCCGGGGAGCCGATCATCCGGCCGGTGCATGCGGGCGACGCGGTCCGGATTCCGCGGGGTGTCTACCACTCGACCGTCAACACCGGCTGGGAGCCGATGCGGTTGCTGGTCATCTACGCTCCGTCGGGCGCGGAGGCCGCACTGCGGGAGGTGCCCGGCTTCCGCGGCATCCCGGCCGGCCAGTTCCCGCCGCTCATCATGCCCCCGCCGGGCGCGGGGGCAGGCTAGGCCCGCACGAGCGAACCGTCGTACACACGTCCGTTAACCATCCGGATCTCAGCGCAGATTATCCGGAAGACTGAACGAATCGCACACCGCGAGCCACACCTTCCGCACTTCCTCGCCGTCGGCGAGGGCGCGTTCGGCCGTCCGGCCACCCAGGCCGGCGAGAACGAAGTCCCTGGCCACGCTCTCCGCGTAGGTCTCGCCGAACTGGGCGTTCATCCGCTGCCAGAACACCGTCAGCCGCATCCGGCCAAGGCTACAGCGCCGCCGGGACGGGTTTCCCGGCCGTTTCCCGGCCGTGCCGCAGGCCTCCCGGGCCACAGGCGCGGGCCTCCCGGGCCACAGGCGCGGGCCTCCCGGGCCACAGGCGCGGGCCTCCCGGGCCACAGGCGCGGGCCTCCCGGGCCACGGGCGCGGGCCTCCGGGGCCACGGGCGCAGGTGCTCCCGGCCGCGGCGCGGGGCGCGCCGGATCACTTTGCGCTCCCGGTGAGAAAAATCCCCATAGATGGGTACATACGCACGACGAAGATCGTTCTGTAGGAAAGAACGCCGATCGCCGCGCGGCACGCCCGGGCAACCCGCAGGCACGGCACGATGACAAATTTGCGGAGCGCGGATGTCGTCACCTGCACGGGGCACCGAGACGCCGACCGAGGCCAGCAGCGGCAGCGCCCGCCCGGCCCCGGAACCGGCCCATCACCGGCGACTGGTCACCATCAGCCTGGTCACGCTCCTGGTTCTCGTGATCGTCGGCGTCGCGGCGGGCATCACCGCCTGGCTCACGCACGGCTTCCGGAGTCAGGGCAGGGTCCGTTACCACCAGGCCGCCGTATTCAGCGTGCGGCTCGGCGATTGCATCAACCTGGCGTCTAACGGGACGGTGGTGCACGTCGTCCCCTGTGCGGGCGCGCACGATGCGGAGGTGTTCGGCACCTTCCAGCTCGCGGGACGCACCTGGCCCGGGGCGACGGCAGTCGAGCAGAAGGCCGCGTCCGGCTGCGGCAGCCGGCTGACCGGTTACCTGAATCCGCAGCTCGCGGCCACGAACCTCGCGCAGTCGTACGTGTACCCGGGGCAGCAGGCGTGGGAGGCGGGTGAGCGAACCGTGGTCTGTGAGGTGCACGCGACCGGCGGGACGCTGACCGGTTCGGTGCGCAGCGGGATATGACAGCCGCCTCAGCACCGCGCGGCGCCTGCTTACCGAGCCCCTGAGCTGTGGTGTTACGCCCTTCCGCGGAGAGCAGACCCGGTACGTACGGAACTGTCAGTGGTGCGAGGCAAGATGGATGGATGACCAGGAACCGGGATCCCGCTGGATCGCTGGAGAGCTTCTCTCCCGCGACCCGTGCCTGGTTCTCGGG
>Ga0182014_10000673_pt1 | contig 46191 bp, 37 predicted proteins | sample 612S2DmetaG_FD_120489 | JGI IMG/M metagenome (GOLD analysis project Ga0182014, IMG submission 120489) | Permafrost microbial communities from Stordalen Mire, Sweden - 612S2D metaG | ecosystem: Environmental > Terrestrial > Soil > Wetlands > Permafrost | place: Sweden: Stordalen | collected... | reverse complement strand
GCTTTCTCTTTGGAGGTACGGTGTCGTTGGGTTGTGCGGGTTTGAGCTGATTGTCGTTTCACCCCGCCATCTTGCCACACCCACACCACTCACCGTAAGACGGCGCCGCCGGACGGTTACGATGGACAAACAACCCGATTGGCCCTCCCAGACCCTGGTCACCGGGTTCCCGTGGTATGACCAGAATGGCAGCGCTGGGCTGCCACCCGATTTGGCCCGATTCCTGGACCTCGGCCCGCCGCCCATCGTGTTCACCCTGGGCACGGCTTTGGCTGCGGCCCCCGGCTCATTCTACGAGCATAGCGCGGTCGCAGCGAGGTCCTTGGGCCGTCGGGCGGTCCTCATCGTGGAGGATTCCCGGCACTGCCCGCAGTCGTTGCCTGACGGCGTGGTAGCGTCAGGTTACGCGCCCTTCTCCGAGCTCTTTCCACGCGCTGCAGCCGTCGTCCACCATGGCGGCATCGGCACGACGGGTTTGGCGATGCGTTCAGGATGTCCCATGTTGGTCATGCCCTGTGCCTGGGACCAGGCAGACAATGCCGAGCGCGCGGTTCGCCTTGGCGTCGCCCGGACGATTCCTCGCCACCGCTACAACCCCAGCGCGCGTCGCCGCCGAGCTGCATCACTTGCTCGACAACCCCATGTACATGCGGCGGCCCTCTGATGTCCGCAACCAAGTGCTGCAAGAAGATGGAGTCCAAGTCGCTTGTGATGCCCTCTCCGAATTGCTTCAGCGGGCCTCTTCAAATCGCGCCAAATAGCGGATCACATTTTGCCGTCCCCAGCCGTTTTGCCTTTTGCCTTCTTGAAGAACTCCAGGTCACTCCCCGCCAGCGCCGCTTTCAGGCGACGCACGTAGGCGTGCCATTCAGCTTGCACCGTGTCCACCGGGCCAACGATCTGCTCGAAGGCGTCCAATCCCCCGCCCCGCTGCACCAGCGTCAGGGCCCGTTCCCGGTGCTGCGGGGACTCGAACACGAAATATGTGAGTGTCCACCAATGAAGATAGTACAAGTTGAAGTGGCTATTCATGCCCGGGCCCCCGTGGCCGGTAATGATACAACGCAAGGGGATCACACTGCCGTTGCGAAGATTCTCCGCGAGATCAGGGCTGGTGGCGATCTCATCCACCCACCAAACGGGGTAGGTGTTCGGATCAATGCGTCCCACCGCGAGCGCAGCCGGCGTCAGGCGGCAGGTGGAGAAATACTCGGCCAATCCTTCCTCCAACCATTTCTCAAGGCTCAGATGGGCCACCTCCTGGTTGAGTTGGTGGGTTGCTTCGTGCAGCATCCAGTGGCATGGGTTGATTTCGTTGGCCGAGTAATACGCGAGGCAGTAAGGCTCACGGTAAAATGCCTCCGCCCAGCCCAGGCCCGGATTCACCCGGCGTAGCTCGGCCCGATCCTTGAACAGCTTCACTCGGAGTTTCGGATGGCCGGCGTGGAACTGCGGCAGGCTCCCGAAACGGTTCGAATAAGCGTTATAGAGCAATTCCATCGCCCGGGCCGTTTCCTCCGTCTGGGCGCGTGTGGCCGTGGAATAAATGACGTGATGCGGCCCTTCGAGCGTGAGGAACGGGTGCCAAGGACGAGGAACGAACTTCCATGCCACCACGCCGACCAGCACCAACAGGTAGATCAGCAGCCGTGTTTCACGGGCTTTCAGTCTCCAGCGAAATCGCCTGACTTCCGGGGCCATCATTGGCAAGGAGGATTCCTCGTTCTCGGGCACCAGGCAAATGCATTCGTGCTGCCGGGCAGCGGGAAGGCTGTCGGACAGACTTGACCTTGCTCACGGAAACTCAGATATCCCATTCATGAAGACCAGAGCCGACTACCCAACTTGCCACGGCGAGCTTTCATTGCTGGACGACCTTAAGGCGCCCACGCCGTTCCACTTCCGCTGTCCCCACTGCCGAGCCAAATTGCGCGTGCGGATGCGGGGCCTTTGGCCTCTGCTTGCCTTTGTAGTTTGTCTATTTGCCGGCTTGGCGGTGGGCTGCTTGTGCATGTGGCGGGCGTTCGGACTGACGGGGCTTTTCCTCTGTCTCGCCTGCTATGCAGCGGCAGGGTTGGTCGCAGACATAGTTTGTGGAACCATTTTCTAGACCTATGGGACACTCGCTTCCAAGCCCACAAAGCCACGCCTTTGACTGATGCGCCGCCGTGCATTTGACCAAGCCGCAACCCCGCGCTCCCAGCGGTGTTCACCCTTGATGAAAAGATTCGCCCAGTTGTCCACCTTTCCTTGGCGGCTCCTGGTGCTGTTGCTGCTCGCGTGCGCGGCGGTGGGTGTCGTAGTCAGCCTGCGGCCGCCACGACCCGCTCCGTTCATCGTCTTGCGCCAGCCCTATCATATGCCCGTGCCGTTGAGGGACCGGCTCACCCGGTGGATTCCCGCCACTCCGCACTGGACTTGGGCCTGGCGCCTGGAAGAAGCGATGTTCGGCAAGCGCAAAGCTGTGAACCTCTCTGCGGAGGTCATGTCGCTCGCCGACTTATCCGGCCCCGCTATCTCCAGCCTTTCCCTAGGCGCGGCGAGTTTCGCACACACAAACGGCCTGCAAGTCTGGCTGCTGCGTGCCGACGAGTTGAAAGCACTGCGTGAACATCTTAAACCGGCGCCTGAAACCGATCGGCCTCTCCGCCCCAGGATCAGCACGGCGGACGGCGTTGAATGCCAGTTGTTTCAAGGCCAATCGGTTTCGCTCAGCGGCCCGCCCAGCCAGGTGGGGCTGTCTCTCGGCTGCTGCGCGCGCGTCCACGCCGACTACACCGACCTCATGGCCTGCATTACGCTCTCGGAACTCGTCACCAACGAGGCGGTTGTCCCCGGCGGGTCCTCGCCCCTTGTCTCGATCCAAACGAACCTGGATATCGCCCTAAGGCTGTGCATTCCTAAGGGCAGCGGCTTCTTTCTGTTTGATCGAAGTGCTCGCGATTCAGGTCGCAAGACTATCGGCGTCATCATTGATCCGCCGCAGCCCAAAACCTAGAACTGCATAGGTCCGGCTACCGCCAGCCGCCGCCGATCCACACATAGCCCCGCCCATGTCTCCCCCAATGCCCGCCTACCCACACGACACCGGGCCTGGGCCGAACAATATAGCGGCCTCCAACCCACACCCAGCCGCCGTTCCAGGTGTAATAGCCCGGCGCCCAGACATAAGTGGGATCCGGAGCGTACGGAATGACCTCGACCGGGGCCGGCGGAGGGGCTGAATTCGCCACGACGACGGTCTGCGGGGGCGGTTGCACGGGCACGGGAGCCGGAGGAGGTTGCTGCCAATCTGCCGTTGGCGCAGCTCCCGTCACGCTGTTGGGAGGAGGCTGAGGTGGAGGGGCATAGGCCGGTTGGACGGCATAAGCCGGTTGAACGTGATATACGGGCACATATTCAACCCGTCGCTCCGCGCATCCCGTGACTAGCGCTGCAACGCCCGCGAGTGTCAGGCTCGCGGTCCAAATGTTAGTGTTCACAAGCTTAAGATGCTTCATATTCAGTGAGTTGGACGCTGGAGAGGGCCTTCAGGTTAGGAAAAAAAGCATACAAATGTGGGGAGATTTTGTAACCGATCCGCTGAGTCTGCTGTCATCCGCCGCCAGGCCAAGCAGAGACTGGTCCAAACCCCAGACCCGGGACTGCGAGCGTCCTCGCGAGCCCTGCTTCCCCAGAATCCAATGAAATGCCTGGGCTGGCGAGGACGCTTGCCCTCCCAACCAGGCATCATCAGGACAACGCGTCCTGCTTTGGTCTCTCAGGACAGTCCCTTGACGGACCAGCCAGCACGGTATTGGCGCCGGATAAAGCCGTTAGCCGCGCCCTCGGCAAACGCCAGGGCGGCGGCGTTCCAATGCAACGTGGTTTGTGGGAAACGCTGAGCCACGGTGCCCACCAGGACGGCTTCCGCCAGAGGGCCGGAGTAGTCGAAACCGGCGGTGGTGGGAGTGCCGCCAAGACATGCGTCCACATACAGGCCCCAATGGCTCTCCTCCTTCACGTCGGGGAATTTGAGATCCTTGAACTTCTTGTCCGGGTAGAGCAAAGGCCGGGCAATATGCGGCAGGACCAGCACGCCCTGAGTGCCGACGAAAATGGAGCCGGCACCCGGCAGCTCGTCTCCTTCAAGCAGGGCCTTGATGGCAGGCGGCGGTCTCTGCGTTCCGTCGTACCAAGTCACCGGGAGCGTTTTGTCCGCGGTATAAGCAGTCCCGGGAAAGACGTATTGGACCTGCGAGTTAAGAGCCCAGTTCCACTGGTTCGGGGCCAAGCCTTCGGAGCGAACGGACAAAGGTGCCGTCAATTCAAGGGCGCCGAATACGGGATCGAAGATGTGGCAAGCCATGTCGCCGAGTGAGCCGGTGCCGAAGTCGAGGCGCTTGCGCCAGTTAACCGGGTGATAATACTCATTGCCGATAAAGGGCCGCTCGGCGCACACCCCAAGCCAAAGATCCCAGTCGAATCCCCTCGGCACCGGGTTAGAAACGTCGGGCCGCGCCGTCGGATCACCCCAGGCGTTGCCAACCCAGGAGTGGACTTCCTTGACTCGGCCAATGGCGCCAGCCTGCACGAGCAGCACCGCCATGCGGTAAAAGCTCGAGGAGTGGATCTGGATGCCCATTTGAGTCACGACTTTACGCCAGCGGGCATACTCAGTGAGCTTCCGGGCCTCATGGAGATTGTGGGTTAGCGGCTTCTGGCAATACACGTGCTTGCCCAATTGCAGCGCGCTCATCGCTATCGGCGCGTGCATGTGGTCGGGCGTGGAGACGTTCACCGAATCGATATGCTTCCCTTGCTGGTCCAGCAACTCCCGCCAGTCCTGGTAAATCAGCGTGTGCGGGAAGAGTTTCCTTAACTCCGCGGTGCGGTTCAGATCCACCTCCGCCACCGCCACCAGGCGCAGCCGCCTTGAATGCGCAAGCTGCCGGATGTCCTCCCAAGCCATGCCGGACGCCCCGAAGCTCGCATGCTGCAGGACTCCGCTGGGCGGTTTGGCGATTAAGTCGCGCGTGACGAAAGGCGCCGCCAAAGCCGCGGCACCAATGGTCTTGAGGAACGAACGACGGCTGAAGGAACAACGGGATGTTTTAGTAGTTAAATCAACAGGCATCGTGGTGTAAAAAAACAGAAGCCCCTCGGCCCGTCAACGGAAAAGGAGCACCCGTAAAAGCAGAGCGCGCATCCGCGTACTGACATCGCCCCGCGCCGTGGCGACAGGCATCCCTGCCTGCCGTAGAGCCGGGCCTCCCTGCCCGGCGGATGAAACGCTCGCCTCACCCCCCGCCTCCATCCCCCAATTTGCCTGGAGCCGCATGACGTGTTATGATAATCGACATCGAAGGTCGTAATAGCAGAATGAAGACGAGCGGCGCAGACCGTGAAATACTGCTGAGCTTTTGGAAGGTGCATATCCTGCACCACGCGAGCGAGGGGCCGGTCCACGGTCAGTGGGTGCTCACCGAGTTGCGCCGTCACGGCTACGAGATCAGCCCGGGAACGCTGTACCCGCTGCTGCATCGGATGCAGCGAAATGGCTGGCTCAAGTGCCGGAAGGTTGCGCGGCGCGGGCCGCGAATGCGGATGGACTATAGGCTAACCGCGGACGGTGAAAAGGTGCTGGCCCTTGTCCGTAACCGACTGGAAGAGCTTTACCGGGAAGTGGTCAGGTAGCATGAATCTGGTTGCCTCATCATTGCGTCGCCCGATAACGGTTATCGTGCTGGTTCTTGCCGTCGTGCTGGGGGCGGGGCTGGCGCTGCAAAAGATGTCCCGCGACATCTTCCCCACGCTGGGCATTCCGACAATCTATGTCGCCCAGCCCTACGGGGGCATGGACCCGGCGCAGATGGAAGGCTACCTGACGTATTACTACGAATACCATTTCCTCTACATCACGGGCATCGAGCATGTGGAGTCGCAGTCCATCCAGGGGGCTGCCCTGCTGAAGCTGCAGTTTCATCCCGGCACCGACATGTCCCAAGCGATGTCCGAGACGGTAGCCTACGTGAATCGGGCGCGCGCGTTCATGCCGCCCGGAACGGTGCCGCCGTTCGTGATGCGGTTCGACGCCGGTAGCGTGCCGGTGGGAGACCTGGTGTTTTCGAGCGCTACGCGCACCGTGGGTGAGATGCAGGATCTGGCGTTGAACCGCGTGCGCCCGCTGTTTGCGACGCTGCCGGGGGTGTCGGCGCCGCCGCCGTTCGGCGGGAGCGCCCGGAGCATCGTTGTCAACGTGAAGCCCGACCGATTGCGCGCCTTGAACATGTCGCCGGATGAGATCGTGTCAGCCATCTCGGCGGCGAATCTCATCAGCCCCTCCGGCAACATGCCCATCGACGGCAAGTATCCCATGGTCCCGCTGAATTCGGTCGTGAAGAACATCCAGGACCTGGCGAACGTGCCGATCCGCACGGGCCTCTATCCCACGGTGTTTGTTCGCGATGTGGGGACGGTGGTGGACGGCTCGGACATCCTGACGAGCTATGCGCTGGTAAACGGCCGGCGCACGGTCTATATCCCGGTCACCAAGCGCTCCGACGCCTCGACCTTGTCGGTGGTCAATCTAGTGAAGCAGAACCTGGGGAAGTTCCAAAGCGTGCTGCCAACGGACGTGAAGGTAAGCTACGAGTTCGACCAGTCACCTTATGTGACGCGAGCGATCGGGGGCTTGACGCTGGAGGGCGCCTTGGGGGCTCTGCTGACCGGCTTGATGATTCTCCTGTTCCTCAGGGATTGGCGTAGCGCGTTCATTGTGGTGATCAACATTCCACTCTCCTTGATGAGCGCGGTGCTGGCCCTGTGGATCACCAAACAGACCGTGAACATCATGACGTTGGGAGGTCTGGCGCTCGCGGTGGGCATCCTGGTGGACGAGGCAACCGTCTCTATTGAGAACATCCATGTCCACCTCGCTCGCGGCAAGACGCTCGGGCGCGCTGCTTTGGATGCCACGACCGAAACCGCCGGCCCCCGGTTGTTGGCGATGCTCTGCATCCTGGCGATGTTCACGCCCGCTCTGTTCATGGTAGGCGCGGCCAAAGCAATGTTCCTTCCGCTCTCGCTGGCCGTCGGCTTCTCCATGGTTGCCTCCTATCTATTGTCGAGCACGCTAGTGCCGATTCTATCGGTGTGGGTGCTCCGCGGTCATGAGCAGTCGGTTGAAACGCAACTGACCGGAGAGGGTGCGTTCGCAAGATTCCAGCGGGGTTATGCCGGATTGCTGCGCCTCATTGTGCAGTGGCGCTGGCTGGTGGCGGCGGTGTATCTAGCAGCGACAGGGATCATAATTGTGCTCCTCGGGCGTGGGCTTGGCACCGAGATCTTCCCCCGGGTAGAGGCCGGCCAACTTCAATTGCGGCTGCGCGCGCCGGCGGGCACGCAAATCGATGGCACGGAGGCGGTCGCCCTGCGGGCGCTGGACCTGATCAAGCAGGAGGCCGGCCCGCAGAACATCGGGATCACGCTGGGATTTGTGGGGGTGCATGGGGCAAATTATCCGATCAACTTGATCTATCTGTGGAACGGTGGACCGGAGGAGGGCGTGGTGCAGGTGCAGTTGAAGAAGAACGCACCCATTAAGATCGAGGTGTTGAAAGAACGCCTGCGGAGGAAGTTCGCGGCGGAGATGCCGGAGGTCAGCTTTTCCTTTGAACCTAGCGATATCGTGAGCCGGGTAATGAGCCTGGGTGCGCCAACACCCATCGAGGTGGCAGTCAGCGGCGTGAACCTGGCGTCCAACCGGGCATTCGCCCAGATCATCAAAGACCGGCTGCAACGGATTCCGGCGTTGCGGGACGTGCAATTCGGCCAGTCGCTCGACTACCCGACTGTGGACGTGACAGTGGACCGGCAGAAGGCCGGGTTGATGGGGGTGAAGATGTCTGACGTGTCGCGGTCCTTAGTGACGGCCACATGGTCGAGCCGATTCGTCGTCCCCAATTATTGGGCCGACCCTAACAGCGGCGTCTCCTACCAAATCCAGGTGCAAGTGCCCCAGGCTCGGATGGACTCGCTGGAGCAGGCGCGGAATGTGCCGGTGATGAACCGCGACGGGCAGGCCACCCTGCTGCGCAACGTAGCCAAGGTCACCGAAGGCACCGCCGTTGGTCAGTATCAGCGCTACAACATGCAGCGTCTGGTGACGGTGACCGCCAATATTGCCGGTGCCGACCTGGGCAGCGTAGCGCGGCAGGTGACCGCTGCGGTGAAGAAACTGGGTGCGCCGCCGGCAGGAGTGAGCATCGCCGTGCGCGGGCAGATCGTGCCGCTGGCACAGATGATGGACGGCTTGCGGTCGGGCCTGCTGCTGGCCGTCGTGGTGATCTTCCTCCTCTTGGCGGCAAACTTTCAGTCGTTGAAACTAGCGTTCCTGGTCGTGGTGACGGCGCCGGCGGTGATCGCCGGAGTGGTCGTGATGCTCTGGCTGACCGGGACAACGCTCAACATTCAATCCTTCATGGGGGCCATCATGGCGATTGGCGTGGCCGTAGCGAACGCCATCCTGCTGGTGACCTTCGCCGAACGCGCCCGGGTGCTAGTGGGGCAGGCGTCTCGCCTGCCCTTCTCTTCGGCGCCAGCGGTAGCAGGCGCTGCGCCTGCCCCACTCTCAGCAGCAGACGCCGCCATCGAAGGCGCGCGCAGCCGCTTGCGCCCCATCCTCATGACCAGCCTGGCAATGATCGCGGGCATGGTCCCCATGGCGCTCGGTCTGGGCGAAGGCGGAGAACAGACCGCCCCGCTTGGCCGAGCTGTGATCGGCGGCTTGGCATTGGCCACAGTAGCGACCCTGCTGGTGTTGCCAGCGGTGTTCGCGCTCGTCCAGGGCCCGGCGCATCGCCGTTCGGCGTCCCTGCACCCGGACGATGCCCAAGACTCGGCTGCGGGAACGGCGTGAAAAGAGGTGGATGTGAAAGCGAATAATCAAAACCCTATACGAGTTGCTATGGGAAGTCCGAAGTTCGAAGGCCGAAGGCCGAAACCCGAACGCCCAGCCGGATCAAGCCTTGTTCGGATTTCGGACTTCGGCCTTCTTTCGGGTTTCGGGTCTCGGCCTTCGGATTTCAAGCCCAACCACGCTCACCGCCTCCTGAGCATGTTGCACTCGACCGTCGTTGCCTTCGCAGGGCTCGGAGCGCTTGCCGGCTGTGGACATTCCGCGACTGAGGTCCCGCAAAAAGCCACTCCCCCAGTCACCGTTCAAACTGTCGCGCCCCGGCGCGGCGAGATCACCCGCACCATCACCCTGCCCTCCTTCCGTATCCTGGCTTATCAGGAAGCCACCCTTTACGCCAAGGTGTCGGGGTATCTCAAGACTCTCACCGTCGATAAGGGCGATGCGGTAAAGGAAGGACAACTGCTGGCGGAGATTGAAGTGCCCGAATTGCTGGCCGACGAAACGCAATACCAGGCCGAGACAGCGGTGAGCCGCACCAACTACGAGCGGATGGCCGAAGCACGCATCAAAGCGCCAGACCTGGTCATGCCGCAGACGGTGGACGACCTGCGCGGTCAATGGGAAGTGGCGCAGGCCAAACTGCAACGCACGCGGACACTACTCCAGTATGCCCGAATCGTCGCTCCCTTCGAGGGCGTAATCACCGCAAGGTTCGTGGACCCCGGCGCCTTCATCCCTGCCGCCACCTCCGGCAGCACGCCACAAAGCGCCGCATTGGTTAAGCTCATGGACTACCGCCGGGTGCGAGTCCAGGTGTTCGTGCCGGAAGCGGAAGTGCCCTTCATCAAGAACGGCGTGCCGGCGCAGGTAACGGTGGAGGAGCTGCCCGGGCGGACGTTCCCCGGGGCGGTCACGCGTTTCGCCCACGCTCTGGACGAGGCCACCAAGACCATGCTCACGGAGCTTGAAATGCCCAATCCAAGCGGTGACCTCCGACCCGGCGCTTACGCCAGCGTGCGGCTGGAGGTCGAGCGCAAGCCAGACGCCCTGCTCGTCCCGGTGCAAGCTCTGCTGGTCGAGAAAGCTGGCTCGTCCCTGTTTACTGTGACCGACGGTAAGGCCAGGAAGACGCCCGTCCAAACGGGCTTCAACGACGGCGTAAACGTTGAACTCCTTAATGTGAAGCTCGACCAACCGGTGATCCTAGTCGGGAAGCAGACGCTCGCCGACGGCCAGCCGGTCAATCCAGTGGAGGCGAAATGAGAAGCGTGGTTGGCCATTTGCCATTTGCCATTCTCGCGGCGGGGGGACTCGCGGTCAGCGTGGGCTCTATCTATGCGCAGCCGACCAACGATGCGCCATACCCAATTGACCTGCCGACCGCGCTGCGTCTGGCCGGCGCACAGAATCTGGATATTCAACTCGCCCGCCAGCGTTTGAGCGAAGTCCAGGCCAACCGCCAAAGCGCGGTGGAGCAGTTCTTCCCCTGGATCACCGCAGGCGCGGCGTATCATCGCCGGGATGGTGTTGCCCAAGCCGTCCCGGCTGGGACGATTTCCGACGCTCACTATCAGTCCTACAATCCCGGCGCCGCGCTGACCGCGCAAATGGACCTCGGGGACGCGATCTACAAGTCGCTCGCCGCAAAGCAACTGGTCAAGGCGTCCGACCAGGCCTTGGAGGCGCAACATCAGGACTCAACGCTAAGCGCGGCGCAGGGTTACTTTGACCTCGCCAAGGCTGGCGCCCTGGTCGAGGTAACCCGGGAAGCGCTGAAGACTTCCCAGGATTACCAGCAGCAACTGCACGCCGCCGTGTCGTCCGGCATTGCCTTCAAAGGCGACGAGCTGCGCGTTCAAACCCAAACGGAGCGTTACGAGATCTTCCTGCGGCAGGCGCTCGAGCGGCAGCGCGTGGCAGCGGCAGACCTGGCGCTAGTGCTGCACCTGGACACCCAGGTGGAATTGATCCCGCAGGATACCTTGCTGGTGCCAATCACACTCTTCGAGACCAACTCCTCCATGCACACGTTGGTGGAGCAGGCGTTGCGCACTCGGCCCGAGCTGAAGCAGAGTCAGGCCCTGGCTTCGGCTGCGCGCGCGGCGAAGAACGGCGCAATCTATGGTCCGCTTATTCCCTCCGTCGGCGCCCAGGCTTTTGGAGGTGGGCTGGGTGGCGGACCGGACGGCGGTCCCAGTAACTTCGGGGCGGAAGGAGACTACCTTCTTGGGGTGATGTGGCGGATTGGCCCAGGCGGCCTGTTTGACTCCGGCCGCGTCCATGCCGGCAGAGCCCGACTAGCGGAAGCCCAACTCGGTGAAGCGAAGCTCAAAGACACCATTACTTCTCAGGTCGTCGTCAGCCTTGTCCGGATGCAATCCTTGTGGGCGCAAATCGACCTGGCCCGGCAGAACCTGGCCACCGCCAGCGAGACGTTGCGCCTGACGCGCGAGCGCAAGCAGTATGGAGTCGGCGTCGTGCTGGAAGACGTCCAAGCCCAGCAGGACCTCACGCAGGCGCGTTCCGAGTATCTTACTGCGCTCGCCGAATACAACAAAGCCCAGTATGGCCTAAACAAGGCCGTTGGTGGCCCGTCGGAGCCACCTCTGCTCCAGCGCGCACTGCCATCCAAGCCCCGACCGTGAGGGCCTGCGGCCCGAATCGTCCGCGCGTTTAAAGGGGGCGAACCGCAGTTGCGGCTTCTATGCGGGGTATGTTACTGTCCCACTGCGAGCCGAGAATAAAAGTGGGCGCAAGCCGAATTGGATGATGGTATTTAACCGCAGCTAAGACGAATTATCTCCGGGGGGGAACCCATGGAACCCAATGACCTGCCTAAATTGAACGTCGCCTCGCCGCCACCATCCGGCGCCGAGATCACGGCAATCCTGGAGTCGCCAGCCTCGATTTCCCCTCTCCCCCTGCCCTGCCCGCCTGAGTGTACTGGGGATGTAAACGCCCGGCTCGCTGAACCCGCTACGATCAGGCTGACATTTCCTTCCCAGCGGGTACAAGTGGCTGTGGGACCGATCCTGGCCGCGGCATTAGGCAGCCGATGGAAGTCGTATCGCAAGCAACTCTGCGACTGCCAGGAGCAGTTTTCAGAAGAGGGAGTGCATCAACTGCGTGTGGCCACCCGTCGGCTCCTCGCACAGTTCACTTTGCTGGGTCATGTTGCTCCCAGCGCTGCGCTCGAAAAGGCGCGCCGCATACTCAAGCGCCGCCTCGCGGCTTTGGGCGACCTGCGCGACGCCCAGGTGCAACGCCTTTTCATCGAGCAGAAGGCCGTCAGCTTTCCAGAACTCGTGTTGATGCGCGCCTGGCTTCAGCGCCGCGAACGCCGGCTCGCCAGGTCTGCCGCCGCAAAGGTAGCCTGCTTCAAGACCCGAAAGCTCGAACGGTGGACTGCCGCCATGATCGAAGGCCTCACTGCGAACGCCCGCAAGTCCCGCGTGCAAGCCCAATTGGACTCCGCCGTGCTACGCGCGGCAGCCCAGGCTTTTGCCGAAGCCGTCGCGCGGCGGCGGGCAATCGACCTGGCTGACCCGCAGACCATTCATCAGACCCGCGTAGCCTTCAAGCGATTCCGCTACACGGTGGAGTCTCTGTCACCGGGCATCACTGGGTTGAGCAAGCGGCAACTTCGGGCGTTGGCCTACTATCAGCGCAAGATGGGGATCATCCAGGACCTGGAGGTCATGCGGGCCTGTGTCACCGATTACACCCGCGGGGACAAGGGGCGCGACGCAATGCTTAACCGGTTCAGCCGCCACTTGCTTCAGCGCCGCGCCCGCGCCTTGCGGTCCTTCCTGATGTCGGCGGATCGCCTCTTTGGGTTCTGGCCGCCCGCCGCGCTCGCTGCCCGCGTCGAGTCCCTCCCGACCCCCAACGCCGCATGACTCCCTCGGCCCCTGGACGGCTGGTGATTCTCTCCGGCCCGTCGTGCGTCGGCAAAAGCCCGCTCGACCGCGCCCTGGCGCGCTTCTACCCGGAGCTTCATCAACGCTTGCCGAAGCTCGTGCTCTATAACAGCCGCGACCCCCGCCCCGGCGAGAAAAACGGTGTGGATTATCACTTCCGCACGCGGGCGCAAATCGAGGCCATGCGCGCGGAGAACAGGTTCGCGGTGCTCGATGTGCGCGGCGACCTCCAGGCACTTGACCTGCCGGAATTAGCTGCCTTGCTGGAGCGCGGCGACGCGTTCTTCGAAGGCAACCCGTTTGTTGGCCGGCTGCTGCAAACTCATCCGGCCCTCGCTCGAGTGAAGCGGCTGAGCGTATTCCTCGCGCCGTTGTCAAAAGATGAAATTGTGTTTCTGAAGGATCCTGCCCGCAGCCTCTCGCTGCCGGATTTGGTTACGGACGTGATGCGGCGCAAGCTCCTGCGGCGCACCCGGCGTCAGAAGGGCGAGCTTTCGCTGAAGGACCTGGAGAACATCGAGCGCCGCGCGGGCAGTGCGTTCATGGAATTGCAGGAAGCCGTCCACTTCGACTGGGTCATCCCAAATCACGACGGCGAAGACAGCGATAACTGGGACTCGTTCCACTACCCGCTTGGCGACGCCCGCCGCGCCCTCCTCGCCTTTGTGGACCTCCTTGAAGGCCGCATACCCTCCTGCGTCGAGAAATGGAACACCGCCCTGTTCGATTGAGCCACCGGCGGTGATGGTTGCAGTAACTCCTCTGGGCAGCCGCGGCGTATCGGCACCCCGGAGCAACCGCGTCCTCTTGGCTCGCTTGCCCCAGGCGGTGCAGCGCTGGAGCGAAATCACGGATCTTTACGTCAGCCTGTTCGGCCAGGCTCCGCCCGGTTCGCGCATCTTCATCTGGACACGGCAGGTCATCCACGTCCGCAAAGAGGCACTCAACCGCACCTGCTCCGATATGCCCCCGCCCGAAATGTAAGGCCAAGGCCATAGCAGCACCGGAGCACTACCGGAGCAGCGCAATAGTACCAAGCATGTTGCTAGCATGTTCCTAGGATGTTCCTTGCTTGTTCTTAGCTTTTCGCTCCTCGTTTTTCCCCCGCCCCCATCCGGCACTGCCCCATCGGCCAAGTCCTGCTCTATAGACGTCGGAACCGCGGTCCAGGTTACACCAGCAACTCAATTCAGATCAGACGGGATGAAGGAAACGTCATCACGCGCGCATCAATACCCCCGCGCCTGGCGAGTTCGACCTTTGCGGGTGATGCGTATATCGTCACTGTCCACGACTTCGGCCAATCGGGCGGCTTCTTCTATCTCCTGTGATCGGGTTCGTGGATGGCGTGAACCTGCGCCAGGCAATGCAGGCCGGCCGCTTCACGCCCCAGCAGGCCATGCGGCTCGTTCCCAAGATATCGAGCGGAATATTAGCGGAATACGAACGAGACACGAGCAGAACACCAGCGAGCGCCCCGCGACCTTCTGGCTTGCCTCACGCTATCACCTGCCTATCTGCACCTTCCTTATAGCAGCGGCTGCTGGAGGGTGCCCGTGCCATGGGCGAGGGTGAAATAAAACGTCGTGCCACGGCTAGGCTCGCTCGTCGCCCAGACTCTGCCGCCCTGGCCTTGAACGATGTGTTTGACGATGGCGAGCCCCAGTCCCGTGCCGCCTTGCTCGCGCGAGCGGGCCTTGTCCACGCGATAGAAGCGCTCAAAGACTCGTTCGAGGGCTTCCGGCGGTATCCCCGGGCCGTCATCCTGGACGAATACCTCAACCTGGCCGTCGTCCCGTGCGCTTCCACCCACAGTCACGGTTCCTTTGGCGCGTCCGTATTTGATGGCGTTATCAATCAGGTTGCCGAGCACTTGTTCCAGCCGGTCTGCGTCAGCGCGCACAGCCAGGTCGGGGGCCTGGTTGATCAGCCTCATGCTCTTGGCATCCGCCCTGGCCTTAAAGTCTTCAAACACCTTGGCAACGACGGGACCGAGCGGCACGGCTTGGAGGTTCAGCTTGACGCGACCCGACTCCAGCTCGGAAATGGTAAGCAGATCTTCGATAAGCAACTTGAGCCGCTCAGAGTTGCGGTCGATGGTCTGCAGGAACTTCGTAGCGACCTCGGGGTTATCCCGGGCACCGTCGAGCAAGGTCTCCACGTAGCCTTTGATCAGAGAAAGGGGGGTACGGAGTTCATGGCTGACGTTGGCGACGAATTCCTGTCGGGCACTCTCAAGCTGCTTCAAGCGGGTTAACTCGTGGAAGACCAGCACAGTGCCATGCCGCTCGCCGTGGCCATTGAAGATGCCGGCGGCGTTGATCTGCAACCAGCGCTCGCTCAGCCCGGACAATTTCAGCTCGTATCCCAACACCTGCTTCTGCGAGTCCAGGGAACTGACCAACTCGGCCAGCTCGTGCAAGCGCACAGCCTCCAGTAGGGTCCGGCCGCGGATGTCAACCGTCACCCCGAACAAGCTGGCGAACGCGCGGTTGGCGAGCTGAATGCGCCCGCGTTCGTCCAACAGGAGCAAGCCCTCCACCATGCTGTTGAAAAGAACCTCCTGCTGGGTCTGGATTTGCTGGGCTGCCCGCCGCTGTTTGTCCTGCAAGGCTTCGACTTCACTTCGCGCTGCCTGCCGCGCCCGAGCGAACCTGCCCCTCCACCAGAAGTGCAGCGCTGCGAGCGCAGCCAGGGAGAGAACCGTCAGGATAGGCCATGTCATTTTAGGCAGCTCGCTCTCACTCGGGGGCCTCGATGAACCGGTAGCCGACGCCGCGAACCGTCTCCAGGTGTTTGGCCGCCGAACCAAGCTTCTCCCGGAGGCGACGCATGTGCGTGTCAACGGTGCGGGTGTCAACCAGGCTGTTGTATTCCCAAACATCGCGCAACAACTGGTCCCGCGATTGGACACGCCCGCGGCGCTGGGCCAGGAGTATCAGCAGCTTGAATTCGGTCGCCGTCAGCTCGATTTGCTTCCCGCGCCACTTGACCAGGTGCCGCGAGACGTCGATCGACAGATTACCGAACGCAAGCGATTCGGGTTCCGCCGCGTCGGGCCGGCCGCGATGAAGCACCTTCTTCACGCGCAAAACCAGCTCGCGCGGGCTGAAGGGCTTGGTGATGTAATCTTCCGCGCCCAGCTCCAGTCCGACGATCCGATCAAGCTCCGCTGCTTTGGCAGTGAGCATAATGATGGGCACGGCGGCGGTGGCGGGATCACGCCGCAGCATTTTGCAAACCTCCAGCCCGTCGATTTCCGGCAGCATCAAATCGAGCACAATCAGGTTCGGCAGGGCTGATCGGGCCTTCTTGAGCGCCTGGGCGCCGTCCGCGGCGGAGATGACGTCAAACCCCGCCTGCTTCAGATTGAACTCAAGCAGTTCGACCGCCTCCGGCTCATCGTCAACAACCAGGATTTTTGATCTCACGTCCAACTTGGATACCATGCCCGCGGCGTCACGACAATGGCGAGTTTGTGACAAACAGGTTACGACCGGACCGCACCGGGGCGTGGAAAAGCCGAAGGTTAAAACCGAAACCCCAAATGAGGCTGAAATCCAAAATCCAAAACCCGACCATGCGGGGCTGGTTGGCTGGGGTGGCCGCGGATTCGGCTTTCGGCCTTCGGGCTTCGGTCTTCTTTCGGATTTCGGATTCCGGGCCTCGAGTTTGTGCCCTGCGAGAGTTATTACGAGGCGGCGGCCATCTCTGGCGGCGGCCCCATCTCTCCCCTGCCTTTGTGCCGGATATCCTGGGCTTCGCACAGGTACACGACCTCCTCCGCCACATTCTTCGCGTGGTCGCCGATGCGCTCAAGGCTCTTGGAGATCACCATCAGGTTCAAGCAGCGCGAGATTGTGTCCGGGGCCCGGGCCATCTCATCGGCCAGAAGTCCCTGCATCTGCTTGTTCAATATATCGATTTGCTTGTCCTGCGGGATCAGAGCGCGAGCGGCCGCGGGGTCCTGATTGACAAAGGTATCCAGCGCGCTCTTCAGCATCTGGAGGGCGCAGATGGCCATCTGGGGAATATCCACGACCAGCTTCAAGGGCACATCCCGGCAAAGGTCCTGCACACGCCGGGCAATGGTCGTGGTCTCGTCCCCCACCCGCTCCAGGTTTTGGGCAATCTTCATCGCCACGGTGATGAGCCGGAGGTCGTGGGCGCGTGGGGTCCGAGCCAGCAGGCTGATGGCCAACTCGTCCACCTCGATCTCGAAGCGGTCGATGACCGCATCGTCAGCCTGAACGCGCAGGGCGAGATCATAGTCCCGCTTGCCGAGTGCCTCGATGACGTTGCGCACTGATGCTTCTGCGTGGCTGCTCATGGTCAAAAGCTTCTCTTTCAGGCCGGCCAGTTCCTGTTCAAACGGTTGCATCAACTCACCCTCAGCCAAAGCCCTGAGCGACGCAATCCTGAGTTTAGTGGAAAATAGAGAAAGGATCACCGAGGGGCTCAGTTCGTCATGCCACGGAATGCCCAGGAGACCTTGGCTCGGCCTGCATATCGTCTCCTCACGAGAATCAAATACTGGGCTGGACCCGGCAGTTTCATCCTGCGCGTCCGGGCGAAGTCGAAGTTTAGACCAGCCCCGTCAGTCCGAACCGCCCGCTCGATGCCAGCCGCTGGTTTCCAATGCATCTGATGGTTGATTGCAGTCATGTTCATCGGTTTCGCGCGCAGGCTGCGCGCTCGGATACCCCCAAACATGGCCGCTCACTGTGGCAGTAGAATGGCAAACAAGTAACAAATGTGTGACGGTCCTCGACGCGTCGTTTCCCGCCAATTCGCCACTTTATAAGGTTATTCACCGACGAACGCCCTTGACTGAGGCCGGCAAGAGACGGTTCAATAAGCACCATGAAACAACCACTGGTTACATGTGAACATGAGCAGCACCTTGAACACTGACCGTAACGCCCGGATCAGCATTCCTCTGCGAAAACGTTGGAATTTGGCGCGGGTGCGATGGCTCCCGGCATTAGTTTTGATCGTCGCGTTTGGAACGGTGGCGCTTTTGTGGCGCGGCCACGTCGCATCGTTGACGATTCTCGGGCAGGCGGAGCCGGTCGTGTCCGAGGTGAGCTGTTACAAGCCGGGGGTGCTGGCGGAGTTGAATGTCACGCGGTTTCAGCGAGTTAAAGCAGGCGATCCGGTGGGCAAAGTGCTGGTGACGGAGCCGACCATCTTGATCTCCTCGTTGGCGGTGATCCAGGCGGAGATCGAGGAGTTGAGGGTGAATTTGAAGCCGGTGATAGCGCAGCAACGCAACGCGATGGATTACGACCAACTGCGGCTGGACTGGATGAGGCAGCGAGCGCAGTTGGCGGCCGCGCGCGTGAACTTGGACCTGGCGGAGGCGGAATACCGCCGGATGGACGCGTTGTTCAAGGATAAAATTGTGTCGGAACGAGTCTATGAGCAGGCGAGAGCCGCCCGGGATCGGCTGCAGAAGGAAGTCGAAGAACTCGGCAAGCTGGTAGCGGAAGGCGAGACCAATTTGCAGTCTCTGCAGGTAACCAATAAGGCGGAGATCTCGAAGGTGTCAACCGATCCGCTGGCGGCGGCAATCGCGGTGCAGGAATCCAAGCTTCGGCTGACGGAGGCGGAGCTGAGTCCGCGGATGGTCAAGGCGCCCATCGACGGGATCGTCACCACGATATATCATCGCGCGGGAGAAGCGGTAAACGCCGGGCAGCCGATTGTGGCAATCGCCACGCTTAACCCGGTGAGGATCGTGGGTTACCTGCGGGTGCCGCTGGCGGCGCGACCGACGGCAGGCATGGAGGTACAGGTCCGCACGCGCGGGTTGCGCCGGGAGGTGGGCAAGGCCAAGGTGACCGAGGTGGGCACCCAATTGGAGAGTGTGCCGGCGACGCTGCTGGGACCGATCAACTTTGCCAACATCGTGCAGGGGCTGCCGCTGGACGTCAGTCTGCCTGCCAACCTCAAGATCCTGCCAGGCGAGCTGGTCGATATCATGCTGCCGCCGACAAAGCCCTAAAGCTCGGCCTCATCGTCGTGGAGGTAAACTGAGACATTCTCAAGGCCCTCGGCGCTGGCGAGTTCGCTTTGGAGTTCATTAGACCGGGAAGTGTCGCGGAGGAGGAGGCGATAACTCACGTCGGTGCCGTCCTTGGTGGACCTCCGGTCACTGGCCAAATCAATGCGCACGGCGTGACGTTGGAGGACGGCACGCAAGTTGGCGAGGCGGGCGGCGACGTCGCCGGTGATCCGAAGGCTTAGGATAGCGTCGTAACGGTTACGGAGACCGAAGCTCATGGACCGGAGCACGAGGAAGGCCGCGCCGATCCCGAGCGCGGCAAGCAGGGCTGTGGCGAAGCGGCCGGTGCCGATGGCCATCCCCTCCATAATCACCCAGAGGATGAAAGCCGTGTCGCGCGTGTCCTTCAAGACGTTACGGAAGCGGACGACGCCGAACACCGCAAACAGGCCGAACACCACCATTAAGCTGCCGGACATGGAGGCCATCAGCATGGAGACGATCAGCGGCATGATGGCGAGCGCCCCGACAAACGTGCGGGAATAGGCGAGAGCCTCATGGGTCCACATGTAAACGAAGCCGACGGAAATCCCGATGGAGAAAGCCAGAGCGAGCATGAACAGGATGGCGCTGGCATCTGGGGCGCCCGGAAAATCGGGGCGGCCAAAACTGTTGAGGATGTCATTCATAAGTTCAAGGCCTCTTCCAGCTCGGGCAGAGGCGGCCGGCCATATTGAAGTTGTTGAGTATTAACGCAAGCGCTATATTTGCAGATAGGGACCTGCTGGAGGTTGAATACCTTGACGAGGTCCAGCATCCAGCGCGGGGCGCGTTCCTCGAATTTGAGCTCGAGGACCACGAAATCCTTCGGCAGCGTTTCCATGTGCGGGGGAAAGCAGAAAGGGCGCCAGCCCCGTTTGGGAACGTGGAGTTCTCCGGAGCCGTCGTAGCGGCTGGCCGTGACTTCGCGGTCGAAGGTGACCCGGAGTTCCTCTTCCACGGGCGACTCCCAAATCTCGCGGATGTAGGAGACATAGATGGCCCCGCGCGCGCGGACGCTGTTGGCGAACTGCCAGAAATCCGCATTGACATCCTGTCGGCGTTTTCCATGGGTCAGGTGGGTGGTGTCTGGGAAGTAAGGTTGGTTCGGCCAGCCCGCGGATAGGATTTGCCGCACACCCTCGCGGCTAATCATCGCGCGGTCTTTGCAAATGACCTCGCTGACGCGGCGTTTGACCTCCAGGAAGGCGGGGCGCTTCCATTCGTCGTCGTAAAACCGGATGCGAAGCTTCATCCGGTTCTTGTGGCCGGTAAAGGCCTGGCGGAAGAAGAAGAAATCCGGTGAATCCATGTAGAGGCTGATGACGGGGTGGCCGCGGACGGGGCTGTAGCTGTTGTGCTCGGAAGGCCTGAGATAGCTGCTGATGAAATCCGCTACGGCGACTGCTCGGGGCTCCTGTATCAAATACTTGAGCTCGTATCTAGCGGCATGACCCATACGGTGAGGCGCTGGCAGTGTGACCAGGGATCCGGCGACTCAGGGCAGCTCCAGCGAGGCGTTAGGTGCCGGTACCCGCGAACAGTCCTCGAACCGCTTGGTCTCGTAAGTCAATACCTCTCGCGCAAACCGGATGCACTCAATGGGGCGCGCACTGAAGACGGTTTCTTTTCCGAGCATCACAACGTCTGCGCGTTGCCGGGCGACCAGGGAAAGGTCCGAAAGTTCGGCCCGCAGCGGCATCCCGGTCTCGGCGAAGACCTCAAGGACCTGGGTGGCGATAATGGTGACTTTGCCGGCTTGCCGGGCGGCAGCGACAAGCTGCTCCTGTATGCTCGGGAGGCGCACGTAGCCGACCGCCAGGCCAAGGTCCCCGCGAGCGACCATGATTCCGTCCGCCTCGTGGATGATCTCGGCGGCCGAATCAACCGCCGCGACCGTCTCAAACTTGGCCATGACCCGGACGCTGGGCCCCAGCAAGCTGCGGATTTCTTTCCGAGCGGCGCGGACATCAGCCGGGGAGCCGATCAGCGAGAGGGCCACCCAATCGGGGGTGAGTTGTGCTGCTGCCATGGCGGTCAGCAGTTCTCGGTCCGAGGAGGTGAAGACCGAGAAAGCGCTTTGACTGTCGGGCAGGAAGAGGGAGTTGGAAGATTTGAGCGGGATGGTGCCCTTCTCCAGCCGGGCCACCACGGCGGCGGTCTGAAGTTCTTCGACCACGAAGCTGAGTCGCCCATCGCAAAACCACATCCGGTGCTGGGGCCGCAGCTTGGGCAGCAGTTCTACCATACCGGGCAGTGGGATCACGGCGATTGGCTCTGCAGCGAGAGCGGTGTCTGACACCTCCGGATCCCAAAACATCACGCGCTGGCCCACAGACAATTTCAGTTCCTGCATGCCACCTGTCCGGGGGCGCGAAGAAGGCAAGTCCAGGAGCAATTGAATCGGAATGCCCAGTTGGGCGGCCGCCGTGCGGACCGCGCGGGCATTTTCAACGTGCGGCCGCTGGCGGTAACCGCAAGGGAACCTGAACCAGCGAGCGCCTGCCTCAATGGCCCGGTGGAGGTCGATTGGCTTTTCCAGCGTCGGCCCGATCGTCGCCATGACATCGGGCACTTTCCAAGTTTCAGATGTGCGCACTGCTAAGTCAAATATTGATGACATCTAACTACAAAACAACAACTTAAAGCCACGCCCGCTTACAGCCAATTGTTGCAGCAAGGTACCATTTGTGTAACAACCGTCAACGTTCATTATTGAATCTGCTGCAAGCAGTGCTCGTGCCAAGGTCCTCAATGGGGCAATTCGCTCCCGCGAGTAGGAACCCGCGCCGCCGTTAACCTTTTTTAGCGAGTAGCAGCAAGACGCGCCGTTCCGCCTCACCCAGGACGGTCACCGTTTTGAGCCCGGACTCATGCGTCAGAGCGCGAACCTGCTGGGGCGTGTAATAGGTTTTGTCCTCGGGGCTGTGTTGGTAATTCCGGCGTCCAAGGTCGTTGAGGAAATCGAACAATAGAAAGCCTCCCGGAAGCAGGACTTTGGCTGCGCTTTCAAGAAGGGCGCGGCCCTGGAGGCGACCGTAGTGCGACAGGAGCACACCGCGCGAAAAGACCGCGCCGGCTTGGGGACACAGTTCGGCCAACCGAAAGCAATCGCCTGCCAGGAAGCGTGCCCGGGCGATCCCCTTGGCGGTGGCGGCCCGGAGCATCTCCCGGCTGATGTCCACGCCGATGCCCCAATCAAAGGCGGGGAGCAGTTCGGCCAGCACGAGCCCAGTGCCGCAACCGGCGTCGATGAGACCACGCGTTCGGCAGTAACGGGCGCGGCGGGAGACGAGCTGGCGGGCTTCATGCAGGAATCGATCATAGGCATCATCGTCATTGAGATGGCAGGCGGGGTCGGCCAGGGCGCGGTCCCAATCCGGCGCGCGTTCGTCCCAGCGAGCGGCGATGGCGGCTAGTTGGCGCTCGCGGTAAGGCTGCTTCACCCGGGGTTCGGTGTGGCCAGCGTCGCGGTTCACAACCGGATCTCCCCTTTCAAAGCGTTGAAGGTGGCAACTAATTGGTCCCCGCAAGGAAAATCCCGCCAATGCCAGCGTTCGGGACAGCCGATGGCCGAAGCGATGACGCGGCGCACGAGCTGTGTTGGAACAAGGTGGCCGTCATAGACCCGGCGGGAACCGTCATTCTCCTGGATGAACAAGTAACCAAACTCACTGCGCTGAAGCCGCGCCAGTCCAGCGAGAGAGGAAAGGGGAAAGTTCATGCGCTCGGCCAAATGCGGATGGAGACGGACGGCCGCCGGGAAAATGTTAATATGGGCGTGATCGACGCAGCAGACGCCCTTGCTCCACTCCGGAGCGGGGCCGTGCTCGAAGAACAGGGGTGGCACGCCGTACCGCCGAAGCAGCACGCCGCCGATTGCCTGCATCAAGCGTTCGAGATGTTCAAAGAGCGGCGCTGGGAGGTGAGCGAAAGACAGCAGGTGTTCACGGGACAGCAGTAGCAATCCGCCCTCCATGAATTCGCCCAACGGAGGCATGACGACAAAATGCTCATCTTCGTACAGCACCCGCGAGAGCAGTCGTTCACCCATCATTTGCGAGAAAATGGTGTCGGAGTCGCCCTCCAGTTCATCGCAGAATGGGCATTGACCGGCCGGAGCATGCGAGCACTGAGGCTGCCCAATCGGGGCGGCGGTCTCGAGGTGCAGGTCGAAGAGTCCGGTTTCGAGGGCGGCTAACGCTTGGGCGCGGTGAGGAAGCTGACCATTGTCGGCCACACCTTCCGGCACGAACAGGTCTGTGAGGGGCAGAGTCTGATGGGCTGGCAGACGGGAGAAGTCGAGGTGGCCGCGGGCCTGGCCCGACCAGGAGCGAAGGGTGCCCGCCAGCCAGCAGCCGATATGGCACTCCATGGTGGCGTTATTGGACAAGCCGGCTAGAAGGCGTTGCAGGCCGGCCGATCCGAGGCTTCGGACCACCGCTGACGTTAGCGGTCCCGGGAAAGGTTGGTAAGCCTCCAGCACCAGCCCGGCATCATCCACCAGGACCGGTCTGCCAAAGAGTTCTGCGGCAACACGGGCCTTGGCTGCGAGCGCTTCGGAAAAACTAAGTGTTTGGATCTCGGGCAGCGGTTCGGGCGACGCGTGGAGCTGAAGCCGCAGGCGCTCGAGCTGCCGAGCGAAAGGGGCATACTTGGCCGGATTGCCGGTGACGAGCGTTAACATGGCGCGAGCTGGTGAATTAGATTGAGGGCCTGGAGCGCCACGGCTTCGGGAGGCGCTTGGTCCACATCGAGGAACCGCACCTCGGAGCGCTGCCGGCTAAGCCAACGGTAAAACTCTTGCTCCCGCGCATGGAACTCCGCGTTTGCCGTGAGCTCGTCAAGCACGCGAGCGGTGCCGGTCTTCGTGCCAATGCGCGACTGGCAGGTCGTGATGGACGCCTCCAATACGAGGGTGAGATGCGGAACACGGATATGTCCGGCTACCGGGCGCAGCATGGCGAAGAGCAACTCCAGTCGTTCGAGGCTATCGGCTCCATGGACCGCCAGGGTGGACCAGAGGGAGCGGTCCATCACGATCAATTTGTCCCGCCGGCTTCGCAACACCCGCATCTGCTCGAAGCACCCGCTTAAGAAGAACATGGCTGAGGCGAACCATTCGGCGTCGCGAATCATCCTCACTTTAAGCGGCTCGGCGAACCAGGCATCATCCGTCCCCAAGCAGTGGGGAAACTGGAGCGCGCGGGCGAGAGTCGATTTCCCCGCGCCATTCGGCCCTTCGAGGGCGACAATGAATGGGCCGGTAGAGTCCGGCGTGGCAAATGACGGCAGGACAAGTCGGCTTAAACCGAGACGGTATGTCTCACGTTCATTGGCAGGCGAAGTCATGAGGATAGCGACTGGGCAGCCGAGTGAGCCGGGCGGAAAACGGTCATGGAAGTTTTGCTCAACGGCGTGGAATAGACGAACTCCGCGCCGGGTCGGGCCTGATCGCTGTCGACATATCCCGCGGAATCAAGCGCCCGAACGGTGTCTTCCAAAAGCCTCAGGAGCTGGCTCTGGCTGAGGTAATCAAACTGGATGTTGTCGTCCAGGCCGCCATAGCAAAAGCTCTCAAAGGCCTTCGGGTCGGCGATTCTGATGCCGAATCGCTTAGGATGCCGGTAGTAGTCCGTGCCAGGAAAAGGAATGAGCTGGTGGATGGAGATCTCGTGCGGGCGCAGCTCCAGCATGAAAGGGATCGAAGCGGCTTGTTCCTTGAGGGAGCCGGGGAGTCCATAGATCCAGCCGGTCTTAACGCGCAGCCCGGCGGCCTTGGCCGCCCGAACGCCGCGCGCGATTTGCGCCGCCGTCATCCCTTTCTTCGCCCGCCGCAGGATTCGGTCCGAGCCGGCTTCGACTCCGAAATAGAGGCGCTGGCAACCGGCGGCGCGCATCGCTTCCGCCACCTGGGAGTCCACCTGGTCAGCTCGCATTTGAGCAATCCACCCGACGCCGAGGTGCCGGGCGTTGGCGGCTTCACAGAATGCCAGGATGTCCCTCTTTCGCAGGAGGAAGAGGTCGTCGGCAAAGAAGATCTCCTTAGCGCCGAAGTTGTCGCGCAGGAGTTCCATCTCGGCTAGGACTGCCTCGTAGCACCGAACCGCCACGGCCTCCTTGCGTAGCGCGCCGGTGTAGTTGCAGCAGAAGGCGCAGTGATGAGGACACCCGCGTGAGGCCAACATCGAATGGTGCGTATAAAGGGGCAAATTGTATAGGGCGCGATCGACAACGGGCAGGCTCGTGAGAGGCATATTCGAGGCGAGCCCCTGGGTCCGGATGACTTCACCTGTCCGATTGCGAAACACCAGGCCAGGCAAGTCGGCCAGGTCGGCGCCGCTCTCTAAACGTGCCACAAGTTCGATCATGGAAGCCTCGCCCTCGCCGAGGACCACCACGTCGGCCCCGTCGGCGATCAGGTCTCCCGCGAAGAGCGTGGCGTGGACCCCTCCAGCGATAACGCGTATCTGGGGATGTTTTCTCTTGATGGCTTGGATTTGCTTCCGGGCGACGGGGTAATTGGGAGTGATCACTGAGAAGCCCACCACGTCGGGTTGAAACTCGGCTACGCGTTGCCGGAAGACCAGGTCATCCACGGCTTCCGCGTTCTGATCGAAGATGCTTACTTCATGGCCCGTCGTTTGCTTGAGCAGGGTGCCGAGAAAGCCGACACCCAGCGGGTACTCCCGGTAAGTCTGCTTGGGATTGCACGAACGCGGGACGGCGAACAGCACGCGCATTAATCGCCTCCGCTTCCCTCGTTCTTTTGCAGGAAAGACTGGCCTTGGAGCAGGAAGCGTTCGATGGCCTCACGGTCGCGATGGTACACGTGGCTGGAACCGATAAAGCCCTCCACCGGGCCGGCCGGGAGGCCCAGCGGGTTCGCCACCCGTCTCGCCATTTTGGCCACACACAGGGCATCCGCGTAGAACTTGCGAAAAGCGTCCTGGCCCCGGGCGAAATAAATGGTCCGGAGCTGCCCTTTGCGGATCAGGAATTGGATCAAATTGACGCAAGGCACCTTGTTATTGCCAGGTCCACACAGGGTTACCACCGCGCGTTTGCTGGAAGGCTCGGCGCGCAACAGGTCGATGACATCTTGCAGGTCCCGCCGGCAGGCCGGGCCCGACATCAGCTTGGCATAGCTGTGCCCGAGTGAGTTGGGGGCTTCGGAGAAGAATACCTTCTCCATTTCGGCCATGAGCCGGCTGTCCCCGAATTGGGCCACCACCGCGTCCGTTTGCTCGGCGGCGGGAAAAGAAACCTGCACCCCCAACAGCTCAGAGTAATCGCTGTCGGCGTTTAGCCCATCCTGCAGAGTCGCTTGGACGAGGTTAATCCAGGTTTCTCCCAGCGTATCAAATTTAAGGCATTTCATGCGTCAGTCTCTACTTACTTTCACTTAGCCTCCAGTTCCAGGTGATTTCTCTCCAGGGTGCTGCCTTCGGCAAAAGCCAGTTGGGCCAGAATTCGATTGTAATCCGTTAGCGCCTGCAGTTCCGCCGTTTGGGCTGCCGTGAGGACCTCCTGCAACTGGAGCACAAAGTAGCTGGTCGACAGCCCGTTCTGGAGTTTCTTCTGCTCGGCGGCCAGGGCGGCTTCGGCAAAGGAACGGGCTTTGCGCGTTGAGCCGACCTGGCTGAAGCGTGATTGGACCCGGTTAGCGTAATCGGCGATCTGCACCAGCACCTCCTGTTCCGCCTTCTTGAGCTGCAGCTCGGCGATTTGCTTGGCGGCCTGGCTGGCCCGGTATTTTCCGCGCTCGGTCGCATTATAGAGGGGAAAACTGAGCACGACCCCATAGAAGTAGTCCGGATTGCTGAAGCTAAAGGCCTGATCAACGGCCCGGTCGGAGTCCGCATTCACACCCAGCCCGCCATAATGCCCGACCAGGTCGAGATTAGGAAAAAGCTGGTTATATTGGAATTTGACGACCACCGCGCTCCTCTGGATGGCCAGCCGCGCCTCGAGGAGATCGGGCCGGTTGCTCATAGCGCGCTGGAAACTCTCCGAACGGTTGACTTCCGCCGGCAGGGCCAGCAAGACGTCGGTCGGCTGCAGATCGCAATCGGCCCACTCCTTGAAATCGTCGGTAAGCAACCGCTTCAAGCTGTTCTGCTGAGTCACATACGCCTCACGGGCTCCGACTAGCGCCGTCAAGGCGTTCTGGAGTTGCGTTTCCGCCTGCTCGCTATCCAGGGGCGGCAAATCACCGACTTGCACGCGGCGCCGGGTTTCATCCACCAGTTGTTGCCGCAGTTGCACCGCCTTCTCCCGCACCTTGATCAGTTCCCGCGCGGCGATCACGTCGTAATAGGCCACCTCCACCGCCAGCACGGTCTTCATGATTTGGAACCGCAACGCCTGCTGCGACATGCCCAGTTCCTTGCGGCGAATGAGCAGGGTCTGCCGCGCCGCATCAATCCAGAAATCCTTCAGCAGATGCTGCCGCAGGGTCAGCCCCGTCTCGGCGAAATAATTGTTGGTTTGGCGAATCCCAGATGGGAGAAAAGCCGCGGCGTCCTCCGGGTCGGAACTAAAGTCGGTGCGCGCGTTGTGTTCAATGGTGGTGGCGCTTAGAGCGTAGCTTAGTCCCAGCGGCACTTGGCCGCTCAAGCCAGTCTTAAGAGTGTCCATGTCCATTTCAACCGGGAAATACTCGTTGAACTTCCTCGGGTCGAAGTCGCCGGGCTCCGACTCAAAAGCGTGTTGGGCGCCGGCCGAGAACATCGGGCTGTACGCGCCATACGCACCGGCCAAATTGTAGCCGGCGGCGTCCGTCATCAGATGTTCAATCCGAAGGTCGAGGTTTCGGCTCAGCGCGAGATCAATACACTTGGGCAGAGAAATGGGTCGTATGTTAACCGGCGGCTCTGTGGCTTGGCCGGTCGCAATGAGGGCGGCACAGCACACCAGCCCCGCCAGAATTCGAACGTGCATGCCGGCGGACTATGCGCCATCCGACATGCCGGGTCAATTCTGTTCGGCGGTAACTTCATGAATCTCAGGGCTGTATCAAGCTCCCTACTTCGACCAAAACCGGGACGTTTCGCCGCAACCTCCGCGTTGGTGCGAGGCCGGACGCCTCGGCGAGGCGCCCTTTCCTGGCTTGGCGGCGAGCTTCACGCTGCCCTGCCGGCCCCCTTGGACCCCGGAGAAACCGCCTTGCCCGCCGCGCACCCACCTGCCACGCTCTCCCCGTCGGCGCTTGTTAACGATCAACCATCAACTATCGACTATCAACCCTCAGGTGACCTCACTCGAAAAAGGGTCTGCGGGATTTCAACTACACAAGTGACACCGTCTTTGACACCTTCCCCTGGCCGCAGTCGCCCGCCCTAGCCCATTTCAAAACGGTCGCGGAACCCAGCGTATCCTTGCGCGCCTTGCGTCGCGCGATCATGGCCGCCAACGGCTGGTCCCTGCGCGACCTCTCCCGCGCCCTCGAAAATCCCCGGCTCCAACCGCCTCCATGAAGCGCACGCCGCCCTCGACTTCGCCGTTCGCGAGGCTTACGATATGAAGGAAGGCGAAGACACCCTTGCCTTCCTGTTGGCGCAGAACCTGGAACTTGCGGACAAGGAAGCGAAAGGGGAACAAATTACAGCGCCGGGTCTGCCGGTCCCGGCTGGCGGAGCAGCAGAGTTTATGAGCGAAGATTGCGTAACAGTGAGTGAAGGCGAGAGGGATTAGATGACTACACCACAACCCAAACCGCCATCCTCGTCTCGCCGATCTTGGACGGTGGAAGAGGATTCGCTTCTGGGCACCAGGTCCGATCACGCCCTGGCGCGCAAATTTGGCCGGACGGTTAAAGCCGTTAAAACCCGACGCCGGTTGAAGGGGGTTTTCCTGGTGAAGGAATGGAAGCCGGAGGACGACAAGATTCTCGGGACGCGCCCTGACCGGCAGGTTGCGTTGTTGCTTGGGCGCTTAATAGAGAACGTCGCTTGGCGGCGGCGTAAGCTGGGAATCCCGTGCTTCTATGAGTCTCGACCCTGGACGCCTGATCAGCTTGAGCTGTTGGGACGGAAGCCAGATGAAGAAGTGGCAACCCTCACCGGCCATCCCCTGGTCGCCGTGGAGATTAAGCGCCGGGAACTAGGCCGGCCCAAAGCGAACCCAATCCTGACTTGTTGGACTCCCGAGCAGGACCGGTTGCTCGGAACGATGCCCGACGAAGAGGTTGGCCGACGGGTCGGGCGCACGAAAATGGCGGTTCAAAAGCGGCGGTTCAGGCTTAGAATCGAGTGCCATCGCCCTGAACGTCCGCAATAGACGGAGGAGGAACTCGCGCTGCTTGGAACCCTGCCGGGCGCAGAGCTGGCCAAGCGATTCCAATGTCCCACAAGTCGCGTAACCAAGTCCGCCAGCGGGTACGCGGCAGCGGCAAGAGTGAAACGGGTGTTGTTCTGCGGGAACGCCGTGCCACGGGCCGCCAGAACGCCGGTCTCCACCCCGGCTTTCCGCAGAGGCTTGAACCGCGCCGGGTCGGAGACCGGCGCTCCGGCACACCAGGGCCGAGTCGTTTCGGAGAAGATGAGCGCGAAATCGGCTAATGCGACCTCAATGCGACATCAAAGCCACCCCAATGCGACCCCAAAGCTACACCAAAGCCACCCCGAAGTGAAGGCTGAAGGCAGAAGGATGAACGATGAAGGCCCGGCCAAGTCCGCAGAAAGCCACCACCAAGCGAAAACAGAAAGCACAAAACAGAAAGTATAAACGCGGTTCATCGCTGTTTTCGCCTAAATGGGAGGCACATCCTGCCCAATAGCTCGATCACAGCGCCGTAGCCGCACCGGAGCCTCACCGTAGTACCTCTGATCGGGGATAAGAGGTACTACGGTGAGGCTCCGGCGGGGGTCCGGTGTGGCTATGGACGCATGAGCGGGCGGTTGGGGGCGCTGCTCCACCCATTCCGCTGCAAACAGCGAAGAACCAGCAACGCGGAGCAAAGTTCCACAAAGCCAGGTACATGGGGTACATGCGTGGAGAAAGCGCGGACGCGGCCAAGGTGAAGCGCCGAGGAGGCGAGAAGCTATTGGTTAAGCCGCTTGCGCATGCGGCGCGGTGGTTTTGCGCGGGCGCAGGATACGGGCAATCAGCGTAATTCCAGTGATTCCGACGCAGGCCCAGCCGAACCAGTCGCCGTGCTGGTGGTAAATGGTCGGGACGCGGTGTTGCCCGGGGTTGAGCAAGGGGATTTGGGTGATCAGATAGCCAGGACCGTAGATTGTGCCGTGGTCGTCGCGGAAGACGTCGCGCAGGCGGCCGTGGGCGTCCACCCAGCCGGTCAGGCCGTTGTTGGAGCAGCGGACGAGGGGGAGGCCGTTTTCGACGGCGCGGAACACGGCCGAGGCCGCGTGCTGCCACTGGGCGGCGCTGTCGCCGAACCAACCATTGTTGGTGAGGTTGACCAGGAAGTCGGTGTCGTCGTCAGCGGCTTCGCGAGCGGTGCCGGGAAAGGTGTCTTCGAAACAGATCAAGGGCGAGGTTTTCACGAGAGGCTTGGCCAGGACGAATGGAACGGGGCGCTCGCCGGGGGTGAAGCCCCCTTCAATGGGAGTGAACCACTTGATGAAGGGCAGCCAGCGCACGAGGGGGATATACTCACCGAACACAACGAGATCGCGCTTACGGTAGCGGGAGACAAATTCGCCGTCCGGGCTGACGAGGAAGCTGGCGTTGTAGTACTCGAACTCGTCGGGGGGAGCGGGCGGTGGCATCCGGGCTACGTCATCGGAGCCGAGGATGAGCCAGACGCGGTGCTGGAGGACAAGGTTGGTGATGGCAGAATAGACGTTGGTGTTCCAGCGGGCGAAGCTGGGGACGGCAGCTTCTGGCCAGACCAGCAGGTCGGTCCGGTTGGTCAGGGCCTGTTCAGAGAGACGTATGAGGTCGTGGAACCGGTCCATGTCCCGGCTGGAGTCCCAGATGAGCGTTTGGGGAATGCTGGGCTGGATGAGGGCGACCTTGAGGGTGCGGTCGGGAGCGGGTTCCCGCGCCATTTGCCGGAAACCGAAGTTGAACAGGATGGCCACCACCAGGGCCGGGAGAATAATCTCCCCGGCCCAGACGGAGCGTGTGGTGGGCCGGAGCACGATCATCAGGCCGGCGGAGAGCAGCGAAAGCGAAACCCAAACGATGAGGAACGAAACGCCGTAGATGCCGGTGACGGAGGCGATCTGGATTAGCGGCGTCATTTGATACTGGGACGCGCCCAGCAGGTTCCAGGGGAAGCCGGTAAAGAGCCGGGCTACGAGCATTTCGAGCGCGACCCAGAGGGCGGCGCCGGAGATGGCCCAGAGGGTGCGTTGCACCCAGGTCCGGGACAGAACGCCGTTGAGGTTTGACAACCAGACCCAAGTGGCGGGGTAGAGGGCAAGGTACGCGCTCAACGAGAGCCAGCCGGCAGCCGGACCGAGTGGGATGGAATGCCAGCGGTAGGGGATCAGGAGCAGCCAGTAAAGGGACGCGAGGTAATAGGCGAGGCCCGCGATGTAGCCGATGCGGAAGCTCTCCCAGCCGCTCTTGCCCAGGGCAGCCGCGAGCATCAATGCGGGGGCAACCCACGCCAGCCCAGCGATGCCGACCTTGGGAAGAGAAGCGGCCAGCAGAAGTCCTGCGAGAGTCGCCGCGAGGCAACGGCTGCGCAGGAATGGACTGGCCCGGTAGTTTCTCACCCGCCCGAGCTTGCCGATAACGCGTCGAAAGGCAAGGCTCAGGAATGGGCCAGGGACAGGACCGCATCAAGCTCTGGATCGGACCGCGAGCCGTCCCGGCGCGCAGCACGCAGAAACACGGCAGAGTGCCAGGAAAACCAGAACGTCCGGGAGATGTAGGCCCCGCTGCGAGCCGTGACGGCTCGCGGTCCGGGGAGCTTGATGCAGCCCTGGACCCGGAATTGCCGCTCGTCAAAGGGCCGATTTGCCGCGATATTGATGTGTGTCGTTCTTGAGGACCACAAAGCTTATTGAAGAGGTGCATGCGTATTTCCGGCGGCATTGGCAGCGGGCACTCCGAGTCCGGGAACGGATTCGGTTCAGCGAAGAGGCGTTTCACTTGTTGCTGGCCGGGGGCGTGGGGGTGATCGGCGGGCTGGTGAACATCCTCTTCTATTACGCGACCGAGTCGGTGCGTCTGCTCTTCCTGCGGCAGCCGGGCGAGTTGGTGGAGGTGGCGGAGAGGATGCTGCCCTGGCAGCGGGTGCTGACGCCAACAATTGGCGGCTTGTGCGCGGGACTGGTGCTGTACTGGGGCTTGCGAATGGCGGGACCGCTGCGTTCAAGCAACCTGCTGGAGGTGATCGTGGCGGGCGACGGGCGGTTGCCGTTTCGCAGCGGCATCATCAAGTTCCTGTCGTCGCTCGTGACGGTCGGGTCGGGGGGGTCGATCGGGCGGGAGGGCGGCATCGTGCAACTGGCGGCGACGTTCGCGTCCAAGTGGGGCCAGGTTGCGAAGTGGCAGCCGTATCGGCTGAGGCTGCTGGTGGGGTGCGGAGCGGCCTCGGGGATTGCGGCAGCGTATAATGCTCCCATTTCCGGGGCGGTATTTGCGGCGCTCATTGTACTGGGGAACTTCTCGATGGGCCTGTTTGCGCCGCTGGTGTTCGCATCGGTGGTGGCGACGATGGTGTCGCGGAGCTTCTTCGGCATCCAGCCCTGGTACACCGTGCCGCCCTTCGAGTTCACCAGCCTGACGCAACTGCCGTGGTTCGTATGCCTGGGTATCCTGAGCGGCGGGATGGGAGCGCTGTTCATGAAGTTGCTGAACCAGGCGGAAGCGGCCTTCAAGAGGGTGCGGGCGCCGATTTACATCCGGCTGGCGCTGGGCGGGCTGGCGGTGGGATTGATCGCGGTCTGGTACCCCGGAGTGTGGGGGAATGGGTACGTGATCACCAACCGCATATTGCAGGGGGAGTATGGGGCGCCAGCGTTCTCCGCCAAGGACATTGCGAACCCGGACTGGTTTGCCAGAAAGTTGAAGCAGCCGGTCCCGGAGGACGAAGTCTCGAAGTATCTCGCCGCGCAGCTCGCGCCAGCCACTCTAAACCTGTTGTCGAACTATGCCGGCAGCGCGGACACGAAGCTGCAGCAGGCTATTGCGGTCGATCTGAATCGAATCATTCAAAGCGGGCCGCTCTATGAAGCGCAGCGGTTCACAAACGTCACGTTGACGGCAAAGACGAAGCGGTTGCTGGCGCGGAAGCCGCAAGGACTGGACCTGCTACGGCTCAATCGGAAGCTGCTCTTGGAGGTCTATCCCTTGGAGATGTCCCGAACGCACTGGCGCGAGGCGGCGGCGGCGGGCTTGGTGTTGCTGGCGGGACTGGTGGTGGCGAAGCTGGTGGCGACGCTGGCGACGGTGGGGTCTGGCGCGGTGGGCGGGGTGTTCACGCCTACGCTGTTCTTGGGCGCGGGGCTAGGGGCGACGTTTGCCTTGACCCTGCAACAATTGGGCGCGGGCGAGGACTTGCCGATTGCGGCGTTCGCGGTGGTGGGCATGGGGAGCATGCTGGCGGCGACCACGCGCTCGCCGTTGCTGGCGATGATTATGGTCTTCGAGATTTCGCTGGATTATTCCCTGATGCCGCCGCTGATGCTCGCGTGCGTGGTGTCCATCCTGGTAGCGCGCCGGCTGCATCCCGAATCGATCTACACGGAGCCGCTGCGGCGAAAGGGGTTGATGGTGCCGCAGGAGGCTACAGCATCGGAAGCCGCAGCCGAGCGAACGGTCGGGGATATCATGCGGGCGCCGGTGGCGCCGGTGCGGGAGACGGCGACGCTTCGGGAAATCGCCGACCGGTTCCTGACCGGCGCCAACAACTTCCTGCCGGTGGTGGATGCGAAGAGCCAGTTGGTGGGCTTGGTCGCTTTGCAGGATTTGAAAGAATACCTGGGTGCTGAGGAAGAGTTCCGGGGGGTCATCGCTTACGACGTCATGCGGCCGCCGCCGCCGTGCGTGACACCCAATCAACGGCTGCTGGACGTACTGCCAGTAGTGCTGGCGAGCGAGCAGCGCAATATACCGGTAGTCAGCACGCTGAAGGAGAACCGGTTGGTCGGGGCGCTGCCGCGCGCGGAAGTGCTGGGGATGTTCTCGGAGGCGATTGCCGCGAGCAGCAGGGCGGAGGCATAGTGATTTCTAATGGCCAATGGTCCATTGGCTATTGGCTCAGAGCAGGTATGCCAGGCTGGCGAGGGCTTCCGCCGCAAGCCAGATGACCAGCACCGCCTGCGTGCGGGTGAGGCCCCGCCGCACCAACCGGTGGGACAGGTGGTTGGTGTCGCCCTCGTAGAATGGCTGCCCGATGCGCCAGCGCAAGAGGACCACCCAAACCAAGTCCCCTAATGGGATGGCGAGGACCAGCAAGGGAATCAAGACCGCCCACCGGCGCGGGTGCCGCTCGGAATAAAAGTGTGGCAGAATCGCCAGCACCGCCAGCAGATAGCCGACGAGGTGACTGCCGGCATCACCGAGAAAGGCGCGGGCGCGCGGGAAATTGTAGGGCAGGAAGCCGAGCAAGGCGCCCACTGTCAGGCAGGCAATCAGCGCAACAAGGTATTGGCCGTCCGCCGCCGCGATGATGGCGAAACTGCAGGCTCCAATCGCCCCCAAGCCCGCGCAGAGGCCGTTCATGTTATCCATGAAGTTGAAGGCGTTGATGACGGTGACAATCCACAGGATCGTGATGGCGTAGCTGAATAGGATGCTGGGAACAAAGAGCGTGATGCGCGCACCGGTCGCGGCGACCAGGGCGGCAATGAGGAATTGGCCGGCGAATTTGGCGCGCGGCTTCAGTTCGTGCTTATCGTCCAGCCAACCCACCCATAGCATGCCAAACGCGCCAAGGAAGATGCCAGCCAACTCGATCGCGCGGCGGCCCAGGCCGTACTGCAACAGAAACGCTGAGTTAGGGTCCAGCAGCGCAAAATGACCGCTGCCGCCGGTCGCCGACCCGGGAATCAGAGGAGATCCTCCGCCAGGGCCCCCTGCCCTCTGCCACCAGAGCACCAGGCCGGCAAGCAGCGTTGGCATGACCAGTCCCGTCATAACAGCCAAGCCGCCCGCCAATGGAATTGGCCGGTCGTGAATCTTGCGGTGACCCGGATCATCGACCAGTCCGGTGCGCAGACACCACCTGCGCCAGAGCGGCAGGGAGGCCAGCACCGTGACACACGCGCTCACAATGGCCAACAGATAGACGTTGAAGGGAAAGGTCACGCTGAGATAGCCCTCAACCGCACGTAAAGCTGGTGGAGGTCATCCACCATGCGCTCGACATCGAAGCGTGGTTGCACGAACTGCCGACCGCAACGACCAAGCCGCTCGCGCAACGCTGCGTCCTCAGCCAGCCGAAGCAGGCGTTCGTACAATCCGGGTAAATCGCCCGGCCGCAATAAGAACCCGGTTTCATTCTCGAGGCAAACCTCCCTGGCCCCGTCTGCGTCGTAGGCGACGATAGGCCGAGCGGCGGCCAGCGCCTGGGGCAGCGCGCGAGGCAGGCCCTCACGTAACGACAAGTGCACTAGCAGGTCCATAATGCCCACTAATGGCGGCACGTCCGTCGGCGCGACAAGGCCGGTGAATACCACACGCTTTTCCAGTCCAAGCGCGCGCACCTCGTTCTCGAAGCGCCCTCGCCAGGGCCCATCACCCACGAGCAGGAACTTGATTCGGGGACAACTGCGCACGAGCCTGGGCGCGATAGCTAGCAGGTCATCGTGCCCCTTGAGCTTGAAGAGACGGGCGATCTTGCCGACGACGATGTCGTCCGGCGTGAGGCCGAACTTGGCGCGCAGTTGGAGGTCGTTGGTGGAGGAGAGGAATGGCTCCAGTGGGAAGCCACTAAAGATTCTTGTGAATTGGTCCGAACGCCCGACACCGGCGGCCAGGTATTGCTGCTTCATGGCCTCAGCCACCACGATGAAGTGGGTGGTAACTTGGGCGGCATAACGCTCCGCAGTACGAAACAGCGCGTTGGCGAAAGGGCCTTGAAAAGGGCCAAAGGATGGCCCGTGGATGGTGTGCAGGATGATCGGCACGCCCGCTCGGGCCGCCGCGAGCCGGCCCAGGATTCCAGCCTTCCCGCTGTGAGTATGGACAATCTCGGGCCGGCGCTCTCGAAACAATTCGGTGAGCCTCCTCCACGCCAAATAGTCTTTCCAAGGGTGGAGCGGACGGACCAGTTGAGGCACGATGGTGAGCAGATGCGGATCGTCAGCGACAAGCGATTCCAGCGAGCCTTCCGGCCCGTGCGTTGGGCCTGCAATCAGATCGGCCTCGAGGCCCGGTTTTTCGCGCAGGCCCCGCACAGACGCAATGGTGTTCTCCTGAGCGCCCCCTACGATTAAGCGCGTGATGACGTGTGTGATCCGCATCCGGTGCGGTCAAGGCGAGCCGGGCTGGAGTTCCTTTAGCCGCTCCCTGACAAGCTTGGCCTCGGCCGTGTTGGTCGGAGCGTTAGCCTGGTAGAGTTGGTAATCCCGAATCGCCGCATTGGTGTCTTTCCTGCGCCAGGCAATTTCTGCCAAGCCGAAGTGAATCTGGAAAGCGGTTGGAAAGGCCTGTTGCAGGACATCATAATCGCGCTGGGCATCTTCGAGCTTGTCGCCACGCAGGAATGCGATGGCGCGATTGAGCAAAGCGGAGTAGTTATTGGTGTCGATAGCCAGCGCCTTGGTGAGTGGGGGAATGGCCTGCTCAAATGCGCCGACCTGGATGCAAGCGAAGCCCTTGTTGACGAGCGCATTCGTGTTGGCAGGCGAGATGACGAGTTGCTGTTCGATCGTGGTGAGCGCATTGGAGTACCGCCCATATTTCATATACACCTGCGTCGCGGCGGCCAGCAAACCCTCATCGCCCGGATACTGTCGCAAGGTCGTGTCAACCGCAGCCACTCCGCCTTGGAGATCATCCTGGGCAAGATGAGCGGAGGCTTCCACGAAAAGCAAATCCGTCCGGTTGGTGCGGGCGGCCTCGATCAAGTCGGGGCGAGAGCGAACCTGATTGAGGAGTTTGAGCGCCTGGTTGGGCATTCCGCTGATGACATACAGTTGGCTGAGCCAGATGCGGGCGACGAGATTCTCTGGGGCCAGTGTTATGACGCGATCGAATTGTCCCGCCGCCTGCCGGTAGAGGTTGTTACCCACCAACACGCGGCCTTGTTCGTAACAGAAATTCGGTTCGTCGAACGGCCCGTTCTCACCGAGAATATCGTTCCATTTCCTGTACTTGCCGAATTCATCTTCGATGGACTTGGACACTTGGACCGAGCTCTTGTGGCCGGCGAGAAGCTTCCTATTGCATTCGAGGTTGATCTGGGCGACGGGGTTGTCGGGATTCAATTCCAAGGCGCGCTTGAAATGCGCCGCCGCGTTCGACAATTGGCCACTCTTCTGCGTCTCAACAGCCCAATAATCGAGTGCGCGCGAGTAGAAGCCCGCCAAAGTGATGGCATCATGGTCAGACTCCCAGGTTAGATGGGCTTTCTTCATCAGACTCCCCATCAGGCCGAGCTCCTTACCTGAACGCGGTGGCGCGATGGCTGTCTGAAGTGGTTGCAGCGCTTCCGTTTCAGCCTTGGCCCAAAAGACTTCGTTCTCAGCAGCCACGTCTTGGTTTGGCAGCGGCGCAAAGAGGAGGTTGGTGGAATACGGAATAAGCTTGTAAACCAGTCCATGCGACTCCGGGTAGAAAGTCTCGAAATAGTAGCCGAAGCTGGGGTGCAGGTAGTAAACGTCGTTTGCCTGGGCCAGACGCGAAATCACCTGAACCAATAGGAATGGTTCCGCGCGTTGCACGATACTCGTCGGAGGATTGCTTTCCCAAACTTGCGGGTACTTCTTCTTGAGGAACCTGTGATAGTCGGGCAACGCCAGGGCGGAGGTGTCCAGGAACACATCCTCCTTGCCTCTGCCGCTTTGGGCGGCGTAGGACTCCAGGAGCAGCAATCGGCGGGGGTCATCACTGAGCAAAACGACGCGTTTTGGCGGAAGGGGTTGTGCAAGCAACGCCGCGAACTGCTTGAAAACGGGACCATTAGCAATACGAATCTGTGGCAGGTTCCTGTAGATCAGCGCGCACGGCATAAGCAGCAGGAGCAGCCAGATTGCACCGGTAACGAAGCTGTTGATAAGCCGCACATTTAGCGGCAGGGGACGCCGGCGATCAGGGCTTTTCCCGAATAAGAGCAGGAAGTACCCGCTGCAATAGCCCACGCAAAGCGCGCCCAGATAGTAGTAAGTGAGGAAAGGCCCATAACCTCGGCTGTGAGGCGTGAAAAGCGGATTGAGCGCAATCCAAAGGAGGACGCCCAGAAACAACCCGTGGACGATGTAAAAGACGAAGTTGGCTAGAGCGATGCCCAGCTTACTGGTGTCCCCGAAAGAGGAGGGCCAACGAATGCCAATGAAAATGAGTGGCACCAACGAAGGCAACGCCAGCAATAATCCCTCGATCCGGTTCTGACTGCAAAACCTGTAAATGCTCTGCAGAGCATACTTCTGGCTGATCAGGTTGAATTTGAGGGCCGACCAAAAGTGCACCGACGGGGTGTCTCCTAGGCAAGCTACCAGTGGCAGGACGAAGTAAAGCGACAGGCCGGCCAGGCCGCACATACACATGCGCGCCAGGAAGCGCAGGTCGAAAAAGCTGAGACCCTTAATCCAGACCAGCGCAACTAAGAAGGCCGGGAAGAAGCCTACCATCGCCCAGTTGTTGGCCATCCCCAGGCCGAAAGCCAAAGAGGCGCGCAGCAGCCAAGACTCGCGGTCGGTGATGCGATACTCTAGCAGGCAACGAATCGCGTAGGCGAAAACCAGCAGATCGAACATGTCTGCCGAGGCGACCGTGGCGTCCTCCCAAAAGGACAACTGCAGGCCGCAGACCAGCGCCGCCAGCACTGGCGGCACCCAAGCGGCAGGGACCGACAGCATCGAGAACGCGCTGTGCTCCCTCTGCCGCTGGTCACGCGATCGGTCATGGGGCAGCAATGCCACGGAGCGGGCCAATAAGGCTAAAGTTACAGCGGCACAAATGGCCGTGAACAAATTGAGGGCCAGCGGAATCGCGCGGGCCGGTAGCCACCGGAATGGATAGGTCACCAGCCAAAAAGCCGGACCATTCAACTCCGGCTGCCAGGTCCAGCCGGACACCTTGGCCACATACTGAAGACTGTTCAAGGACACCCAGGAATTGAGCGTTACGAAGTAAACGACCGCCGCGCCTGCTGCTACCAGCCAAGGCAGTATTGCGGGGACGAACTTCTTCTCCGGACTGGCTTCGCGTTCCGTTGTCATGCGGCGGATCAAAGATGGATCTATCGTCACAGGGTTGGCAAGTTTAGTTTCGGCTCGGCCGCACGTAATTTGCAGCGCAAATCCGCCACGCATTCCACATGCTGGGTATTCGGAAACATGTCCAGCGGGACCACTTGCGCCAACTCAAAGACATCTTCGGCGCACAAAACGTTCAAGTCCCGCGCCATTGCTGCCGGGTGGCAGGAAACGTAAATGATTTGTGCGGGCCGCACCCGGCGAAGCAACTGCAGCGTCTCGGATTGGCAACCCTTGCGCGGAGGGTCCAGCAACACTGTCGTCGCCTCGGCAGTCAATCGCGACAGCAAGGCCGGCAAGAGTTCTTCGGCGGTCCCAGCCACGAACTCGCCGTTCGCGCGCCCGCGGGCCAGGGCATTGCGGCGTGCCGCTTTGATTGCCTCCCGGTCCAATTCCACCCCCGCAAACGACTCGACCAGGTGGCCCAATTCAAGGCTGAAGAAGCCAACACCGCAATAGACATCCACTAAATGCCGGGTGCCGCCCCGGCACAGACAATCACCTACTGCCTCAACCAATCGAGGCAGCAGGAAGAAATTGTTCTGAAAGAAAGAATCCGGCGGCACCTCCCAGCCAGTCGCCGGGATGCGCAGAACTACCTTGATTCCGCCTTTGGGAGGCGGATGCGCGCGAACGAACTTGATCTGATCGTTGAGTGCCGGCTCGGCGATCTTGCATTCCTCCAAATCCACTACTAGCCTGCTGTCAGCACGGAGGAAGCCGATGTTCAAACCCTGTTTGAATTTGTCCCACTGGCTGCGAATCATGATGCGGTTGCGGTATCCGTAAGGCTGCGGGCAAGGGATCACCGGGGCGATAACGTCGGCAGCGAAGCGGCCAATCCGCTGAAACAAATCGGCAATCTGCTTGTGCTTAAGCCGAAGCTGGTTTGAGTAGTCTAAGTGTTGGTACTGGCAACCACCGCATTGACCGAAGTGCGGGCATAGTGGTTCGACCCGGTCGGAGGAGGCAGTAACGACACGAAGCAGCCGAGCCCGCGCAAAGCGCTTCTTTACTTCTGTGACTTCTGCTTCCACGACCTCGCCCGTAGCGACGAACGGAACGAAGACGACAAAATTCTCCGCCCGGGCGACGCCCTCACCACCGAAGGCAATATCGTCAATCATCAGGGTCAACTTGTCGCCTAAAGCAATGCTCATCCCGTGGAAAGTAGAAAGTCCTGCAGGCAGGCAAAAGGACTTTCTTGTAACGAAGACAGTGCTATTCTCCGTTGGCGGTCGGGCGAGGACTATCCTTCGCGCAATTTACTTCTATGATGGGAAGCAAAGCGCCGTTCCAGACCTTCGCCATTCGCTGCGTCAGGACAAAGCACAACCCGTCGTCCTGAGGCTTCCAAGACACCTTTTTACAGGAAGGGTTTGAGGACAAATCAGCTCGATAGAGCGCCTTCCGCGGCCGCCTTTTGTGAGAAGACCAGATGATCGCTGTCTGCAGTCACGAGAACCGGCTCGCCTTCATGGAATGAGCCGCGCAGGATTTCTTCGGCAAGGGGATCCTCGAGGGAACGCTCTACGGCGCGGCGCATCGGACGCGCGCCGTAGAGTGGGTCGTATCCCTTGCTCACCAGGTGGTCCTTGGCCTTATCATCTAGCTGGAGCACGATGTTCCTGGCCTTAAGCCGTTGCATCACCTTGGTGATTTCCAAACCGAGGATCTCGATGAGATCGGGTTTGGTGAGCGCACGGAAGACGATGATGTCGTCAAGACGATTCAGGAACTCCGGCCGGAAGGTCTTCTTGGCTTCGTCCAGGATCTTATCGCGCATCTTCTCGTAGCTGCTTTCGTCGGTAATCGGGGAGAAGCCGAGCGTCGATTGCTTTCTAATGGTGTCAGAGCCGACGTTCGACGTCATCAGGATGATCGTGTTACGGAAATTGACCACGCGGCCAACGTTGTCGGTCAATTTGCCTTCCTCGAGGATTTGCAGAAGCATGTTCCATACGTCTGGGTGGGCCTTTTCGATTTCATCGAACAGCACGACCGAATAGGGCTTCCGGCGCACCTGCTCGGTAAGCTGGCCGCCTTCCTCGTAGCCGACATAACCTGGCGGAGACCCGACCAGGCGGGAAACATTGAATTTCTCCATGTACTCGCTCATGTCGAGTTGGATCAGCGCCTTTGAGTCGCCAAATAACTGCTCAGCGAGGGTCTTGGCGAGCAGGGTCTTCCCGACGCCGGTCGGGCCCAGCAACGCAAAAGTGCCAATAGGCCTGCGCGGGTCCTTGAGATCCGCGCGGGAACGGCGCAGGGCTTTGCACAAGCAAGCAACCGCTTCGCGCTGCCCAATAACGACCTTTCCCATTTCGGCTTCAACATGCAATAACCGCTGCATCTCACCTTGCTCCATGCGTTGCAGAGGAATACCGGTCCACTTGGAGACCACATGCAGGATGTCTTCCTCGTCCACCTTGACTCGCTTTTCTTCGCGGCTGACACGCCACTCCTTCAAAACCGCTTCGAGCCTTTCCTTCGCCTGCTTCTCCTTGTCGCGCATGGCGGCTGCGCCCTCGAAATCCTGATTCTTGATCGCTCGTTCCTTCTTGGCCTTGATCTCCTCGATCTCGGTCTCAAGGCCTTTGACCTCCGGCGGTCGGGTCATAGTGCCAATGCGCGCCCGCGACCCCGCTTCATCCATCACATCGATGGCCTTGTCCGGCAAGAATCGGTCCGTGATGTATCGATCCGAGAGGCGAACCGAAGCTTCTATCGCCTTTTCGGTGAACTCCGCCTTGTGATGCTCTTCGTATTTCGGACGCAGGCCCTTAAGGATCAGAATTGCTTCATCGATAGACGGAGCTTCGACTTTCACGGCCTGGAAGCGGCGCTCCAAGGCCGCGTCTTTTTCTATGTACTTGCGATATTCGTTGAGGGTGGTGGCGCCGATACACTGCAGCTCGCCACGGCTTAGAGCCGGTTTGATAATATTCGAGGCATCCATTGTGCCCTCAGCGGAGCCGGCGCCGACGATCGTGTGCAATTCGTCGATGAACAAAATGATGTTCTTAGAGCGGCGAATCTCGTCCATGACGGCCTTGATGCGCTCTTCAAACTGGCCGCGATACTTGGTGCCGGCGACCATTAGCGCCAGATCGAGCGTGATGACGCGCCGGTCACGGAGTAATTCCGGGACGTTGCCCGCTGCGATTTCCTGCGCCAATCCTTCGACTATGGCCGTCTTGCCGACGCCAGCCTCGCCCAGAAGCACCGGATTGTTCTTGGTGCGGCGGCATAGGATCTGGATAACGCGCTCGATTTCGCTTTTACGACCGATGACAGGGTCCATCTCGGCCTTGCGCGCGATGTCAGTCAGATCGCGGCCGAAGGCCTTCAAAGCAGGAGTCTTAATCTCGCCCTTCTTCTCCGCGGCAGGCTTTTCAGAAGCTTCCCCAGGTGCTGATTCGTCCTGCGCCGCGAAATTGGGATCGAGTTCTTTCAGGATCTCCTGGCGGGTCTGTTCGATATCGACATCAAGGTTCTTGAGCACGCGTGCGGCCACGCCATCGCCCTCACGGAGCAGCCCCAAGAGGATGTGTTCGGTACCCACGTAGGTGTGATTGAGGGCCTTGGCCTCTTTTTGCGCCAGCGCCAGGACTTTCTTCACCCGAGGTGTATAGGGGATGTTGCCCATCATCTTCTGATCGGGCCCCGTGCCGACCTGCTTTTCCACTTCCAGACGGACGGTCTCCAGGTCGAGGCCGAGCTTCTGAAGGACATTCACCGCGACGCCCTGACCCAACTTGATGAGCCCAAGCAACAGGTGTTCGGTGCCGACAAAGTTGTGGTTGAAACGGTCGGCCTCTTTGCGCGCCAGCGCGAGCACCTGCTGTGCTCGCGGGGTAAAATTGTTCATGGCTTCCTGATCGCTCATACTTCAAAATGCAGTTACTTCGTCGGTTTGTCCAATCCAGCACCCGGCGATACCGCCGGTGGAACAATGGGGCGGCGGACCAGCCGCAATCGCTCTCGCACCATATCTGCGCGCAGCAAGTCCCGTTCCTCGGCCGAAAGCTTCTCTGAATGCTGTTTCTGCAGGTGGGCCGGCTGCGTCAATATGAACAGCTCATCCACTAGTGACCGGTCCACGCCAGGAAACGATCCCGTATCTACCCCCAGGCGCATCAGTGATAGCAAATTCATGGTCTCCTTGGAGGAAATGCTGTGGGCATTGGCCAAAATCCCGTACGCCCGCCCAATATGGTTATAGACCATTTTCGGCTTCTTCTCCAGCAGAGTCGCCCGCGCGTTTTCCTCGTGCTCGATAATCTGGGCCAGGACCTTCTCCAGTCTCTCTACAATGGCTCCCTCGGATTCGCCCAAAGTCATCTGGTTGGACACCTGGAAAACATTCCCCAACGCCTCGGTGCCCTCGCCATAGAGGCCGCGAACGGCCAGGCCGAGCTTATTCACCGACTGAATGATCGGGTTGATCTGTTCCGCCAGGACCAGCCCGGGAAGGTGGAGCATGGCGCTGACCCGGATGCCCGTGCCCAGGTTCGTCGGGCATGCTGTCAAGTAGCCGAGTTCTGGACTGAAAGCATAATTCAGCTTCTTCTCCAAGGCCGAATCGGCCTGGTCAATCGCCGCCCAGGCCTGCCGCAGTTGCAGCCCGGGTCGCAGGGCCTGCATGCGCAGATGATCTTCCTCGTTGATCATGAAGCACAGCGTCTCCTCTCGATTCAGCACCAGTCCGCTGCCGGCGCTCTTGGCAGCATGCTCACGGCTGATAAGATGCCGTTCGACGAGGATCTGTTTGTCCAGGGAGGACAGGCTATCCATTGTCCCTGTGAAGGAGCCCTTCATTTCGGGGAGCGCTTCTATCGCCGGCCGAAGCAGTTCCAGCACTCGAATCCGTTCCGGCTTCTTCGCCCAACCGGGGAAGGCGGCGTCCCTAAGGTTACGCGCCAGCCGAACACGGCTGGACATCACAATCCGGTCATGCGGCCCTTTGCGGCGCGCGCTCTCGGCAGGAGGAATAAGAAAGACGTCGAGTTCCATGAAATTGTCAGCTCGTTGTATTACTGGCTGATTCCACCGTGATTTGCTTGATTTCGTCCCGCAATATGGCCGCCTTCTCGAAATCCTCTTCCTCGATAGCCTTGGTGATTCTCTTTTGCAGGTTCTTGAGCCGGTCCGACACATCGCGGCTCTGGCGCAACGATTCGGGAACTTTGCCTACGTGCCGCGTCCCTTTGTGCATTGTCTTGAGCAAGCTCCCCATCGGCTCGGCAAACGTCTCGTAACATTCCGGGCAGCCCAGCCGGCCCGCTTTCTTGAAATCCGCCTGGGTAAAACCGCAGGCCGGGCACTTCAGGCCCGTTCCGTCGCCGGCCTGCTCGATTTCCAGTGCCGCGCCGAGCCCGAACAGCTCGTCCGCCATAGAAAACGCCGTGGGATCGTTCATCCCCTTGCTCTTGGCGCATTCCTCGCAAAGGTCCACCTTTTGAATCTTATCCGCGACGATCTTGGTATAATGGACCTTGGCTTCCCTTTCTTTGCACATGCTGCACAACATAAATTCTCTAACCGTATATCGGCTCCCCGGAGGCTTTAGTCAAGGCGCGGTATTGGGCCACCAAACTCTCGGTAACTGGACCCGGCTTCCCGGTTCCGACGACTCGCCCATCGATCTTCACCACGGGCACCAGCTCGGCGCCGGTTCCGGTCAAAAAGCACTCGTCCGCGTTGAACAGATCGTATCGGGTCAGGTCCGGCTCCCCCACCGTTAAGCCGGACTGGGCGGCGAGGTCCATGACGACCCCGCGCGTGATGCCGTAAAGCGCGCCGGCGGATAGCGGCGGGGTGAGCAAACGCTTTTCCTTGACGATGAAGATATTGTCGCCCGTGCATTCGGCCACGAATCCCTCAGCGTTCAACATGATCGCCTCCTCGCAGCCGGCATTGTTCGCCTCGATCTTGGCCAGAATGTTGTTCAGGTAGTTCAACGATTTGATCGCCGGATTGAGCGCGCTGTGCAAGTTGCGCACGGTCGGCACGGTGACGATTTCCATGCCGCGCTGGTAAAGCTCCGTCGGGTAGAGCTGCATCTTGCCCGCGATAATGATCACCGACGGGTCCTTGCACCGGTTTGGATTCAGGCCCAGCGTGCCGACCCCGCGGGTCACCACCAAGCGGATGTAGCCGTCGCGAATCCGGTTCCGGCGGCAAGTTTCAACAATCGCGGCCATGATGTCCGCATGCGCCATTGGGATCTTGAGCAGGATTGACCTGGCCGAGCAGAACAGCCGGTCAATGTGCTCCTTCAATCTGAACACCCGGCCATTGTATGCGCGAATCCCTTCGAAGATGCCGTCCCCGTATAACAGCCCGTGGTCGAAGACTGAAATCTTGGCATCCCGTTCGTCGCAGTATTTTCCGTCGATAAAGATCTTCATGTCTAAAGTCACCAACAAGTTACGCAAACGAGGCCGCTAAAGCAACTCAGTAGTGCCGAAACCCGGGCGCGCCCTGGCGGTCACAATTGCGCACCTCAACCAGGCAGCGGCTTGCCCGTGTGCCAGACCCGGAATTTCACGCGTTGCGCTGCCTACGCATTTTTCCGCTTTATTTGCGTGACAGTCGTTTTGGGCTGACTATATTGCGTCGCCCTTGAACGACCCTATCGTCTAGCGGTTAGGACACCGCCCTTTCACGGCGGCGGCACGGGTTCGAGTCCCGTTAGGGTCGCCATCTCCGCAGTCTGGCAGCGGCGGTGAAAAACCGCGAGGAAGACATCCTTGGAAAAACGCGATTCCCTTTGAATAACACCCAAACCGGCGCTGTCCAATGGACACGGAAGCGCGGTGGGGCCGCCGTGGCATGGCGGAGGGTACCACCGGAGAACAAGAGGAGCACAAGAGCAACACAAGAGGAGCACAAGAGCAACACAAGAGGAACACACGAGCAACACGAGAGAGAACCTCCCAATCTCCTCCCAACCACACCGCTTTGAAATGGCTTCAGCGT
>Ga0182014_10000667_pt1 | contig 46470 bp, 40 predicted proteins | sample 612S2DmetaG_FD_120489 | JGI IMG/M metagenome (GOLD analysis project Ga0182014, IMG submission 120489) | Permafrost microbial communities from Stordalen Mire, Sweden - 612S2D metaG | ecosystem: Environmental > Terrestrial > Soil > Wetlands > Permafrost | place: Sweden: Stordalen | collected... | reverse complement strand
TTGGGCGCGAGGCCGGTGAGCCGCGCCAGGTTGATCTTCTGTTTGGCGAGATCGTTGCGCAACGTAATGATCTGCTGTTGTTGGGTGAGCGCCCGTACCTGGCTTTGGTCGACGTTGAGCCGCCCCAGCACGCCCTGTCCGTGTTGTTCGGTGGATTGATGGAAGACGGCATTGGCGGTGTCGAGTTGGGCTTCGGCGGCGTCCACGCGGGCTTGGGCGGCCAGCGCCTGCAAATAAGCGCCGCCCACCGCCAGAGCGATGAGGTCGCGCGCATCCTGCAGGCTGTATTGGCTGGCGCGGGCGGTGGCTTGGGCGGAGCGGTAGTTATGGAGCGCGGTCAGGTTCAGCACGGTCTGGCTGAGGCTGGCCTGGAGGTTGATGTAGTTGAACGGGCCCACGACGGTGGGAATGCGGAAACCGGGGACCCTGATGCGCAGTCCGAGCGCGGCGAGATTGGCTTGCTCCACGGTTTCGCTGAGATTGCCGTTGATGTTGGGCAGCAGGGCGCTACGGGCCACCGTCACCTGCGCGCCGGTTTGACGCACGGTTTGCGCCAACCCGACCGCGCCCAGGTTGTAGGCCAGGCCGCGCTCGAGCGCCTCGGCGAGCGACAGCTTGCCGGAAAAAGGCATGGCGGTGGTGCTGCGCGTGCTGCCGCTGTAGGGTCCGGAGACCTGCACGCTGGGATTCAGGGTGTTGACGCTGGTGGTGGTTCCCGGCACAGGCTGTTCGGCGGCGCCGACCGAGCCGCCCTGGTTGTTGCGGCCCGACGCCGGCAAAACGACTGCGGACGGGCCGCCGCTGGACGAAGACTGTGCAAAGGCGCTGCCGGCGCCCGCCAGGACGGTCAAGAACACAACGCTGCCGAATCGTTTCATGGCATCTCTCGTCATTTCAAAGGCGTTACCAATTTGCGCATGGCGGCCACCAACCGGCGCTGCTGGGCCGGTGAAAGCACCGCCAACTGCCGCGCCTCGGCGCGTTGGGCGCGTGACAGCGCCCGCGTAAACAAGCGGTCGCCGGCATCGGTGCGCTGCACCCATTGCACGCGGCGGTCGCGCGGGTTGCGCTGCCGGCGCAGCCAGCCGCGGCGCTCCAGGCCGTCGAGGACCGCCACCAGGGAGCTGGGGTCGAGGCCGGTCACCTCGGCAATCTCGTGCTGCGAAACGTTGCCGGGACCGGCGACGGCCAGCAGGTAGAACTCTCGCGCGCGCAATTCCAGCGGCGCCAGGGCGCGATCCAGACGCCGGCGCGCCTCGAGCCACATCTTCCAGTTGTAAAACCACAACCCCGGCGCCGGCGGCTCACCAGCGGCCATCACCTTCTTCGCGATCGTTTTGGCGGCGGCGCGCGGCATGGTTACAAGGTCCGCCGGAACAGCAGCGTGGCGCCCGCCAACACCAACACCGAAGTCAACACCAGCGCGAAGATATCGGTGGTGATCGCGGTGATGCCGATGTTCTTGAGCAGCAGCGTGCGGAAAGCGTGGACGGCGTAGGTGAACGGGTCGCAGTCCGACATCAACCGCAGCCATTTGGGGAAACCGGCGATCGGATAGACGGCTCCGCTGGGAAAAAACAGCAGCGTGTTCAGCACGCCGAAAATGGCGCGGGGCACCAGCGGGTCGCTGATGCGCGCCATGATGAAGAACATCATGCCGATCAGCGCGACCGAAGTGAGCACCACCATCAGGGTCAGCTCCAGCAGGCGGACCGGTTGGAAGAAGTTGGCGACCCCCGCCACGACGGCTCCCAGTACCAGGACGGTCTCTCCGGCCAGGGTGGCCTTGATCGTGCCGGACAGGTTGAAGCCGAGAATCAGCTCCCATTTGGTGATCGGAGTCACCATGTAGCCTTCGTGCAAGCCGCGTGACTTGTCGTCGATGAACAGCATGCCGCCGCCGATCATGGCGGTGACGAAAATGGCCAGCGCCACCGAACCGGGCAGCAAATACTTCATGTAGTCGATGTAGGGATAGACCTCGACCACATCCAGCGTGGCCTGCGGCGGCTCGCGGGGCGGGACCTGGGGAGCATTGATCGAGGCCACCAGATCGGACATCTGGGAGCCGACCGCGCCCGCCACGGTGCGATCGGTGTTGTCGGTAATTAGCGCCAGGTGCGGCTGGTGCCGTTCCAGCAGGTCGCGGGAATAATGCTGTGGAATGATCAAAACCCCGCCCAGTACGCCCTTGCGCAGGTCGGCGAGGGCGGCGCTCTGGTCGTCGTAGTCGGTGGGCAGGAAGGTGCGCGCATTCGCGCCCACGGCGCGGACCCGCTCCAGCACATCCACCGATTCCGGCCCCCGATCCAGGTTGACCACGCCCAAGACGACGTTCTTGATATTGCCGCCGAAGGCGTTGCCCAGGATGATCAACTGCAGCAGCGGCAGCACCAGCGAAGCGAACAGCAACGCCGGGCTGCGGCGGAACTTGCGCATATCGCGCTCGACCAAGGCCAAAGCTCGCTTCATCGGGGGCCTCCTTTCGTGCCTGGGCCGGCGGGAACGGCGGCTTCGCCTATCTCCGCCAGCCCATGGCCGGTGTAATGCAGGAATACGTCGTCCAGACTGGTGGATTCCACCGACAGGCTTTTCAACTCGAGCTTGTGCTCGCGCGCCAGCTCGATCAACTCCTGGGCCGAAGCCGGGCCGCGGTCGCTCGAGATGCGATAGGTGGCCGAGCCCAGCGCGCGCACCGACTTGACCGCCGGCAACGACTCCAGGTCGGCGGCGCCGTGGGGCAGATCGGGCTCGAGCTGCAGTTCGATGCGGCTGGCGCCGGGTACCGAGCCTTTCAGCGCCACCGGCGTGTCCAGCGCTACGATACGGCCTCTATCGACGATCGCGACCCGGTCGCAGAGGCGGTCGGCCTCGTCCATGTAATGGGTGGTGAGAAAGAGCGTGTGGCCCTGCTGGGCGCGCAGATGCGTGATCATCTCCCACACCGAAATGCGTGACGCCGGATCGAGGCCGGTGGTGGGCTCGTCCAAGAAGAGAATTTGAGGGTCGTGCACCAGGCCGCGCGCGATCTCGAGGCGCCGCCGCATGCCCCCCGACAGCGTGGCGGCAAGGGCGTTGGCGCGGTCGCCCAGGCCGACGGCTTCGAGCAACTCCGCCGTGCGCTGGCGGCGCCGTGCCCCGGTGATGCCGTACAGCCGGGCGTGAATGCCTATATTCTCGGCGCAGGTGAGCTCGGGGTCGCTGGTCATGTTCTGCGGAATGACCCCAATGCTGGCTCGCACCGCGTTGGGATCGCGAACGATATCGTGCCCGGCCACGACCGCCGTTCCGCTGGTGGGCGGCACCAGCGTTGTCAACATGCGGATGAGCGTGCTCTTGCCCGCGCCGTTAGGTCCGAGCAGACCGAAGATCTCGCCACCCGTCACCGTGAAGCTGACGTTATCCACCGCCAGCAGCGCGCCAAAGCGCTTGCTTATGCCTTCGACCTCGATCGCGACGCCGTTTTGGGATTGGCTTTGCGCTTCCATGACGGCTAGTCCTTCGCGCCGTTGACGGGCGGAGGCGGCAAGGCCGGTACCGGCAGCATCACCCAGGCGGTCATGCCCAGCGGGAGCTTTCCCTCGGGATTGGACACGCGCACGCGTATGGCCACCGTCTTGATGTCGCGCTTGGTGCGGCTGACGTCGCGCTCGGTGGCAAAATCCGCTTCCACCGCTTTGTAGATCACCGGACCGGCGGTCTCGGCCCCCGAGGGCAGGCGTACCCGCAAAGTCTGTCCCATGGCGATGAGATCGGCGTAGGTTTCCTCGACGTCGGCATCCACCCAGGTCGAGCTCAGGTCGAAGAGCGTGACGATCGGACCGCCCGGGTTTACGACCTCGCCTTGCCGCGCCGCGCGCAGCGTCACAATGCCGCTAGCCGGCGCGAAAATCCGGGTCTGGCCGAAGCGCGCGGCGGCGGCGGCGGCATTGGCTTCGGCCTGCGCCTCGGCCGCGCGCAGTGCGTCGGTCTGCCGCTGTTGCACGGGAACCTGCCTTTCCTCCTGCTGGGCGTCCGCCAGCGCGGCCTGCGCCGCCGCCACCGCGCGCCGTATCGCCTCGACCGCGGCTTCGGCCGCCGCCACCGCGCGCCGTATCGCCTCGGCGCCGGCTTCGGCCGCCTGTTGGTTGGCCTTGGCGGAGTCGAGATCGGATTGGGCCGTGACCAGGTCCTGCGGCGGGTTGATGTCCCTTTCGACCAGCGGCCGGATGCGGTTGAAGTTGTCCTGGGCCTTGGCTACCCCCGCCTGGGTTTGCGCCACTTGGGCCTGCGCCTGCCGGAGTTGGGCTTGGGCCTGCGCCACTTGCGCCTGCGCCTGCTGCAGTTGGGCTTGCGTTTGCGCCATCTGCGCCTCTGCCTGGCGGACTTTAGTGGGCAACGTATGTTCCAGCAGCTCGGTCTGGGCCACCGACTGCCGCGCGCTGGCGCGGGCTTGTGCGATGGCATCCCCGGCGGCGCCCTGGTCGGCGCGCAACTCGTCCTGGTCGAGCACGGCAATCAGGTCGCCGGCCTTAACCCATTGCCCGTCGTCCACCGCCAGGCTCACGATGCGGCCGGTGATCTTGCTGCCCACCACCACTTCGTTGCCATCCACGGTGCCGGTCAGCACGAGCGTCTGGGGACGCGGCCGCTGCTCCCACCAGATCGCCACGGCGATGACCACAATCGACAACAGAAGGATCGCTCGTTTCATGCGGAAGACCTCGTTCGGCGAAAACAAAATACATTGTAAACCAAATCATTGTGAAATCAAATTAAATCTCAGCGGCGCCAGATTCGAAATTGACGGGTCGGGAGCGTCCGGCGCCCGCCGTCGTATGACCAACGAGATTGTGACCGCGACCGTTTCGATGAGGAGCCGTCCGCCATTCATTCGGCTGGTTGGTTTGGTTCGGCCGCCTTCATTGGTCGTGCCGCCCTCCTTTCGGCGTACCCGGTTATCCTTCGACATGAACCGCCAGTACTAGCGCTAGGGCCTCTTCGCAGAGCGCTCGCCGTTTGAATAGAAACTGTGAAGACTCCAGCCGATAAGAATATTGGGTAAGCAGACAGGAGACCGCCCGTTACGACGGTTCCCATCCGAGGACAAGTCATGGAACTATCGAGCCAAGAGTCGATTCGTGCATTGATGCGAACACAAGGGTTGCTCACCCGGAACCGGAGTCGCCGCGGCGGGCAGGCCGCCCGGCCTGCGAACCGAGGCCGCAGGATGAGTTGCAAGTGCGGCCAATGCCGCCAGTGTTTGGAGAACGCACGCTGGGAACGAATCTTTGCGAAAAAGTTCGCCGATCCCGATTACTACACAAGCCGTCTGGTCCACTACACCTCACCATTGACTTCTCTCTGATACCGCCCGGAGGCGCGAGCGTCAGCCTTTGAGCGGCGACAGGCTAGCCTGGATTCCATGGAAACATAGGTGGTAACGGGATTATTGGCCAGGTCCGCTCCATTGTCAACTACAATTATCGACAATCAGGTAGTTTACATTACCGGGCGCCGCGGAGAACGCCCATGGCGAATGTGCTGTTGACCGTGCTGCACAAGCTCGACGTGGACGACGTGAAGCGGATTTGGCGACAGCAACGCGACGATTGCAATCTGAGGAGAAAGAAAGCCGGCGCCAACCCGAATCTCGCCACGGATGAAGGAACAGCGCGGGCCAAAGGGCGTGAGCGGCGCTCACAACCCGATCGCGCGGACGCTGGGCCGGGAAATCGCCGAAAAGTCAGGGAATGCGGTGGATACCTTGGGCGCCGGGAAGCCGGGCGCCCGTCTACCGGCAACGCGCGAGTCCGGACGCCATCCAGCGCGTGACGCTGTACCGCTACCGCTGAGGCATCCGCGAGCCAACTGGTCGAAGTCTTAAGGTTAACGCAAGAATCACTTCACCGTTACCTGGGTGGCGCACGCACTCCCGCGCGCCGCGTCGAGACAACAGTGAAGTTATTTTTGCATCTTTCAATAATGAACAGCCGGACACCTGGGAACTCGACTATATGTCTTTTGTTATACTACGCTCTCATGAGACCGGCCAATCGGATTCTCAAATCTCTTGGCGTGGCGGTTTGCGCGGTCCTGCTCGCATATCTTCCGTACCACCCGCACTCCAGACCGGAATTGACCATCGGCACGGTGAACAATGCCGACATGATTCTGATGCAGCGGCTGTCCAAAGGGTTTGAAGCGCAAAGCGGCGTCAAGCTGAATTGGGTGGTTCTGGGGGAGAACATGCTGCGGCAGAGATTGACGATAGACATTTCGACCGGCGGGAACACTTTCGATGTCGTCACTATTGGTTCATACGAAACACCTCTCTGGGCGGAACGGGGGTGGCTGCTGCCGGTTGACGATCTCGGCGCGGACTATGACTATGACGACATCTTCGAGGTGGTTCGCCAGGGACTTTCCTATAAGGGCAAGATGTATGCGGCGCCGTTCTATGCAGAGAGCTCTTTCACTTATTACCGGAAGGATCTGTTCCGTGAGGCGGGCCTGGAAATGCCGGAGCAGCCCAGTTACGAGCAGATCCGCCAGTTCGCCGCCAAACTGAACAATCCAGCGCGCAATATCTACGGCATCTGCCTGCGCGGAGAGCCGGGATGGGGCCAGAACATGGCGTACCTCAGTACGCTGGTCTATACGTTTGGCGGGCGGTGGATGGATCTCAACTGGCAACCGCAACTCACCAGCCCGGAGTGGATCCAGGCCGTCAGCTTCTATGTAGACGTGCTGAGAAAGTATGGGCCGCCTGGCGCCAGCACGGATGGGCACAATGAAGTCCGGGCGCTGTTCGCCAACGGTAACTGTGCAATTTGGGTGGACGCTACTTCGGCGGCGGGTTACATCCTGGATGCCAGCCAAAGCCGAGTGGCCGGGACGACCGGTTTTGCCAAGGCCCCCATTCAGAAAGTCCCCAATGGCGCAGCCTGGGCCTGGAGTTGGGCGTTGGCGATCCCAAAGTCTTCCCCGAAAGCCCGTGTTGCCAAGCAGTTCATCAAGTGGGCCACCAGCAAGGCCTACGTTGCTACCGTGGGCGCGCGCTACGGTTGGCTTCTGGCTCCTCCCGGGACACGAAGATCGACCTACGACAATGCGACATACCAGCAAGCCGCACCTTTCGCGAACCTCGTTCGCGAGGCAATCCTGACCGCGGACATGACCAAGCCGAGTGTGTTGCCGGTGCCGTATATTGGAATTCAGTACGTTGGGATTCCGGAATTTCAGGCGATCGGCACGGATGTGGGACAGCAGATCAGCGCGGCACTTACCGGCGGTGCGACCGTCGAGCAAGCGCTGGCCCTGGCGCAGGCGGAGGCCGAACGCGCCATGCGGCGAGGAGGATACCTGAAGTGACCGGAGTTGCTCCGGCCGGGCAGGCTCGCGCCATTCGCACCGTACCGCTGCTGGCGCCCTCAGCGATCCTGCTGCTTCTGTGGATGGTCGTGCCCCTGGCGATGACCCTTTGGTTCTCCCTTGAACGGTACAACCTACTGAGTCCGGGTAAGAGCGCGTTTGCCGGTATTGAGAATTATCGTTATCTTTTGGCCGGCCGCGCGCTCTGGGTGGCTATGGGCAACACGCTGCTGCTGGTTGGGCTGGTTCTTTCGATTACGCTGGTTGCCGGAACTCTCTTCGCCATGCTGCTCGATCGGGAATTCCCGGGGCGCAACATCTGCCGGTTCCTCGTGATTGCCCCGTTTTTCGTCATGCCGACCGTGAGCGCGCTGATCTGGAAGAACATGCTGATGAACCCCGTTTTCGGGATGCTCTCATGGATCACGCGATCGGCCGGGTTCGGCACCATTGACTTCTTCGCCAGGATGCCGCTCGCCGCCATCGCCGTGATCGTGGCCTGGGAATGGACGCCATTCGCCGTGCTGATTCTGTTGCCGGCTCTTCAGTCGCTGAACCGGGAACAGAAGGAAGCCGCCCGGCTTGATGGCGCCGGAGTGCTGGCGCTCTTCTATCACATCGAGCTGCCGCACCTGCGGCGCCCCATGGCGGTCGTGGCGATGATCGAAACGATTTTCTTTCTCAGCCTGTTCGCTGAAATCTACGTAACCACGGGAGGCGGTCCGGGACTGGCTTCGACCAACCTGGCATATCTGATTTTTCGTGATGCCCTCCTGAACTGGGATGTGGGAGGAGGTTCGGCCGGCGGCGTCATCGCCATCATCCTGGCCAACATGGTTGCGTTCTTCCTGATGCGGCTGATCGGGCGTAACCTGGAGGACCAACGATGAGGACCAGGTGGCAGGTACGGGTCGGACTGACATTAGCCGGCTGGGTCGTCGGGTTGGGAATCTTCTTCCCCATTCTCTGGATGTTTCTTACCAGTTTCAAGACGGAGATCACCGCCGTCGCCACGCCTCCCGAGGTTTTCTTCAAGCCGACACTCGCAAACTACTCCGCCGTTCTCGAGCGGGCCGATTATGTGCAGTTCGCGATCAACAGCGTGGTGGTGTCGCTGGGTTCGACGTTGCTGGCTCTAGCGCTGGCAGTGCCGGCGGCGTATAGCATGGCCTTCTTCCCCGGACGCCGTACGCGTGACATCCTGCTTTGGATGCTTTCCAGCAAGATGTTACCGCCGGTCGGCGTTCTGGTCCCGATTTATTTGTTGTGGCGTAATTTTGGCCTGCTCGACACGCGCATCGGGCTGGTTCTGATCGACAGCATCAGCGTCCTCCCCATTGTGGTCTGGATGCTCTTTTCTTTCTTCCGGGAAGTGCCTTCCGAAATCCTGGAGGCCAGCCGCATGGATGGCGCGACCGAGGGGCAGGAGCTGGTCCATATTTTGCTCCCTCTGGCGATGCCGGGTATCGCCGCCACGGCACTTCTCTCTATTATTCTTTGCTGGAACGAGGCGTTCTGGAGCCTCAATCTAACCACCGTCAAAGCGGCGACCCTGACTGCGTTTACCGCCTCGTTCTCGAGCCCCGAGGGCCTGTTTTGGGCGAAGCTGTCGGCTGCTTCGACGCTGTCGGCCGCTCCCATCCTTATCTTGGGGTGGATCGGCCAGCGCCAGCTTGTGCGCGGTCTGTCATTTGGCGCGGTCAAGTAGAAGGGGACTATCGAGATTATGGCTACGGTCGAATTGAAAAACGTTTGCAAGAGATTCGGCGGCCACGAGGTGATTCATGGGTTGGATCTCGCGATCGACGACCACGAGTTCGTGGCGTTTGTGGGACCATCCGGCTGCGGCAAATCCACTTTGCTGCGAATGATCGCGGGGCTGGAAGAGATCTCGGAAGGAGAAGTGCTAATTGACGGATTGTCCGCCCGACACGTGCCGCCGGCAAAGCGTGGCCTGGCCATGGTTTTCCAGAGTTACGCTCTGTACCCCCACATGACTGTAGCCGAGAACTTAGGCTTCAGCTTGCGGCTGGCGGGAGTTTCGATCGAGGAGAGAGATCGGAAGGTGCGCGCGGTGGCCCGGACGCTGGAACTGGAGCCGCTGCTCGATCGCAAGCCGCGCGAGCTGTCCGGCGGCCAATTGCAACGGGTCGCGCTGGGCCGCGCCATCGTCAGGCAGCCGAAGGCGTTCCTGCTCGATGAACCCCTGTCGAATCTCGATGCGGCACTACAGGCCCAGATGAGGCTGGAGCTGGTTCGGCTGCACCGCGAGCTGAACACGACCATGATCTATGTGACTCACGATCAGGTCGAAGCTATGACCATGGCGGATCGAATCGTGGTTCTGAATGACGGCAGAGTCGAGCAAGTTGGATTTCCATTGGAGTTGTATCACCATCCCGCATCTCTTTTCGTGGCCGGATTTATCGGCGCTCCCAAGATGAACTTCCTGGACGTGGAAGTCCAGGCTTCCACCGAACAGTCCTTGACCTTGAGTCTGTTCAATGGCATCAGCCTCGCCGTACCGGCTCCGGTAAGGAACGCAAAAGCCGGCGAGCGGCTCAAACTGGGCATCCGCCCCGAGCACGTAGGCCTGGCGCGGGACGGAGAGTTGCAGGGCGAGATCGAAGCGTTGGAGCACTTGGGACCGCGGACCTATCTCCACGCCCGCCTCGCGGATGGAACGAGATTCGTGGTCGAGACTGCAGGCGATACCAGCGTTCGTGAAGGGGACCAGGTGGCGCTTCGCATCCGCCCCGATCGGAGTCACCTCTTTGACGCGTCCGGAAGGTCCCTCACTCGACGAGGCGCGGGCAACACCGTTGGGCATCACCAGGCCGTGTAGCCGCCATCGATACTCAGCACTGCGCCAGTGATGTAGCTGGCTGCATCGCTCGCCAGGAACAGGACCACGGACGCGACTTCACATGGCTCGCCGCAGCGTCCCATTGGCGTCATTTCCAGCCAGCAGGCATTCCATTCGGCGTTTTTCCGTCCGCGCAGAGTCATCTCCGTGTCGATGTAGCCAGGCGCCACCGCGTTGACTCGAATCCCGGACTTTGCCCATTCGCACGCCAGCGATTTGGTCAGCATGTGCACGGCCGCCTTGCTGGCGTTGTAAACGGATTGGGGCTGCGGCTTATTGACGATCAAACCGGACATAGATCCGATGTTGACGATGCTGCCTTTGCCCACGGCGAGCATCCGCCGGCCGAAGGCGCGGCAGCAGAACATCACACCGTCCAGATTGATGCGCATCAGCTTGTAATACTCGTCATCCGGGTAGGTTTCGGCCTTGATATTGTTGGCGTATCCGGCGTTGTTCACCAGGATGTCAATCTTACCGTACTTGGCAAAAACGGCGTCGGCGGCTCGGTCGACGGCTGCTGAATCGGTCACGTCGAGCTGGTAAAAATCGGCCCGGCGACCCGCTTGGGTCAGCCGCTGGGCCGCCGCCCGGCCGGCCTCTTCGACGATCTCCGCGACGATTACCGTCGCTCCCGCATCGGCGAGCGCGCCGGCGATCTCCAGACCAATGCCCCGGCCGGCTCCGGTGACGACGGCAACCCGGTCCTTTAGGCTGAATTTTTCGAGATACATGACAGGCACCTTTCCGAAACATAATAACTGGCTGCTGCCGCCGTTACCCAGGGAGTCGTGGCGCGTAATCGGCGGATCGCGTGCTGCGGGCCCCACGGACCGGCTTGGGCAGCTTCAGGTTATGATGGGGCACGGCACTTTCGGAATGGAAGAGAATCGTCCGATTTCCGCCTTCCGGCGCTATCGGTATTGGGGCTGCCTGGCGGGTTGCGGGGTTCTGCTTGCCGCCGCCCTGGCCGTCAGCCTTCGTTTGGCGTACGCCGGGATTTTGGAACAAGAGGGCGGCCTGGCCGCGCTGGCGCATGCGGCCGCTCTCGATCCATGGAACGCGCGCTACCATGCCGCCCTGGCCGACCTTCTGGAGCGCCATGGGCTGGACCCCGAGCCCCAGTTCGCGCTCGCCTGCCGCCTGGATCCGAACCAAGCCACCTATTGGCTGCGGCGGGCCATCCGCGCCGAAACGCGCGGCGAAATTGCCGCGGCCGAGCGCTTCTACATGGAAGCCGCCCGCATCGACCACCAGTTCGCGCCCCGCATCGCGCTGATGAACTTTTATTTTCGCCAAGGCGATGCGCCGAATTTCTGGACCTGGGCGCGCCGCTCCTTCGAGAGAAGCTATGGCGACCGTGCCGCTGCCTTTCAACTTTGCTGGATGACGACGCCCGACCCGGCCGCCATCCTCCAGCGCGCTCTGCCGGCTGACGCGGAGACCCTGCGCCAGTTCCTGGTGTTTGCGGCGGATCGGGCCGGGCCCCACCAGGCGCTGCCAGTTGCGCGCGCGCTCCTGAACCTGCGGGATCTCGAAAGCAAGACCGCGCTGCTGGACTACTGCGACCGTTTGCAACAAGCCGGCTGGTGGGACGACGCGAAGACCGTCTGGGACGGAATGGCCCGACGCAGCCTGGTTCCGGCAAACGAACCGGGCAATCTTCTGACCAACCCGCTGTTTAGCTCCCTCCCCTCCGGCCGGGGATTCGATTGGAAACTGTTTCCCACCTCCGAGGTTCGGTTGACGCCCGGAGATCCGGAACTGGGTTTCTCGGTTTCGTTTTCGGGGGACGAGCCGGAGGCGTGTCCGCTCATCCGGCAAATCGTGCCGGTCTGGGAAGACTCGCTGCTTTTTGGCATGGAGTATCGCACCTCCGCCGCCGCGGACAACGGGTTGAGCGTCGCCGTAGAGGATGCGGTATCGGGCGAACCGCTGGCCAAGGCAGGTCTGGCGCCGTCGCTCGATTGGTCCGCAGTGCGCCTGCCCGTCCACCGAGCCCAATCCCGCTTTGTGTGCGTGGCCGTGCGCTATCGGCGCAAGCCCGGCACGGTGCGCTATATCGGCCGGGTGGAATTCCGGCGGCTCCGGCTCTGGGGGAACTCCAGTGGAAGATAGGCTGTCAGCGGCCCTGTTCGCGGTGCTCTGTCTGGCCGTGCTGATGGCCTGGATCGACTCTCCCTGGCCGGCGTTCCTGGTCTACGGCCTGATCTTCGCCATCGGGTTGGCCGGGTGCCTCGGTTGCCTGTGGCGGCCACGGCGCCTGTATCTTCCTCCACTTGTGGCGGTGCCTTTGGGCGCCGCCGGGTGGGGTCTCTGGCAAATCGTTTCCGCGGGCACACTAAACCGCTGGGCAACCCTGAATACATCGTTGTTGTGGGCGGCCGATGGAGTGGCGTTCCTGGTAGCGGCGCAATTGTTTTTGGACCCGGCGCGCCGCGAGCGTTTCCTGGGGTGGCTCCTTTGGTTCGGGGTCGCCGTCTCGGTGGAAGCGGTCTTACAGCTCTATTCCAGCCGCGACCGGGTGTTTTGGTATTTCCCCATCCACGATCCACAAATGCCCATGGGCCCGTTTCTTTATCACAATCATTTCGCGGCTTTCTGCGCGCTGCTGTTGCCCATTGCGCTGGCGCGGGCCGTAACCGGTACGCGGCGCTGGCTCACGCCCGCCCTGATGGCGGCCGCGTTGGGCGGCGCGGTGATGGCGTCGGCTTCGCGTTCCGGAGCGGTGGTCGTCGGAGCAGAACTCGTCCTCGGCCTGGCGCTCGCAATCGCGCCCATGCCCGGCGCCTTCGACCGCCGGCTGCGCCGGCCGTTCGTCGTGCTGGCCCTGGTCGCCGCCTTTGCCGCCATCGCCGGCTGGGACACGCTCTGGCTGCGTTTTCACTGGGGAGACGACGCCCGGCTGCGCTACGCGCGCGCGAGCCTGGCCATGATTCAGGCCGCCCCGTGGCACGGCGCGGGACTGGGATGCTGGCCCACCGCGTACCCCATGTACGCCACCGTCGACGACGGTTTGGTTGCCAACCAGGCCCATAGCGACTGGCTCCAGTGGGCCGCGGAAGGCGGATTGCCGTTCGCCGTCCTCCTGCTCTCGCTCGCCGCCGCCCTTTCCGCGCGGGCGCTCCGCTCTCCCTGGGCCATCGGCATCCCCGCGGTCTTTGGTCTCGCTTTGGCCGACTATCCGTTTGAGAAGCCCGCCGTCGCCCTGCTCCTGTTCACTGTGGCCGGAGCGCTGGTGGCTGCGAAACGCCGCCAGCCGTAAACCCATCGGGGCGGCCGTCGCGCGCGGAACGCGCGCCATGCCGGACCCCATTGTGAACAGCTACGATCTCGGCGACAGCATCGACGAAATTCATGAGGGCTTCCCGACCCTTTCGGTTGCCCAGATCAAGCAGCTGGTCGATTTTGCCACGCCCAGCGACAGCAGCACACCCTGTGAAGGTGACGATAAGTTTCTGGACGGGAACGATCGCGCCGAAAAACAGGGCTCGCCGCGTCCGCTTTTGTTGTTCCGCTCCGTGAGATTAGCTTTTCTTGGGCGTGCCCTGGTCGCCGAACTCAGGCCATGCGAAGTCGTCGAAGGGTACGGGATCCATCCAGTGCAATTCTTCGTTGGCCCAATCGTGCAGTTTGTATTTCTTCCGCACGCCGGCGATAGCCGGGCCGCGCAGGTCGATTTTCCCCAGATCGTAATTGCCGAGTCCCATCTGGGCGCAGTACTGCAGGTAACCGACCTCCCGCGGATCCACCCCCATGCACTCCAGGCCAACCCGGTCGGCCGCGAGGAAATCCGTTGACGCGAGGGCTATGCGGTGGGGTACCGGAGTGCCCAGGCGCGGGCCGTTGCCTTCCATGCCCTCGAAACCGTCGATGACGGCGACGCCCCAGTAGGGCTGGAGCCGCTGCGCGGTCCGCAGCATGTTGAAGTGCATGATGTGGAAGCCGGCATGGAAAAGGTGCTTGTGATTAAAGGCTCCGGAGCCGTTGCTGTTCACGCTATGGAGTGCGGAGCCGATGACCATGTTCTTGACGGATAGGGTTGCGACCACGTAGTTGTGCGTCTTCAGCATGGCCGGGCTGATGACAAAAGTGCCGGGCTCAGCCAGCCGGGCGGCCAGCCTCACGGGAATCAGGTGGAAGTTCCGGTCGAGGATCGGCTGAAGAACGAACTTGCCCTCCTGGTTCAGGTCCAGCAACTCCGGCTTCATCGATTTGTATTCCCGGACCACTTCCGGATACTTGTAATTGCGGAACCCGGTCCAGGTATCGTTGGCCGAGGATTCGGCGATCGTCACCGGCCCCTTAAAGCGCGGGCCGAGGTATTCCAGAATGGCGCGGAGCGCGTCGGCATGGGTGGCGCACAACTGCGTGTCTACGCCGACATTGTTGGGCTTGATCAGGACCCGCTTGGCCGTGGCCAGCTTGGGACGAACCTGGTCGTCGATGGCCATCAGCGCTTTGTACACATTGGCCTGGCGGTTATCGCCCTGGACCAGGGATACCGTGGACCGCGGCTTATATTCCACTATGGGCGGAGCGGGCACCGCGGGCGGAGGTTGTTCCTGGCCGCGCAGCCGCGTAGCCGAAAGAAGCATTCCGGCGCCGGGCAGTTGAAAAAGGTGACGTCGCGTGAGTTTTGGTGACACTCGATTTCCTTTCCGGACAGGCACCGCTGCCGGTGAGCAGATTATATTGTATCTTGCGCATGGTCGAGCTGTGCGGACCGGGCAATCCGTGCGGGGGGCCCGGGTGGGACATCCATGATAAGGTTTTGTCAAGGAAAAATACTCCTCCCTGCACTTGACGGGTGAGTTTTCCGAAGCGCTGGTTTGGGCCTCATGACAGGCCATGCGAGACAAGCGCCGGGATGAGTCCCGGCGTGGAAGACCGAGAGTCCGCTCCACGAGAAAGTCATTGCGGCGGGAAAAGAATCTGACGGGCGCCGGCGCGCGCGGATGGTAATCTTGTGTAGACTCCGGAGTGCAATTCTGACTGAGTCTGGGACGGCGGCATGAAGCTGGCGGATTCGCTTGAAGCCAAGACGACGAAAGCGGCGTGGCTGGCCTTTGCCCTGCTGGTGGTCTCGGTCGCCATCAACTATATCGACCGCACGAATCTTTCCGTAGCGGCACCGGGGTTGCGGACCGAACTCCGGCTCTCTCCGGCCCACCTGGGGCTTCTGTTCTCGGCGTTTTTCTGGACTTATGCGTCGTTCCAGATTGTGTCCGGGTGGCTGGTGGACCGTTACGACGTCAACTGGGTTTTTGGCGCCGGCTTCCTGATCTGGTCGGCGGCGACGGCGGCAACCGGTTTCGTAGGCGGGTTTGGCGCACTGTTTTCGCTGCGGTTGGTGCTCGGCGCCGCGGAGTCGGTGGCCTATCCCTCCTATTCGAAGATCATCGCCACGCGTTTCCCGGAACACCGGCGCGGCCTCACCAACGCCCTCATCGATGCCGGCTCGAAAGCCGGGCCTGCCCTGGGGATGCTGATCGGCGGCCTGGTGGTGGCGCGGTTCGGGTGGCGAGCCCTGTTCTTGATCCTGGGCTTCGGCGCCATGCTGTGGGTCCCACTGTGGGCCGTCTGGGCGCCCCGCACCGAGGCCGCGGACAAGCCGAAACGCCACGAAGGGCCCAGCTTCGGCCGGATTCTGCGGGAGCGGTCCGCCTGGGGCACGTTTTTCGGGCTTTTCAGCATCGATTACGCGTGGTACTTTCTGATCACCTGGCTGCCCACCTACCTGGTTGTGGAGAGACACTTCTCGATGGGCATGATGGCCGTCGTGGGCTCGGTTCCTTTCTGGGGGCTCGCCGCTTCGTCGGCCATCAACGGTTGGGTTTCGGACCACCTGATCATGCGGGGGGCCACACCGACCCTCGTTCGCAAGAGCTTCGCAGCGGCCGGGTTGCTGTTGTGCACGCTGGTTTTGCCCGCGGCGATCGTTCACAGCCCGTGGATGTGCATCGCGCTGCTGACGGCAGCCTGCCTGTCGTTTGGACTTTGTACCTCCAACCACTGGGCCATCACGCAGACCATCGCCGGACCTCCGGCGGCGGGTAAATGGACCGGTTTGGAAAATGCGTTCGGCAATCTGGCGGGGGTGGCCGCGCCGTGGATAACCGGCGTGATCGTGTCCGCCACCGGCCAGTTCTTTTACGCCTTCGTGGCGGTGTGCGTGGTGCTGGTGCTGGGAGCGCTGAGCTTTCTGTTCGTGGTGGGGCCGGTCTCGCCGATGGATTGGACCAAAACCGTCAAACCGTGACTCGTGCAGCCTGAAGATCCGCGCTTCCGGTATAGCCCACGGGCCGCCGTCGTTCCCGCGTCGCCTCACAGGAATGTCGCGCGGGAATATGATGGGGAGTGCTTATGCGAACCCTGGGACTACGAAGCTGGACGCCCGCCGCGTGCTTGGCTGCGCTGGCATTGCCCTTGACTATGTCATGCGCCAACGCCGCCACGGAAGTCAGAATCGGCGCCGAGCGCCGGATGAGTTTCAACGCTGGGTGGAGGTTCTTCAAAGGAGAGGCGCCCGGCGCCGAAGCGCCCGTCTTCGACGACTCCAAATGGACCGAGCTCACCCTCCCCCACGATTGGGCGATCGGCGAGCCGTTCGACCGCAACCTGAATCCGCATACCGGCGCGCTGCCGGCGTTTGGGACCGGCTGGTATCGCAAATCGTTCACCCTCTCTGGCGGCGGCAGCGGCCGCTACTTCTCGATCGAGTTCGATGGCGCCATGTCCAACGCACACGTGTGGCTGAACGGCCGGGAACTGGGTTCGCGCCCTTATGGCTACACCAGTTTTGCCTTCGACCTGACACCGTATTTGCATTTCGGGGTTGCGCCCAACGTGCTGGCGGTGCGGCTGACGCCGGAGGACCACTCCTCGCGCTGGTATCCCGGCGCGGGCATCTACCGCAACGTGTGGTTGACGGTGACCGGGCCGGTGCACGTGGCCCGTTGGGGCACCTATGTCACTACCCCGGAGGTTGTCGCGGACAAAAGCTCCGTCTCCGTCAAGACCGAGATTCGCAACCGCCAGCCGTTCGAAGCCCGCGTCACTCTGCGCACGCGCGTGCTCGATGCCGCCGGCATTGAGGTGGCGCGGCACGACGATGACGCCGCCATTCCCGCCGATGGCGCGCAAACCGTGACCGCCAGCTTGACCGTGCCCAAGCCCGAGCGCTGGGACGTGGACCATCCGTATCTGTACCGGCTGGTGAGTGAAGTGCGCAATGGCAACCGCGTCGAGGACAGCTACGAAACCCCCTTCGGCATCCGCTCGATTGCTTTCGATAAGGACAAGGGATTCCTGCTGAACGGCCGCCATCTGAAACTGCAGGGCGTGTGCCAGCATTCCGACCTGGGAGCTCTGGGCACCGCCGTCAACCGCCGCGCCACCGAACGGCAGCTCCAGATCCTAAAGGCCGGCGGCGTGAATGCTGTCCGCACCAGCCACAATCCGCCCTCGCCGGAGCTGCTCGAGTTCTGCGACCGCCTCGGCCTGCTGGTGATGGACGAATCCTTCGACATGTGGCGCGTTCCCAAGGTGCCCAACGGGTTGAGTAAGTTCTTCGATGAGTGGAGCGAGCGCGACGTGCGCGATTTGGTCGACCGCGATCGCAATCACCCCAGCATTATCATGTGGAGCATCGGCAACGAGATTCCCGAGCAAAGCAAGCCCGACGGCTGGAAGGAAGCGCGCCGCCTGACCGGATTCTTCCACGAAGAGGATCCCACCAGACCCACCACGTCAGCGTTCGATAACTGGACCGGCGCCATCAAGAACAAACTGGCCGACGAAGTGGACATTCCCGGATTCAACTATAAGCCGATGCACTATGAGCAGATCATGAAGGAGCATCCCACCTGGGCCATCTTCGGAACGGAAACTTCTTCGTGCGTCAGCTCGCGCGGCGTCTATCATCTGCCCATCGAGAAGTACCAAAAGCACCCGTCGCTCCAGATTTCGAGCTATGACATCATCGCTCCCCCCTGGGCTTATTGTCCCGACGTGGAGTTCGACGCCCAGGACCGTTTGCCCGAGGTACTGGGCGAATTCGTGTGGACGGGCTTCGATTATCTGGGCGAGCCCACGCCGTTTTTCGAAAACCGCGCCGCCAACGAGACCGATTGGCCGGCGCGCAGCTCTTACTTCGGCATGATCGACCTGGCCGGTTTCCCCAAGGATCGCTACTATCTGTACCAGAGCCAGTGGACCACCAGGCCCATGGTGCACCTGCTGCCGCACTGGAACTGGGAGGGCCGCGAAGGGCAGGCGATTCCGGTGATGTGCTATACGAACGCCGACGAAGTGGAGCTGATCCTGAACGGCAAATCGCTGGGACGCAAGAAGCGGTTTGGCGAGCCCTGGGTGATGCCGGTGGGACCCAACGTCAGCCCGGACAAGCGCTTCGCCACCAAGTACCGCCTGGTTTGGGAAGTCCCCTATGAAGCGGGAACGCTGAAGGCGGTGGCCTATCGGGAGAACCGGCAGGTGGCGGTGGATGAAGTGCACACCGCGGAAGCTCCCGCCCGCATTCGCCTGGTTCCGGACCGGGCGGTGATTCACGCCGATGGCGACGATCTTTCCTTCGTTACCATGCGGGTGGAGGATCAGCACGGCAACCTGTGCCCGCTGGCCGACAATCTGGTGGAGTTCCAGATCAAAGGCCCCGGCCGGATCGAAGCCGTGGACAATGGCAACCCGGCCACGACCGAACCGTTTCACGCCGGCTATCGCAAGGCCTTTAGCGGGTTGGCGCTGGTAATCGTACGCTCCACCCGCGGCAAACCAGGCACGATTCAGTTGACCGGCGGCAGCTCGGGATTGTTCGCCGGTTCGATCGGTATCCGTACGGAGCCATAGGCCTCTACCGGCTCCGATTTTCCGCCCGGCGCCGCTCGGTCCACTGGGCCAGATAATTTTCCGAAGCGGTTCGCTCTATCTCCGCGTTGCCGGCATGGATCCATTCTTCGCGGCGATGCTGCTTCAACCGCTCCAGCAAGCGGCACCGCCGCCGCGCTTCGAGCAATGCGGCTTCGATCTCGGCCAGTTCTCGCCGCTCTTCGGCGCGGCGGCCGGCGAGATGTTCCCGGCGCGCATCCACGTACTCTCGGAAGGCCGCCAGCGTGGCCAGATCGCTGCCGCTCAGATTGGGATCGGCGCGAACTTGGGCCTCGGCGGCGGAACGCTGTTCGGCCAGCAGCGCGCGCTCGCGATCCAACTCCGCCAGCACCCCCAGTTGGCGGCAGAAGCGGCCGTCCGCCAGTTCCAGCTCCGTTTGCCTCCATTCCAACACGCGGGCCAGCCTGAACTCGAACGATTTCACGGTTTTCGCCCTCCGGCGGGCAGTTGCGCCGCACCCTCCAGACGGTGCGCCAGCTCTTCCAGGCCGCGCAGAGTCTCGGGAAGCGCGGTGTGGGTGGCATGGTCCTGCCGCAGGAAATCGAGCAAGGCGGGGCGCTGCTGGACACTGGCATCCAGGACCGGGTTCGAGCCGGCCGCATAGGCGCCGAGCTGGATCAGGTCCTCGGCGTCGCGATATGCCGCCAGGGCCGCCCGCACCTTGCCGGCAGCCTCCTTTTGCGCCGGCGAGGCCAGGGCGCCGGTGAGACGGCTGACCGATTCCAGCACGTCAATCGCGGGGTAGTGGCCCTGTGCCGCCAGCTTGCGCGACAGAATAATGTGACCGTCCAGAATTGCGCGCACGGCGTCGCAGATCGGCTCGTTGAAATCGTCGCCCTCCACCAGCACCGTGAAGAAGCCGGTAATCGAGCCGCGGCGAAAATTGCCGGCGCGCTCCAGCACCTTGGGCAGCAGTTGAAAAACGGAAGGCGTATACCCCTTCTGGCTGGGTGGTTCGCCGGCCGCCAGGCCAATCTCGCGCTGCGCCATCGCCAGACGCGTTACCGAGTCCATTACCAGCAGCACGCTGGCCCCCTGATCGCGGAAATATTCGGCCACGGCCAACGCCACGAAACAGGCGCGGACGCGGAGCGGGGCAGGACGCTCGCTGGTGGCGCACACCACCACCGAGCGCTTGCGGCCTTCCGGTCCCAGCTCGTTTTCCAGGAAGCCGCGCACTTCCCGGTTGCGCTCGCCGACCATCCCGATGACCGTGACATCCGCCGAGTTCTGGCGCGACATGGCGCCCAGCAGCGTGCTCTTGCCCACCCCGCTGCCGCCGAAAATTCCGATGCGCTGCCCTTTGCCGCAGGGTAGCAGGCTATCGACGGCGCGGATACCGGTCACCAGCGGCTGGGAGATGTGCTCGCGGTCCAGCGGATTGCCGGGGGCGCCATACAAGTTGTAGGTATCCGCCGCGGCAACCGGGGGCCCGCCGTCAATGGGCTTGCCGAAACCGTCGATAACCCGCCCGAGAAGGCCGGGGCCGACGGGAATTCGGGCTTGCTCGGGGCGCGCCACCACCGGACAGCCCAACTGGAGGCCGTCGGTTTCCTCCAGCGGCATGGACAGAACCCGTCCTTCCCGAAAGCCGATCACCTGCGTACGCACCCGCCGGCCGGCGCCGATCGCGACTTCGCAAAAGTCGCCGATGCCTACCCGCGGGCCGCGCGATTCGATCAGCATGCCGACGACTTCGGTCACCGTGCCGATCCATCGCAACGGGTCGAGGCGCTCCAGATCCTCGCCATACGGACCGAGCGAAATCCTCTCCATCTAACCCTGCCTCCGGAGGCGGTCGGCCAGGCCCCGCTCGATCTCTTCGAGTTGCGTATCGACCGAAGCGTCGAGGCTCCCGCGCTCGGTTTCGAAAATTACGAAGCCGAGTTCCCGCGCCGTGTCCGACACCACCTCGACCGCGCCGCCGGAACTCGTGCGCCGCAGGCAGGCGCTCAACTCGGCAGCGTGGGCCGGATGAACGCGGACCCGGCTGATCTCCTGCCCGTCCAGCTTTTCCAGAGCGGCCATCGCCACTCCGCGAATGGCTTCCGGATCCACGGACAACTCGCGCCGCAACACCCGCCGAGCCACGGCCAGCGCGAGCGTCACCAAATCGGCCTCGGCGTCGTGCCGCAAGCGGCTGCGTAAGCCGGCCAGGTCCTCGATGCCGCGCGTCAGCCGTTCCATCACCGGCTGGACTTGTTGCGCGGCCTGATTGCGGCCCTCCTCCCGGCCTTCGCGAAACCCGGCAGCGTGCGCCTGGCGGACCCGTTCCTCGGTCTGCCTGGCGAGTTCCGGATCCGGTTCGCTGCGGGGCCCTTCGGCGGATGCTCCCGCGGGAGGCTCCTCCGGTACGCCCATGTGGCGCCAGGCGAGCGGCGCGACGGCCCCGCCGCCGGTATCCAGCACCTTAGTGCGCACGGATGCTTCGCTTTCCGCGGCGCCACGCGTCCGCCCCACCTTGGCCGCGTGACGCGTTGTCAAAATCTAGCCGGGGCAGGAGGCTAGACCACATATTGCTCTCCCACCGCGCCCTTGAGGCTCAACACGCCATCCGATTCCAACTGCCGAACGACGGAGATGATCTGCTGCTGCGAAGCTTCGACTTCCTTAATCTTAATCGGACCGAGGGCGTCCATATCCTCGCGCAGCATGTCCGCGCCGCGTTGGGACATGCAGCCCAGAATGTGGTTCCGCAGTTGTTCGCTGGTGCCCTTCAAGGCTACCGTCAAGAGCTTGCGATCCACCTTGGCAAGCACCTCCTTGACGCCCAGTTGATCGATCAGCAGCAGATCCTCGAAGACGAACATAAGGTGCCGGATGGTTTGCGCGACGGCGGGATCCTGCTGCTCGATAGTCTCGATAATGCCGCGGCTCGAGATGGAATCGACGCGGTTGAGAATTTCGGCCACGGCGCGCACTCCGCCGTAGGATTCGCGGCTGACCTCGCCCAGCGCCTGGAGCTTCTGTCCGATGACACCCGCGATTTTGGCGATGATGTCCGGCGAGATCTGATCCAGACTGGCCATGCGTTGGGCCACATCGGCCCGCATGCCAGCCGGCAAAGACATGAGCAGGGCGGCAGCCTGCGGAACATTGAGGTGCGAAAGCACCAGGGCGATGGTCTGGGGATGTTCGCTATGAATAAACTTGGCCAGTTGCTGCGGGTCGGTTTTCTGGATGGCGTCGAACGATACCGCTTCGGCGCCCAGCGCTTTGGTCAACCGATCCATCATGCGGCGGGCTGTATCCGGGCTGAAGGCGTTGAGCAAGAGTTTTCGCGCCACCTCCAGACCGCCGCGCGCCACGTAATCGCCTGCCGTGGACAGGTGATGGAACTCGTTGAGGACCAATTCCGCGTGTTCGGCGGAAATCGCCGTCACCTTGGCGACTTCCTTGGTCAGCTTTTGCAGATCGTCGTCGGCAAGCTGCGGAAGTATGGCGGCGCTGGCCTGATCGCCCAGGACAATCATGAGCATGGCCGCCTTGCGCAAGCTGCTTGGTTTTTCGTCCGTCTTGGTAGTGTTCAGAATCATGGCAAGCCTCGCAGAAGGGGATTATCTCTCCTCCTCGCGGATCCAACTCCTCAGAATCTGGATGCTGACCTCGGGTTGAAGCTTGATCGTTTCGCGCAGGTGCTTGGCCAGGATCTCGGCTTTCTTGGTGATGACCGGCGTTAGTTTCAGTGCTTCCAGCACCTTGGCATCCATCTTTTGCTGCAAGGCGTCGCGCTCGGCGAGTTTGGCCTCGAGGCGGCTGTTCGGATCGGGGATCGCGCCCGGCTGCAAGGCAGGCGCAACGCCCTCAGCGCCCTCTTCAATGCCCGCCGGCGTGCTGACGGTCGCACTGCCAGGTCCTCCGCGACGGCGGAGCAACCAGGCCAACCCGGCCACCATAGTCAGGATCGTGGCCAAAGCCGCGCCCGCCGCTAAAAATACGACCTTGCGGTCCTGCGGCCACGGAAATCCGAAGGGACCTTTCTCCGGCGCCTTTGGCAGCCGCTCCATCGCCTCCGGCGGCGGCTCGCGCTGGAGGGTGGATTCAAAAGGAAGAGTTTCGATGACGATCTGGTCGCCGCGCTCCTGGCTGAAGCCGCTGACCCCGGCTACCACATCGTGAATCACCTTCAGTTTCTCCGCGGAGGGTGGCACCAGCACCCGCTGGTAACCGTTCTTTCCCCGCACCCAGGAGATGTCCTGATCCACCAGCACCGCCAGCGACAGGCGGCGAATGGAGCCGGACGGCAGGCGGGTCTTCTTGACCGTGCGGCTGGATTGGTAGGTGATGTTTTCGGTGACGCGCGAAACCCGCGTGCCGCCGCTCGCGGGACGCGAGGTGGGCCGCGGAAGATTGGAGGCCATCCCCGGAGTTCCGCTTGCGGAAGGGGCGCCGGAAACGTCCTCGCTGCGTTGGGAACTGAGCATCACCGAGCGTGCCGGGTCGAACAACTCCTCGCTTTGTTCCAACGCGGAGAAATCGCACTCCAGGGAAACTCCGGCATGAAAGCGATCCACTCCCAGCAACGGCTCCAGCGTGGAATTGACTTTGGAGAGCAGTTCCGCCTCGGCTTTATGGCGATACTCCAGCGCCTCCTCGCTGCCCTCCACCCCGTCCGGGCTGTCCGGCTTGCGGGGGCGGCCCAGGAGGTTGCCATTCATGTCCACTACCGAAACCTGCTCGGGCGCCAATCCTTCCACGGCGCTGGCGATCAGATGATCGATGGCTTCCACATTGCGCGCATTCAGATGCATGCCGGGACGCAACTTCACCAGCGCGCTGGCCTTGGCCGGCTGCTGTTCTTCGACAAACACGGAGTCCTTGGGAAAGGTGATGTGCACGCGGGCCTGCTCGACCTCCGCCAGGGACATGACCGACCGTTCCAGTTCCCCTTCCACGGCCCGCCGGTAGTTGACGTGTTCGGCAAATTCGGTCGCTCCCAGGTTGGTTTTATCGAAGAGCTCGAACCCGATCCTGCCGGTCTTCGGCAACCCCTCGGCTGCCATGGTGAGGCGCAACTCGGCCAGCTTGGCGGAGGGCACCAGCACGCTCCCGCCGGGCTCCGGCAAACGATACTCCACCCCGTTCTCGCGCAACTTCTGCACGATGGCGGCGGCGTCCTCCGGCGCCAGGGACGTATACAGCGGTTTGAAATCCGACTCGCGCTGCCAGTGCACCAGCGCCCACAATCCGGTTGCCGCCAGCACAGCCACCGTGGCAATGGTCAGACGCTGTCGAAGGGAAAGGTTGGCCAGTAGCTTTTTCATCGAAGTCGGATTCTCGGGCGCACCCTGCGACAAAGAAACCATCGGCACAAGGCCGGGAAAACGTGAGGGGCCGGCGCCCCCACCTGCCAGCCTGGCAGACCTTATATCTGCATCTTCATGACTTCCTGGTATGCGTTGATCACCTTATTTCGTACCTGCAAAAACAGGTCGAAGGCCAATTCCGCCTGGTTGGTGGCCATCACGGCGTTGTGCAATTCCTGGCCGTCGCCGTTCAGATAGCTCGCCACCGACGCCGAGGCGTTCTGGTTGAGGGCTTCCACGTTGTTTACCGCTTGGGCAAATACGCCGGCAAACCCGCCGCCAGCCGTGGCGGATGCGGAAGCCGCGGGCAATTCCACCGGCAAGGGCGCGGCGATGGGAGAAATCGGGGCCGTCATGGATGCTCTTCCCGCACAGTCTCCTCCTTCAACGCAACAGGTCGATCGAGTGCTGGATCATATCTTTCACCGCGCCGATGGCGGCCACATTCGCCTCGTAACCTCTGGACGCGCTCATCAGGTCCACCATGTCCTCGGCCGGATTCATGCGCGGAAACGCGACATAGCCTTCCGCGTCGGCATCGGGATGTCCGGGCAGATACCGGCGCTCGGGATCCCGCGAATCGGTGACGATATCCGCCACGGTTACCCCGTTGGCGGATGCCCCTTCGCCCGAGCCTTCAGCCTGTTGGAACAGGACCGAGGCGAAGGGCGAGGCAACCGTAGTGCTCTCAAAGACCGCGTCCTTGCGGCGATACGGACCTCCATCGGGCGTTCGCGTGGTTTCGGCATTGGCCAGGTTTTCCACCAGGAGTTCGGCCCGCGTCCGCTGCGCAGCCATGCCGGATGCGCTTACCGAAAGGGCGGAAAACAAACTCATGAGCCTTGACCCTCTTTGATGGCGGAACGCACCTGCTGGATTTGCGCGCGCAGCAAACCCGACGCCGCCTGAAAGCGCAGCGCGTTCTCCGACAGCAGGCGCGACTCGCGGTCCAGGCTCACGTTATTGCCGTCGTTTTTGGTGACCAATCCCCCGGCCTCCAGAATTTCCGGCGATCCGGAAGCGCGGCGTAGCTCATCCACAAAATCGATGTCCTGGGTCTGGTAGCCCGGGGTATCGACATTGGCGATGTTGGACGTCACCAGGCTCTGACGCACGCTGAGCAGGTCCATGTACCGCTCCAGTTGCGTGGCTACAGGGTTGAGCATCTCCGTTACCGAGGGCAATCGTCCGGCCAGTGAGAAGGCCCTTGAAATCAATCCATTTCGAGACAATTGGCGATAAATTCCTGGCAACGGCGGCAAGATTTTGCCGAGCCCGGTTGCGTCTATTCCTCGTGGATCGCATCCACCGGGCGCAGTCCGGAGGCCACCCGAGCCGGATACAAGGCGGCCAGTGCAGTGGCGCCGACGATTTGACGCCGCTCACCGCCGCGGTTCCGGATCTGCTACGCAATACCCCTGGCGTGGCCGCGGTCGATCTGTTCCACGGGATGGCGACTCACTATCGCGGCGAGCGGGCCTTGCTGGGCGGCACGCATCCACCCCGTAGAGTGGGAAAGCGCCCGCGCCCGTCACCAGCGCGCGCGCCTCCATCAGGGGCGAAAAGTGCGCCTCAAAAGGCAGCCCGCTCAGCCGGCCGATCCAGCCCTCGTCTACGCCGCCGTTGGCGCAAATTTCGAGATCCGTCCACTTTTCTGGCCGCAAGACGGCTTTCCGGCATTGAGTTGCCATCGAGATTCCCGACACTGCCAGATGGAGGGAACTCCGCCCTTCGCGGCCGACTCCATCGACACGCATTTACAGCAACTTCAGGTCGATCCAAGGCAACAAAAACACCTTGCGCGGCGTCACTGAGACATCGCTCGACCTCCACGGCACCGCACCCGAACGCCTGGGACAAATGCCGCGCTAGCTTAGCTCAGCTAGCTAAAATGAAATGAGTGTCTTATCCTTATCGATCCTACGCGCTGATTTCCCGCGAACGGATTGCTCGAAACTACCGCAACGTCTGCACCGTGGTTGGCGCGGATGTGGCGGTTGCCGGTGTCATTAAGGCCGACGCTTACGGGCACGGCGCGCTGGAAGTTGCCCGCACCCTGGTAGCCGAGGGGGCGTCCTGGCTGGCAGTCAGTTGCGTGGAGGAGGGCGTTCAGCTTCGGGAGAACGGTATCGCCGCGCCGCGCATTCTGGTGATGGGCGGGTTCCTGAATTACGAAATCCCGGCTCTGGTGGAACACCATCTCACCCCGGCCGTCCACTCGCTGGCCGAAATTGGGGATTTGAATCGTGCCGGGAGGTTGGCGGGCCGGGTGCTTCCCTACCACCTCAAGATCGATTCCGGCATGGGGCGGTTGGGCACGCGCGGCGCGGCAGGCGACATTGTCGCCGCCGTCTCGGGCGCCCCTCATGCCGAGTTCGAAGGCATGATGACCCACTTCGCTTCGGCCGCCGACTATGCCTCTCCGCAGACCGGCCAACAACTCGGCTATTTTGACGAGATCCTGGCGAAATTGACTGCATCCGGCGTTGTACCCGGGTACCTGCACACCTCCAGCACCAACGCCATCGGCTACGGGCGCCGCGGCGGCTGGCACAACCTTGTGCGCGCCGGGCACGCGTTGTACGGCTACGTCTCGCCGGCCCGCGGCGAAGCGCCGCGGCAACTGCTGGAGGTGAAGCCGGCCCTCACCTGGAAGGCCAAAATCCTGGCCATCAAGGACCTTCCGCAAGGCGCGCTGGTGGGTTACGGGGGCAGCTTCCGCACGGCGGCGCCTACGCGCATCGGGGTGATCGGGGCCGGATACGCCGACGGCATCTTTCACCGTCTCTCCAACCGCGGCAAGGTCATTGCGGACGGCAAACTGGCTTCCATTCTGGGCACCATTTCCATGGACCTGACCACGGTGGATCTGAGCCACACGACCGCCCTCGCACCCGGAGACGACGTTACCCTGCTGGGCGAGGAGGGCGACGCGCGGCTCGACGCGCAACAGATCGCGAGAATCGCCGGCACCATTTCCTATAACATCCTCTGCGGTATCGGCGCGCGGGTACGCCGGGTTTACAGCTAGCGCGAGCGAGCCCGTTTTCTTACTCCGCCCGGATCGCCGAGAGGTAATGCCCCCGTAAAAGCCGAAATGGGTCTATGATACCGGCGGAGGCAGGGTGCGCCTGGACAATGAGCCTTGGAAGAAGATCGACGGGCTGTATTTCTACCCGTGGGTTGGTGATCGGTACCACGAAGGATCGATCTTTGGTATCAAGATCCTCGCCTTGGGGGAGTCGACGTATTTCAACGAGGAGGACGGAAAGGACGTTTTCGACAGCCAGCGCGAGGGCATCGAAGGGGGCTGGTTCGCTCACTACAACGTGTTCGCGTACCGCCAGGGCAAGTGGACGGGTCGTTTCTTTACGATGCTGATCCACGGATTGCTGGGACGCCCTGCGGCGGCCGGCGAACGCAGACGGGTGCTGGACAGCATTGCGTTTTGGAACTATGCCGATGGCGAACCGCTGGAAAGCCACAGCCGGTGGCCGCGCGGGGACGACCTCTGCCGTGCGAACGGAAAGCTCCGGCGAGTGATAGAGGAGCTACGACCGCATCTGGTGATTCTTTTGTCGGCCCGCCTGTGGCCGAACCTGTGGGACGGCAAAGACTTCTTTGAGCCGCCAACGGCGGACGGCGTTCCGCCCATCAGGACCGTATGCAGGGCGAACGGCAACGGGGTCGAAACACATCTGTTGGGGGTGTGCCATCCCCGCGGATTCCGCGATGAGGACCGGGGCGCCATCGCAAAGGCGATAAGGGACGCTGGGGGGAAGCAGCCGGGAATAGAGGCCGGGCAGGATCCGCCGGTTCCGGGGCGCATCAAATCGCTCTACGCACCGCATCTGATACGGGTCTACAAGAGGCATCACGCGTGGGTATTCGATGACTGCACCTTCGGCGTCGAGAGCCGACCGTTCGCGCACGGGGCTACCCAAATGGTCGACAAGCTGGCCGAGAAAGGGGGGCTGGGCGACGGGCCGTTGACAATCCTGCTTTCGCCCCGTCCCTTTGAGGCCATGACAGGGGCGGTTCTCAAGCTGATGGACCGGCCCGAGAGGCCGTGTGGAGCGTGGTACCAGATGGACATGGGCGGGAGCTCGTTTAAGGCTTGCATCTGCAGAGACCTCGAACGGTATTTTGGCAGGTGGCCGGAGGAATTCTACTGCGGGATCGGCTAGCGCATGGACGCGAGTAGCGAGCGCCGAGCGGGGAGCTGTCCCGGTGGGCGCCGCCCGACCTTCGGGCTAGCTACTTGCCCTCCAGACCGTCCAGCCGCTGCTCGTGGGCTTCGGCGACGTGGGCCAAGCGGTTGATAAATTGGAGAGTCTGAGCGAAGCCGCCACGCATTTCGGTGGCGAGCCCGCGCACTTCGGTGGTGAGCTCCTGCACGTCCCGCGTGAGGATCTCCACGGTTTGGCTGAGCGCCTCGTGGCGTTCCGTGAGCCTCTCCAGGCGTTCGTCGATAGTCAAAGTGGTTGGGCTCCTGCTCCCAGTTTAGCGTGCGCGCACCTAATCGTGCCAGCGCCGACGCGTTCCACTTAGAGCCGATGGCGCCGGGAGCCCTAGAAGGCCACCTTGGGGGCTACGGTCGAGAACGGTACAAAAAGTGCAGAGCCATCACAAAGACCGCGGCGGACCGGCGGAATTCCAGTGATATTATGGGTACGAGATGAGCCTACTGTCGCCGCGTTTGGATCTGAAGGTCGCACAGAAGCAGATTCTCACGCCGGGACTCGTGCAGATGGTCACGGTTCTTCAGCTCAACCGGTTGGAGCTGAAGGAAATGATCACGCAGGAGATCGTCAAGAATCCGGTTCTGGAAGAAGCCACCGAAGAGGGCGAGGAGGTCACGCCGGAGGAACTGCTGCCCCTGCTCGAAGCGGAACCGGACAGCGATCCGGCCGACCGGGAGATTCTGGAAGCGGCCGTACTGAACGAATCCGGCTCGGTGGATGGCAATGCGGGAGATGTGGCCATCAACGGGAGCGTCTTTGCGGACGCCGAAGAGACCGCCGCCACGGTAACGGGGCCGGAGAGCGCCCCTTCGGTTAGCAACGACCCGCTCGAAAAGCCGGCGGCGTCCGATCCCTTCGATGAAATCGACTTCGGCTCGTTTTTCGACGACTATCTGGATCCCGGCTATAAGAGTCCGGCATCGGAAGCGGTCGAAAAGCCGTCTTTTGAGACCTTTCTCTCCGCGCCGGAGACGCTGGGCGATTACTTGCGCAAGGGGCTGAGCATGAGCCTGGTCTCCGGCCGGGTTCGCGACGCGGCCGAATCGATTATCGGCAACCTGGACGACGACGGGTATGTGTCGGCCTCGCTCGAGGAAATCGCCGCCGCCGGCGAGCACTCGATGGAGGAAGTCGAGCAGGGGCTGAAGGCCGTGCAGGCGCTCGAAGCGGGCATAGCGGCGCGCGACTTGCGCGAATGCATGCTGCTCCAGATCGAAAGCATGAACGGCAAGGGCGGGGTGGCGTGGCAGATCGTTTCCGACCACATGCGGCTGCTCGAAACGCGCCAGTTCAAGGAGTTGGCGCGCGTGCTGGGCCGCCCGCCAGAGCACATTGAAATCGCGGTAAACACGATCCGGCACTTGAATCCGCGGCCCGGCCTGCGCTACTCCGGCGCCGGGGCCAGGGTGATCGAGCCGGACGTATATCTGATCAAGGACGGCGACGACTATATCATTCAGATGAACGACGAAGAAGTGCCCCAGCTTCGTCTGAATGTGCAATACCGGCGCATGCTGGACCGGGAAAACGGCGCTTCCAAGGAAGTCCGCGACTACGTGCGCGAGCGGTACTCCTCGGCCATCCAGTTGATGAAGAACATCGAGCAGCGGAAGCAGACTATCCTCAAGGTGTGCCAGGCGATCGTCCGCCGCCAGACCGAGTTTCTGGCCAACGGTATCGAGTCTCTGAAGCCGATGATGATCAAGGACGTGGCGGAGGAGGTGGGAGTTCATCCTTCCACCGTCAGCCGCGCGGTGGCCAGCAAGTACGCGCACACGCCGCAGGGCGTCTTCGAGTTGCGCTACTTCTTCTCCGAAGCGGTGCAGGGGCCCTCGGGAAGCTTCACCCCTCTGCTGCTGCTCAAGCGCAAGGTGAAGAGGATGATCGAGGAAGAAGACCGCACCAAGCCCCTCACCGACGAGCGCATCACGGCGCTGCTCGAAGCCGACGGCATCAACGTCACCCGCCGCACCGTGGCCAAATACCGGGAGGACATGAAAATCCCCTCGACGCATCAGCGGCGGCAGCGGGATTAGCGCAGGGCAGGCTGCGACGTGGATACGCGCACCGTACTTACGAACTGGAGCACTTAATTGCGGCGCCTTCTGCGCTATAAAGAAAGAGGAAGGTGCCGGCGGAACCGTCATGAAGATCACATACACGGGCAGGCAGGTGGGATTGGTACCGGCGCAGCTCGCCAAACTGGAGGCGCGTTTTGTCAAGATCGGCAAGCTGCTGGACGGCAAGCGGGAATCGGAAGCCCACGTGGTGCTCTCACAGGAGCGCCATTTGCATCAGGCGGAAGCCACGGTCCATTACTATAGCCACGAGCTGGTAGGCATCGGGTCGGCAACGGATCTGTTTTCGGCGATTCACGCGGCGGCGGAGAAGCTGGAAAAACAGGCCCTCAAAGCGGTCACCAAGTACCGCGACAACAAGCGGACGCCGCGCAAGGGCGCGCCGGAGGAGCAGGCGGCGGTGGAAGCGTCCGCGCCCAAAGCCGGGCCGGAGCCGGAGACCGAGCGGCGCATTTATCACGTCAATCAGCACAAGAAGCGCAAGCCGATGACTCTCGACGAGGCATTGCTCGAAATCGAAAAGAGCGGCGATTACGTGGTATATCGCGACGCCGAGACCGACCGCCTCTCCGTCCTGCTGCGGCGCCGCGACGGCCATTTCGATCTGGTCGAGGCGTAAGCCGTTTCCATGCCGCGCGCCAAGAAGACCTCCGCGGCTTCAGGCCGCCGGCCGGAGTTGGTCATCATCACCGGTCTGAGCGGTTCCGGCAAAGGCTCCGTGCTGCGGGCCCTGGAGGACCTGGGATTCTACTCGGTGGACAATCTGCCGGTGGATCTGATTCCCAAGTTCGCCGAGCTGACGCGCGATAACACCAGCGTCCCGGCCGCCGCTCTGGTGGTGGATATTCGCGAAGGCGAGGGGCTGAAGCGTTTCCCCAAGGTCTTCGCGGCCATCAAGAAGTCGCTCGCCGTGCAGTTGATTTTCCTGGAGGCGGACGATGCCGCCATCGTTCGCCGTTTCAGCGAAACCCGGCGCCCCCATCCGCTCGGAGCCAGCCGCTCCATCGCGCGCAGCATTGGGACCGAGCGGGCGCAACTGGCCCCCATCCGCGCCATGGCCGACCTGGTGATCAATACCTCGCAGTTTACGGTGCACGAGCTGCGGGAATTCATCGGCGAGCGGTTCAGCGGGCGGCGCGACGGTTCCAGCCTGGCGATCTATGTGAACAGCTTCGGCTATCGCAACGGCTTGCCTCCGGAAAGCGACCTGGTATTCGATGTCCGCTTTCTACCCAATCCGAACTACATACCAAAATTCAAACATCTAACCGGGCAGAATCCGGCGGTGGCCCGCTATATCCGTTCTTTTCCGCAGACCGTGGAATTCCTTGGGCGAATCACGGAATTGCTGCTGTTCCTGCTGCCGCATTATACGCGCGAAGGCAAGAGTTATCTGACCATCAGTTTCGGCTGCACCGGCGGCCAGCACCGCTCCGTCATGATCGCCGGCGAGATCCACCGGAATTTGCGCGCAGCGGGCTTCAAAGTCAAGCTGCATCATCGGGATGCGGTCCAGGCCCGGAGCTGAGAGGGCCGTAACCTCATTCGTGGCGCAGCGCCGACATGGGATCCACTTTGGTCGCGCGGCGGGCGGCGAGGAAACTCGCGGCGAGGGATACGGCGGCGAGCAAACCGGCGGCCATCGCCATGGTGGCGGGGTCGCGAGGCTGGAGGCCGAACAGCATGGCGCCAAGCAGCCGGCCGGTGACGAGCGAGATGGCGATGCCGGCAGCGACTCCTCCGGCGACGAGCGCTGCAACGTCGCGCATCACCAGCCCGAGGATGGAGCGCGAGCTTGCTCCGAGGGCCATGCGGATGCCAAACTCGACGCGGCGGCCGGTCACCAGGTAGCTGAGCGTGCCGTAGAGGCCGATCATCGCCAGCAGTAGCGCCAGGGCGCCGAAGAACGCGGAGAGTGCGGCCAGCAGGCGCTCCCGCGTCAGGGAATCGTCGACCTGCGCAGCGAGCGTGTGGATCTCGATGGGAATTTCTGTGTTCACGCGGGCGATCAATTGTTGGATTGCGGGGACCACGGCCGCAGCGGCAACGGCCGTGCGAATTTCCAGAGTAATCCCGCCCGTGGGAACCTGCGTGAGAGGGCGAAACACGGTGGGGTAGGTATCCTCGCGCACCGACTCGTACTTGGCGTCCTTGACGATACCCACCACCTCGACCGGCGGTTCCAGCTTGCGGGCCTCGCCTTCCACGCGGAAGGTCCGTCCCAAGGGGTTCAGGCCAGCGAAAAACTTGCGTGCCAGGGTCTGATTGATTACCGCGACCTGTGGCGAGCTATCGGTGTCCGCGCGATTGAAATTGCGCCCCACCAGCATCGGAGTGCGCAGCGTGTCGAAGTAAGTGGGACTCACGGAATTGAAATAGGCAAGCGCGTCGTCGCCCGCGGGGGGATTGGGCACGTCGCTCCGGATGTTGGTATTCCATTCGGAACCCTCCAGCGGCGTGATCATGGAGCGGGAGGTGGAGACCACGCCCGGCAGCGCGCGCACGCGGGTCTCAATCTCGTCGTAAGTGGCGCGGTAGTGGGCCTTGGGCACCTGAGCCGTGGCCAGATTCGCGTTCACCAGCAAAACCTGGTGGCGGTCGAATCCGATATCCAGCGTGGCCAGCTTCCGGAAGCTTCGCAACAGAAGCCCGGCGGTGACCAGTAAGACCAGGGAAAGCGCCACCTGCGAGGCGACGATCCACAAGCGGAAGCGCGGTCCTCCTGGCGAAGCAGCGATGCCTTTGATCGCGGTGGTCAGCGACTCGCTCGTGCCACGAAATGCCGGAGCCACCCCGAACAGCAATCCGGTGAGAATGGCAACCGCGGCGGTAAAGGCGAGGACGCGGGTATCCAGCGAGAAATCCAGAAAGACCGCATGGCCCACAGTCGAAAGATAGCGCACCAGCACCGCATTGCCCCAGTGCGCGAACAACAGGCCGAGCGAGGCTCCGGAAAGCGAGAGCAATACGGATTCCACAAGCAACTGGCGAACCAGCCGCAGGCGCGAAGCTCCCAGAGCCTGCCGCATGGCCATCTCCCTACCGCGCGCGGCGGCGCGGGCCAGCAGGAGGCTGGCGATATTGGCGCACGCGATCAGGAGCACGAGCCCGACGACTGCCATCAAAACGTGCAGTGGCTGCTCGTACTGGCTCCGCAAAACGGAGAAGCCCTTGGAGGCCGGAACCGGGTCGAGCACGCGTTTCCGAAAGTTCTTCTGCGATTCGCTGTCCCAGTTCTGGGGTACGGCCGCCCCGAATATCTCGGGCGACAGTGCAGCCAGCCGCGTTTTGAGCCGCGCCATTCCCGTCCCGGGCTTAGGACGGCCCACGGCACGAAGCCACCACCAGCTTCGCGCGTCCAGCCGGGACCGCGGTCCATCGAAGAGCGAAGCGGCGCAAATGGGAATCGCCACGTCGAACCGGGTGCCGACGTCCATTCCGTAGAAGCCCGCGGGCGCCACGCCGACGATCTGAAACGGGTGGCCGTCCAAGGAAATCGCGCTGCCGATGGCGCTGCCGGCTCCGCCGTAGCGTTCCCGCCAAGAAGCATGGCTCAATACGGCAAGCGCAGGGCAGCCACGCCGGTCGTCGCCGGCTGTCAGGAGCCTGCCGGCCGCGGGTCGGAGGCCCAGGGTTCGGAAAAAATCGCCGCTGGCCCACAGGCCGTTGGCGTATTGGACCGCGCCGCCCCGGGTAAGATTGAACCGGTCGGCGCTCCAGGCAAAGACGCCGGAGAAGACGTCCTGCCGGTCACGCACCTGCTCCCAAAGCGGATTGGTGAAGCTGGTATGCGAAACCTCCACCAGTTCTTCCGGTTTGACGACTGGCAGATAACGCAGGAGGATGGCATCGACGAGGCTGAAGATGGCCGTGTTGGCGCCGATTCCCAGCGCCAGCGTCAGCACCACCACGGCGGTGAACGCCGGGGATTTGGCCAGCACGCGGACCGAATACCGGATGTCGCGCCAAAACGCTTCGACCGCCGCCTCCCAGCCGGCGCTGCGGATTTCGTCTTTTACCGATTCCAGGCTGCCCAGCTCGGCGCGCGCCACCCGCCGGGCTTCTTCGGCGCTCATTCCGGAGCGCATCCTCTGTTCCACCGCCGCTTCCAGATAGCCGCGCAGCTCTTCCTCCATTTCGCGTTCCGATTGCCGCTTCCCAAAGAGCGCCCGAAGGCCTCCGGCAAGATTGCTCCACAACCACATCGGTCACCTCACTAACAGGCTTCCAGAATTCGGGCGATGGCCGCGGTCTGGCGGCTCCACTCGCCAGTTTCCGACTGCAGCTCTTTGCGGCCGCGAGGGGTCAGGGCATAATACTTCGCGCGCCGGTTATTGTCCGTAGCCTTCCACGCCGCCTTGATCCACCCGTCGCGCTCGAGCCGGCGGAACGCCGGGAACAGAGAGCCCGGATTGACGTGAAACACACCCTGGCTGATCTGCTCGATGCGCTGGCCGATGCCGTATCCGTGCATGGGCTCCAGCGCCAGAGTCTTCAGAATCAACATGTCGAGCGTGCCCTGAACCAGGCCGCCCCCGCGTTCCCGCATTGCGCCGCTCCTCTCGATAAACTAGATATACGGCTTCTTCCTCTCGATTGTCAAGAGGAAAGGCGCCCGCAGGGGAGGCTCACCGCCTTCGCCCCCGTGATATCGTCGGGATTCATGCTGAAGACGGCGTGCCTGGTGGCGGCGCTGGCGCTAGCTTGCGTGCTGGTGCGGGCGGCGCGCGTCGGCATGGCGGGAGACTACGTCGATCCGGTGGGGAAGATCGCCGCCGAGGACGAGGCTCGCTACGCCAACGGCGCCATCCGCATGGCCCAAAGCGGCGGCTGGCTGACACCTCGTTTCATGGGGCGGCTGGCGCTCGATGAGCCGCCACTACTATACTGGCTGTCCGGAGCGGGCGCGCGCATCGCCGGAGTTTCGCGCCTGGCGCTGCGTGCGCCCATCGCGCTGGTTTGTGCCCTGGCGTTGGCGCTGGTGTTTCTTTGGGCCGCCGAACTGAATGGGCCGCTGGCCGGCGTCTGCGCGGCCCTGCTGCTGTTGGGCGACCATTTATGGCACGTGCTGGGCGGCATGTGTATGGCCGATGGCCTGCTGGCGGCGTTCGTGGCCGGCGCACTCTATGCCCTGTTCTCGGACCCGTCGCTGGAGTCGGCCGGCGCACTATGGGGTTTTGCGGGAGCGACCACAGCCGGCATCTTGACCAAGGGACTAGCGGGCGCCATGCCGTTGGGAATTTTAGGCGTATATTGGCTGGCCGCGCGGCGAAGTTGGCGGCCTTCGGCGAGGCGCGCCGTCCTGGCGGGCTCACTGGCCCTGGCGTTGGCCGCACCGTGGTTCGTCTACCAATGGCTGGCGCACGGGAAATGGTTCTGGGCGGAGCACGCATCGCGCATTCCGGGCTACGGCGCGGGAGAAAGCCTGCTTCTGTTCTACCTGAGCCGGATTTCGCTGGCCGATCCGATTCTGGTCGCGATTTCGCTTGCCGCGCTGCCTGCGCTCACCCAAGCGCTGCGCCGCCGCGAACCGGCTGCCACGCTGCTGGCGGCATGGCTGGCGGTGGGGGCGTTGGCGGCGCTGGTATGGCAAAGCCGCAACGTGGCATATCTGCTACCAACGATTCCGGCGATGGCGATTCTGGCCTCTTCGTTCGGCCCCTTCGCGAAGGACCAGGCATTGCGCCCCGGGTTAGTCCTGGCCCTGGGCGCGCTGGCGGCCAAAGCGCTCCTGCCGTCGGCTCCATGGGGCATCTCGTTTGCGGGCGGCACGATCGAGCCGCTGGCGCCCGTGGTGGCGAATTATTGCGAGCGCAGCCGCGGCAATGAGCTGATCCTGGTCGGCCTGGGCGACGCCCTGTATGGCGCCATCGAACCGTTGCCGCGCCTGCGTTACGCCGATATCGGGCCGCTCCCCCATGGCGGTCCTGACGGCCTGGATTTTGCGTCCATGGGGATCGAGGTCAGCGCGGCCCAGTTCGCCACGCTACCGGACTGGCTGCCCCGCTTTCGCGCGCGGCTGCGGGAATGGGGCCTCGATTCTTCAGAACCGGTGGCAACCTTGATTCTAGCCCGCGACTCCAGCCAGTTGGCGGACGTCGTCCGAGCCCGCCCGGCCAGCGATTTTCTGGCGCCGGATTGGCTGCGCTCCGCCCTGGAGCCGGCCGCAAGCGCAAATCACGACCTGGTCGAAGCCGGCGCCGGCCACTTTCTGCTGTTGTCGCGCCAGGCACGAGCGCGTACGGCGCCGCCGGCCTGGTCGTGCCGCATGTAGGGGGGCACAGGCATCAAAATGAGAAGAGTAAGGACTGACGCGCACACGAAACGGCGGTTCGTGGCGGTCTGAACGTAGACGGCCGCAATAAACGCCTTCGCGCGGATTCCGCGTCGGACCCGGACCGTTGCGAAGAGGCGGATCCGAACCGGGCTAGCCGCCGAGGTTCTGGGCGAGGGCCTGCACGAACACCTCCCGATCGACGTTGCCGCCGCTCAAAATCAACGCCACGCGGCGTCCCCGCATCCGGACGCGTTCCTGAAGCAGCGCCGCAAGCGCCGCCGCGCCTGCGCCCTCCGCGACGTTGTGCGTATCGGAGAAGAGATACCGCATCGCGGCCCGAATCTCGTCGTCATCCACGCTGACAATCCGGGAGGCGCCTTCGAGAATCACCCGCACTGCCTCCGGATCCGGCGTCCGGCACGCCATGCCATCGGCGATCGTCTCGGCGGTGTCGGTCGCAACGGGCCGGCCGGCGGCAAACGAGAGGGCATAGGCCGGCGCTCCGGCGGCAACCACCCCCACAATTTCCGTCTTCAGTCCGAGGGCGTTGCGGGCGGCGATGGCACCGCAGATGCCCGAACCCATGCCGATCGGAACATAGATCGCATCGAGGTCGGGTACCGCTTCGAACAGTTCCAGGGCATAGCTTGCGACACCGGAAATGAGTGCGCTGTCGAAGGACCGCACGAAGTGCAGCGATTGCGCCTCAGCCATCCCGGCGGCATACTCGTACGCTTCCTGGAAATCGTCGCCATGCTCCACCAGTTCGGCGCCCAGGGCCCGCATGGCGGCGTTCTTCTCGCGGCTGTTTCCATGCGGCACAACGATGACGGCCCGCAGCCCCGCGCGCGCCGCGGCGAAAGCCACGCTCTGACCGTGATTGCCTCGGGTGGCCGCAATCACGCCGGCGAGCTTTGGTTCCGCGCTCCGGAGGCTCTCCATGTACACCACTCCGCCACGAATCTTGAAAGCGCCGAGCGGAGTATGGTTCTCATGCTTGATCCACACTTCCGCGCCGGTTCGCGCGCACAGCAGCGGCCAGCGAATCTGCGGCGTGGGTGGCATCGCTTGGTGAACGATCGCGGCCGCGGCTTTAAGTGTGCCGAGCGGAGGTAAGGTCATGGTCTACCCGTCCCACCAAGCATCAGATTGCGGCATCCCAATGCCCTCGGCACGATGTCCGGTTTGCGGAAGGCCATGGGCCCGAGCGAGTTCGTAGCTAAAAGGCTGAGCGGATTTCATTTCCAGGTCCATTATCGTCCCTTCGGCCGTATCGTTTCATCCAACAGGCGGAGGTGCGGATGGGCACGGCAGGGCGCGCGGACCCAACTCGCGAGAATCACGCGCGGCGGCGCCAGCGAGCGCGCCCGCGTCGGCCTCCAGGGGCGCCGCAGGGTGCGGCGTGTTCCACGAGAGGAGGCAGCACGGATGAACGCGATCGAGCCCGAGTTCTCGGCGATCATCACGGGAGTTGATCATTCGCCGTCGAGTCCCAGCGGGCTGCGAACGGAGCCCAGCGCACTGTAGCTCGACGAACTTTGTCTCGTCGATGGCGCTGATGATGAGAGCAGTTGGTGCAAAATGGAGATTCCGGATAGTGGTGGAGCGGCCAGTGGTGGTATGAAGAGGCTCATATACGTAGAAGTGCGCGTCGTGCGCGCCCATCCATATCGGCGAGAGGATTCGAAATGAAAGAACAACATCCTAAAGAAGACGCTATCGAAACATCGCGGCGAGATCTGCTACGCTTCGCGTCGCTCACCTCCTTCGGCGCCGGACTGTCGCACGCCGTGGGGCAGGCTCAGCAACCGGCCGAGGCACCGGCCGAGACCATGGTCGGCGTGAAATTCGAGCCCAAAGACAAGGTACGCGTGGGCTTCGTCGGGATGGGCGGCCGGGGAAGCTCGCTGCTCTCGAATTTTTCCGCCGTGGAGAATGTCGAGGTCGTGGCCCTCTGCGACATCGTCACGGAGAAATGCGCCCGCGGCCAGGCGGCGGTGGCCAGGGGGCAGACGCGTCCCGTCGAAGTATACGCTGGCAGCGACCACGCTTTCGAGGGGTTGGCCAGGCGCGACGATATCGATTTGGTGATCGTTGCGACCTCCTGGGACTTCCACGTCCCGGTATCCACATTCTGCATGAAGCAGGGCAAGCATGTAGGGGTGGAGGTTCCCGCTGCGCGAACGATGGCGGACTGCTGGGATCTCGTCAACACCTCCGAGAAGACCCGCCGCCACTGTGTGCAGCTCGAGAACTGCTGTTATGGGTATAACGAGATGCTGGTGAACCGGATGGTGCACGCCGGCGTATTCGGCGAGTTGCTCCATGGCGGGGGCGCCTATCTGCACGACCTGCGCAGTCTGCTGTTTTCCAACCAGGGAGAGGGCCTCTGGCGCCGTTTCGAGCATCTCAACCGCAACGGAAACCTCTACCCGACCCACGGCCTGGGCCCGGTTGCCTTTTACATGGACATCAACCGCGGCGACCGGTTCGAGTACATGGTCTCGATGAGTTCCATGTCCACATCCCTGGCCTTTTACCGCGACACGCACATCCCCGGCGACGATCCGCGCCGCAAAGAGACCTATGCGTGTGGCGATCAGAACACCAGCCTCATCAAGACCTCGAAGGGACGCCTGATCCGGCTGGAGCACAACGTCACCAGCCCGTCGCCCTACGACCGCATCAACCTGATTGCCGGCACGAAAGGAATTTTCAAGGATTATCCTCCCCGCATCTACATCGACGGCCACGGAGGCGAAGACTGGAGTCCCATCGATTCGTACAAAGAGGAGTTCGAACCACCGATCTGGGCGAAACTGGGGGAGATTGCCGCCAAACTCGGCGGCCACGGCGGAATGGACTTCATCGAGTGCTACCGCCTGGTGCAGTGCATACGGCAAGGGACGGCGCCGGACATCGATGTCTACGACGCGGCCGCCTGGAGCGCGCCGGGACCGCTGAGCGAAATGTCCATCTCCAAAGGCAGCGCCCCTGTCCCGTTCCCGGACTTCACCCGCGGGCGCTGGAAGGAAGCGCGGGCCTGACTCACAGCGTGCCGGACAAAGTGCATGCCGTGAAAACCGAGCGCATGGCGTCCATGTTTTGGCGCGCAAGAAGTTGCTACGCTGAGATGTGCCCGGCTGGCAACAGTTGCCGCGTGAGCGCCTTTTGGCTGACGTATCGCTCTGGTCCGCGGATCTGGGCAACCTCGAAGCGGCCGTGCGCCGCCTCTCGCCCTGGGCCGATTCCTTCCATCTGGACGCGGCGGACGGGCATTTTGTTCCGGGCTTGCTCTTCTTCCCCGATCTGATTCGCGCGATCCGCCCGCATACCACGGTCCCCTTTCATGTGCACCTGATGGCCCAGTATCCTTCGTCGCTCGCTGGGGAGTTTCTGGACGCCGGCGCGGACCTGCTCACGGTGCATGTGGAGAACGGCGAGCGCGAGGCCGGTGCGGCCATCGAACAGGCCGCCGGGCGTGGATGCGGCGCGGGAGTGGCGCTGAGGCTCGAAACGCCGGTGCGCGCAGCGCTGTCATATCTCGATGCGATCGAGGTCATTATCCTGTTGGGCACGGATGTGGGTGTGAAAGGACGCGACCTTGCGCCGCAAGTGTGCGACCGTTTACGGGAGGCGCGCAGTCTGCTGCGGGAACATGCGAAGGGCGGTGTGCTCCTGGTGGCTGACGGCGGCATCCGAGCACGCACGGTGGGCGAACTGTGCGCAGCCGGCGCGGACGCGGTTGTGCCAGGCTCGCTGGTCTTCCAGTCCGCGGACTTGGAGTCTACGTTTCGCTGGCTCCGCGGTCACTCGGCCCCGGCTGTTGCATAAGGGACCAAAACCCCATGCGGGATGGCCCACGATTGGCCCACGCCTTAGTGCTCCCCGCTATGCTCCGCTGCAATCAGGCCCCGCTACAATAAGGGGGGCATCGCACTCCAAGTTCCGCATCGGGTTCATCCAGATGGCGTGCTCGGTCGATCCAAACCGCCGGCCGCGGCGGGCGAAAGTCCTGGAGTCTCATTTCCCGCGCCTTCGTGAGGGGGCCGGCTGCTGAGCGGGCGTACGTGATAACGGCTTATCGCCCGTTCCGACTGTCGGCTACAACGTGATCCCCAGGGAGGCGATGACCGAGGGAGAATCCAGGCTCGACGATGCCATGCGCCGAAGCACCCCAGGGCGCGTGGGAGTAAGCTGGTAACGTTCGGACTGGGAAAGAAGTAAGGATGCGATGATGAACAGGTATCGAGCAGCTTCATTGCTGGCGGCGGCCGCTTGGGCCGCGCTGGCTCTCTTGCCGGCGGCCGCGGCGGACCTGACGGTTTATTTCGGCACCCACACGGCGGGGCCAGGCAAGGGCTTTTCGGTTTCCCACTTCAACACTGTAACGGGCGCGCTGAGCAAGCCTGAGTTCCAGTTGGAAACTCCCGCGCCAGCCTATTTCGTGATCGCGCCGGGGGGACGCCGCTTGTACTCTTGCAACTCGACAGGATTCGTCAGCGCGTATTCGATCGATCCTGCCACCGCCCAACTGAAACTGATCAACCAGAAGCCGAGCGGCGGCGGAGACCCCAGTTACGTTAGCCTCGACCGGACTGGGCACTATGTTTTCTTGGCCAACTACGAGGGCGGCAGCATTGCGGTATGGGCGCTTGAGTCCGATGGAAGTCTGGGAGAGCGGACCGCTTTCGTGCAGCACACCGGCAGCAGCGTGAACCCGCAGCGGCAATCGCATGCATACGCGCACTCGATTCGGGTGGACCCCACCAACCGCTTTGTCCTGTCGGCGGACCTGGGACTGGACAAGTTATTCGTCTACAAGTTCAATGTGAAGGACGGATCGCTGACGGCCAACGATCCGCCGTTCGCGAAAGCGGCTCCGGGATCGGGCCCGCGACACGTGGTATTTCACCCCAACGGGCGCTGGGTCTACCTGATTACGGAGATGGGCAACACCATTATGCTGTTCAATTGGGATACCCAGCGGGGTGCCCTGTCCGAAGTGCAGACAGTGGGGACCTTGCCGAAGGATTTCCAGGGCGCGAGCACGTGCGCGGAGGTGCAGGTGCATCCGAGCGGCAAGTTCGTATACGCGTCGAATCGCGGTCGTGACAGCATCGCCGTCTTCTCGGTGGATGCCAAGACCGGGCGGTTGACACCGATCCAGGACATTCCTTCGGGCGGCCAGACGCCGCGCAATTTCGACATGGATCCCACGGCGCACTGGTTGCTGGTGACGAATCACGGAAGCAACACCGCAATGGTGTTCGGCATCGACCAGCAGACTGGAAAGCTGACGCCGGCCGGCCAGCCGGTGGACGTGCCGTACCCTTTCTGCCCGCGGTTCCTGGCGCGGTGACCATCCCGAATTTCACGCTCCGGGTTTTCGCTTTCACGCCGGCGCCGCCGGCACCCAGCGTCGAGCGGCGAGTGCCACCCGCTACAGGCCATCCGGGCGCGCCGGACGCGCACAGCACGAACTCCGGCCCTCACGCGGTGCGCTCGCGCGCGAGCGCCGGGTTGGACACCGGATTGTACGCAACTCCGACCGTCATGAGGCCGCCTTTTTGTGTGGAGGGCGACTGGCGCTGCCGCAACTCCGCCGTCACTTCCCAGTAACAGCGGATGCAGAGCGAGCGGATGTTCTCCCGGGTGGTTGAAACGCCGGAAGTCCTCAGACGCTCAGGACCGGGATGTGCGATTCCCGAATGATCCCATAGCCTTCGCCGTTGTCTCCCAGATGGCTTCGCCCAGGACTGTGTCCGATGACAAGGACGTCAGCCTTCGTTTGCTCTGCCGCTCGGTTCAACAGCTCCGGGACATTGCCGCTATCGATGATGACTTCGGCCTTCGTGCCCACGTCCAATTGCAGCTGGGCGATCTCTTTGGCGGCGAAGCCGACGACCTTCTCCTTCCATACGGGGTCGACGTGGGATCCGCCGGGGCCGTAAATCTCCACGCCGGTCGTGATGTGGACGAGCGTAAGCGTTGCATCGACGGCCGCGGCCATCTCGGCGGCCAGCGACGCTGTGTGTTGGCTGCGAGGGCTCAAATCCACCGAGCAGAGGACGTGGCGGATCGAGAACTCGCGCGCCGGCGCCTCCTCCAAGTGAGCGCCTGTCCAGACCGGGCAATGGCTTTCGTGCAGTACCTTCGCTGTCACCGAGCCCAGCAGAAAGCGGTAGAACGACCCATGGCCATGGGTCGACATCACGATCAGGTCGGCGCTCCGGTCGCGAGCCGTCTCCACGATTTCGTGGGCCGGGTCGCCTCTGAGCAGCACGCGTGTGACCGCGATCCCATCGAGCTCTGGCCGCAGCGCCTGATCCAGATCTTTCTGAGCCTGCTGGACGATGTGCGCGTGCAAGTCCCGCGCGGTGATCTCGTCACCGCTCTCCAGTAGGCCAGCCGGATAGCTGAGAGGCGGCACCACGTGCAGCAGGATCATTTCCGCATGAAAGCGTCGCGCCAACCACGCGGCCTGGTGAACGACGTGCCGGGAAGCATCCGCGAACACAACGGGAACAAGAACTTTCTGAATGTTCAGCATCACGCCACCTATTATCAATTGACGGAACCCGTCAGGCAAGGCTGGCGGAACCAAGAGTGCCTCAGGCTCACGAAACCGGTCAGGGGTTGGAAAAGGGAGGTTGGATGGGCAACCTGCTCGTTCTTGCACCCATGTGTTGAAGGATGGGGCACTGTCACCCACAACTGGCTTGATCCGGCAGGTGGCAAAGCTCGCTGCCGTCGAGGCTCTCCGCATTCATGATCTCCGCCATTGCACAGGAGCTGGACACTTCGCTTTTCGATGTGCTGTGGGGACCCGCGACCCATTTGCTGGATCAAACGGCCTATACCCAGCCGGCCTTGTTTGCCGTGGAGTACGCCCTGGCGCGGCTGTGGCAGAGCTGGGGCATCCGGCCAGCGGTGGTGCTGGGACACAGCGTGGGCGAATACGTGGGGGCCTGCGTGGCTGGCGTCTATAGCCTGGCCGATGGACTCAAGCTGATTGTCGCGCACGGGCGGCTGATGCGGGCGGTGGGCGGCCGCGGCGCCATGCTGGCAGCGCAGACCGGGGAAGCCGAAGCGCGGGTGGCCATGGCCGGGCTGGAGCACCGCGTGTCGCTGGCGGCGGTGAACGGGCCGGCCAGCGTGGTGGTTTCCGGCTACGAAGAGGAACTGGCGCTGGTCGAGCAGCGCCTGGTGAGCGCCGGGGTGCGCGTCAAGCGCCTGGCGGTGTCCTACGGTTTCCACTCGCCGCAGACGGCGGAAATGGAAGAGGCCTTCGAGCGGGTCGCCGGCGGGTTGTCCTACCGTGGGCCGCAGGTGGAACCGATTTCCAGCCTGACCCCGTGGCTCTTCGATCTTCGCCTCGTCCGCCGCTGGCGATGGCGCGCGATGTTCAAGGGCGCGCCGGAACGCCCGCGCCCGCGTCAGCCTTTCGGCGGCGCCGCACGATGCCGCGCGGGTTCACGGCGCGGGTAGGACGCGCCGGCGCCGGAGGTCGCGGCGAGCCCGGCAGACCATTCGCCCGGCGAGTCCCGGCGGAAGCGGTTTGGTGCGGTGTAGCGCGGAATCGTCGCCGCGTCCTGATGGCGCGCACTTATCCGAAATGCCCCTTTCATGGCATGACCTTTGCCTTCAGGCGACGGCTTTCAGCGTGTGTTCGCCCGATAAACTTCGGGGATGGCGGAATACGGCCGGGCCGCACGTCGATCCCCGCCAATGAACACTCGCCGGACTCGCGATAATGTTAGGATCGCCAACATGAGACGCCTCGGTATCTTATTAGCCACATGCACGTTCTTGTGCGCTCAAATTCAAACGGGCCCGACCTTGCCTTATCGCGTCGTGGAAGGTTGGCCTCAACTTCCGGCAGGATGGAACTTTGGCGAAGTCGCGGCTGTGGACGTCGACACGAACGACAACGTATGGGTCTTCAGCGACGGGCCACATCCGGTGATGCAATTCGACACGTCCGGCAAGTTTCTACGCGCATGGCCAGAATTTCTTGGCAAGAAGCCACATGGCTTGCGCGTAGGTCCAGATGGAAATATTTGGACGGTTGACCTGGAGGCTCACCGCGTCATGAAGTGGACGCCGGAGGGCCGACTGCTCATGAACCTCGGCACGGGCGCGCCCGCTGCCGATAACAATGCGAAGTACTCGTTCAATCGCCCTGCGACTCTCAACTTCGGGGCGAATGGTGATTTCTTCGTCGCCGATGGCTACGGAAATTCGCGCGTGGTTCACTACAGCAAAGATGGCGAATACTTGGGCCAGTGGGGCGCAAAAGGGCCCGGCGACGGCGAGTTTAATCTGGTGCACGATGTTGCCATTGACAGCAAGGGGCGCTTGTATGTGACCGACCGCGTCAACAAGCGCGTGCAGATCTTCGATCAGCAAGGCAAATTTCTGGGCAAGTGGACGGATCTGGGTGTGCCGCAGGGGCTTTACTACGTGAAGAGCGAAGATGTTCTTTACATGTGCGACGGCGATAATTCACGCATTATCAAGGTGGATCTGGACGGCAAGATTTTAGGTGTGTTGGGTTCATTCGGCAAGATTCCCGGCAAGATTGATGTTCCACATTACATCGCCGTGGACAGCGCGGGGGCCATCTATGCGGCGGACTTCCGCAACTGGCGCGTCGACAAATTTGTAAAAAAATAGCGGCCATCGCCGTCGAGCCCGCGGAAGAGCCTGGCGCCCACGTAACGGACGAGGCGCCCGCGGCGGCCTTCCAGCGGCGCCGAACGTTGCCGCGCGGGTTCTCGCGGCACGGATGGACGCACGAACGGCGCAGCCTGTCGTCGATCACGCACCGGCTGGCTTGCTTGTTCCCCTGCCGGGGGCAATACTACAAAATAACCTATGCGACTGAGATGGCAACTCTTGCCGGCCATGCTATTGGCTGCCGGATTCGGCAGGGCCGAAGAAGGCATACGCGTCATCGAATTGCCTTGCGCGACACTCAGGCTGGCGTCTCGCAGCGGGGATCTGGTCGGGATCCAATGGAAGCATCCGGAATTGGAAGTGATCCAGGAGCCCCGCCTGGGCGAGAACTTTCGCCTGCTGCTCCCGGAAGTGGGATTTGAAGCGGCTTACTTCAACAGCCGCGAGCAGGACGTGAGCCGCATCGAGCCGACCGCCGATGGCGTGGTGTGCCACTATGATCGCATTTGGAATTCGCGCGAAACGTTGCCTATAAAGGTGCGCTATTCCATTCGCGCGGCCGGCGATCAGTTGCATTTCGCGATCGAAATCGAGAATCCCACCGACCGTAAACTGGCCGAAGTGTATTACGCCATCCTAGCAGCCCGTGGTAATAGTCAGATTCCTTGCCAATACATGTGACCTCGGAAATGTTTGGAGCGTCTAAAAGGCATGGCGATGGGAACCCGACGGAAACGAGAGCGGCAACAGGACCTGT
>Ga0182014_10000666_pt1 | contig 46476 bp, 29 predicted proteins | sample 612S2DmetaG_FD_120489 | JGI IMG/M metagenome (GOLD analysis project Ga0182014, IMG submission 120489) | Permafrost microbial communities from Stordalen Mire, Sweden - 612S2D metaG | ecosystem: Environmental > Terrestrial > Soil > Wetlands > Permafrost | place: Sweden: Stordalen | collected... | reverse complement strand
GGGGTGTCGCTTAAGAATGCGTTTTGACTTTCTCCAGCGCTACCGGCACCTGCTCGACAATCTCGATGTCGAATCCTTCGAGGGCTGGGACTTTTCGCGGATGGTTCGTGAGCAGGCGAATGCGCCGCAGATTCAAATCCGAGAGGATTTGCGCTCCGATGCCGATCTCGCGCTGCGTCTTGCGCTCGCTCTCCGGTAGAGACGGAAGACGCTTGTCTCGATGGAAAGTGAGCATCTTTCGCTCGCCGATGCTCTCGACCGAAAAACCTTTCGACGTTTGATGCAAATAGATCAGCGCGCCCCGGCCTTCGCGCGCGATGGCTTGCATCGAGCCTTCAATGGTCGCATGACAATCGCAGGCTGTCGATCCGAATACATCGCCCATGAGGCAATGGGAGTGCATGCGGACGAGGACCGGTTCGCTGCCTCGTTCAATATCACCCCGAACCAGTGCGACGTGAGATTCGCCGCCGTCCACTTCGCTCTCATAGGCAATCAGGCGGAATTCTCCGTAGCCGGTTCCAATGATCGCTTCCCCAACCCGATGCACATGGCGCTCGTGCTGCATGCGGTAGCGAATGAGTTCGGCCACGGTCAGCATTTTCATGTCGTGGGTTTTGCAGAACTCGATGAGGTCGGGAATGCGCGCTATGGTGCCATCGTCGCGCATGATTTCGCAGATCACTCCCGCCGGAATCAGTCCTGCCATGCGAGCTAGATCGACCGAGGCCTCGGTCTGGCCGGCGCGCACCAGCACGCCACCTTTGCGAGCCTGCAACGGGAAGACGTGACCGGGACGCGCCAGATCCGACGGACGCGTGGCGGGGTCTATCGCAACCTTTATAGTACGGGCGCGATCGTAGGCTGAAATTCCGGTGGTGACTCCATCGCGGGCATCAATCGCCTCGCAAAACGCGGTCCCGTAGTTTGAAGTATTCTCGGCCGACATGGGACCGATATGCAAATGATCTAATCGCTCCTGGGTCAGGGCGAGGCAAACTAACCCGCGGCCATACTTGGCCATGAAATTGATCAGTTCGGGGGTGACTTTTTCGGCGGCGAGGGTCAGATCGCCTTCGTTCTCGCGATCCTCGTCATCCACCACCACGACCATGCGGCCGGAGCGAATTTCCTCAATGGCGGTTGGGACGTCGGTGAATGCCGGTTGTGGCGTCATCACAGTGCGATTGTAGCAAACCCACTTCCCCAGGAAATTGTCACAGAATCGTCAACTGCTCCGAGGGAAGCCGCGGCAAAAATAAAGGCCGCCGTTGGGCGGCCCACAATTCGTATTCCCACGTCGCTAAAGGGTGGATTCGATCTCGAATCCCCAAGCCTCAAGCAAGGGCTCCGGAATGTACTTCGAATTCTTGTTGCGCCGGGCCCACTCCCGCAGCCGGGTCGAACGCAAGTATTGGTCCGGCGAAAGTTTGTACTCGCGTACCACTTGCTCGAACTCAGTGATGGTGGGGGTGAGGGGCCCAATCGGCTCAGGCTTGCCCCAGTTAGGATTTCCGCGTCGCTTAGCCATCGATATAACGCCTCGTGCGTGAAATAAATTTACAGCAGTACAATTTAGATTCATTCCGCTTGCAGAGGGATTCACACCGTTCCAGGCAGCTAACAAACGGCTTCAAGGCCCGTATTGTGAACCCTTGAGCTTACGGAAGGTTATGATTCTATGGGTATTTAGCGCCAAAGTCAACAGAAATCCTGCCCGGGGTTTGAACCTTATTTATATAGTGACATGACAGCACGCGAGTTAGCTGCATCCTGCCCGCGTGGAAACCAGGCTAGATTACTGCCGTAACCCAGCTTTCTCCCCGTCTCATTGACCGGCAAAGGGTACCAACTTACAGTGCATAAAGGAGGCTATACCGTGAAGGATATCTATGAAGTGCTCCGAAAGAAGCAAACTGAGCAGGCTCAGCTGGGCAAGCAGATTGAAGCTCTCCAGACCGCCGCTGAGCAGCTTCGCAGCGTAGCCCATTTACTCAACGAAGAGGAATCCGACAGAGAAGGGGCCGCGATCGGCGGCTGATGATGTTGGACGGAGTTCGGTCGAGATGAGTCTGCAAACACTGGTGGTGTGTTCCGATGACAAGATCACCCGGATATTGCGGCGGGTCCTCAGTGATTTGGAAATCGCAGTTGAGCACTGCAGCGATGCAGATTCGGCGGCTCGAAAGCTGACTCGCCGGAGATTCGAAGCGGTCGTCGTCGACTGTACCAACGAGGACATGGCGGCCCGTGTGCTCGCCAGTGTCCGCTTTGCTCCGTGTAACAAACGCTCCATCGCGGTGGCGATGATTGATGGCCAAAGGGCGGTGCGCAGCGCCTTCGCGCTGGGAGCGCATTTTGTTCTGTATAAACCCATCTCCGCGGAACGCGCCCGGTGCAGTTTTCGCGCGGCTCGGGCATTGATGAAGTGCGAACGCCGCCGCAACACGCGTGTCGCCATGCAGATTCCCGTGACATTGGTTATCGAGCATGGGGCAGGCCAGCGAAAGGCGGTCACTTCGGACATCAGTCAAGGCGGTATGTCGCTCAAGCTCCCGCGTCGAACTCAGAACTCCGGCCCGATGAGAATGAAATTCACTCTGCCCGGTACCGAGCACAACATCGAATGCGCGTCAGAAGTGGCGTGGGAGGGTGGCGGCCCGCAGGCGGGGATTCGGTTTGTGGATCTGCCTCCGGAACAGCGCGACCAGCTTAAGTTTTGGCTGGCACAGCATTCTCCAGAGATAGAGCCAGACGACCCACCTGCTGCTTGTAAGCTCACCGAACTCAGTCCTGGCGCGTGCTACTTGGAGATGGCCTCGCCATTTCCCACGGGCACGAGAGTGATCCTGACCATGCGAACCGCAAAATTCGAAAGCCGGGCGGAAGGCCTGGTGCGCATCATGCATCCCGAGGTCGGCATGGGTGTGGAATTCATGCGAACTACCGACCAGCAGCATGAGCATTTAAGAACATTCATCCACGCCCTGAAGAACAACCATGGGGAGCAACCCGAGTTCATGGTGGAACCTGAAGGCATGGGCGATGTCGAGCCGGTCAGCTCAAAGCCGCGGACTTTGGATGGAGTCGAAGATCCTTTGCTCAAGCTTTTTCAGAGAAGCAATGAATTTACGCCGGACAGCTTCCTGAGCCAACTTCGCGCGCAGGGAAATCCCTCTCCCGCTGACATGCGGGGGGCGGCTTCCGGCTAAACTTACTCCACCCTGGCTTAACCAGATCAGACGCCATTGGCAGCTATTGCAAGGCCAAACCGAGTCCGCATTTCGCGGCGCCCAAGACTTGTGACGCCCAACGCTCTGCTGTCGAGATCCTGAACTACCCATTTTCTTTTGAGCGCGATTTTCAGAAGCGCTGCCCCAAGCGCTCCGCCGACATGAGGCCGCCGTTCACTCCAATCCAGGCACGCGCAGGCAAACCGGCGGCGTAACCTCCGAGTTGCCTCGAGATCAATGCCAAGCGCTTCAAACGCCTGGGTTCCATCTGCGCTTAGGTCGTATGCATGGTCGGCGCCTTTGGGACCGGCTGACAGCCATCCCAGTTCTTTGAAGCGGTCGTGGAGGGAAACGCCCAAGGTACCCGCCAAGTGGTCGTAGCAAGTCCGTGCAGCGCGCAATCGCGTGGGCGTACCGGGCACGAATTTGTCACGGTAGCCGCCGGCGAGGACACTTAACCCTTCCAGCACGCCCGCCACTTCGGACCCATCCAGACTGTAGAAGCGATGCTTCCCCCGGACAAGCACCTTGACCAAGCGCGCAGTCTTCAACCGATTCAGGTGCACGCTCGCGGTTGACGGACTCACGTCAGCGATCACGGCAAGTTCGGTGCTCGTGCGCGCGTGGCCATCCATAAGACAGTAGAGCATGCGAGCTCGTGCCGGCTCGCCAATGGCCGCGGCTATTCTGGAAACCTCGGCATCCGCGTGGCGCGCAACATTCATACTTTGATGATAGACGAAGTGTTAATGTTCGGCAAGAGTCAGACTGTCGAGTGTGCATTCGACTGGGCACGCAGTCGCGCAGATAACCCGCCGAAAAGCCATCGGATTCATGATGGCGGCGGGTGCGGCGGTGACCTTGGGCAACTCCGTTGCACTGGCTAGACCGACCACAAGGAGAAAACGAATGACCATAACCTGCATCATCCGTTACGAGATCGATCCGTTCCAGCGAGACGGGTTCAAGCAGTACGCCGAAAATTGGAGCCGCATCATTCCGCGATGTGGCGGCCACCTGGTTGGATATTTCCTTCCCTACGAGGGCACGAATAATGTTGCCTGGGGTTTGATTGCATTCGATAGCCTGGCATCTTATGAAACTTATCGAGCCCGCTTGAAATCAGATCCGGAAGCCCGCGAGAATTTCACCATGGCGCAGACCAAGCGGCTCATCCTCCGCGAAGAGAGAAACTTTGTGGAAGTCGTGGATGGAACGTTCGGTCTTCCCTCGACACTCTCCGGGCCAAGGTGATTCCATGTTTACACAGGCTGAAAAGGGACGGGCATTTCGCGCACTCCATCGGCGGGACAGCGCATTCATCATTCCTAACCCGTGGGACGTCGGCACGGCGCGGCTGCTGGCCCACGTGGGTTTTGAGGCGCTGGCTACCACCAGCGCCGGCTATGCTTTCTCCGTCGGACGGTGCGACAACACGATTGATCGTCAGGAAATGATGACGCACGTGGCCGCGATTGCGTCAGCTACTGATCTGCCCGTCAGCGCCGACCTCGAAAACGGTTATGGAGACGCCCCCGAAATCGTTGCGGAAACCATTAAGCTTGCCGCCGAGGCCGGCCTCGTTGGCGGTTCGATTGAAGATGCGGCCGGGCGCGCGGACGGTGCGGTGTATGAGCTTGCGCTTGCCGTCGACCGAATCCGCGCGGCCGCAGAAGCCGTACGCGACCTGCCGTTTCGCTTCACACTGACCGCCCGTGCGGAAAATTATCTGCTCGGACGTCCTGACTTGAAGGACACCATCTTGCGACTGCAAGCCTTTCAAGACGCGGGAGCCGACGTTCTTTACGCTCCCGGCCTGACTACGAAGGATGACATTGCCGCCGTGGTGCGCTCGGTTGATCGCCCGGTGAATGTGATTATGGGGTTGCAAGGTGCTCAGCTGTCTCTTGCGACTTTGTCGGCGATCGGCGTCAAGCGTGTCAGCGTCGGCAGCGCTCTCTGTCGCGCCGCTCTGGGCGCCTTTCTTCGCGCTTCCCGAGAGATGCGAGAGCACGGCACGTTCACCTTCGCCGAGGAGGCGGCGAGCTATCGGGATATAAGCGCCATGTTCAAGGCATGAGGCGCACCGAAATGGAAAACGAGCAATGAGGAAAATTGGAATCTTGGGAAGCGTCGGTCGGCTATCCACTTGTGGATTTCTATTCAGGGATCAGCCGTCAAAGCATCTCTGATGTTCCCGGAACTCAGTTACCATCCCAGGCTAAACCCTCAGCAAATTTTGGTGCCCGGGACCGGAATCGAACCGGTACGGAGCTTTCGCCCCTCGGGATTTTAAGTCCCGTGCGTCTGCCAGTTTCGCCACCCGGGCGGGCAGGGAAGTGAGTGATTGAAAGTACTATATCAGTTCATTCCGCGGTGGTTCAGGCTCTTGTTCTGAGGGAAATGATGCGAGTGGCGTTCGAAGTGCCCGTGTTCTTATTTATCCTTTTATTCTCGGAGGATAACGGGTCGGATTTTGACTCCCTTCCGCGATCACAGTCTCAAGATTGGGTTGCTCTCATCGGAACGTGATAAAACGAGCTGTGCGGAGGCTCGTGCGAGCCGGAGACAAATCGATCAGCTCCGAATCGAAATGCGAATCAACAGAGCGATAAATCTGTGAAGACACTGAACGAACTATATTCGTCGCTCTCTGCCCGGCGCCGGTACGAAGTCTGGTTTCTTCGTCTGGGATTGGCGGACGGGGGCGGAGCGTGGTGGTTTCGATACTTGCTGATGAATCCGGGGCGGGGCGGCTGTCCGCAAAACCCGCAGGGGATGCCAGTCCAGGTCTGGGCCACATGGTTTCCGCGGGATGGAAAACCGCAAAGCTTCATTCAAGGATTTTCCTTGAAAGGTTTGGATCTTAGCGCCAGAGGGCAGAATCCGTTTCACTTCCGAATCGGCAACAACGAAATCGGCGAAAGCTCCTGCCGAGGAACAATCGAGGTTGAAGGTCACAAGATTTCATGGGATCTGCATTATCGTTCCTCGTTCCGGGTGACGCTGAGCAACAAGGGATGGATTGGATTCTCGCGAACCCCGCACTCCGACGCGCTTTTTTCAGGAAAGATATTGCTGGATGGACGCAGCTTCGAGGGAAACCCTTTGGGATCGGGAGTTCAAGGGCACAACTGTGGATACCGGCATCGCAACTTCTGGACTTGGACCCATGCGCATTTCGCCCGGCCCGACACGCGTCCCAGCACATTGGAAGCGTTGGTGTATGAGATGCCGTTCGGTCTGGTGTTTCGCAAAGCGGTGCTCTGGCACGATGGAGAGATACACGAATTCCGGGACCTGCAGGAGACTCGAAGAGATCCCAAGGAATTTGCGTGGGATTTTTCTTGTTCCGCGAAAGGTGGTCTCCGGTTGGAAGGAGTCATCGATGGAAGCGGGCCAGGGATCCATCGTGTTCCTTATGTGAAGACCGATTGCAAGGCCAGCTTTGAAGTCGCCAACAATAGTTTGGCGAGAGCGGTACTCCGTTTGGAGCGGCGAGGCAGGCCAGTCGAAACGCTAGAGACCGCTTCCGGAGCGGTATTGGAGATGGTCGGCCGCTAAACTCATTTGCGGGATTGCGCTTTCGCCAGGCGCTCGGCAACGATTGAGTATGCCGAAGGATTAAACGCCATTCCCATGTGCGTGCCGGGGACTTCAAAGTCGACTTCGGAGTTCTTGGTCATACAATAACGCCAGTCCACAATGCCGTCATCGCGCGTGTAAATCGCGGTCTCGACCATCGAGTCCGGAATGTCGCGCTTCAACGAATCAAGAAAATTGCAGGTGCAGCGCCCGGTATAGCAGTCGGGCAATACTCCTCGGCCATGCTCCTGCAGGATTCGCTGGCGAATGCCTTCGGTTGCGTGGAGAACGGTTCGACTGGTGACAGTGCCGCGAAATGGCGAAGCCAGCGTGATCACCGAAGCCACATCTCGCGGCCTCTGGCCGGCCACGGAACGCGCGATGATTCCTCCCAGGCTGTGACCGATCAAATGAATTCTCCGCCCGGTCTCGGCCAAGGCTCTCTTGATGGTGTCGTTCAAGCGCCGCTGGATCAGAAGATTCGGACATTCGGCATTGATACCGATGCCAGAAAAATAGGGCCGGTACCCGATGCGCCCCAGCCAGGCGTGGAGCTCCATTAAATAAAGATCAGTACCGAGAAAGCCGGGAATAATGACCACAGCCGAGTCATCGCCGCGAGGTACACCGAAGCCGTAATAGACGGGGGTTGCGTGCAGAAAGAGAACCTCAGCCGCGAACAACGCCTCTGTCCAGGGTGAAATGTCGGCTTGTAAAGCGGCACTGTGAGTGTTCGTTCGCCCCCCTCCCTTCGGTGAACCCGCTCCCTTTTTTGGTTTGCTCGGCAATTTCGTCCTAAGTCTGTCGAGTTTTGACGCACATTACATCAGCGCCTAAGCGGGGGAAGCTTACCCGCAAGATTATACCCTGCTCTTGTGTTTTCGGTGTTGTTTTATTGGCGCGGGTTTCTCCAGCCGAGCCTCCAATTCGGCTATCCGCCTGCGCAGAGCCTCCAATTCCGGTTCGGCCTTCGGCTGTGCTGGTGCGGGCGCGCCGATGAGTTGCTTCATCGCGTCCACCGGCGACAAAATGGCGGACTGCACCTCGCCCAGCCGGCTCTGCACCGCATCCTGCACCTTCTGATAAGTATCGAAGGCGGATTTCAAATACCACATAACGAATTCCTGCCGCACTTCGTCGGAGGCGACGATCAATTGTCGCAGCAATTCGAGCGGCAGCCCGGTCGGCTTTTCCTTTGCATCTTCGGTGATGATTTGTGTCAGAGTGACCCGGGTCAGATCCTGACCGGTCTTCGCGTCGACGATCTGAACGTCCCTGCCTTCCCGAATGAGGCCTGCAATATCGTCGAGATTCACATACTTGCTGCTCGATGAATCGTACAAGCGGCGATTGCCATATTTTTTGATTAGCACGGAGTCCGGCTTCATTTTGATCCTGCCATGCTGCCTTGCACACAAGACAAATACATCTTGACACAACTCCTCTGGAATCGTATAGTTTATTCGATGCTGCAATGCAGCAAATTTGGAGGTGTGAAATGCCAGTAATGGAAAAATCCGAATCCTCCCGAACTCATTCCAGGGAGTCATCCTTTGTTTCTCTACTAACCGGTTGGGCGCAGCAGGGAGTCCAGAGCTTCTTCGCTACCCAACGCATCCTCTTGGATCTGGCGATGCGCCAGAATGCGAGCTTGATGCACTCTGTGCGGGAACAATTGTCCGACCCGCATCATTCCCCAACCGCCCTTCTGGGCGAAATGACTGCCGAGGGCATATCGAACTTCATTGAGGGACAAAGAATCCTTCTTGAACTGGGACACAAACAGAACGAAATCCTGATGTCCGGCGTGAAGGAACGCGTCGGGGAATGGCCTGCCGCCGAAGCGGTTACGGATCTGCTGCGGCGCAGTGTGGAGACTTTCATCCACATGCAGCAGGAGTTCCTGAGGATTGCCGGCAAGCAAACTCATAACTGGGTAGAGGCAGCGAAAGATGGAAAGCCGCTCCAGACCGAGCATTTAGTGGAACTGGCCCGCGAGGCGATGGACAACTTCGTCAAGGCCCAGAAGCACTTCATGGATGTCATCGCCGAAGAGACCGCCAAAGCCACCAGCGGCAAGCACACCAACGGGGTCAAGAAAATGAAGAAGACCGAGTTGTCCAAGTTGGCCCGCGAGGCTACAGAGTCCTTCATTGATGCGCAAAGGAAGCTGGTTGATGTTGCCGGGCGCCAGATGAACGCCAGCGTAAAGACCGCAGGCAAGACGCTGGAACTGTTGCGGCCATTTCCCTTCTTGCCGTTGGCAGAGTTGACCAAGGAAGGCGTGAAGAGCTACGTCGACGCCCAAAAGGAGTTGATGGACGTGATGGTAAAGCCGGGTGCTGAACACAAACACCCGCATAAGACCGAACATCGCGCCAAACGGTCGCCGAAGAAGCATGCGCATGCGCATGCGGCGGCTGCCTGAGGGCGGAACGAGGCACGAGTTCATCCTGAGCCGAGTATGGCCCTGCAGCGGCAGGGCCATACGAAGTCGAAGGATCCCGCACGGCCGCGTGGTCGAGACGCCTAAGGGCGTTCCGTGGAACGCCCGCTTCGCGTGTGAAACAGCACGAGGAAACCCGTGAGAAGCCGGCGTAGAGTAATTGCACACGGCGGTCCTTCGACTCCGCCAGGATGACAACTCAACTCAATGAGAAAATCCCTGCTGAGTGTCACTGGCGGGTTCCTGCCAGAGGACACTCGTTATCGATGGGGAGGCGCAGATGAAGATTCCACTAACTCCCATTCGTTTCCTGCGTTATGCGCGCGAACAATTTCCGGACAAGGTCGGAGTCGTGTGCGGCGAACAGCGCTTCACCTATGCGCAATTCTCCGAGCGCGCAGCCCGTCTGGCAGGCGCCCTCATTGCGGCGGGCGCGAAGCCCGGCGATCGCGTCGCTTTTCTCAGCACTAACTGTCATCGGCTGCTGGAGGCATATTTCGGGGTCCTGGAAGCCGGCTGCGTGTTAGTGCCCCTAAACATCCGCCTGGGCGCGCAGGAACTTGCTTTCGTTTTGAATGATGCGGGCGCAAGGTTCCTGTTTATCCAACCCGCCTTTGTGCCGCTGGTGGAGTCGTTTCGGACAAGCGTCCCTTCAATCGAGTGCTCCATCCTTTTGGATGGTCAACCGCAAGCGAGTTGGCTTGCGCCCAAGATCTACGACGACGTCCTCTCAGCTTCTCCTCCGTTTGAGTGTGACTTTACCCAAATTGATGAGGATTCAGTTGCCGAGCTTTTCTACACCAGCGGCAGCAGCGACCGCCCGAAAGGCGTGATGCTCACTCATCGCAATGTGTATCTGCACGCTTTGTCCGTGATCGCCGCAGGGCAGACCTCGACCAGCACGCTTGCAGAAATGTCATGCAAATCGGTGTTGCTGCATACCATTCCGCTGTTTCACGCGAACGGCTGGGGCATAGCTCACATCATCACCGTGGTCGGCGGCACTCACGTGATGATTCACCACTTCAATCCAGTGGAGGTGTTCCACCTGATCGAGCGGGAGCGCGTCAGCAGTTGTGCCATGGTGCCAACAATGGCGACAGCCCTGGTGAACTCTCCCGCGAGAACAAAATACGACTTGAGCAGCTTGCAGATCGTCAACATTGGTGGAGCTGCCTCCTCTCCGACTCTCGTAAAGGAAGTTGAGGAGAAGCTGGGCTGCACCTGCCTTTCCGGATACGGGCTGACCGAGACCTGTCCCACTCTCGCGAAATCGCCAATGAAATCGGATCTTCCATTCAACGGAGAGCAACGCTATACCCGCCAGGCGATGACCGGGTTTGCAATCCCTGGCGTAGAACTCCGTGTGGTCGGCCCCAACGGGCAGGACGTACCGCACGATGGCAGTAGCATGGGCGAAATTGTGGTGCGAGGCGACGTTGTGATGGAGGGCTATTGGGGTCAACCGGAGGCCACGGCAACCGCGATGGCGGACGGCTGGTTTCACACCGGCGATGTTGCCGTTGTGGATCGCTACAACTACCTTCAAATTGTTGACCGCAAGAAAGAAATTATTGTGAGCGGGGGCGAGAACATATCATCGCTTGAAGTGGAAAGGGCGCTGCTCGCTCATCCGGACGTGTACGAAGCGGTCGTGATTCCTGTTCCTGATGAGAAGTGGGGCGAGATACCGAAGGCACTTGTGACCTTGAAGCCGGGATCGCAAACCACGGAACATGATCTGTTGGAGTTCTGCCGTTCCCGGCTGTCGCATTACAAATGTCCGCGCTCGGTCGAGTTTCTTGAAAGCTTGCCCAAGAGCGGCTCCGGCAAAGTTTTGAAACGAGAGCTGCGGCAAAAGTATGGAACTGCGCTGAAAACCACAGTTAGCTAACGTCAACCACATTCATAGAGAGGTGAAATATGGGCACGCTTACCGCAACACCAGCTACCAAGATCTCCGGCGGCAGTTTCCTGATCGAAGACCGCACGCCCGACGAAGTATTCACTCCTGAAGATTTCACTGAGCAGCATTTGTTGATTGCGCAAACCGCGGAAGAATTCGCCATCAAAGAAATCGTCCCCAACGCTGAAAAAATGGAACACAAGGATTTCGCGGTCACCCGCGAACTGGTGCGCAAAGCCGGCGAACTCGGGCTGAGCGGGGTTGATGTTCCTGAACAGTACGGTGGCATGCAACTGGATAAAGTCACGTCGGCCATCGTTGCCGACCGTCTGGCAAAATACAGCGGCTTCAGCACGACCTGGGGGGCTCACGCCTGCATCGGGACACTGCCGATTGTTTACTTCGGCACCGAAGAGCAGAAGAAGAAATATCTGCCCGGACTAGCCGGCGGCACGACGGTTGGCGCCTATGCGCTTTCAGAATCGTCTTCGGGCTCCGACGCTCTCCATTGCCGGACGCGGGCCACGTTATCCGCAGACGGCAAGCACTACCTGCTGAACGGCGAGAAAATGTGGATCACCAATGCCGGCTTCGCCGATCTGTACATCGTGTTCGCCAAAGTAGATGGAGAGAAGTTCACTGCCTTCATCATCGAGCGGAATTTTCCTGGCTTTGCAGTGGGCGCGGAAGAACACAAGATGGGCATCCGCGGCTCCTCCACTTGTCCACTCATTCTCAATGACTGCAAGGTGCCGGTAGAGAACGTGCTCGGAGAAATCGGCAAAGGACATCACATTGCGTTCAACGTTCTGAATGTGGGCCGGTTCAAGCTGGGCGCGGGCAGCGTCGGCGCCGCGCGTAATTCGCTGGAGAGCGCGACTGCCTATGCCAAGCAACGCAAGGCATTCGGCAAGGTCATTGCCGATTTCGGGCTGGTGCGAGAGAAACTGGCCAACATGGCTGCCGGCATTTTCACTGGCGAAGCCATGGCCTATCGCACGGTCGGCATGATTGATGCGGCCATCGAACAACTCGGCGATGCTCACACCGACGCGGCCCAGGCTCGCAAAGTATTTGACGAGTACGCCGTCGAATGCTCCATCCTCAAGGTATGGGGTTCGGAGTTTCTCGACTACGTGGTCGATGAGACCGTGCAGATCTATGGCGGATACGGCTTCGTAGAGGAGTATCCAGCCGAGGCCGCTTACCGCGATGCCCGGATCAATCGAATTTTCGAAGGCACGAACGAAATCAACCGGCTCGTCATTACCGGGTTTCTGCTGAAACGGGCGATGTCCGGACAGCTTCCGTTAATGGCAGCGATCAAGAAGCTGATGGATGGAGTGCTGTCCGGCACCACAGATGATGGTCTGCAAGGTCTGCTGGTGGATGAGCGGAAGCTCCTGGCGTCGGCCAAGAAAATCGCACTCTTTGCCGCGGGAGTTGCTACCCAGAAGTACATGCAGGCGATTCAGGACCAGCAGGAAATCATGGGAGCGATCGCCAACATGACCATCGAAACTTATGCCATGGAGTCAGCCGTACTGCGCGCCCAGAAACTGGCCGCGCAGAAAGGCGAGGCTGGCGCGGCAAATGCGATTGCCATGACTCGCATTTATATGGCGGGCGCACTCGATAAAATCGAAAGCGCGGCGAGAATGGTCGTTGCCGCGTCGAGCGAAGGTGACATGCTGCGCTCGCAGATGGCCATCCTGCGCCGCCTGTGCAAGTACGAACCATTCAATACTGTGGCCCTCCGGCAGAGCGTCGCGCAGAGAGTCATCGAGATGGGCAAATACGTGATCGCATAGCGTCGGCAATCAGAAATGGCTCACTCCGGCGTTGTGGAGAAACACCGGCCTCACCTCTGGGGCCGGTGTTGATTTTTATCCGCCAATCCGAGGACAATCCAACGAAAGATCGATCGCACCTTGTTTTATGATTGGGGCCATGGATGGCCATCTCCCCCTCCCGACTCTGCTGTCACACGTGCTGGTTGCCTTCACCATCGAGTTCGACAACGAGTTTGAGCATCAGATGCCCCACCGGACAACTAATTATGGTTCGACGGCCGGGTCGCGCCATGGTCCCTGGCTTGTGTCGATGGAGTGTTGGTCGAACTGCATGCAGTTCGTCGGCGAGGATGGGGTGCGAGTCGGCGAGCTCGAGAAACTTGCCCGCACTACGGCGAACTTGAATGGCATGGCGCGGTGGGGATACATCGTCGTCCACCCTGATCCGGCCGACAATCGATCCAAGCCGCCGCGCCGCGATTGGGTGATTCGCGCCACGCCCGCCGGCCGAAAGGCTCAGGAGGTATGGAGACCACTGTTCGGCGTCATCGAGAAGCGTTGGCAGGAGCGCTTCGGCAAGAAACAGATCGACGAGCTGCGAGAATCGCTGTGGGCTGTGATCAGCCAGTTTGACATCGCACTACCCGACTATCTTCCTATCTTGAAATACGGGCTGGTCAGCACAGGGCCGGATCCTGAACAGCAGATGCCCGCGCGACGCGAAGACGATTCCCGTCTTCCCCTGTCGACGCTTCTCTCCCGCGCGCTGCTGGCGTTCGCTATCGAGTTCGAGCGCGAGTCGGACTTGTCGCTTGCGATCAGCGCTAACGTCATTCGAGTTCTCGATGAGAGGGGAGTACGAGCCCGCGACCTTCCAATGCTGACTGGCGTTTCGAAGGAACTCATCAAAGTTTCGCTTGGCTTTCTCGAGAAGCATCGCTACATCGTGGTCGAATCGGATCCAGCGACTGAGGGAACTAAGACGGTTCGACTCACGCCGAAGGGATTAAAGGCTCAGGACGTGTATCGTGAATTGCTGCGCACTATTGAGGAGCGCTGGCAATCGCGGTTCGACAAGGATGCAATCCGTAAACTCCGGGGCTCGCTTCAACATTTGGTACGCGAGCCCGCCGCAGAGCTCTCGCCACTGTTCCGGGGATTGGATCCCTACCCCGACGGATGGCGAGCCTCGGTCCGCAAGCCCAAGACGCTGCCGCACTATCCCATGGTGACGCATCGCGGTGGGTACCCTGATGGCAGTTGACGAGTGATCGCGCTTAGCTTATAAGGTCGTCAATTACGATTACTATAACTAGCGCGTTAATTTTTCCATTCTACGAACTTCACCGAGAGTCTCCAGTCACAACGAGACGTGATGTGTGTCACGGACTCGGTTCTCCCAGAGTGATGTAGTGGTGATGGTATTCCTGATTTGGTACTGCGAGGATTCGATGGATTTACGCCAGTGGTCGAAGTCGAATGCCGATTATGGCCGCGAACTCCTGCATTGCGGCGTCGAGGGAGCGCGTTCTGGCGGCGAAGCATTTCTCAACGGAGAATCGCTTGCTCCGTTTCTTAGCGAGTCATTTCGAAGTGCTTTGAAGCCGGCCGCCCTTGGAGCATTCATTGGTGTGTTGGGCACTTATCCAGCATACCGGAAGAAATCTTTGATTAGAGCGCTGGCGTTCGGTTTGCTGGGTGGTGCGATCGGCTTTGGCGCAGGCATCGCTTGGGAAAGCCGCAGCCTGGCCGCGAGCGTCGCTGGTGGTGCTTTTAAGAACATTGGCAAAGCGCGCGATGAGCGCTGGCTGACCAAGCATCCCATCGACTACGCATAAGAATTAAGGACGTCTTACCACCCGTCAGATCTTTCCTCACGGTTGCCAGAGTTGGGAACACAAGAGTGAGTGTGCTCCTCATCGGAAAATGGATTCCGACCGGTCGATAGGGGACAGCAATGATCACGCGCGAAGTAGTACAAGAGCGAATTCAGATCCCGCTTGCCGCAGAAGGCCTCAGTGAAGAACGGATTGCATACTTGGACGGGCTAGTCCGTCAAGCCAAGACTGCCGCCGCCGTTTTTACGCAATTCACCCAAGAAGACGTCGACCGCATCGTCAAGCCGATGGTACTGGCTGGTCTGGGACAAGTTCAATATCTCGCTCGCCTGGCGTTCGAGGAAACTAAGCTCGGCGTCATGGAAGACAAAGTCATCAAGAACATGGTGGCCACGGAGTTCGCCTACAACTACGTTAAGGATAAACGGACCGTTGGCATCATTCGCGAGTTTCCGGAACGCAATCTGGCGGAGGTGGCGGAACCGATCGGGGTCATCTTCTCGATCACACCAATCACGAATCCTACTTCCACGGTGCTGTTCAAATGCATCATGGCCATCAAGACGCGCAACGCAGTAATTTTCAGTCCCCATCCAAAGGCTTGGCGCTGCTGCTCCGAAGCCGTGAAGATCATGTATGAGAGCGCGGTGAAACATGGGGCACCCGAGGGGGTTTTTACCTGCCTGGAATCGCACACCCTGCAAGACAACGCCTACCTGATGCGCCACAAGGATGTGGCCCTAATTGATGCCACCGGCGGGCCCGGCGCAGTCAGAGCCGCTTACAGTTCGGGAAAGCCCGCCTTAGGGGTCGGGCCGGGCAACACGCCGGTCTATCTGGAAAAAACGGCGGACCTGAATACTGCCGTGGTGGACATCATCCTTTCTAAAACCTTCGATAACGGAACCATCTGTGCTTCCGAGCAAACGGTCGTGATCGACGACGAGGTTTATGACTTGGTGTTGAAGAAGTTTGCGGAGTTGCGCGCCCATGTCTGCAATGAGAAAGAGACGGGATTGCTGGAGCGCGCCGTAATTGATCCAGAGACTGGGTTTATGCAGCCGCAGGCAGTCGGACAAAAGGCCACCGACATCGCGCTTCTTGCCGGTCTTTCGGTGAAGCCGGACACGAAACTTCTGATTGCTCCAATTCAAGGTGTGGGCCGCGGACATCCCTTGTCGGTGGAGAAGCTGTTCCCGGTGCTCTCGGTTTATCGGGCGAAGTCTGTTGATGAGGCGCTGAAGGTGTGCGTCGACGTGAATCATGCCGGCGGACTGGGACATACGGCGGTTATTTTCTCGCGCAACGAAGAGATTATCGGCAAGTTCGCAGAAGTGATCAATGCGGGGCGGATCCTGGTGAATTCGCCCGGCTCCGTCGGAGCGGTGGGCGCCATCTACAACGATCTCGTTCCCACGTTCTCCTTCGGATGCGGCACCGGCGGCGGCAACAGTACCACCGATAACGTGAACATCTATCACTACCTCAATATCAAGCGTGTGGCTCGGAGGACGCAAGCCCATATGTGGTTCCGAGTACCCAAAGAAATTTATTTCAACCTGAACGCAGTGGAGAATATACGCCAGTTCCCATCGCGCTCCACCATCCTCGTGACCAATCCGGCATTGGAACAAATAGGACACGCAGACCTCGTCCGGCGCTACATTCCGGAGGGAACCCGCGTCCACGTCTCGGTCATTCCGGATGCGGAGCCCGAGGTCAAGGTGATCACGCAAGGAGTGGAGGCGCTCAACTTCTACAAGGCGGACCAAATCATCGCGCTGGGCGGCGGGTCGGTAATCGACGCGGCCAAGATCATGAAACTCAAGTACGAGTCGCCGGATGCCGACTTGGAAGAGCTGGCCGCACCCTTTTTGGATCTGCGCAAACGTGTCGTCGAATACCCGACCGAAAAAATTAACCGGGTGCGATTGATTGCCATCTCCACCACCAGCGGAACGGGAAGCGAAGTCACTCCCTTTGCCGTGCTGACCGATAAAGAGCGCGGGCGCAAGGTGACCCTGGCCGACTACTCGCTGACCCCGGATGTGGCCATTGTCGATCCGCAATTTGTGATGTCCATGCCGAAGGGCCTTACCGCCGATACCGGCATCGACTGCCTCACCCACGCGCTGGAAGCGGCGGTTTCCAGTTATGCTTCGCCCTATACCGACTGCAATGCCATGCAGGCGATTCGGATGGCGTTCAAGTACCTGCCCATCGCTTATGAGCATCCTGGCGACGAAGAAGCGCGCTGCATGATGCACAATGCCGCCTGCATTGCGGCAATGGCATTTTCCAACGCGTCCGTGGGCGTGAATCACGCCCTGGCGCATGCCTTCGGGGCGCGTTTCCACGTGGCGCATGGCCGGGCCAACGCGCTCATGTTGCCGCACGTCATTGCCTACAACGCGGCCGTGCCCACCAAGTTCCTCCCGTCGCCGTACCAGAAGGGTTATCTCGCCCACAAGAAATACGCGACGATCGCGGATTTGCTGGGTCTGGGCGGCCACACGATTGAGGAAAAGGTGACGAACCTGATCGTGGCGACAGAGCAATTACTTGATCGGTTGGGTTTCCCGCGTTCGATCGCGGACCTGGGAATCTCGACGGAAGAATTCGAGCGCGCAATGCCTGAGCTAACCAGGCTTGCCTTCGACGATCCGTCCTGGCGGTCGAACCCGCGCATGCCACTGATGAGCGAATTGGCCGAACTGTTTTGGCAGGCTTATCAGGGTCGAGGCCAGGCGAAGCTGGTCAGTGTACCTCAGCAGCAACCCGCGTAAGGGATGGTGGTGCGTATGGCAATGATGGCCGTGTGGCTCAAGATTGATGAAGAGCGCGTTGTTCAGGCGTTGCAGGAAGCCGGGAAAAAACTGGACGGGGTCGAGGGCGAAGTGGTGTTGGATTTTTCTTCCGTCTGCCGGATCGATGCCGCTGTGCTCAGAGGCATGGAAGAGCTCGCGTGTATTGCTGACGACAAAGGCGTCAAGGTGGAGTTGCGCGGCGTCAATGTCGCTGTCTACAGAGTGCTCAAGCTGGTGAAGTTGGCGTCGCGATTTTCTTTCGTGAATTGAGATGCGCGATGGGTTGGCAACTGTGGTTCGGTAAACAGGTTTAGCAACTTGAACTGGCAATCAACGATCGGCAACTGAAATAGGAGAGCTGCGATGCAGAGCCAAAAGCAGGGTGACCGTCTTTCCTGGGGAGACACGGTGTTCCTTCACCTGGAGCGCGAGGGCATGCCGCTCAACGTGGCTTGTGTTTGCGTATTTGAGGGTAAGATCCTTTTCAAAGCGTGCGTCCAGTTTGTCGAGTCGAAACTGCCGCTGATTCCCCGCTACCTCAAGCGGGTGGTGCCCCCGATCCTTAATATTGGCCTGCCCAGCTGGGAGTATGACCCAGACTTCGACATCCTCCGCCACGTACGTGAAGTGACGCTCAAGCATGGTTCCGAGGCAGAGTTGAAGACACTGGCCGGGAAGATTCTGAGTACGGTGATGGACCGGCAGCACCCGCTCTGGGACATGACCCTGGTACATGGGCTGAACGGGGATCGCAGCGGGCTCATCTTCCGCCTGCATCACTGCCTGGCTGATGGCATCGCCGGGGTAGGGATCATGAATGTGATCATGGATGCGAGCCCAGTGGCGCCTCGTCTGCCTAAACGAAAGCTTCGGCTCCAAGTCCCACCGCCTCGAGAATTCTGGGCTTCGGTATCGAACGGATGCGTCGATTCCTATGATGAATTTGTCAAACGAATTCTGGCCGCCCTAGCGGACCTGTCGAGCATGGCGGAACGCTTCGCCGCGAATAGCGGGAACCTGGCCACCGATGAGTTCGCCCATCTGCTTCCCGAACTCAGCGCATCCACAGAGCGGCTCCGTTTCAACGTTTTCTATCGCGGACCGCAGAAATTCGCCTACGCTGAAATTCCGCTGGACGAAATAAAAACTATACGTCAAGCCTGCGGGACCAGCGTGAATGACGTCATTCTCGCGCTGGTGACCTCGACCATACGGCACTATCTCGAACACCATGGCGACCGGGTTAAGGGGCGGCTGTTCCGCGTAATGGTTCCGGTCAATCTTCGCGGCAATAACAGCACCGGGGAATTGGGGAACCGCATTTCTTTGGTTCCGGTCACTCTTCCGCTGGATATCCGCGATCCTCGGAAACTGCTGGCGGCTGTTCATAGGAGAACGGAGTTTCTCAAACGCGCGCATACCGCCGAGCTAGTGAGTCTGGCCGGTGGTTTGATTGGGATGTTCCCGACTTCTGCGCAGGCGCTGGCCGGCTACGTCATAAGCCGGTTGCCTTTTACACCTTTCAACATGGTCTGCACCAACGTGCCGGGGCCGCAATATCCGCTCTACTTGCTCGGTCACAAAATGCAGGGCTGCTATCCCTATGTTCCGGTCGGCGGCGAGATGGCGCTGAACTGCGCCATCTTGACCTACGACGGCACGGCGTATTTCGGGTTCAGCGGATGTGCGCACGCAGCACCGGATCTGCAGCGTTTGGAAAAATTTCTGAAGTTGAGTTTTACGGAGTTGTGCGAAGCGGCCAAGGCCAAACCTCGGCGAAGCGAAGCAAAGAAGAAAAAGAGCGGGCGCACCAAGGACAAGGCGAAAATTGCATCGGTACCGGTTTCCGCTGCAACGCCAAAGCCAGTGCATGTTTCCGTTTCCTTTCAGCCGCACACTCCGGCCCAATCACCAATACCAGCAGGACCCCCAGTTAAGGAGGAGCAAATCTTGACGCGCTTGATCGCTTAGTCGTCGAGCAGGAGAGGAGAAACCATGGAAGGCATCCAGTCATCTGCGCAACTAACGTCTTGGTTGGCCGCAGGCTGGGTACTGTTCATGCTCATTCATATTCTGGGTGTCGTCTGCTTTGCCTACATTGTGGCGAAACGCGTGGCACCGCTCATTCACGGCCAGCGCGATTTGCGTTTTGACCAGCCTTTAGTGCGGTTGGGAAAGGTTCTGAAATTTTGGCTGGGGCAGTGGAAGCAGCCGCGCTATAAGACCGCAGGAACCCTCCATATTCTTATTTTCGCAGGCTTCATCCTCCTCGCGATGCGTGCCTTCACTACGCTGATTGTTGGAGTCTCACAGAATTTTGTCATGCCCGGCCTTTCAGGAAGAGCCGGTCCGATCTACAACACAATCACGGATTACGCCGCCACCATTGTCTTTCTCTGTATGGTGGTCGCTGTGATTCGCCGCCTGGTTTTCAAACCTGCGCGGTACGCAGTGCCGGCAAAGTTCGGCAAAGCTCACACCGCGGACGCCATCTTCCTTTTATCGCTGATCGCAATCCTGATGGTGGCCGACAGCCTCTTTGCCGCCGCGAAGGCCGCGGCCCAGTCGCAGCAAGGCCAATTCTTTGAAGTGTTAGTGGCTTTCTCATTGCCGTGGATGTTGCAACGTGTTTTCGCCGCAACTGCCTTGCCCACTCTTGGGAGGATTTACTTCGGCGCTTATCTTCTCCATGAAATAACCTTCTATTTCTTGCTCTGCTACCGGCCTTTCGGAATTCAGTTCCACGTCGAAACTTCGCTTTTCAATATTTACTTCGCGAAGTTGGACCGCGAAATTCTAAAGCCGGTGCGATACGGGGTCAGCGAGGAGCATCTCGATCAGGTGAAATCCTTCGGAGTAAAGACGTTCGAGGACTTCACCTGGAAGCACATGCTCGATTTCTATTCCTGCGCCGATTGCGGACGATGTTCCGACAATTGCCCCGCCAACGCCGCGGGAAGACCGTTGTCGCCCCGATTCATCACCATCAAAGCCAGGGACTACGCCTTCCAGCATTATCCGGTTCTCGGACGCGCCAACAATGGCACGCCCTTGGTCGGTAGCAAAGAGTCTGGCTGCATTTATTCCGAGGATGAAATCTGGTCGTGCACTACGTGCGGCGCTTGCGAGGAAGAATGTCCGCTGCTGGTCGAGTACATCGACAAAATCGTCGATTTGCGCCGAGGCATGATCGATGACGGGAATGTCCCCCAGTCCCTGCAAAAGCCGCTGAAGGCGCTGGAGAGCCGCGGCAATCCCTACGGCAAAATGGAGAAGAAAAAGGCTGACTGGACGAAGGCCCAAGAGTTCCGGCAAGCTTGCGACGTCAAAGTCGTGGACGGAAAAAATGGTGCGGACACTTTGTACTTTGTCGACAGCATCACTGCCTACGATGACCGGATGCAATCGATCGGGCGGGCAACGGCGAAGATTCTCGACCACGTCGGAGAGAATTTCGGAATCCTCGGCGCGGCAGAAAAAGACAGCGGCCACGAAGTCCGCCGCTTCGGCGAAGAGACGCTGTTTATGGCTTTGCGCGATCACAATGTGGAAGCGATCAAAGCGTCTGGAGTGAAGCGGATCGTCACGGCTGATCCGCACGCCTACAACGCGCTGAAACATGACTATAAGGATGTGCCCCCGGTCGAGCACATCAGCCAGGTGATCGCCAGAGAAGTGAAGGCCGGCAAGATCAAATTCAATCCCGTAGAAAACGAAAACAGCGTCTACGCCTACCACGATCCCTGCTACCTGGGGCGGCACAACCAGATTTACGACGACCCTCGAAATGTGCTCGATGCGATCCCCGGTTTGAAGCGAGTCGAAATGAAACGGTCCCGAGACCGCTCGTTCTGCTGCGGTGGTGGCGGCCTGATGCTGTTCTACGAGCCGAAAGAAGATCAGCGAATGGGCGTGAAGCGAGTCCAGATGGCCGCCGAAGCGGGAGCCAACGTGATTGTGACCGCCTGCCCGTTCTGCATGGTGAATATAGAAGATGCGATCAAGGTCGCAGGCATGGAAGGAAAGATGACCGCTATCGATTTGGCGGAACTGGTCGATCAGCAACTTGTATGCGGATCGGCGGTAAGACCTGACGACTTGTTGGTCGCCACAATTTCTTGTCATTCCGAGCAAAGCGAGGGATCTGCGGTGCTGGCAAATTCAAGGAATGCTGCAGATTCCTCGCCGCTTCGCTCCTCGGAATGACAATGCGGTGACGCGGAGGATGAATATGGAAATTCTAGTTTGCGTACGAAGAGTGCCGGACACTTCGGAAAACGATATTGAACTCAACAGCGCGGGAAACGATATTGAGCGCGACGACCTGGTCTATTCGATCAATGAACCGGATAACTACGCGGTCGAAGAGGCGCTGCAGATCGTCGCTCGAGTCGGCGGAAACGTCACAGTCGCGACGGTTGGCGGCGAAGACGACGAAGAGATCCTGCGCCGGGAGATGGCCATGGGCGCGAGCCATGGCGTGCTGATCACGGACGAAGCCTTCAGCGGATCGGACGGCAGGGGCATCGCCACCATCCTGAAAGCCTTCGTGCAGAAGGGAAGCTATGACCTGATTCTGACTGGAGTTCAGGCCGAGGACGGTGGCGCGCAAGTCGGCGGAATGTTGGCGGCGCTGCTCGACTACCCGTTTGCCTCACTGGTCAACTCCATTGAAGTCATGGATGGCAAGAAGTTGAAGATCGGCCGCGAAATCGAAGGCGGCAACAAGGAGATCAGCGAGATCGATCTTCCCTGCGTGCTTTCGATTCAGACCGGCATCAATGAACCACGCTATGTGGGCATGAAAGGCATCCGGCAAGTGGCCTCTATTCCCATCCCGACTTTCGGCGTCTCGGATCTTGGATTGGACCCGAGTGCTGTCGGAGAAGCGGGGGCGAAAGTGAAAAGGGTGGACTACTTTGTGCCCGCGCTGGGCAAGGGAGCCGAAATTCTGCACGGCAGCCGGGAAGAGAACATCGACAAGGTTTTGGAATTAGTGGCAGCCAAAGGAGGGTTGAAATAATGGCGCGCATCTTCACTTACATCGCACAAAAGGGTGGCGCGGTCGACGATTCCGCGTTCGAGTTAGCGGCGGCTGCACGGAAGATCGATCCTTCTGCTTCGCCGACAGCCATTCTCGCCGGTTGGGGCGCGGACCTCGATGCCGCGTGCAAATCCCTCGGCGCGTCCTACCCAGAGATTTGGAAAATCGCCAACGAAGCTCTTGCCTACCCCAATGCCGAATTAATAAGGAAGGCCCTGGCCAAGATCCTGCCGAGCAACAGTTTTGTGTTGGTTGCCCACGAGCATTTCGGAATCGATTTGGCGCCGGGCCTTTCCATCAAGCTGAATTCGGCTTTTGTCTCCGACGTGCTGGACATCGCCGGGGTTGAAGGCGGCAGCCTCAAAGTTGTCCGTCAGGAATTCGGAGGACAGGTGAGCGCTCACGTTCGCTGCGACATTTCATCGGGCGCGGTGATCACGATACGTCCGGGCGCATTCAAACCGCTGGAAGCTGCTCCAATCAGCGGAACCGTCGTCGATAAGTCCGCGGATGTCGGCGCGCTCACCGCGGGCCGGCGCTATCTGGAGACTGTCGTTGCCGAGGCGGGAGATGTCGATATCACGAAGCACAACATTCTGGTTTCTATCGGCCGTGGCATCCAGGAAAAAGAAAATGTGGCCATCGCGCAGGAACTGGCTGATGCGCTGGGTGCGGCGGTGAGCTGCTCGAGACCCGTGGTCGACGCCAAGTGGATGGAGAAGTCACGCCAGGTGGGCTCATCCGGAAAGACGGTGAAACCCAAAGTTTATCTGGCATGCGGCATCAGCGGCTCTTTCCAGCATTTGGCCGGCATTAAAGGGAACCCGTTCCTGATCGCCATTAACAAGAATCCCAAAGCTCCAATTTTCCAGGTGGCCGATGTCGGCATTGTCGATGACATTCTGGAGTTCTTGCCGGAGTTGACCAGCAAAGTTCATGAAATGCGCAGCGTCGCAGCAAAGTGAGGAGCCGACAATGATTACCGCCAAAACACTAAAACTAAGCTTGAAGTCGCTCAAGGACTTCGCGAAGAAGCGCTTGCCGGACGAGGTGCTTCGAGACCTCGACGATAAGGACGAATGTCCGCTCGAAATCGTCCGGCACATGTGCAGCCCGGACAAACTGGGCATTCAACTCCTGTTCATTCCCGAGGAGTTTGGGGGGATGGGCGGTGGAACCTTCGATGTGTACTGCGTCTGCGAGGAAATGGCGCGCATCGATTTGGGGGTCGCCACGGCCGTGCTGGCAACGTTTCTGGGCAGCGATCCGATCACTGTCGGCGCCACTCCGGAGCAAAAGAAAATCTGGTTGAGTCGTATCGCAGAAGAGGGATTGTTGTTTGCCTACGGCGCCACGGAGCCGGAAGCTGGCAGCGATTTGGGAGCGCTGAAAACAACCGCAGACCGGGTCACTGAAAACGACCGCGTCGTCGGCTACAAAATCACCGGCAACAAACAATGGATCAGCAACGGCGGCATCGCCGATGCCTACACGGTCCTGGCGAACACACCGAGCGGTCCGAGTTGGTTCGTCGTTGAAAAGGGAGCGAAGGGTTTCACTCACGACGAACCCGAAGACAAGCATGGCATACGCCTCAGCAACACCGCAGCGCTCGCGTTGGATAACGTTTTTGTCGATGCAGATCGCCTGCTCGGAGGAGTCGAAGGTCAAGGACTCAATCAGGCGCAGGCCGTGTTCGGCTATACGCGGCTCATGGTCGCGGCGTTTGGCCTTGGGGGCGGCTGGGCCGCGCTCGACCGGGCCATACCTTATTCCACGAAGCGCATCCAGGCCGGAGCGCCGCTCTCGGAAAAGCAGGGATACACCCACAAGCTGATTGTGCCCAACGTGGCGCGACTGGAAGCGGCCCGCTCCTACATCGAGGAAACCGCGGAGCGCATCGACGCCGGAGCGGAAGGCAGCTTGAATACCGAGGGAGCCATCGCGAAATACATGGCGACCGAGGCCGGGAATGCAGCTGCCGAGGCCAGCATCCAGGCGCTGGGCGGCTACGGCTACACGCACGAATACATGGTGGAGAAAATCAGCCGCGACGTTCGCATCACCACGATTTACGAAGGCACCTCCGAAATCATGGAGATGACCATCAGCCGCGACCGTTGGCAGTCCCACCTCAAGACGCGCGGGCAGCACTATCACGAGCGAGCGCGAGAATTCGAAGGGTTGCATGCCCGCCATGCGAATGTAGGTGCCGATATCGCTGCGCTGGCGTTACATGCATTGGCCGAGGTGATGGAGAAAGCGCGGGTGGCGCGCCTGACGCGCTATCAACACATTCTCCTCCGCCTGGGCGAGTTGATCGCCTATGCCGAGTGTGCGGGTAGTTTGTCTCGCCGCGCCGCATTGTTGGCTGACGGCAAGTTGAACGAAAAAGCTAACCGGCGGTTCGACGCGACGGCGCTGGCGGCGATCAGCCGAGTATTTGCGCGTGATGCCGCGCTCAAAGTCGCGGAAGAGGGTTTGCGCTGGATCATCGGAGCCGGAGGCATCAGCGATGCCGAGATCGCCGCATTTGAGGCGAGTTTGGGATTGCCCGCCATTCACCGCGCGCAGTCCGGTCTTATTTTGGACATGGATTACGTAGCGGACGTACTGTACGGCCGCGTTTCCAAGCGCATGGAAGTGGCTGCGTAGCTTTTCAGGATCCACCTTTATAGGAGCGTCGTCATGGAAAATACTTCTTATCGTGCGATAGCAATTGTGGGAGCAGGAGCTATTCTGCCGGACGCCGCGAACGTATCGGCTTTCTGGGAAAATGTGAAAAACGGCCGCTACAGCATCACTGAAGTTGACCGTGATCGCTGGGACCCCGCGTTGTATTACGATCCCGACCACAATGCGCCGGATAAGACTTATTCAACCATTGGTGGCTGGGCGCGCGACTATGTGTGGGACCCGATGAAGTGGCGACTGGCAGTCCCGCCGCGTGTTATCGCAGCCATGGATGAGTCGCAAAAATGGGCGATCGCCTGCACCCGTGAAGCGTTAGAAGACTACGGCTATCCCCAGCGGCCACTCAACACCGACCGCACGGCGGTGATCCTCGGCAACGCCATGGCGGGGGAAAAACACTATTTCACCGCATTGCGCTTGTACTTTCCGGAATACGCCCACGAACTGGCGGAGTGTGCGAGCTTCGCCGACCTGCCGGAAGCGTTGCGCCGCGACCTCACCAGGGAACTGCATGATCGGATGGCCAAACGCATCCCCGAAATTACGGAAGACACGATGCCCGGCGAATTGGCGAACTGCATTGCCGGCCGTATTGCGAATATTTTTAACTTCCACGGCCCCAATTACGTTGTGGACGCGGCCTGCGCATCGGCGATGGCAGCCATCAGCTCGGCGATCGAAGGCTTGGTGGAGAACGATTTTGACCTCGCGGTCACCGGGGGCATTGATCGCAACATGGGCGCCTCGACCTACATCAAGTTCTGCAAAATCGGTGCGCTCTCGGCGACCGGCACTCGTCCCTACGCCGAAGGCGCCGACGGCTTCGTCATGGGCGAAGGCGCCGCGATCTTTTTGCTCAAACGTCTGGCTGATGCTGAGCGGGATGGAGACAATATTTATGCTGTGCTGCGCGGCATGGGGGGAGCGAGCGACGGCAAGGGAAAGGGAATCACTGCGCCCAACCCGATCGGACAGAAATTGGCGATCGAGCGCGCCTGGCAGAACGCCGGTTTGTCTCCGGCTACCGCGACCTTGATCGAAGGCCATGGCACATCCACTAGCGTGGGCGACGTCGTCGAAGTGCAAAGCATGATCGATGTGCTCAGCGGTTCCAATCTTCCGTCCGATTCCGTCGCGCTGGGTTCGGTCAAATCGAATCTTGGGCATCTCAAAGGAGCAGCCGGTGCTGCCGGGCTACTGAAAGCGGTGCTTGCGCTTCGGGACAAGGTACTGCCTCCCAGTGTGCACTGCGAGCATCGCAATCCCAACATTGATTTTGCTCACTCTCCGCTCTACGTCAATACCGAACTGAAACCCTGGACTATGCCAGCGGATGGCGTGCGCCGGGCCGGTCTGAGCGCTTTTGGTTTTGGTGGCACCAATTTCCACGCGGTGCTCGAAGAATACGTTCCCCATAGGCTGAACGGAAATGGCAAGCGGTCAGTTGCCGTCAACCAGCTACCGACGACCGCGAAAGAGCCGATTATGAATCCCGAAAATGTTTCTCGCACTTCTGATTCCTCTCTTTATAAGACTCCGTTACGCGGAGCGCTGGTAATCGGCGCCGCTTCTGAAGTTGAGCTCATCGAGCGGTTGCGCGTGGTGGAGAAAGAGGCCAAAGCGGGCCGCGCGCCGGCACCGGCTGCCCCGGCTCAGTCAGATCTGCGCGCGCCTGAGCGCCTGGCCATCGACTACGCCAACGCTCCCGAATTGGCGGAGAAAGCAGGCAACGCACTCAAGGCGCTGGCGAGCCATCAACCCGCGCTGTGGAAAGCCCTGCGCGCACAAGGCATTTTCCGCGGTCACGGACCCGCTCCCAAGGTGGCTTTCCTTTATACCGGTCAAGGTTCGCAGTACGTGAACATGCTCAAGCTTCTCCGAGAGACGGAGCCGATCGTAGCCGAAACCTTTGCCGAAGCCGATCGGGTGATGACGCCCTTGCTCGGCAAGCCGCTCAGCAAATTCATCTTCGTTGACCAGGCCGACGCCGACGCCGTCGCCAAGGCGGAAGACGATCTACGCCAAACCGAGATTACTCAGCCCGCCGTGCTGGCAACCGACCTCGCGCTGACTCGTCTCCTGGCTGCCTACGGCATCGAACCTGACTTCACCATGGGACACAGCCTGGGAGAATACGGAGCGCTGGTCGCGGCCGGTGGCCTACCCTTTACTGACTCGCTGGAAGCGGTAAGTGCGCGCGGCCGCGGAATGACCCAGGTGGCGATGGATGACAACGGCCGCATGGCCGCCGTGTTTGCTCCCATTGAAGAAGTCGAGCGGATTCTGAAGACGATCCACGGCTACGTCGTGATCGCGAACGTCAACAGTAACCGCCAAGCGGTCGTCGGGGGCGAGAGCAAGGCTGTCGAACAGGCTATGGAAGCCTTCCAAAAAGCGGGCTATGATGTGGCCGCGTTATCGGTCAGCCACGCCTTTCACACATCGATCGTGGCGGGAGCCAGCAAGCCACTACGGCAAGTGCTGGAGCGCCTGCACCTCCAATCGCCGCGTTTGCCCATTGTTGCGAACACCAACGGCGAGTTTTATCCCATGGGGCCTGACGTAGTGCCTCAGATGCTGGATATTCTTACGCAGCAGGTCGCCGCTCCCGTGCAATTTATTAAGGGCCTGCGCACGTTGTACGATGCCGGGGCGCGCGTATTTATTGAAGTTGGACCGAAGAAAGCGTTACACGGGTTTGCCGAGGATGTGCTCGGCAGCCACAGCGATGTAGTTTCGCTGTTTACGAATCATCCGAAAATCGGCGATCTCGCCGCGTTCAACCAGGCGCTGTGCGGCCTTTATGCAGCCGGGTTAGGCCGCGGAACCGCAGAAGCCTTGCGCGAACCTTTGGTGACCGCTGTGACCGCAGTTTCCTCACCGAAGGAAACCTCTAAGCCAACCACTGTGGCCGCGACAGGTGCTTCGACGGCCTCGGCCGGGCCATCCAACGGCAATCGCTACGACGAGCTTGGTCGCTTCTTCGCCGATGTGCTCGACCGCGGGTATGAAATCTACCACGGCCAGCCTAGCGTCTCCAACGGCGTTCCAGTGGTCATTACAGGAGCGGCGTTGGGTCTTCCCGGAACCGAGCGCATCTTTGATGACGGCAACATCGCCCGTATTCTGCGGGGCGATCAATTTATCGATTCCATCCCCACCCGCTTCCGGCAAGCCATGCTCGACAAACACATTACACGCCTGGTGAAGAGCGAGACCGGAGAACCCAGGTTTGAAACCATTGGCAGTGTCGCGGACGTCATCAAGCTGGCGGGCCGCGGAGGCGCTTTCAATCTGGAAGATGAATTCGGAATTTCCGCAGAACGTGTGGGCGCCCTCGATCGTGTCACCCAACTGGCGATGGCAGCGGGCATCGACGCCCTGCGCGATGCCGGCATCCCGCTGGTCATGCGCTATAAGACCACCAGCAAGGGAACGCAATTACCGGAGCGTTGGGGATTGCCCGAATCTTTGCGCGACGATACCGGCGTGATTTTTTGTTCCGCGTTCCCCGGATACGACGCGTTCGCCGATGAGATGGCGCGCTATTACGCGGACCACGAACGCCGCGAGCAGTTGGTCACGCTTGAAAACCTGCTCACCCGCGCGGTTGAGTCGAATGGTCATTCCACACTGGTGCAGGAAATCAACCGGCGTATCGACGAGTTGCGCGCCGCCATCGCCAAAGAACCTTACGTCTTCAATCGGCGCTTCCTGCTCCGCGTCCTGTCCATGGGACATTCGCAATTCGCCGAATTTATAGGTGCCCGCGGTCCCAACACGCAAATCAACTCTGCTTGTGCGACCACCACCCAGGCAGTATCGCTGGCGGAGGATTGGATTCACGCCGGCCGGTGCAGCCGCGTGATCGTGATCTCAGCCGACGACGTGACCTCCGACCATCTGATCGGTTGGATGGGCGCGGGTTTCCTCGCCAGCGGAGCGGCAGCCACCGACGAGGTGGTCGCGGACGCGGCCATTCCCTTCGACCGCCGTCGACACGGCTTGATCATCGGCATGGGCGCTGCAGCTCTGGTGGTGGAGAGCGCCGCCGCCGCCCGTGAACGCGGGATACAGCCAATCTGCGAGGTGCTGTCGACCGTGACCGGCAACAGCGCTTTTCACGGTACGCGCCTCGATGTCCAGCACATCGGTCAGGTAATGGAAGGCCTGTTGACCAAAGCGGAAACGGGCAGCGGCATTTCGCGGCGACAGATCGCTCCCCAGATGGTTTTCATTTCCCATGAAACTTATACGCCGGCGCGCGGCGGCAGTGCCTCCGCCGAAATCCACGCGCTTCGCAGCGTTTTTGGCGACGTCGCGGATCGCATCGTGATTGCCAACACCAAGGGTTTCACTGGTCACGCAATGGCGACCGGGATCGAAGATGTTGTCGCCGTCAAAACGCTGGAAACCGGCTGCGTACCCCCGGTCGCCAACTTCAAGGAAGTCGATCCGGAGTTGGGGCCGTTGAACTTATCGAAAGGCGGTGCCTATCCCGTCGAGTATGCCATACATCTGGGAGCGGGATTCGGTTCGCAGATCAGCATGATGATGCTGCATTGGGTAAAGACGAAGGACGGGATCCATCGCAACCCGAACGCTCTGGGCTATGCCTACCGCATCGCCGATCAGACCGCTTGGAGTACCTGGCTGAGTCGGGTCGCGGGACGTCCGGCTGCCGATCTGGAAGTAGTTCATCGTACATTGCGCGTGCGCGATCAAGCTTCTTCGGCGCGACTCGCGGAATCCGCTGAAGTAACTCAAGCCGTACCGGTCGCGGCCCCTAAGCCCCGGCAATCGGCGCCTGCGCCAGTCCCGGATACGAGACCCGCGCGAGCTTCGTTCAGCGCGGCCGCTGAACCGGCACCCAAAGTTCAAGTAGCTGCTCCTGCCCTTGCCGCAGCGCCAAAACCGGCGGCAAAGCTTGATCCGGTGAAAGAGAGAGTATTGGCTCTGGTAGCCGAGAAGACCGGTTATCCGGTCGACATGCTCGATCCGGATCTCGATCTCGAAGCGGACCTGGGCGTTGATACGGTCAAGCAGGCCGAGGTCTTTGCCTCGATCCGCGAGACTTACAACATTCCGCGCGACGAGAACCGCAAGTTGCGCGATTACCCCACGCTGGCACACGTGATCCGCTTCGTATATGAAAAGCGGCCCGACCTGGCTGGCACGGCTCAGGCGTCGGCGGTGAAGGAAGAAATCAAGCCCGCGATTCCGGTGCCTGCGGCGACTCCCGCAAAACAGCAAGCCGACGACGCCGTCAAGGAACGCATTCTCGCGCTGGTGGTGGAGAAGACCGGCTATCCGAAAGACATGCTGGATGTGGATCTCGATCTCGAAGCGGATCTCGGCGTGGACACTGTGAAACAGGCAGAAATGTTTGCGGCCATCCGCGAAATCTACAACATTCCGCGCGACGACAACCGGAAGCTGCGCGACTATCCGACTCTGGCGCACGTGATTCAGTTCGTCTTTGACAAGCGGCCTGACCTGGCTACTGGTGCGGCAGCAAAGACGCCGACAACCGTTGTGGTCGCTGAGAAACCCGTACCGGCTCCGATATCTGCGCAAGTCATTGCTAGTGACGCCGTCAAGGAACGCATTCTCGCGCTGGTGGTGGAGAAGACCGGCTATCCGAAAGACATGCTGGACCTGGATCTCGATCTCGAAGCGGACCTCGGTGTCGACACCGTCAAGCAGGCAGAAATGTTCGCGGCCATCCGCGAGATCTATAACATTCCCCGCGATGAGAATCGAAAGTTACGTGACTATCCGACGCTCGCGCACGTGATCCAGTTTGTCTTTGACAAGCGCCCCGACCTGGCTGAAGTGCCTGCCACTCCTTCGGCGCCAGTCATCAGTGAGCCGAGTGTGTCTGTGCCGACTCCAACCTCGGCCCAAGCAGCGCCGGACGACCCCATCACAGAGAAGGTGCTCGAGATCGTGGCTGAGAAGTCAGGCTATCCGAGAGACATGTTAGACCTGGATCTCGATTTGGAAGCAGATCTGGGCATCGACACCGTCAAACAAGCGGAAATGTTCGCGGCGGTGCGGGCGGCGTACAACATTCCTCGCGACGAGAATCTCAAGCTGCGCGAATTCCCGACATTGGCCCATGTAATCAAGTTTGCTCGCGACCGCCAGACCAGGTTAGCCGAAGCGCCCGCTGTAAGCACTTCCGGCACGCAAGAGGAACCAGAAACGCTGCAGAAGAAACCGGCAGCGTTTGCATCCGCGGACACGACTTCCCGCTCGATCCCCGCCAGTTTCGATGCTGCTAATCGCATTCCACGCCGCGTACCTGTTCCCAACCTGCGTCCGCCGCTTGCTCTGTGTACGCCAACCGGCGTGGTCCTTGGCTCCGGTCAGCGAGTTGTCATTATGCCCGACAAGTCTGGGGTTGGAGACGCGCTGGCGCAACGCCTAAAGAAGATGGGTGTAGAAGTCCTCCGAATAAAGGCGACAGCAGAGGCGGACGCACTGGACAAGCGTCTCAAGAGCTGGCTAGCTGCAGGTCCGGTGCAAGGAGTGTACTGGCTGCCCGCATTGGACAACGAGGGCGACGTCAGTCGAATGGACCTCGTCAGCTGGCATAAAAGCCTGCAAGTGCGAGTCAAATCTCTGTATGCAACCATGCGTATTCTTTACGAGCAGGTTGCGGCGCCAGGCACGTTCCTCGTCTCAGCGACGCGGCTGGGTGGACAGCACGGCTACGACGAGGCCGGCGCGATTGCGCCGTTAGGCGGCGCAGTCTCGGGCTTCACGAAAACATATAAGCGGGAGCGGATGGACGCCCTGGTCAAGGTAGTTGATTTTGGAGCGGAACGAAATCCGTCCGAGGTCGCCGACCTGCTCATCGCGGAAACCCTGCGCGATCCTGGCGTAGTCGAAGTCGGCTACAAGCAAGGGCTGCGCTGGACGGTTGGGCTGCAAGAGCAGCCCGCGGCCGATGGCAAGCCCGGTCTAACGTTCGACAGCAATACCGTAGTTCTCGTTACCGGCGCCGCCGGAAGTATCGTATCGGCCATCACCGCCGATTTGGCGACGGCCTCCGGAGGCACATTCTACTTGCTTGATCTAGTGCCCAAGCCTGATCCGGCAAACCCCGATCTCAAGCGCTTTGTCACGGACAAAGATGGCCTCAAGCGCGATCTGTTCGCGCGCATCCAGGCCCGGGGCGAACGCGCCACGCCGGCGCTGGTTGAAAAAGAGTTGGCAGCGCTGGAGCGCGCACAAGCAGCCTGCAATGCCATTGAAGCTGTGAGGGCCGCCGGCGGTACGGCGCATTACTTCAGCGTCAACCTCACAGACGCAGAGGCGGTCGGCAAAATCATCCAGCAAGTGCGCGAGCGCAGCGGGCGAATCGATGTTCTCCTGCACGCCGCCGGCATTGAACGCAGCCATTTTCTGCCGGACAAAGATGCGCATGAATTCGATCTGGTCTTCGACGTCAAGAGCGACGGCTGGTTCAATCTTCTGCATGCCATCGGCGACATGCCCCTCGGGGCGACGGTGGCGTTTAGCTCGATTGCCGGCCGCTTTGGCAATGCTGGACAAACCGACTACAGCGCGGCCAACGACTTGTTGTGCAAGATCACCTCAAGCTTCCGCACGGTTCGGCCGGCTACCCGCGGCATCGTCATCGACTGGACGGCATGGGGAGGCATCGGTATGGCCACGCGCGGCTCCATCCCCAAGATGATGGAACTGGCAGGCATCGATATGCTGCCGCCGGAGGCGGGGATTCCATTGATTCGCCGCGAACTCACAGCGGGAGGCACGCGCGGTGAAATTGTCGTCGGCCAGCGTCTCGGTGCACTCCTGAATGAGTGGGATGAAAATGGTGGATTGGATACATCGGCGGCGGAAACTCTTGCGCGATCTGGTCAAGAACCCTGCACTTCAGGACCAATGATGGGCAATCTAGCAGGTGTGGGCCTGCAAAGCGGCTTCAAAATCGAGACCACGCTCGACCCCGCGAGTCAACCGTTTTTGCACGACCACCAGATTGACGGGACACCGGTGCTGCCCGGGGTTATGGGCATCGAGGCGTTTGCCGAAGCTGCGCTGTGCCTGCTTCCGGGCTGGCACATCGAGACGATCGAAGATGTGAACTTCCTCGCGCCGTTCAAGTTCTATCGGAATGAACCACGCACAGTGACGGTCGAGGCAGCTATCCATCCGGAGCGCGAAACCTTGCTCGCAGACTGCCGCTTGACCGGCCAAAGATTGCTTCCCAATCAGGCCGAGCCGCAAGTGACAACGCACTTCACGGCGCGGGTGCGGCTCACAAAACAGACGCCCAAAGAGGTAACCGTACTGGCGCCAGGCGATCCTGTTGGAAACATCATCGAAGCCGCCGACATCTATCGCCTGTACTTCCACGGACCCGCATACCAAGTTATCGAGCGAGCATGGTGGGACGGACACCGGATCATCGGCCTGATGGCGAAAACCCTGCCGGCGAACCATGTGCCCCCCGATCTGCCGACGCTGATGGCGCCGCGTCTGATTGAGCTCTGCTTCCAAACAGCCGGGCTCTGGGAGATGGGCGCGCTGGGCCGCATGGGTCTTCCGCTGCACATTGATCGCGTTTCATCCTTATTATTGTTGCCCGCCCCGGAGTCAGCCGACAGCCGCTTATACGCCGTGGTCACTTCTGACCAGGGTCGCGGCAGCTTCGATGCGGAAGTCGTGGATGCGACAGGGAACTGCTACCTGCACCTTAGCGGCTACCGCACCGTCGCGGTTCCTGACGCAGTCGACGCCGAAGGGTTGAAGGTGCTGAAGGCTGCGATGTCACTGGACGCCGTCGCCGCATGAAGAATGTGAACTGATTGTCCTGACGATCGCCGATCGGAGGACTTATGAATCACGAATTTCAACGCGTAGCCATCGTGAATCGTGGCGAAGCCGCCATGCGCTTCATCCATGCCGCCCGCGATTTCAATCAAGAAAACGGCACATCCTTGCGCACAATCGCGCTTTTCACCGAACCCGACCGACATAGCATGTTTGTGCGTGAGGCCGACGAGGCAGTGTGTCTCGGCCCCGCTCAGGTCCTCGATCCCGACACCCAGCGGCTCAAGAGCAGTTACGTCGACTATGACCGGCTCAGACGTGCACTGGCGGAGGCGCGCGCGGACGCGGTCTGGGTGGGATGGGGATTTGTGGCCGAGCACGCCGCGTTCGCCGACCTTTGCCAGGAGCTGGGCATCGCGTTCATCGGCCCGGATGGCGATGTGATGCGGCGGGTGGGCGACAAGATCGCCTCGAAACGAGTGGCCGAGCAGGCGCTGGTACCGGTGACACCCTGGAGCCATGGCCCCGTAGAGACCATCGACGACGCTCGGATCCACGCCGGGCGCCTGGGGTATCCGCTCTTTATCAAGGCCACTGCCGGAGGCGGTGGTCACGGCATTCGCCTGGTGCGTTCGGCCGACCAACTCCCGCAAGCCTTTGCCAGCGCGCGCGCCGAGGCGTTCAAGGCCTTCGGCGATCCGACCGTTTTCATGGAACAGCAGGTGCAACGCGCGCGCCACGTCGAGGTGCAGATCATTGCCGACCACTACCGGACGACGTGGGCCGTTGGCGTACGCGACTGCACCGTGCAGCGGCGCCACCAGAAAATCCTGGAAGAAGCCCCATCGCCGGCGCTTTCTCCCGAGCAAGATCTGGCGCTGCGTGAGGCGGCGGTGCGCTTGAGTTTGGCAACCGGCTATCACAATGCCGGCACTGTCGAATTCCTCTACGAACCGGAAATCAACCGCTTTTCGTTCATGGAGATGAACACCCGGTTGCAAGTTGAACATCCGGTGACGGAATGCACGACCGGGCTCGACCTGGTCAAACTTCAGATTCACGTCGCGCGTGGGGGGCGACTGGAAGGCGAACCGCCGCGCACCACGGGTCACGCTATCGAAGTGCGGCTGAATGCGGAAGACCCGGACAACGGCTTTGCTCCGGCTCCGGGCGTGATTGAGCGCTTCAGAATTCTGCCAGGTCCCGGAGTGCGCATCGACACCGGAGTGGCGGAAGGCGATACCATCCCGGCGGACTTCGATTCGATGATCGCCAAGGTCATCGCCTACGGCCAGAACCGGAAGGAAGCGCTTTCCCGCCTGCAGCGAGTGCTGCGCGAGAGCGTTGTCGTCATTAAGGGCGGAGCCAGCAATAAATCATTCTTACTCGAATTGCTGAGCCGTCCCGAGGTGCAGAGTGGAGAATTTCACAATGGCTGGCTGGACCACCTGGCGTCCACGGGTAAGCATCTCTCCAGACATTATGCCGATGTAGCTTTGGTTCAAGCCGCGATCGAGACTTACGATTCCGAGTTGGCCGTGGAGCAGGCGCAGTTTTATGCGTCGGCGGTGCGCGGGCGACCCCAAGTCCGGAGTGAAGCAGGCCGGACTGCCGAACTACGCTATCGGGGCCATTGCTACTCGCCTAAGATTTATCGCCTCGGACCTCAGCGATACCGCGTGGAGGTGAATGGGGCACGCATCGATGCCCAGGTCGACCGTCTGGGTCAGTTCGAAAGTTGGCTAACCGTTTTCGGGCGGCGTTTTCGAATTGTGTCCGTCGTACAGGGGCCAAGTTATTTGATCGAAGTCGACGGCGTTTCGCATCGGATTGATCGGGATGACGGGGGCATTGTGCACGCGCCCGCGCCCGCAGTAGTGGTTTCCATCGCCGTTAAGCCGGGCGACACGGTTACGGTTGGCGACCGTCTGGCTGTGCTCGAGGCCATGAAAATGGAGATGCAGGTGGTCGCTCCATTTTCCGGAAAGGTCCGGCAGGTGATGACTATACCCAACGTGCAGGTGGACACCGGAGCGCCGCTCCTGCAAATCGACCCCATCGCCGCTGACGACACTGTTGCGGACACGGAGCGCGTAGTCTTTGGCTCGTCGCTCGCCCCGGCTGGAAACGGAGAACCTGTCCAATCCACGTCCCGGCAGAGTCTTGATGAGCTCCGCCAGCTGATGTTGGGCTTCGATGTGGATCCGAAGCACACCGCGCGGCTGCTCGACGAGTGGAGTCGGACTTGTCCCGTGGACAGCGATGAAATCAGACAGAGCGAAGATGAGATCCTCAACATCTTCGTGGACATATGGTCGCTGTTCCAGCGCGAGCCGGAGGTAAACCATCGGGCCAGCGCTGAAGAACCCACCGCCGAAGCTTATCTGTTTTCCTATCTGCGCATGCTGGAGACCCGCGGTGAAGGCCTCCCGCCCGCCTTTGTGAGCGCGCTTCAACGCGCAGTGGCTCACTACGGAGTGCGAACGCTGGATCGCTCGCCCGAACTGGAAGAGAGCTTGCTTTGGATCTACAAATCGCATCAACGGGTGGAGCAGCAAGTCCCGGCCGTTTTGGACGTCCTCGAACGGCGACTGCAGCGTGTCCAGGCGCTGTCGCCGCACGCTGATGACTCTTTTCGAACACTTCTCGACCGGATGGCCTCCATGACGAATGGTCTGTTTCCGGCGGTCACCGACCTGGCCCGGGAAGTGCGCTATCGCTACTTCGACCAACCTCACTTTGAGCGGGCACGGCAGCGCGTGTATGAGCAGGTGGAGGAACACCTCGCCTACATGGCCGCTCATCCCGAAGCCGCGGATCGTCACGACAGAGTCCGCGCATTGATCGAATGTCCGCAGCCGCTGGCAAGCCTGCTCTCCGGACGGTTAGCCACTGCCGAACCCGCGATGCGCAAGCTGATTCTGGAAGCCCTCACTTGGCGGTACTACCGGATTCGAAACCTCACAAATTTTCGCTCTCAGGCAGTGAACGGGCAGTGCTATGCATCCGCGGAATACGATCTGGAGGGAAAGCGCATTCATGTCTTCACCACCCACGCTGAGTATTCCCAACTCTCCGAGGCTGCGCGGACGCTGTTTCCGATGATCGCCGAAGTGCCGGCGGACCATGACATCGTCATCGACTTTTACGTTTTTCATTCCGGCTCGCTGGGTGACCCGGAGGTCATGCAGCGGGAAGTGCGCTCGGTGATCGAACAGATCGGCTTCCCCCGCTTGATCCGGCGCATTCTGGTTACCGTCGCTGTTCCCAGCCACGTCCACGGTTTGACTGCGAGGCAACATTTCACCTATCGCCCCGGCGAGAATGGGTATGAAGAGGAAAAGTTTTACCGCGGGATCCATCCAATGATGGGAAAACGGCTGCATCTCTGGCGGCTCAGCAATTTCAATATTGAGCGCCTGCCGTCAGCCGAGGACGTGTACCTTATCCATGCGGTTGCGCGCGATAACCCGAAGGATGAGCGATTGTTTGCGTGCGCAGAGGTGCGCGACGTAACCCCGGTGCGAGATGAGACGGGCCGCATCGTGCAAATGCCGCACCTGGAGCGTATGTTGACCGAAGCTCTGGCTGGCATCCGGCTGTTCCAGTCGCGGCGTCCGGCGCATCAACGTCTCTATTGGAACCGCGTCCTGCTGAATGTGTGGCCCCCGCTTAAGCTCGGGCGGGATGAATTGCGCGATCTGGTGCGGAGACTTGCGCCCGCGACCGAAGGCCTGGGGTTGGAACAAGTGGTAGTGCGCGCCCGCATTCCCAATCCGGCGACCGGCGAGTTGCGCGATATGGTGGTGCGCGTCTCCAGTCCCGGTGGCACTGGTATGCTCATGACCTTCCGGCCCGCGGATAAACTGCAATCCATCCGACCGCTGACCGAATACGATCAGAAAGTTATCCGCATGCGCCAGCGCGGGCTCATCTACCCTTACGAAATCGTCGAAATGCTCACGCCCGCTCCAGAACACACCCGGGGGGAATTTCCCGCTGGCGATTTTATCGAGCATGACCTTGACTCCGAAGGCCGTCTCGTCGCGGTCGATCGTCCGTATGGTCAAAACAAAACCAACATCGTGGTTGGCATCATCCGCAACTTTACAACCAAGTATCCCGAGGGCATGACACGTGTGGTGCTGCTGGGAGATCCGAGCAGGGATTTAGGGGCCCTGGCCGAACCAGAATGCCGGCTCATCCTCGCAGCTTTAAACCTGGCCCAAGCGAAGGGCGTTCCTCTGGAATGGTTCCCCATCTCGGCGGGTGCCAAGATCTCGATGCAAAGCGGAGTGGAAAACATGGACTGGATCGCTCGCGTCCTGCGCGGCCTGATCGAGTTCACGCAAGCGGGGGGCGAAGTGAATCTGGTGGTGAACGGGATCAACGTTGGCGCCCAGCCCTACTGGAACGCGGAGGCTACCATGCTCATGCACACCCGCGGCATTCTGATCATGACTCCGAAAGCGGCTATGGTGCTGACCGGCAAGCGCGCGTTGGATTACTCCGGCAGTATCTCCGCCGAGGACAATCAAGGCATCGGTGGCTACGACCGCATTATGGGTATTAACGGCCAGGCGCAGTACTGGGCGCGTGATATCGATGAAGCCTGCCACATTCTGTTGCGCCACTATGACCACACCTACGTCGCCCCGGGCGAGCGTTTTCCCCGGCGGGACGTGACCACGGATCCCACCGATCGGGATGTCCGAGTCTATCCTCACGGCAGAAATGGCAACGGTAACGGTGAAGACGGCTTCGAACTGATCGGCGACATCTTGTCGGACGAAACCAATCCTGGGCGCAAGAAATCCTTTGAGATTCGCAAAGTGATGGCGGCGGCAATCGACCAGGACCACGCTCCGCTGGAGCGCTGGGCGGGCATGCGCGCGGCGGAGACTGCGGTCGTGTGGGACGCTCACCTCGGCGGCTGTCCCGTCTGCCTTATCGGCATCGAATCCCGGCCCGTGCAGCGCTTAGGGTTTGTCCCGGCGGATGGGCCCGATCAGTGGACTTCGGGCACGCTCTTCCCGCAATCTTCCAAGAAGATCGCGCGCGCGATTAACGCGGCCAGCAACAATCGACCGGTGGTGCTTTTGGCCAACCTGTCCGGATTTGACGGCTCGCCGGAATCGATGCGCAGACTGCAGCTTGAATACGGGGCCGAGATCGGGAGGGCCGTCGTCAACTTCAAAGGTCCCATGGTCTTTTGCGTGATCTCCCGCTATCACGGGGGGGCTTACGTGGTTTTTTCGAGAGCCCTGAACGAAAACCTCGAAGTCGCAGCCTTGGAGGGAACCTATGCTTCCGTCATCGGCGGGGCTCCGGCGGCAGCCGTCGTTTTCGCCGGCGAGGTCGATGCCCGTGCCCGGAAAGATGCGCGCCTGCAGGCGCTGACCCAGACGATGGCTAAGGCCGAAGGTGCGGAAAAAGGCCGTTTGCGCACCCAGTGGGACGAACTCTTCAAAATCATACATTCCGAGAAACTGGGCGAGATGGCTGCCGAGTTTGACCGCGTGCACTGCGTGCAGCGAGCTCTCGACGTGGGCGCTCTCAATTACATCATTCCGCCCGCCAACCTGCGGCCGTATCTCATCCATGCGGTCGAACGCGGGATGGCAAGAATTGAGCAATCGGAATCCGCAAAGTCGGAAACGCGGACAACGGAAACCGGGACACCGGAAATTGCCAGAACGGAAGCTGCCTAATCTCGGCAAAGGTGAATGGGATGAATGTTTTTTGGTTGGAGCAAACCGAAGCAGATGTACCCGCGGAGAATGATTGGCTGAGCGCGAGCGAAGCCGTCTGCCTGAAGGGCATGCGCATTGCCAAGCGCCGCACCGACTGGCGGTTGGGACGCTGGACGGCGAAATGCGCTTTATCCGTTTGCCTCGAACTGCCCGCTCATCCCCAGATCTTTAAGAAGATAGAAATCCGCCCAGCCGCGTCCGGCGCGCCCGAAGTCTTTTTCGTCGACCAACCGGCGAAGGTCACTATTTCACTCAGCCACCGCGATGGCATAGCGGCTTGTGCGGTGGCGCCGTCGGGCGTGGACATCGGTTGTGATCTGGAGGTGGTTGAGCCGCGCACCGACGCTTTTGTCGCCGATTATTTCACGCCCGAAGAGCAAGTGATGGTTACGCGCGCGTCCGCGGCCGGCCGGGCTCGGCTCGTGGCCCTGCTTTGGAGCGCGAAGGAGAGCGCGCTCAAAGCGCTGCATGCTGGGCTCCGACTCGACACCCGGTGCGTGATCGTGAACCCTTTCGCCGCCTCGTTCGATCTCAATGGCTGGAGCCCACTCGAGGTTCGTTATACCGGTGGCGTAATCTTCCACGGCTGGTGGCAACTTTCACGCAACATTTTGCGAACCGTCGTGGCCGCTCCGCCTCCGGATTCGCCGATTCCCATAACGCTCCCGTGCCATTTTTTTGACAGCGCTTCGCAATGCGCGTGAGAAGTTTGTATGGCCCACCCTAATGACCAATTCGATTTCGACTTCATCGTAATCGGATCCGGCTTCGGCGGCAGCGTTTCGGCTCATCGACTGGTGGAGAAAGGCTATCGTGTTGGGGTCATGGAAATGGGCCGGCGCTGGACGCCGGACAATCTGCCCCGCTCCAGTTGGTCCCTCCATCGCTGGCTCTGGCGTCCCAATCTCGGCTTGCGCGGCTTCTTCAACATCCAGTTCTTCAAACACGCGACCATCTTCCATGGCTGCGCGGTGGGCGGCGGATCAATCACCTATGCCTGCACTCTGCTTGCGCCTCCCGAGAAAGTGTGGGAAGCCGGTTCTTGGACGGGCCTATCCAACTGGAAAACGGAAATGCCCCAGCATTATGAAACCGCCTCGCGGATGCTGGGTGTGACGGAAAACAGAATCCTCGGACCGGCCGACCATCTGCTGAAGAAAGCCGCGGAAGCCTCAGGCACTGGTCACACTTTCTACTGCACAACAGTGGGCATCTTCCAACCCGCGGCGGGAGAGCCCGGCAATCGGACCTTCCCCGATCCATACTTCGGGGGAGCAGGTCCGGCACGTACCACATGCACCGCGTGCGGTGGCTGCATGATGGGCTGCCGGTATGGCGCGAAGAACACGCTCGACCTTGGATACCTATATCTGGCGGAGAAGCGCGGAGCCCAGGTCTTTCCTGAAACCATGGTGGTGAGCGTCAAACCTCTGCCGGGCGCCAGCGACGGCAGTGCCGGATACGAAGTGGGCACGGTGAAGTCCACGGCGTTGATTCGCCGCCACCGCCGGCGTTTCACCTGCCGCGGAGTGGTATTCTCCGGCTCCGCACTCGGCACCATGGAACTTCTTTTTCATCTCAAAGCAAACAATTCGTTGCCAGGCATCAGCAGTCAACTGGGCCAACATGTGCGCACCAATTCCGAATCGCTCATTGGGGCACGCACACCGGGCTACTCTCAGGATGTGTCACAGGGTATCGCGATTGGCTCCGGCATCTACATTGACGAGCACACTCACATCGAAGCAGTCCGCTACCCGCGTGGCTCCGACGCCATGGGATTTCTGACTACCATCCTGACTGATGGCCGTCCGGGTTCGCAACGAATTGCTCTTTGGCTGAAGAACGTCATGAGCTCGATGCTCCGCCATCCCTTCAGGACCGTGCGTGTATTGCAACCCTTGGGCTGGGCCCGCGAGTTTGTGATTCTGCTTTGCATGCAGGCGGTCGATGGAGAGATCGAGATGCGCTGGGAACGTCCCTGGTTCTGGCCGTTCCGGAAGTATCTAGTCAGCCGTGGCGAGAAAGTCCCGACTTACATTCCGAAAGCCAACCAGTTTGCGCAAACCTTGGCGCAACTCACCGGCGGTTTTCCCATGAGCATGCTTCCCGAGATACTCTTCAACGTTCCGGGCACGGCCCACTGTATTGGAGGATGCGTGATCGCCGATTCCTCCACTCACGGCGTGGTCGATTTTCGTCACCGCGTCTTCAATTACAAAAATATGTACGTCTGTGACGGGTCCGTGGTGGCCGCCAACCTCGGGGTCAATCCCAGCTTGACCATTACCGCACTCGCCGAACGCGCGATGAGTTTTATTCCTTCGGCGGCAGAAACAGATTGGAACGATGCCGCCTAGACTGAAAAAAGATCTTGATAAGTGTCTGTTGGCGCAGAGGAGGGCATTATGGCAACTCAACCTGCATCGCTGGAAATCATCGAGGATTTCCTCGACCAGAAGCGTATTGCGATGGTTGGGGTTTCACGGGATCCCGGGAATTTCAGTGTAAAGCTGTTCGAAGAACTGTGCCGGCGCGGGTATGACATTGTTCCGGTGAATCCAAACAGCGCGGAGGTACAGGGACGACGATGCTTCGCTCGCGTGCAAGACATTCAGCCTCCCGTCGAAGCCGCGCTGTTGATGACTTCGCCGCAAGCCACCGAAGCGGTTGTGAATGACTGCGCCGACGCGGGCATACGGCGGATTTGGATGTACCGGGCGGCGGGCAAGGGCGCTGTCAGTGGAAAAGCGGTCGCGTTCTGCCAAGATCACGGGATCCGGCTGGTTCCGGGGCAGTGTCCGTTTATGTTTCTACCGGACGCTGCAGGCTTCCATCGATTTCACGGATTCATCCGCAAAATAACAGGCCGCTATCCGCGTCGCGCTCACAATTGAAACAAACATGAATTCAGGCGTCGTCGACGAAACCGGTCGAGCACTCCTCGGGCATCATTGCGCTGGCGCAAGCGGCGTCGTCGAATCCGCGGGCAGCAAGCGATCCAGGATTGCCTGCTCGCACTGAAGCCACACGCGGCCGGTATACAGCAAGGCGCTGCACTGGAGCGTGACCCAGTCCCTGGTCTTCAGAGGCGAACGAAACTCTTTGCGGTTCGTTACCCAATGCCGGGCCACATGACGCGCGATGGCGAAGCCCAAGCCGTTGCTGGATCCTCCGACGTCGCCCAGAATTCCATCCAGCGTAAACATCACCTTGGACAACATAATCAGCGGCCCGGGAAATTTCACGCCCTTCATGGCAAGGCGTTCCAGCAGCAGCATCGCATCCACGCCGCTGGGCAAACGCACCACCGGCAGTTCGCCAAGGAAATGTGTGACAAATTCCGCAATCATCCGCCCCCGCGGCGAAGCGCTTCGGATGTGCTGCTGGCTGAGCGCCACAACTTCATTGTAGGTGCCCACCGGATCGCGCAAGGTCACCATCAGAAACAAGAGTGCAAGATGCCGGCGCTGGTCGCGGCTCAAGCGTTCCCGCAGAGCCCAATCGATAATCGTCAACTCGCCGGTGCGGTTGTTGTAAAGCAGATTGCCGGCATGCGGATCGCCGTGAAAAATCGCGTCTTCCTGCGACGACAAAAGTGGGACCGCGACCAGCGCCTCGATCAGCTGCTCGGCAACTTTCCTGCGCCGTGAGGCTGGCAGGCGCGCCGCCGCGTTCGTCACCTTGATTCCGCGCTCCTCGGTAAGCGCCGTAATTCTGGGCGTGCTCAGCGGCTGAATCAGCCGCGGCACGCGAACTCCGCGCATCGACCGGTACAGGCCCCAAGCTTCAACCAGCGTCTTCTGCTCGCGGACGAAGTTGACCTCGTGCCGCAACAGGCGCCGAACTTTGTTGAAAGTATCGGGGAGCAGCTTCGCAGGAAATCCGTAATTGTGCTGCCGGTCACTGAAGTATTGTGCGAGCCCCTGCAAATAATCCATGTCCTCCGCAAAGTACTCAGGGATGTGAGGCTTCAGAACTTTGAAAACTCCGCGCTCCCGCTTTCCGCTCTCCGGATTGCGCCAGGTGAAGCGCACCACCGCGCTGACGCTGGCCTCCGAGAGAATCGCGGGCGCGACCTTCACGTCATATTTCTCGACTCGCGGCCCCAACTCTCGCCGAATGATCGCGACTACATCCTCCGGCCGGACATCGCGAATTCCATTTTCCAGCCGCGCCAGCGCATTCCGCAGCGCCGGACGAAGATGCTGATTGCGCGCGATGACTTGCCCCAGTTTCTGCAGCCCAGGCACTTTTGCGATCAGCCGCAGCAACCGCACTTCCGCCGAAGTGTCCAACGGAAGCTCAAGCTGCTCGAGGAGTTTCGGAGCAAGCCGCGCCGGCGAAAGCCGCGCCACCACGAACATCATCGCGTCCCGGACCGGCGGACGCCACGCCAGGTAAGCCTGCGGAACTAACCTCTCCACCGGAACGATCTCGTCGACGATCCATCGCGCCATCGTGTCCCGCATGGCTTGCCCAGCCGGGCTTCGCAGCCCAGCTTCGATCGAACGGACCTGCTCGGCAGCCGTGGCGCCTTTAGGCAGGAAATTGGCCAGGGCGGTGCGCAATTGTACAGGGGCGAACTGGCGCAAACTATCTTCGATGGGTGACGAACTGACGGCGGAAGAGGACATACGAATCGCCTTCTATACGATAAACCCAACCCAAGTGATTGCGCTGTGATTGCGGTCACGGGATGATGAATACCCGGAAGGACAAGATCATATTTGATGAGAGGTCCCGCGCTAGGGGTGGGCTAATTCGCACCGGGGGCTCAAAGATCACCCCAAACCTCGCGGCCTATCGCCTTTCGTCCCAAACTTGTCTCATCTCGCGGCCTAGACCATCGAGATCAGGGAATATGACAGACTCGGTGACTCCCGCGTCTCGGAGCTCGCGCCTTATCTTCGGAATGGAGCCGGATTCAATTTGTATGGTTTTGACCCAATCGTGCGTGTCGGCTACATTCTGCATCCACAGGGGGTCTGTACCAAACAACATAAAGCGGCTCCGTTGAGCACCAAACCGCCGTGTAAAGTGAGCCGTGTCCCACAGCAAGGGCGCTCTCGGCAGCGGCACTTTATCCTTCCATTCATCGTTCGGAAGATAGGCGAAGTCCCACTCTGAATTGGCGTAGCTTTCTGAGGGGTCGTCCCGCAGAAAGGTCTTCCACCTCTCCTGAGTCTCTACATAGTCCGGAAGTGCTTTAATGTGGTCAAGCAGCAAGTAAGGCTGAAGGACATAAACCACAGCGTTTTCTTCGGGGACTAGCTCAGTGTTCCTTAACGCAAAGTGCAACCCGTTGAGTGCGCCGTCTGACCAGTCCAGAATACGAGTGGGGGCTCCGTGATGCTGCATAAGAAAATACCAGTCCCAATCATCTTCCGGCTTCGTGTCACATAGCTGCGCTCCGCAACGTTGAAAATCCTCGTAAAGATCAAACTCAATATCTAGCAGTTCCGGAATCGGTTTGAGGGAACGCTTCTCAGGCTGACGGTACAACTGTGGACAAAGCCGAGTGTCGCGATGTTTTCTCTCCCCACGAAACCATAATTCTTCATCATCGCGAGGCCGCCAATACTCCCTCAGACTCTCTACGGCGTCCAGGAACTGGCCCACGGACATTTTCGGCGTTTCCCATGGGGACGGTGCAGGCTCTTTCGCTTCTTCTGGCATAGGACCTGATCCAGTCACTTGCTGCGGCCCTTGCGGTTGCTCTTGGAACGCCCAAACCGCTTGCCACTCGGGCCTTTGTGGCTCGTGTTGATCGTCTCCGCGCTCTTCATCAGGGTGCCACAGGAAGAGCAGTTCATGCTCCTGCGAAACAGCGTGGTGGAATACGAGACAGGTACATTGTGCCGCGAGCACTCGGAATTGGGACAAGCAAAGTGGGTCACCATCGAGCACAGAATACCACGGGCTAGCATCCCACAAAAAAGAGGCTCGCGGGGGCTGGCCCACCCTCAGAGCAAGCACACCCGAAAAATGAGGGTTGCCCCACCTTCGTTTTTTGAAGGGTGGGCGGCGAGGCTTCCAAACCGTCCACTTCTTCACTTGACCTGGCATTTCTATTTGGCTAACATATAAAGAACGACATTAGCTGTTAAAAAACAGCGATGAGCTGTTCCGGCTCTTTGACAATTTGACGTTCCCGCGTATGCAACTGCCGCAGACGAAGCAACCGAGATTCGCTTTGGTGAGATACCTCTTTCTGGATTCCCCTAAGGGAGCCGAGATATCCGCGATACGCGCCACCCGTTTTCATAGGCTTACTAGGAAAAGATATTCTTTAACCAAAAGGTACCATCTCCGTAAGTCCTTTAGAAGGGATATTTTACGTGGGTATCTCGAAAACACTCCCTTTGTTTTCATAGATCTACCGAGAAAACACAAATTTTGGAGTACATACCGGTTGTTAGACGGTAAACATGCTACCGTGAATGTTAGCTATGAGTAAACACGCGGGCGTACGGAGCATGTGGGCGCCGTTCGGTGGCAGAATCGCAATCTTCCCAAATCCGTCCATATTTTTCAGTTTTCCGGAATCGGCGATAATTGCTTTTTCG